>Ga0366816_1104_pt1 | contig 12326 bp, 5 predicted proteins | sample TotcelN113001K15_FD_207019 | JGI IMG/M metagenome (GOLD analysis project Ga0366816, IMG submission 207019) | Enriched cells from coal bed in the Powder River Basin, Montana, United States - Total cells N11 rep3 HSBNCT.N11.300.1.K15 ... | reverse complement strand
AGCCTGCTATGTCAACTGTTTTTTGGCGTGTTGTCCTGTTATTCGATGTTAATTTCTGGAGTACTTCCAGTTCTTAGACGAATTGTGCTAAAAACTCTGAATTCCGGCTGATTTGAAGAGTTTTTTTGTTCGTTGGGGTACAATTTAGATAGTAAAATATGTACTGTTCCCAGATGGAAATTCGAAATAATGTATTAGTTTGCTGTTATCCATCCGAAGTTGTTTTATTATATTGATCATGTATACAGTATGTGGTATATTAGTAGAAATCGCTTAAATTCGAGCTTAACAGGAGGAATTAAATGGAAAATCTATTAGAACAGATATCACATATCCAAATGCTGGATCAATTGCTAATAACTTTCTTGCTGGTCATACCGATTATTTTAATATCGCGTACCGTAGTTTCCGGAACCAAATATTCACCAATTTTAATCATTGTAGTATTTGGGTTACTTATGGGCCTAGCGCTGGTAAAAGGAAATGTGGCCACTCCCGGTGTACAGGAACTGCCTATTGTAATTTTAATGAGTAAGGTTACCGTTACAGCATTAATTGCATCATTCTTCGTAGGTGGTCAGGAAATTAAAAAAATCATAAGCAAGCAACCGTTAACGATTGATGATACGGTTAGTTTATGTCATGATGAGGTGTTGTTGGGAACAAAAAATACGCAATTAATTTTTATTCTTAGAGCATTCTTTATCCTTCTCGGTATAGAAGGTGTCAAACGCTTGATTCTTGGAATCGAAAGTGCTGATCCCCTTCAACAGTTCTATCCTATAATTGCTTACATCGGATTGGCAGGCGCTATCATCTTGATCGATCCAAGAGCGAAGGTAAAAAACAAGCCTAAATACCTCCGCAAAGGTGTCCTGGAAATCCTAGCGATCCTGATGATACTTCTGCTTTCAACCTATATCGCTGACTATGTAAAGCCTTTCATTGCGCTGCCACAGATTTTTTTCGCTATGATGATATCTGCTGGTCTCGGCGCAGTCTTTTCTGACTGGAACTTCGGACCAACGCTTCGTGCTCTGCTATTTGCTGGGATTCCGGTAGTTTTGGCTGCTAACTTTATCGTTGGAGGCTCACTGCTATTGGAAGCCTTTAAAATCACCGGTATGAAAGCGGTTATGGCTTATGGACTGTTTGGACAGTTATTCTGGATGTTCGGCGGTCTGACGCTATTGATTTGGGTTGCAAAAGCAAATAATGTCAGAAACCTTGGCCCCGGAATGGCTGGTGCCCTTTCCCATTCAGGGTTGACCGGTGCATGTACCGCTGGTGATTTTGGAGATGAAGCTGCTTCCCGGGCACCGATCATGATCAATATACCGTTCTTTGGACATATCTTTGTATTTTCCATTCTAGCAGCTAGCGCATCCAAAGGAACATTATATATTGGATGGGTAGCACCATTGGTAGTGGTAGGAGCAGGGCTAGCTTTTCTCTCCCTGCGTACCCTGAAAAATGCCAAGGGCGATAAGGCCAAAGAAATTAAGGGCCTGATGCAGTTTTCTTTTGGTTTTCAGATCGTCGCTGTATTCGGAAGCTTTCTAATGCTAGCCTTGGCTGGTATGAGCATCAATGATTCCGCTATGGCAACATCGGCCGCCATATCCCATTTCGGACTTTTCGCGGCAGTTCAGGGAGGCATGTTTGGCCATGAGGCAGCGCTTATGATCCCGGTTATTTTTGCAATGCCATTTCTAATTCATCCGTTTGTTTTCGGCCTATTTGGCAAAGCTGCTGAAAACAATGGTAGAATGCCTGCAAAGGTGGTTTTCGTTCTTTTCATTCTTGGTCTGGCTGGTGTCGCCTATGCCCTTATGATATCGTGATCATCTGACTGTTATCTGTGGTAGCGCTCAAGTAAAATAAAAAATATTGAAACTGTATGTCAAACCGGCGAAGCCAATAACTGCGCCGGTTTGATTTATTGTATGTCGACAGAAAAGGTAACAGAAACCAGATCTCTTTAAGTGAGGCCCTCCATAGCAGTTCCGCTTTGCGATGAATGTGGTTGAATACTCACAGCCAGAGCATAGTTGCGGTAACCTCCGAAAACCCCTTTGGCGGATCAATAGAAAACCCGTCCATTAACTGTTCTAATTGCCTGTATGTAATATCTCTTGCCTGCACCGGATCTGTCGGCCATTTAAATCTTGCACCGGCTCCGTCGAGGCGCGTGTACAGCATGATAAAACCATTCTTATCCCATATCAATGCCTTTAGCCGATTTCTGGCTCCGTTACAGAACAGGAAAATGCTGTCGCTGAAAGGATCCATCTGAAATGATCGCTTGATAAGGATCGAGAGTCCATCCACATTTTTTCGTAGATCCGTGGGGCCACAGGCGACATAAATGGAATCAAAGTTTTCCATGCTCCTTAGCATACTGATCCCACCACCTTCATGATGCGGGAAAGCAGCAGAGGATCAAAGTCTGCACTGATTTCCATACTCCAGCTATGATAGCTCAGCTTAATATCCGGTGGATATCCGGGCTGAAAAGGCAAGGTGGTACAGGGATGATCCGATTGCACAAAGTCCACCTTACCCCATATGCTTACATTGCCGGTCTGTTCCTTTGATCCCGACCGCCTTTCTTCCTTCTTTAATCTTGCCAGCCACTGTCTGCAGGTTGTAGGGGGAATGTTATTTGCTCTGCACCGATCCGTGTACGGACATTTCATTTTCCAAACAGTTCTTGGCCAACTCTCTCCAATTTTCGTATTGCATGATTCAAATTGTATTGTGGGCTGCAAAAACTGTAAAAAAACCTTGAATCAAAAAGATTCAAGGTTTTAATGTTTCATATTGGTGACCCCACCGGGAATCGAACCCGGGTTACCGCCGTGAAAGGGCGGTGTCTTGACCGCTTGACCATGGGGCCTTATTAAAAAAACCGGCGACGTCCTACTTTCCCAGGCAGCTGCCCGCCAAGTATCATCAGCGCAAAAGAGCTTAACTACTGTGTTCGAGATGGGAACAGGTGTAGCCTCTTTGCTATAGTCACCGGATTTGCGCCCGATTTAATTCGGGCTGATTTGAAGGTACTGTGTACCCTCAAAACCGAACAATATCAAAATATATACGTTACTTGAAACCATTGGTCAAGCGTTCGACCTATTAGTATCGGTCAGCTAAACACATTGCTGTGCGTACACCTCCGACCTATCAACGTGATAGTCTCTCACGGGTCTTACCATTTCTGGAGGAAATCTCTTCTTGTGGGGGGCTTCGCACTTAGATGCTTTCAGCGCTTATCCCGTCCATACGTAGCTACCCAGCCATGCCTTTGGCAAGACAACTGGTACACCAGAGGTATGTCCATCCCGGTCCTCTCGTACTAAGGACAGCTCCACTCAAATTTCCAACGCCCACAGCGGATAGGGACCGAACTGTCTCACGACGTTCTGAACCCAGCTCGCGTACCTCTTTAATGGGCGAACAGCCCAACCCTTGGGACCTACTTCAGCCCCAGGATGAGACGAGCCGACATCGAGGTGCCAAACACCCCCGTCGATGTGGACTCTTGGGGGGTATAAGCCTGTTATCCCCGGGGTAGCTTTTATCCGTTGAGCGATGGCCCTTCCACTCGGAACCACCGGATCACTAAGCCCGACTTTCGTCCCTGCTCGACCTGTATGTCTCGCAGTCAAGCTCCCTTGTGCCTTTACACTCTACGCGCGATTTCCGACCGCGCTGAGGGAACCTTTGGGCGCCTCCGTTACTCTTTAGGAGGCGACCGCCCCAGTCAAACTGCCCGCCTGACACTGTCCTAGTACTAGATAATAGTACGTAGTTAGAATTTCAACGTTACAAGAGTGGTATCCCAACGGTGACTCCACCAAAACTGGCGTCCTGGTTTCATAGTCTCCCACCTATCCTGTACATGCAACGCCGAAATCCAATATCAAGCTGCAGTAAAGCTCCACGGGGTCTTTCCGTCCTGCTGCGGGTAACCGGCATCTTTACCGGTACTACAATTTCACCGAGTCTATTGTTGAGACAGTGCCCAGATCGTTACGCCTTTCGTGCGGGTCGGAACTTACCCGACAAGGAATTTCGCTACCTTAGGACCGTTATAGTTACGGCCGCCGTTTACTGGGGCTTAAGTTCATGCCTTCGCTTGCGCTAAGCAGTCCCCTTAACCTTCCAGCACCGGGCAGGCGTCAGCCCCTATACATCAGCTTTCGCTTTAGCAGAGACCTGTGTTTTTGGTAAACAGTCGCCTGGGCCTTTTCACTGCGGCCAGCTTGCGCTGGCACCCCTTCTCCCGAAGTTACGGGGTTATTTTGCCGAGTTCCTTAACAATAGTTCTCTCGCTCACCTTAGGATTCTCTCCTCATCTACCTGTGTCGGTTTACGGTACGGGCACCTACGATCTCGCTAGCGGCTTTTCTTGACAGTGTGAAATCAGCTGCTTCGGTACTAAAATTTCCCTCCCCATAACGCCTCAGAATTGATCCGGCGGATTTGCCTACCAGATCTCCCTTGACGCTTAGACGCGCTCAACCAACGGCGCGCTCAGCTTATCCTTCTGTGTCCCCACATCGCTCAAACGATTTTCGGTGGTACTGGAATCTCAACCAGTTGTCCATCGCCTACAGCCTTCGCTCTCGGCTTAGGTCCCGACTTACCCTGAGTGGACGAACCTTCCTCAGGAAACCTTAGATTTTCGGTGGGCAGGATTCTCACCTGCCTTACGCTACTCATGCCAACATTCTCTCTCGTATGCAGTCCAGCAATCCTTACGAATCACCTTCAGCCCGCATACGATGCTCCTCTACCAATTATCCGTTAGGATAATTCCAAAGCTTCGGTAGTAAGTTTTAGCCCCGTTTATCTTCGGCGCAGAGCCACTCGACTAGTGAGCTATTACGCACTCTTTAAATGAGTGGCTGCTTCTAAGCCAACATCCTAGTTGTCTATGCAGCTCCACATCCTTTTCCACTTAACTTACATTTTGGGACCTTAGCTGTTGGTCTGGGCTGTTTCCCTTTCGACTATGAAACTTATCTCACACAGTCTGACTCCCAGTAAACAATATCTCGGCATTCGGAGTTTGATAGTTTTCGGTAACCGGTGAAGGCCCCTAGAACATTCAGTGCTCTACCTCCGAGTATCTTTTAACTGAGGCTAGCCCTAAAGCTATTTCGAGGAGAACCAGCTATATCCGGGTTCGATTGGAATTTCACCGCTATCCACACGTCATCCCAGCCTTTTTCAACAGACATGAGTTCGGTCCTCCATAACCTTTTACGGTTACTTCAACCTGCACATGGATAGGTCACCCGGTTTCGGGTCTACAGCATGCAACTTGACGCCCTATTCAGACTCGCTTTCGCTACGGCTCCGGTGCTTAACACCTTAACCTTGCTACATACCATAACTCGTTGGCCCGTTCTACAAAAAGTACGAGGTCACTTGCGCTCCCTCTGCTTGTAAGCATAAGGTTTCAGGTTCTATTTCACTCCCCTCCCGGGGTTCTTTTCACCTTTCCCTCACGGTACTATTCTCTATCGGTCACTAGGTAGTATTTAGCCTTGGGGGGTGGGCCCCCCTGCTTCCCACCAGGTTTCACGTGCCTGGTGGTACTCTGGTGCCACTCTATGATTAGTGCATTTCGTCTACGGGGCCATTACCCTCTACGGCAGACCTTTCCAGATCTCTTCGACTATACACGCTTCACGTTGTGAGTGGTCCACAACCCCGGATAAATCCGGTTTGGGCTCTTCCCCGTTCGCTCGCCGCTACTTAGGGAATCGATGTTTCTTTCTCTTCCTCCGGGTACTTAGATGTTTCAGTTCCCCGGGTTACCTCCTCTATACCTATGAATTCAGTATAGGGTACTTACCCATTACGGTAAGTGAGTTTCCTCATTCGGAAATCTGCGGATTAACGGCTGTTTGCGCCTTCCCGCAGCTTATCGCAGCTTGCCACGTCCTTCGTCGGCTCCTAGTGCCAAGGCATTCACCTTATGCTCTTATTCACTTGACCTAAGTGAATTTGTTACCAGCGTTTGGTAACGAATTTTTTACATTGTTAATTAACTCTGTAATTTTTTTGGTTTCTCGGTAAATTAATTGAAATTGTAGTTAAAACCCTTGCATTGCCATTAAGACTTTGCGTTTGTCATAAATTGAGACTTAAACCTCAATTTACAACGGTTTTTAACTTTTGCTGTATATCTCTATACAACCTCGATTTCGTTGTTAATTTGTATATATTTTGCATTGTTCAGTTTTCAAGGTACATTGCTCTTCCTGATTTCACTTGTAAATCAATGGAGTTTGACTTGTTTCAGTTTTTTTGCATAGGTATATGCAAAGTGGTGGGCTTGGGAGGACTCGAACCTCCGACCTCACGCTTATCAGGCGTGCGCTCTAACCACCTGAGCTACAAGCCCATGTAGATCGAAATTTCTATTGAATGATCAAAAGAAGATTTCGATACATCTCTACATTTTCATGTAGAATTTATAAAACTCATAGTGCAGAAATTTAAGTCTCCTTAGAAAGGAGGTGATCCAGCCGCACCTTCCGATACGGCTACCTTGTTACGACTTCACCCCAGTCATTGATTTCGCCTTAGGTAACCTATTAACTGGCCAACTTCGGGCGCCCCCAACTTCCATGGTGTGACGGGCGGTGTGTACAAGACCCGGGAACGCATTCACCGCGACATTCTGATTCGCGATTACTAGCAACTCCAACTTCATGTAGGCGAGTTGCAGCCTACAATCCGAACTGGGACTGGTTTTTGAGATTTGCTCCACGTCACCGTCTTGCGTCTCTTTGTACCAGCCATTGTAGCACGTGTGTAGCCCAGAACATAAGGGGCATGATGATTTGACGTCATCCCCACCTTCCTCCGAGTTATCCCCGGCAGTCTCACTAGAGTGCCCAGCCGAACTGCTGGCAACTAATGACAAGGGTTGCGCTCGTTGCGGGACTTAACCCAACATCTCACGACACGAGCTGACGACAACCATGCACCACCTGTCACCTCTGCCCCGAAGGGAAGGCACGGTTAAGCGCCGGTCAGAGGGATGTCAAGTCCTGGTAAGGTTCTTCGCGTTGCTTCGAATTAAACCACATGCTCCGCTGCTTGTGCGGGTCCCCGTCAATTCCTTTGAGTTTCACACTTGCGTGCGTACTCCCCAGGCGGAGCACTTAATGCGTTAACTGCGGCACCGAAACCTTGCGGCCCCGACACCTAGTGCTCATCGTTTACGGCGTGGACTACCAGGGTATCTAATCCTGTTTGCTCCCCACGCTTTCGTGCCTCAGTGTCAGTTACAGTCCAGAAAGTCGCCTTCGCCACTGGTGTTCCTCCTAATATCTACGCATTTCACCGCTACACTAGGAATTCCACTTTCCTCTCCTGCACTCAAGTCTTACAGTTCACAAGGCTTACTATGGTTGAGCCATAGCCTTTCACCTCGCGCTTACAAAACCACCTACGCACTCTTTACGCCCAATAATTCCGGATAACGCTTGCCCCCTACGTATTACCGCGGCTGCTGGCACGTAGTTAGCCGGGGCTTCCTCCAAGGGTACCGTCATTTTTTTCTTCCCCAAGGACAGAGCTTTACGACCCAAAGGCCTTCATCGCTCACGCGGCGTTGCTGCATCAGGCTTTCGCCCATTGTGCAATATTCCCCACTGCTGCCTCCCGTAGGAGTTTGGACCGTGTCTCAGTTCCAATGTGGCCGATTACCCTCTCAGGTCGGCTACTGATCGTCGCCTTGGTAAGCCGTTACCTTACCAACTAGCTAATCAGACGCAGGCCCATCCCATACCGATAAATCTTTGGCGAAAGAATCATGAAATTCTCTCGCGTTATGAGGTTTTAATCCCGGTTTCCCGAGGCTATCCCTCTGTATGGGGCAGGTTGCCTACGCGTTACTCACCCGTCCGCCGCTCTCTATACTCTCACTCGACCGAAGTTTCATTTAAGTATATACCGCTCGACTTGCATGTGTTAGGCACGCCGCCAGCGTTCATCCTGAGCCAGGATCAAACTCTTAATAAATGGTATTTAAGACCTGAACGAATTCAGGCGATTAAATCTTGCTCAGAAAAACGCGTTTGCGTTTCGCTTTTGTTTCTAATTTTCATTTGCATATTTTCATATGGCATACGAATCTCAGAATTATTGTTTTTCTTTTTCTCAAAGAATTGTACGTTGACTCTTTCAAACAAGTTTGAATTTGTCTTACCAATCATTGCTGATTGAATTTGTACTTTAGTTTTTAGAAATCTTTACGATCTCTTTGACTAAATTTCTGCACTATGGAGTTATCAAGGTACATTGCCTTTCTTCAAGGCTTCCGCGTTTAGCGAACTTTTAAAGTATATCGCTTTTGCGGCTTCTTGTCAACCCGCTTTTTAAACTTTTTTCGGTTTCTTTCGAAACCAAGCTTTTTCGGATCGACTCCCTCGTTCCGGCGTTTTGTCCGGTGCGAGAGGTGCTTTATTATAGTATCAAAGATGCTTGTCTATGTCAACTAATATTCAACATTTATTTCATCTTTTTTTACCGTGCTGCCCAGCCCCTCAGATTGCCCAAACTACTTGACAGCAAGGAGTATCTTACCAAATCTAGCGTAACCTGTCAACCCGTTTTTTATACTTTTTTCGATTTATCATGGTCCCTTTTTTTGACATTTGTTTCACTACATTTATATAGCCCAAATCCTAAATATAAAAGAATACCAATTCCATTATAAATGGAGAAGAAAAGATACACCTGTGTGGCGCTGTAAAAGTCAAGGATGGTTCCTCCGATCAGCTGGCACAGGATCGTACTGCAATTTGAGGAAAGCGCCTGATATAATGTCAACGCCATGCCGATCATGGCCGGTTCCACAAGTTTTACAACATATCGGACAAATTCGACCAGCACGATACCGTTCACCATCCCCTGAATAAAGAAGGTTCCGATCAGCAGCTCCGGCGCCGGACCGGTGCTGTACCATAAGTATCGCAGTGCGGAAATCATCATGGAAATCAGAATCATTCTTTCCATGGGAATTAGTCTCTCCAGTCGTTCCGTCCATGCCATAAATGGTGCTTCTCCTCCGCACATGAGCAAAAATGCAACACCGATGCCTGCGATGCTTCCTCCCACGTCGATATACAGGAAGCCAAAATAGGTATTATTGGCCACATTGGTTCCACAGATAAAGAATGCAGAAATCAGAAGCGCCATAAGTTTTTTGTTTCGGAAGAGAACCAGGTAATCTCCCCTACGCGGCTCCATTGCAACCGCTGGTTTCCTAGGCTTATTCAAATCCGGCGGCTCCTCCAAACCTTTGTGCTGTTCCGACTCCAGTATGGTCAGGAATCCCAATTCCGACCTTTTCTTTCCTCTCTGCAAACGCACCATGATGATCCAAGCTACGGTATAGCCAAACGCGCAGAGCGGAAAGATGATGACAAGGCTTGTTGCTTCCGCCAGTTGTCCGGCAATGAAAACACCAGCCGCAAAGCCGAGGGCGCCCCATTTTCTAACAGCCCCAAATGGAATCCTATTTTCAAGCGTCATGGCATCGGTAAGGGGCATGATTGGTGTCTGGAAGAAAGAAAAGCAAGCAAAAGCCAGTAGAAAGATTACATATTGCTTCACAAACATCAGCCCGATGATAATCAAGGTCGTAATGACGCACAAGAAAATGACAATGCGTACACTGTCCTTGCTGTGGTGGGAGCGATAGCCCCAGAAGGGCGAAGCACCGATTCCAACGGCGGTGGCGGTTGCCGTCACGATACCGATTTTAACTCCCGAAAATCCGATCGCAGCAAGATACTGACCCAGCAAAGGCAGCAGCATCCCGATTGCGCTATATGTAAATGTATAAATTCCAACGTAACTATAGTATCTTTTCTCCATCTTTCTTTCCAGCCTATGTATTTTTGCCAACCGCCCCACTTTCATCTCAAGTTCATTCATATTGCTGCTTTTGACAAAGTAATCCTTTGCACCATACTTTATGGCATTAACGGCGCTTTCAATGCTGCCGTACGCGGTAATTACAATTATATCGATTTTTTCATTCTTTTCCCTGATTTTTTGGATCAATTCAGCCCCATCCATTGCGGGCATTTTTAAATCCGTCAAAACGAGATCGACTACATTTTTCTCAAGATAATCTAAAGCTTCTATCCCGTTTGAGCAGCTTGCGACTCCATACCCTAATTCAGACAATATCAGCGTAAGCACCTTTTGATATTCAACCTCATCATCGACGATCAGTATTTTATAGCCTTTTTTCTCAACCATCTTTTCACCTCAATATCGGCAAAGTGACATCAAACACAGTGCCGTTTCCTTTTACGCTTTCTACTGCAATTGTTCCATTGTTGTTTTCAATCTCCGTGTTGACAATATATAAGCCTAAGCCCGTTCCGGTTTCCTTAGTAGAATAGAATGGGTCAAATATATTGTCAATTACTTCTTTATCGATCCCACATCCATTGTCCCTAATTCTTAAATGGAGCTTATTCTCATGGATGCTTGCTTCGACTAATATTTCTTTCCCATCTTTTGGATCTTCCGACAATGCGTCCAGCCCATTCTCTATCAGGTTCTGAACCACCATGCGCAGAACTCCCTCATTAATGGCCACCGCTTCGTCGGGGATGCCAGTAAGGGAGTGAGAGATCTCAATATCATCTTTTGATTTATTTTTCGCTATTTCGACGAGCTCCTCAATGATTCCTCTGATATTTACAGACTTCACTTCATCATTTGATAGCTTAGAAAACCTCAGGAGATTTTCAATCAGTTTATTTATGCTGTCGACAGAGTTGTCAATGACGCTCACGGAATGCTGACAAATGTCATCTAATTTATACTTTCCTATAACGAAACTGTAACTTTTTATTAAACCTAATGGATTTCTGATCTCATGGGCCAGTCCTGCCGAAAGCCGTCCCACAGCGATCATCTTGGACTCCTGCAGTGCTTTTCTTTCGTTTAGATACTTCTCTGTATAGTCCTCAATTATCACCATTTTTTTGTTATTATTGATAATAATCTGACTGGTCAAATAATAAAATCTGCCAATATTGATTACGCGGTTCAAGTTAGCCATGTCCACAAAAGGCTTTAACTGCACAATGTCGTTATATGGCTTTCCCATCAAATCGCCCCGAGCAACACCGACTATTTTCTCGAGGGCATCGTTGCACTCTATAATTATTGCGCTATTTTCAATAACCATAATACCGTTTTTCATTACATCGATAATAAGTCTTAATTCTTCTTTATTTTCCAAAAGCTCCCTGGTCTTTGCATTTACTCTTTTAGTGATTATGTAATTCCAACCGGTCAGCGCACCGATTATTAGAATGATTCCGCCTATGATTCTATTCGTTAACTCAATTACCCTTAGGTCAAAAGTATCGCTCTTGAAGTCTCCAAGCCATTTATACTGCGTTTGCGCAATGAGGTTTTTCTTTTTCAGGGAAACGATGCCTTTGTTGAGTACGCTCAATAAATCTTCGCTTCCCTTGGGAACGGCAAGGGACATCTCCTTCTCGGCAAGTACCGTATCAAGGAATCTGTAATTGTAGTTTTTGCTGGTCACATTTAGATAATGGGCCGCCTTCATGTCATCCCCAATAAATCCGGAAACACGGTTATTCCTAAGCAGAGCGATGCATTGATACATGTTTTCAACTTCTATTATATCGACATTTAGTTCCTCATCAAAGAGACTGTCAATTCTGCCATTCTCATTGTCACCGCATAAGGTAACGAAGGTTCTGTCATTTAAATCGCGGAGGTAGTTGATATCGCTTCCCGCGTGTACAAGGATTTTAGTCTTAACTATAAATAAAGGGATTGAAAGGTCGGCTGCTTTCGCATTATCAGGTGTGTTTTCAAGAATTGTAAAATCTATTTCATTGCTTTCAAATGCTTGTATTATGGACGACTTTGATCGGATTTTCATATTCACATTGCTTTTGGTTTCAATTGCCAGCTGTGAAATATAATCCGTTACGATCCCTGCATTGTAATTGTTAAATTCATTGGTGAAGGCCAAAGGGGGTTCCTCGTAGATTCCAAAGTTAAGAGGCTTCTCTTTAATTAAAGCTTCTTCGGTCGCCGTTAATTTAGAATTGTATTTAGCGTAATTAAATAAACTGATATCATATTTTAAATGGATATCTATTGTTAAAGCGATAATCAACCCGGCAATGATAACAATAATCAGTATTCCTATTTTACTTTTTTTCATATTCTTACCCATCTTTGTTGCCTAGCCGGTCAACAGTAAAATCTTCAACTTTTACCGGCCATTGTTT
>Ga0366816_1103_pt1 | contig 12351 bp, 10 predicted proteins | sample TotcelN113001K15_FD_207019 | JGI IMG/M metagenome (GOLD analysis project Ga0366816, IMG submission 207019) | Enriched cells from coal bed in the Powder River Basin, Montana, United States - Total cells N11 rep3 HSBNCT.N11.300.1.K15 ... | reverse complement strand
TGCGTTCGTGCATGCAGAGACATCGACCGGATGCGTATCCGACGCCAAGCTCATAACGGAGATTGCGCACAAGCACGATGCGCTGGTGATCGTTGATGCGGTCACGTCGCTGGGCGGCTCGCCCCTGAAGGTCAAGGAATGGGATCTGGACGCGGTCTATTCGGCCAGCCAGAAGTGCATTTCCTGCACGCCGGGCCTGGCGCCGGTGACGTATTCGGAGCGCGTGGTCGACTATGTATCGAACCGCAAGACCAAGGTGCAGAGTTGGTTCATGGATTTGAACCTGATTCTGAACTATTGGGGCAACACGACGCGGACGTATCATCACACTGCGCCGATCAACGGTCTTTTTGCGCTGCATGAGGCGTTGCTGCTGCTGCGCGAGGAAGGCATCGAGAATGCCTGGGCGCGGCATACCCGGCATTATCTGGCATTGAAGGCGGGCTTTGAGGCGATGGGCTTGCAGTTTCTGGTCAAGGAAGAGTCCCGCCTGCCGCAGATGAGTGCGATTCTGGTTCCGGAAGGGGTGAACGAGGCGGCGGTCAGAAGGACGCTGCTGTCGGAGTTCAATCTGGAGATCGGTGCGGGTCTGGGGCCGCTGGCAGGCAAGGTCTGGCGTTTCGGGTTGATGGGGTATACCGCGCAGTCGGCCAATGTGATGCTGTGTTTGTCTGCGCTGGGTTCGGTCCTCTCCAGCCAGGGCTTGCCCATCAAGGTCGGCGAGGCCGAAGCCGCTGCACACCAGTCCTATTCCAACCAGCATGCCAAGGCCGCTCAACAGGCTAGACAAAACGCCCTGATCAAGGCATAGCCAACTAAAGCAATTTAATAAGAACGCCCGGGGCTGCCTCGGGCGTTTTCTTTTGCAGATGGTTCCTCTGGGATTGAGGGACGGTGATTCAAATCCGGCACTTGGGCTCGGCAAGGCGCCAGCATTGAAAAAATAGCAAAATTATAGAAGTTCTTGCCTGTTCATGCCGTTCCCACTCCCTATGCGCAGCCATAATGACAGCGTGACGGCAACTCAGGGAAGGGCTGCAAGCAGAGGCGAATCCGTTTCGGATAGACAGGATTCGGTTTCATCCTGCCGGCTCAATTGCCGCGCCCACATTCTTGCATACGCGCCGCCGGCGGCGAGCAGTTCCGGATGCGCTCCGGACTCGATGATACGTCCGCCATCCAGCACCAGAATCTGGTGAGCGTCAGCAACCGTAGACAGCCGGTGCGCGATGACCAGCGTGGTCCGGTCCCGGGCAATTTCCTTAAGCTGTTCCTGAATCGCCTGCTCGGAGTGCGAGTCCAAGGCCGAGGTGGCTTCGTCGAACACGAGAATGGCAGGATTTTTTAGCACGGTGCGCGCAATCGCCACCCGTTGTTTTTCTCCGCCGGACAGCTTCAGGCCGCGTTCGCCGACCACCGTGTCGTAGCCCTGCGGGAGGCTCTCGATAAAATCGTGAATGTATGCGGTTTTTGCCGCAGCGACGACCTCATCATCGCTTGCGCCCGGCTTGCCGTAAGCTATGTTATACCAAATCGTATCATTGAACAGTACGGTATCCTGAGGAACGATGCCGATTTCACGGCGTAGCGACTCCTGGGTGACGTCGCGTATGTTCTGCCCGTCGATAGTGATGCTGCCTGCGCCGACATCGTAGAAACGAAACAACAGGCGCGACAGGGTGGATTTTCCGGAACCGCTATGTCCGACCACTGCAGTCGTTGTTCCGGCCGGAATCGTGAAATCGACATTGAACAGGATTTGGCGGCTCGGCTCGTAACTGAAATCAACGTGCGAAAAACGCACCTCGGCGCCATTGACTTCCAGTGGCGAGGCATTCGGCGCATCGACGACTTCCAGGTCTTCGCCAAGCAGCGCAAACAAGCGCTCCATGTCGGCCAGGCTCTGCTTGATCTCGCGGTAGATAACGCCCAGGTAGTTTAGCGGAATGTAAAGTTGGATCATGAAGGCATTGACCAGCACCAGGTCTCCCAGCGTCATGCTGCCATCCGCCACCCCCAGCGTCGCGCGCCACAGTATCATCGATACCGCGGCGGCCACGATGACGGACTGCCCTGTATTCAGTAGCGACAGGGCCATCTGCGACTTTAGGGCTGCCGCTTCATAGCCGCGCAGTCCGTCATCGTAGTTCTTCGCCTCGTGCCCTTCATTGCCGAAATACTTGACCGTCTCGTAATTTATCAACGAATCGATCGCCTTGGTGTGCGCTTTCGAATCCAGGTCATTCATCGTGCGGCGAAAGTGTGTGCGCCAATCGGTCACCGCCACGGTATAGATGAAATATAAAAGCAAGGCCGCAGCCGCGATCACCGAAAACCAAATATCGTAATTAAGCAGCAGATAGCCAAGCACAAGCACGATCTCGACCGCAGTTGGAAGAATATTGAACAGGGTGAACATGACCAGCGACATGATGCTGCGTGTGCCGCGCTCTATGTCGCGCGTCATGCCGCCGGTCTGACGATCGAGATGAAAGCGTAGCGACAGTGCATGCAAGTGGCGAAATACTCGTAACGCCACGGTGCGTACCGCGCGCTGCGTCACCCGTGAAAACATCAACTCGCGCAACTCGGAAAACAATGTGGAAGCTAAACGCAAGGAGCCATACGCCACCAGCAGCCCGACCGGAATCACCAGCAGCGTTCCGGGGCTGCTCGCTGCAACGGTCATGTCGTCAATCAGTTCCTTCAGCACCAGCGGTATGCCCATGCTGGCGATCTTGGAACTGACCAGGAACAGCATCGCCAGCAGCACGCGCCATTTATAAACCCACAGATAGGGCAGGAATGTCTTCAAGGTTGCCCAGTCATTCTGGGCAGGTGAAATGGGACGGGAACGTAGAGGGCGGCTCATGGCGGATGTTTCGTTACGAAATAATATAAAAAACCGGATTCAATTCGGCTAGTGCGCAGGATACACCAACATTAAACCAAGAATTTTTTCAGGCAAGATATTGAAATTACTATAAATATTGCGACAACATTGGAAAACCGGATTCCTCAGACGCTATAATTCATCAAGCTCAGTTAGCAAGCGGCGTGTTTTCCGTTTTTTAACTTTTCAATTCCCTTATAGATCATTTGAGGCGTGAAGATCCGCTGTGGACCGTGCTGCAGCACGGCATGGCGGCATCCGCAAAGCCCAAAGATATAGAAATGGAACAATCAGATTGTTCTTTGCCAAGGACATGAAAATGGCGACATCCGAAAAGCCCGATTCCAAAGCGGCAAAACCTGCGGCAAAGAGATCGGCTCCACCAAAGAAAAAGGTTGCAGAAAAACCGGCCGACACTGCTGCATCCGCTACCGTCAAGACCAGATTGCATCCCACGGCGCCCTGGCCTTTTCCGACTGGCAGGCGCCCATGATTTTCGGTTCGCCTGAACGCCTGTTCGATATCAGGCCCAATCTCCGCTGTATGGAATAATTTCAACGGATTACCGGGAAAGAGTCTGCCGCAATGTATAGCATTTTACGAATGATAATTGACACCGTCGCAAGCATTCTGGGCGGCATTTTGCTGTTGCGGTTCTGGATGCAGGCCGTCCGCGTGCGGCCGCCGTCATCGATTGCGCATTTCCTGTTTCAACTGACCGATTGGCTGGTGCGGCCGCTACGAAAGATTTTGCCTGGATTGGGAGGATACGACTGGGCTACCCTGATTGGCGCTTTTCTGGTTTCGATGCTGGCAGTGGCGGCAGGTTACTGGATGATGCCGTTCTTTTCGATTCGATTCGTTTTGCTGCTGTCGTTGCTGCACCTTGCTACCTGGATCATTTATGGATTCATGGGCTTGCTGATACTGGAAGTAATTTTCAGCTGGGTTAATCCGCATGCGCCGCTAGCCCCATTCGTGCGTTCTCTGAATGAACCTTTCCTGCGGCCGTTGCGGCGGATCGTGCCTCTGGTCGGCAACATCGATTTATCCACGCTGGTTGCCTTTTTATTGCTTCAGGTGGCGATGCAACTGGTCAATTCTGCTTTCGCCTTCCTGGCATGAGCAAGAGCTGGCTTTCCGAGACCAGCGTCGGTATCCGGCTGGCTGTGCAGATCGCTGCGAACGCCAAGAAAACCGAAGTGATCGCCATTACCGACGAAGCACTCCGGATACGCCTTCATGCCCAGCCAGTGGATGGCAAGGCGAACGAAGCATTGATCCGCTTTATCGCCGACACTCTTAAAGTCTCGAAAAGCGCCGTCCAGATTACCCACGGATTCACCAGCAAGCGCAAATTACTGGAAGTACGGTCAAATGACTTGACACCGGAAACGGTCAAAAAGCTTTTTCAGGCACCTGATCAATAAGGATGCGCCCATAGGCTGATTTCTCTTTTCAACTCGCCTTGCTTACCTGGGGCTATACCGCTTTTTTTCTGAGCGGCAGAAGGAAACAGCAAGGCATGGCAGGCCGACGGGGCAAACTTATCATCTGACAGGTCTTGCCGATAGCGGGTCCAGTCGAAAAAAGGACCAGGATCGGTTTTTCGAACAGGTGCAATATGCTCGTGGCCCATCACGCTTGCCAGCGGATATTGGCGGCATAGCGCGGCCGTCAGTGCCGCCAGCACTCTGTACTGAGCGTCGGAGAAAGGCTCCAGGTCGGTTCCTTCAACCTCGATCCCAATCGAAAAATCGTTGCAATGCGTCCGCCCCGAAAAAGAAGATGCGCCGGCATGCCAGGCGCGCTGATTGGTTGATACGAACTGGATCAGCCTGCCGTCGCGCTGGATCAGGAAATGCGCTGAAACCCGAAGCGAGCGCAACTGATCGAAATAAGGATGGAGGTCGCAGTTCAGCCGGTTCATGAATAGATCGGCTATATACGGCCCGCCAAACTGTCCTGGCGGCAAGCTGATGTTGTGAATTACCAGAAGGTCGACCGCCGAATTCGCCGGCCGCTCGTCGCAGTTCGGCGAGGGAATCCGCGCCGCGCCGCAATACCAACCATCTTCATCGGCAACAAACTCGGCCTGGCCGAACTCCCTATGCTTGGGTGATCTCATTATTCGGGCTCGCAGATAGCCAGCTTCTGCATCTGATAACGAAGCTGGCGAAAACTGATCCCCAGCAATTGGGCAGCCTTGGTTCGATTGTAGCGAGTTTTCTCCAAGGCCCGGACTATGATGTCGCGCTCGACCTTGTCAAGGTAATCAGGCAGCGAATTCGGCTCTTCGCCCGCAAGCACAAACTCTGGAATATTCCTCTGAAGAAGCGGCGATAAAACAGGCAGGGCAGGCGGCTCCGATTCAGCCTTTTCAGAAAGAAACCCCACACTATCATGCCGAGGCTGGCCGGACTTGAGCGCCAGATCGGCTACCTCGATCACGCCGTCGCTGGCGAACGCAAGCGCACGTTCCAAAATGTTCTCGAGTTCGCGCACGTTGCCTGGAAACGGATAGGCCCGCAACGCATCCAGCGCTTGCTGCGACAATATCGCGTCATGACCCTGCTTGGCAAAACGGGCAAGAATCACTTCCGCCAGCGCGCCGATGTCATCCCTTCTCTCCCGCAATGGAGGCAGCCTCAGTTCGATTACATTCAGACGGTAGTACAGATCCTGACGAAATTTACCGCTGGCGACGCATTTCGAAAGGTCCTGATGCGTCGCGCTGATGATCCGCACGTCCAGCGGCTCTTCAACGGTTGACCCCAGTTTCCGCACTGAACGCTCCTGGATCGCGCGCAGCAACTTTACCTGCATCGGAAACGGCAGATCGGCCACCTCGTCGAGCATCAGCGTGCCTCCATGAGCCGCCTGGAAAAAACCGTCGCGGTCATCGTTGGCCCCGGTAAATGCACCCTTGCGATAGCCAAAAAATTCCGCTTCCATCAATGCCTCGGGAATAGCGCCGCAGTTGACTGCAATGAACGGCTTGTCAGGACGTGCGCTGTGGGCATGAATTTCGCGCGCGGCAATCTCCTTTCCGCTGCCGGATTCGCCGGTTATCGAGATCGGCGCCATACTGCGCGCAAGTTTCGCGATTTGATTGCGTAAATCCTGCATGATGGCAGATTGCCCCGTCAGTCGCGACGAAAGCACAGGCTCAAGCGACGCTTTGATTTTTTCGGACTTTGGAGGAGCGCCCAGCTCGCTCAACCGCAACGCGGATTGCACCATTGTGCGCAACTGGTGCAACGAAACCGGTTTGGACAAGTAATCGAATGCCCCCGCCTTCAATGCCGCAACCGCATTATCGGTGCTGCCGTAAGCGGTTATCACTGCAATCGGCATATTCCTGTAGTTGGCGGCGACTTCCTGCACCAACTCGATGCCCAGTCCGTCGGGTAGCCGCATATCGGTCAGCACCAGCGCATATTCCCTCTTTGCCAAGCACTCCCTTGCTGTCGCCAGGGTATCGGCGGTGTCCACCTCAAGGCCCATCTTGATCAACGTCAGCGTGAACAGTTCACGCAGATCAGCCTCATCGTCAATGACCAGAATTCGGGGTGATGTCGTCATGGTGATGCTCTTCCATAAATCGCGTGCAAAATCATAGATGGTCAACCGCCGCGAAAGTGATCACGAACCTGCCTGAAACCGGCTCTTGCATATCATGACCGTTGCGGTGAAATTCGTAGTCGAGCAGAGCGCCATTGTTTAGGCACAATTCCCGAGCCAGATAGAGTCCCAGTCCCGTACCTTTGCTGGAGGTGGTGTAGAACGGCTCGAACAAGTGCGCCCTGATGTCCGGAGTAATGCCTGGTCCGTCGTCCTGAACGTGCAGCTCTAGCCGGTACGGCGTGGTGCGCATGATACTGATCCGAATGCTATCCGGCTTACCGCTCGCATAGCGTATCGCATTGGTCAGCAAATTGATCACCACTTCCCGCAAATGCAATGAATCGAAGAGTGCCCGAGACCCTTTGGCAACATCGACCCGCAGCATGTCCTCCGCCAATCCGTGCGTATTCTGAAAAAATGTCTTTATCTCGGAAAGAATCTCCGAAAGTTCAATGATTTCCTGCGATTGTGCCATACGAGAAAGATTCAGGATGTCCACAATCATTCGATTCATGCGTGCGGCATTCTCGGCAATAATGCTCAGCAGGCGCGCTTGCCCCGGATTGGATATTTCTTCGCCGAGCAATGCTGAGGCGTGCGTTATCGCAGCCAGCGGATTGCGCACTTCATGCGCAATGCTGGCTGTCAGGCGGCCCATAGAAGCCAGCTTCAATTGCTGTGCCTGGTTTTCGATCTTGGCTACATCCTGCAGGAAAATAACGCTACGCTCTTCATGCAAAGTCTCTGCCCTGATAGCGGCAAAACGCACTTCCAGGTGCGCCGCCAGCGCCTGTTGCCCACCGCCAGGGAAATCATCATTCGGTAGCGGCCCGTCTTCGCCGTGCTTGATCACCAGATAAGTCGATAAGCTACCCTCTTCCTCTTTCCTGTCGTCCGGCTTCCCTTTCCAAGAGACAAATGCATCGGCCAGAGGCTGGAGAAAGGGTATATCTGTCATTCTGCGAGCGGGAGCATCGCAGGATAATGGCAAGTTCAGCATTTTCTCCGCTGCCGGGTTGCACGCAAGGATGGTTCCATTTGGACTGATGACCATGATGCCGTCGTCTATATGGGCAATGGCGAGACGATTGATTGCCATTTGGATTTGCAGATCATTGCCTCGCTGTTCAGCAAGTGCTTCCTGCCTGATAAGCCTGGCAGCCAAACGGTTGAGCACAAAAACCGAAGCGAGGAACGCGGCTCCGTACAGTCCGGCCTGCATTGGGCGAGCATCAGCTTCATGGTGCAACATTCGATAACCGGTTTCCAGCAACAGCACGATCGTAACCAGCGACGCGAAAAACAGCGCCAGCACCAGCCGTACGAGAATGGCTGCGCTAGCCAGCGGAAACAAATACAGAATGGCCAGGCCGCTTTTCATGCCGTCCGTCGTGACGTAAAGCATTGAAATGATGACGATATCGACCAGTATTTGAGTCAGCAGTTGCAGCAGGAAATGCCGCCTGTACCAGAAGCCGAATGCAGCGAACAACAGCGCCAGGCAGAGATAGGCGGCACTGGCCTGGCGGGAAAAGAGCTGCCCGTCTGGCAAGAATTCCTTGCTTTTGTTAAATCCCCAATAGGCGAACAAGACCCCGGCGATAAAAATGCGGGTTATGTTCAGCGCATGAAGCGAACTCCAGAACGTCTCGCGGGGCTCGGCCATGACAGACGGCGTAGCTGCAGCCATGATCAATAAGAAAAATGCCGGATGCTGTGCTCCTTGCTGCAAAATACGGCACCCGATCGGTGTATAGCCTCCGATTCGGGAATGTAGACATGGCAATGCTCGCAAGGCAGCATCTGTTCGGCGCCGCCAGTTTCCCTCGCTTCCCTTCTTTTATTTTGCTTAAGCAGAATAAAACGGGCATTCCTGAATTTGGAAACAAACGCTGCAACCACCAGCAAACACAACGCCAACCACATCAACCAGCTCATCCACTTCTCCTGCCAAAATTCCTCTCAATGCCCTAAACCCTGATCCGGCTACGGCGCATCGCAAATTCAGAACTGCAACAGCGACCTCAAATTATTCCCATATGCGCTGTCCCGGCAACAAGATCGCGAGTGCTTGCATCTTTTCCTTTGAGCTTGATTGCAAGGCGCAGATCGTTGACCGAGTCGGCATTGCGCAACGCATCTTCATAGGCGATCTTGTCGGCTTCGTACAAGTCAAACAATGCCTGGTCAAAAGTCTGCATTCCCTCTTCACGCGATCGTTTCATCACCTCCTTGATTTCCTGCACCTGTCCTTTGAAAATCAGATCGGCGATATAAGGCGAATTCAACAATATTTCGACCGCTGCGCAACGCCCCTTGGTCTGGCGCAACGGAATCAGCCTCTGCGAAATCATCCCCTTGAGGTTGAATGACAAGTCCATTAGCAGCTGCTGGCGGCGCTCCTCCGGGAAAAAGTTGATGATGCGGTCCAGCGCCTGATTCGCGCTGTTCGCATGCAGCGTGGCAAGGCACAAATGACCGGTTTCGGCGAATGTGATCGCATAGTCCATCGTTTCCCGGTCTCGGATCTCGCCGATCTGTATCACGTCGGGAGCTTGACGCAACGAGTTCTTCAGTGCCACGCCCCAGTTTTCCGTATCGGATCCGATTTCCCTGTGCGTGACAATGCAGTTTTTGTTGGTATGAATGAATTCCACCGGATCTTCTACCGAAATGATGTGACCGTAGCTGTTTTCATTTCTGTGCCCGACCATCGCCGCCAGTGAAGTGGACTTGCCGGACCCGGTTGCGCCTACCACGATGATCAAGCCGCGCTTTTCCATGACCAGGTCTTTCAGCGTGCCTGGAAGGCCAAGCTCATCGACGGTGGGTATGATCGTGTTCAGGGTACGCAAAACCATGCCGACCCGGCCGAGCTGCATGAACACGGACACCCTGAAGCGTCCCAGATTTCCGGGGCTGATTGCAAAATTGCATTCCTTGGTCTGCTCGAACAGCGCAGCCTGCTTGTCGTTCATGAGCGCGCTTGCCAGCTCGACCGTGTGAGCCGGCGTCAACGGCTGGTTCGTCAAGGTGGTCAATTTACCGTCTATTTTGACTGCGGGAGGAAAATCGGTGGAAATGAACAGATCAGAGCCCTTTTTCGCGACCATCAAACCTAGCAAGTCAAACATGAATTTCGTCGCCTGTTCCCTTTCCATGCCATCTTCTCCTTAAAGTATACTGGTTGCTAGCCCGGGAAATTATCCGGAGTCTTGGCTATGGCGCGCGCATCCTGAGTGGAAATGACGTTGCGCCTGACCAGGTCGGTCAAATTATGATCCAGAGTCTGCATGCCGACGTTGTTGCTGGTCTGCATGACGGAATACATTTGAGCGATCTTGCTTTCGCGTACCAGATTGCGGATAGCCGGCGTGGCAAGCATGATTTCATGCGCTGCCACCCGGCCGGAACCGTCTTTTTTCTTGATCAGCGTTTGCGATATGACTGCCTGCAGCGACTCCGACAGCATAGCGCGCACCATTTCTTTTTCCGCTGGCGGAAACACATCGATCACGCGATCGATGGTCTTGGCTGCGGAAGAAGTATGTAGCGTGCCGAACACCATATGTCCGGTCTCGGCGGCGGTCAGAGCCAGACGGATCGTTTCCAGATCGCGCAATTCGCCGACCATGATGACGTCGGGATCCTCGCGCAGCGCCGAACGGAGCGCATTGTTGAATGACAGCGTGTTAGGCCCCACCTCGCGCTGGTTGATCAGCGATTTTTTTGACTCATGCAAGAATTCGATCGGATCCTCGATCGTCAGGATATGCGCCGGCTCGTTTTCATTGATATGGTTGATCATCGCCGCAAGGGTGGTCGATTTGCCGCTCCCAGTCGGTCCTGTCACCAATACCAGGCCCCGTGGCTTCAGCGCCAGATCGGTAAAAATCTTGGGACAGTTGAGTTCTTGCAAAGTGATGATTTTTGAAGGAATGGTTCGAAAAACTGCGGCCGCTCCTCGTTCCTGGTGAAAGGAATTAACCCGGAAACGCGCCAGACCGGGAATTGCGAATGAAAAATCGCACTCCAGCATTTCCTGATACACCTTGCGTTGGGCGTCGCTCATGATGTCGTGCACCATATGATGCACTTCGCTATGCGCCAGCGCCGGAAGATTGATACGCCGCACGTCGCCATGTACGCGAATCATCGGCGGCAGGCCCGACGACAGATGCAGGTCGGAAGCGTTATTCTTGACCGAGAAAGCAAGTAAATCTGAAATGTCCATTTATAATTCCTGATCTTTTACTGTTCATTCCCCGCAAACACGAATTGCTGGATGGCAACAAAATTATTTGAATCCGATTATGTCCGCAATTTCCAGAAACTTGCAAGCAGTTAAGAACAATATTTCTGTCTCTGCGCATGAGTCTGCCCGCGAACCAGCAGCTGTGAAGTTATTAGCAGTGTCAAAAACCTGCAACGCTCAAGCGGTGCTGGAAGCAGCATTGGCTGGACAGCTCGCTTTCGGTGAAAATTATGAACAGGAAGCCATAGCAAAGATTGTGTCCGTACGCGCCGAGCGGCCTGACCTTGCACTCGAATGGCATTTCATCGGGCCCATTCAAAGCAATAAGACGCGCCCGATAGCCGAAAATTTCGACTGGGTACATACTATCGACCGTGAGAAGATCGCGCGCAGGCTGTCGGATCAACGGCCTGCGAATCGTCCACCGCTGAATGTGTGCCTGCAGATCAATATCAGCGGCGAAGACAGCAAGAGCGGCGTGCTGCCCGAGCAGGCGGCCGAACTGGCGCGTAAAGTGGCGGCCATGCCGCACTTGCGGTTGCGTGGGCTTATGGCAATACCCGAACCGGAAGAAGATCCGGAAAAACAACGTCTTCCTTACCGGCGGATGCATCAACTATTTGATGAACTGCGCGCGCAGGGATTGGAAATGGATACTCTGTCGATGGGAATGACTGCCGACATGGCTGCGGCAATTGCCGAAGGAGCCACTATCGTTCGTGTTGGAACCGCAATTTTTGGATCTCGTGATTATGCAAAATAACGTAAAAATTAGTTTTATCGGCGGCGGCAACATGGCTACCGCCCTGATCGGCGGACTGGCAGGCAAGCTGACCGCCGGCGGCAACATTCATGTCATCGACAAAAACCCCGACTCGCTGCAAAGCCTGCAGCAGACTTTCGGAGTCAGTGCTGGAGACCGAATCGATTCTGCGATCGCCCGAAGCGACGTCATTGTTTTATCCGTCAAACCGCAACAGATCCGGGCGGTAGTGGCAGAGCTTTCGCCCCACCTGTCAAACCAGCTCGTGCTATCGATCGCAGCCGGAATCCGCACCTCCGACCTGACACGCTGGCTGGGCGGCTATCAGGCTATCGTGCGCACCATGCCTAACACTCCCGCCCTTATCGGCAAGGGCATTACCGGCATGTTTGCCGTCAGCAGCGTATCGGATGGGCAGCGCAAGATGGCAGACGCGATCCTGCGGGCTGTCGGCACCACGGTTTGGGTTGACGACGAAAGCATGCTTGACGCTGTCACGGCGATGTCGGGCAGCGGACCGGCGTATGTATTCTATTTTATCGAAGCGATGCAGTTGGCTGGGCAGAAAATGGGGTTTACCGCAGAGCAGGCGACCCAGCTCGCCCTCGCCACTTTTTCAGGCGCAACGGAACTGGCCATGAAATCGGCCGACCCCATCTCGGTATTACGTGAACGCGTAACCTCGCCCGGAGGCACCACCTTCGCGGCGATCACCAGCATGGAGCAGGGCGGCGTGAAGGACGCGATAGTTGCGGCGATAGAAGCCGCTGCTGCGCGCAGCGAGGAGCTGGGCGAACAGTTTGGCCAAGATAA
>Ga0366816_1097_pt1 | contig 12622 bp, 7 predicted proteins | sample TotcelN113001K15_FD_207019 | JGI IMG/M metagenome (GOLD analysis project Ga0366816, IMG submission 207019) | Enriched cells from coal bed in the Powder River Basin, Montana, United States - Total cells N11 rep3 HSBNCT.N11.300.1.K15 ... | reverse complement strand
ACGAAAATAAAAATTGAGACTTGTACAATAGAGACTTTATTATCGATGGACATTATTAGGGGAATCAAAACGGGAGATTTGGAAGCGGCAAGGATATTATTGAAAATTTCTGAAGGAAGAAAAGATTTTGATTTGGTGTTCAGCGGTTTGGATGTGTTTGATATTGCATACAAGTTCGGAATCAGGAAGAATCTTGATGGGATGTTTAGTTGTATGCCTGGAATCGCTGCTAAAATGTACAACAGCTTGGGAAAAGAGAATATTAAAGATGCGTCAGTATACTTGGATGCGATACTGAAGTTAAGGAATGCTTTTGTTGACATTGGAGTATTTAGAGGATATAGCCATGCGATGAATCTTCTGGGGTATGAAGGCTCATTTGGACCTGATTATTCCCTGCCTTTGAAAGAAGAAGAAAGGATAACTATTGAAAAGTGCATGGAATTGTGTGGAATTCTATAAAAGGAGGAATCTATGACCCCGTTTGTGATAGTTAATGCCCGGCTGGTCACAGAAGATAATATACTGGATGCCTATAATGTTTATTGTTCAAAAGGGAAAATTGTTGAAATATTCCCTTGCAGGGATCAGAAAATTCCATCAGAAGCAGAAATATTTGATGCTTCCGGGATGATTCTGTCACCGGGATTCATCGACCTGCACATCCATGGTACAAAAAACTATATGGTAGATAAAGGGAGAAAACATCTGGAGGAATTGTGCAGAATCCTGCCACAATACGGTGTGACAGGCTTTCTGCCTTCGCTCTGCCCTGCTCCGGATGGGAATTGTGACTTGAACCTACTGACTTCTTTGTCAGAAGTTAAATCGAAAGGTACGGAAATCCTGGGATTTTTTCTGGAGGGGCATTACCTTGCATTGACAGGCGCAATTTCTACCCTTTCCAAAAACATCAGCAGGGATAGGGTAGAAAAGCTTATTGAAGCTGCAGAGCCTTATAAGCTTATATTCGGTATATCTCCTGAGCTGGAAGGAATAGAAGCTCTATTACCGCTGATGACAGAATCAGGTTATCCTGCCTTCATAACCCATACGGCGGCAACTGCTAAACAGACGGAAAGAGCCATAAAAGCTGGCGCACATCATGCTACACATTTTTATAACGTATTTCCATATCCGGGCGACAGGGAACCCGGCGTCAGAGGCTGCGGCACAGTGGAAGCCATTTATGCCAATCCTGAAGCAAGTGTGGATTTCATAATAGACGGAGAACATGTCGATCCCATAGCTTTAAAAATGGCCCTGGCTTGCAAGGGGACGAAAAAAGTATGCTTGATCACGGATGCTAATATGAATGCCGGATTGCCGGCAGGAAGCTATAAAAGCTTTACAGGCGATATCGATGTAGCCTATGAAGGCGGGCCTGCCAGACTGAGCAAAGGCGCCAGCTACCCCGGAGCTCTTTCCGGAAGCGGACTGACAATGGACTTGGCTGTCAGGAATGCTGTGAAATTTCTCAATATTGATATACCGACAGCATTAGCAATGGCTTCTTCGAGTCCGGCACGTGTACTTGGCTTGCATAATTGCAAGGGATTTATTAAAAAAGGATATGAAGCGGATATGGTTTTGCTGGATGAAGAATTGAACGTCATAAAATGCTGGGTCGGAGGAAAGATTTGTTTCGACCGTACTTGAAATAATTGAGAACCCATATGTATCTGGTAGGTATTGATTTAGGAACAACCGGCTGTAAAAGCTTACTATATATATTATCCTCAAAAAGTTTGTTTTTTGAGCAAACTTTTTAAGGCTGATGCAGTATTCAGTGGTCATTAGTCAGTATATAATAAATTCATTTTCTGCTTCTGAATACTGACTACTTTGGTTGTGGCTGTAAGCCACGCTATGGGATAACTGCGGGAATCAAGAAAGCCTTGGAATTCATACAGTCGTTGAATTTTTCCTGTATGGAAACTGGAAAATATGAAATTGATAGTTCATCGTTATACGCATTGGTGCAGTAATATGATTCAAAGCCGCAATCAGAAGGTAAGTGGGAAGCTCATAGAAGGTATATTGATGTCCAATATGTAATGAAAGGGTACTAACAAATAGGGTATGCCTACATTTCAAACCTGGAAGTCGCTAAAGAATATGACCGTGAAAGTGATTATCTTCTCCTCAAAGGAGAAGGAAACATGCTGGTGTGCGGCACGGGAACATTTGCTGTTTTTGGACCAGAGGGCGCATATATGCCAGGTATCTCTGTAGAAAGTCCAGAGCCAGTTAAGATAGTTGTTGTAAAAGTAAATGTATTATATAGAAGTGTGTAGGACACTCAGTACAGTACATCTGCGTAATGAAGAAAATGAGCATTGCTTTCAAATGTTCAATAATTTTCAGGTATTATTATGTAAATGGTTGATGCCTTATTCTTTATTTCTAAGACTTTGTAACCAAGTTGCAAAAACAATTAGTTCTTTCTGAACGTGATTAGGATATTAAGTCACAACAAACCTACCAAGTAAAGGTGTTTGCATGTTGCCACCTCCTAAAAAATGGGCATGAAAAAAGCACAATCATTAATGAGAAGTTTTAATTTTACCACCTGTAATGATGTTGGCTTTGGTAATGCATCAAAACATTTTATTGACAAAGCTTGCCTGTATAATTAGAATATAACTATATTGAAGGGTATTTACTTCGACTTGTTTGTAATAACGTGAAAAGCTGATTTTACATAAGCATATTTTTTTTGCGTATATTATAATAAAGAATATTTGTTTTTAGCAGCTGTGAAAGGGAAGAGTAACCGGTACTATCTTCAGGGAGCAGGCATCCCGGACTGAAAGTGCTTGCAGAAAAAAGGCCGGTGAGCACTGGTGAAAATATAACTTCCCGTATAAGTTTCTGAAAATGCAGTCCATTGCGGCCGGGGGCTGGTCGCAGGCTATGCCTGCTGCTCGCCCATGCAGCCTGGCTGGTGGCAAATGCTTTGCATTTGCTGCTCGCCTATGCAACCTACATTTTCAGAAAAACGGGAAGTAATATTTTCAGTGCTCCTAACTGAACACCCTTGAGCTGATTGGAAGAAAGCCTCGGCGATTAATTCAATCCGTTATCTGGCGTTAACAGATTAAAGAGGGCTTTTATAAGCTCATTAGGGTGGTACCACGGGAAATAAACTCTCGTCCCTGACTGTGTGTCAGGCGGGAGTTTTTTGTTTTCTGATTTTTGATTTAAGGAGGATGGTTATGCTGACTCAAGCACCAAAAGGTACGAAAGATATATTACCGGATGAGATATACAAATGGCATTATATTGACAAAGTAATAGCAAAGCTTTGCAAGTGCTTCGGATACAAGGAAATACGAATACCTGTCTTCGAGCATACAGAGCTATTTCAAAGAGGCGTAGGGGATACAACCGATATTGTACAAAAGGAAATGTACACCTTTGATGATAAAGGCGGCAGAAGTATATCGCTGCGTCCCGAAGGAACTGCGGGAGTGGTCAGGAGCTATGTGGAAAACGGTATGGCTTCAACACCCCAGCCCACAAAGCTGTATTACAATCTAACCGCCTACAGGTATGAAAATGTACAAAAGGGACGGTACAGAGAGTTTCACCAGTTTGGAGTGGAAGCCTTCGGAGCGAAAGGGCCTTCCATCGATGTAGAGATAATAAGCATTCTTTCCATGCTGTTTGCTAGACTGGGCCTTAATCAGGTAACACTTAACATTAACAGTATCGGCTGTCCCAAATGCAGAAGTGCCTATAATGAAAAGCTTATGGATTTCTTCAGGCCTTACCTGCCCCAGCTGTGCAGCAACTGTAACAACAGATTTGAGAAGAATCCTCTGAGAATAATCGATTGTAAAGAGGAGCAATGCAAAAAAGTGACAATAAACGCACCGGCTTTGCTGGACAATTTATGCGGAGAATGTCTGGATCATTTTGAAGGCTTGAAGGCGGGGCTTGAAAACCTGGCAATTAAGTATAATGTTGACAAAAGTATTGTAAGAGGCCTTGATTACTATACAAAGACAGTCTTTGAGTATGTATCGGAGAACGTAGGGACACAGGGTACAATCTGTGGTGGCGGGCGTTACGACGGGCTCGTTGAGACTTGTGGAGGTTCAGCGACTCCTGCAATGGGCTTTGGATTGGGAATTGAGCGGCTGCTGCTTGAAATGGAGAGCCAGGGGATTCAAATACCCGAGCCGTCTACAATGGATCTTTATATAGCAACTATTGGGTCCAAAGCCGATATGTATGCCCAAGACCTGGTATACAAGCTCAGAAGCCGGGATATAAATGCAGACAAGGATCATATGGGAAAGAGCCTTAAAGCTCAAATGAAGTACGCAGATAAAATGGGTTATACATATATTATCGTGCTGGGAGATGAGGAAATAGACAGCAATAAGGCTGTGCTGAAAAACATGAAGACAGGAGAACAAAAAGATATAAGCATCGATTCTATAATAGACAGAATGAAGATTCAAGGATAATAAATGGAGGATAATATGGGAGAAACAATCTACGGAATGAAAAGGACTCACAGGTGCGCCGAGCTGGGCACCGGAAATACCGGTGATGCTGTTACGCTTATGGGATGGGCTCACAAGAGAAGGGATCTTGGCGGTGTAATATTTGTCGATCTCAGAGACAGAAGTGGGATTGTGCAGGTTGTATTCAATCCGCAAAACAACAAGGAAACCTTTATTAAAGCTGAAAGTATAAGAAGTGAGTACGTTTTGGCCATTACAGGCGAAGTGGCTAAAAGATCACCTGAAACCATAAATCCGAAGCTTTCAACGGGAGAGATCGAGATTATGGTAAAGGAACTGAGGATCCTTAGTAAGGCGGAAACTCCGCCGGTGCAGATCGAGGAGGATTCGGATGTCAATGAGACTGTCAGACTCAAATACAGGTATCTGGATCTGAGAAGGCCCGATATGCAAAGGAATCTGATGCTAAGGCACAGAGTGGCAAAAATCGCCAGAGACTACTATGATAATAATGGCTTTCTGGAAATTGAGACTCCCATGCTCACAAAGAGTACACCTGAAGGTGCAAGAGATTATCTGGTGCCCAGCAGGGTTCATCCCGGCAAGTTTTTTGCCCTTCCCCAGTCACCGCAGCTGTTCAAGCAGCTTTTGATGGTAGGGGGCTATGACAGGTATATGCAGATAACCAAATGCTTCAGGGACGAGGATCTGAGAGCTGACAGACAGCCCGAATTCACACAGATAGACCTTGAAATGTCTTTTGTCAATGTTGACGATGTGCTGGCCATAAATGAAGGCTTTGTAAAGAAGGTCTTTAAAGAAGCCTTAAATATTGAAATTGAGACCCCCTTCCTCAGGTTATCCTACCAGGAAGCTATGGACAGATACGGATCAGACAAGCCTGATGTAAGATTTGGCCTTGAACTGGTGAATATATCCGAACTGGTAGCGGACTGTGGCTTCAAAGTGTTTACCGATGCCGTAAAAAATGGAGGAAGTGTCCGTGCAATTAACGCAAAGGGCTGCGGAGCCAAATTCAGCAGGAGGGAAATAGACAGCCTTGTCGAGTTCGTAAAGATTTATAAAGCAAAAGGAATGGCCTGGATTGCAGTAGAGGAAAATGAGCTGAAATCCGCTATAACCAAGTTCTTAACCGAGGCTGAGATTAAAGACATACTGGACAGAGTAAAGGCTGAGCCTGGAGACTTGATTTGTTTTATTGCCGATAGGAACGAAGTGGTCTATGATTCACTGGGGGCCCTGCGTTTGGAGCTTGCAAGAAGGCTTGAGCTGCTTGATAAGACAGTATTCAAGTTCCTCTGGGTTACTGAATTCCCATTACTGGAATATGATGACGAGGACAAACGCTGGGTCGCAAAGCATCATCCTTTCACATCTCCTATGGATGAAGACCTTGAATACCTTGACAGTGATCCCGGCAAGGTCCGTGCAAAGGCATATGATGTAGTACTGAACGGAACCGAGGTGGGCGGCGGCAGTATAAGGATACACATACAAGAGCTGCAGGCTAAAATGTTCAAGCTTTTAGGCTTCACAGACGAGCAAGCCTGGGAGAGATTCGGCTTCCTCCTTGAAGCTTTTAAGTTTGGCGTTCCACCCCATGGCGGCATGGCCTATGGACTTGACAGGCTAATAATGCTGATGGCGGGAAGAAGCAGCATCAGGGACGTAATTGCCTTCCCCAAGGTTCAAAATGCATCGGATTTGATGACAAATGCTCCTGATATGGTAGAACCCAAGCAGCTTAAAGAACTGCACATAAGAACTATGGAGTGAATGTCTTTTAGGCGTGATTAAATAATAAAACTCCGGGAATTTATTATTTAATCATGCCTTAGTATAGATCCACGAAAGTTTGTTACCAGATAGAGTAGTACGTATATGTAGCATTATGTGTATTTGCTGGAAATTGCGCAATAGAAGGTTGTGAATCAAATGTAGGGGCACGCATTGCGCGTCCGCATGAAATGACAAATTGCAACAAATATCGGTCGGACGGCCAATGGCCGCCCCTACAACGATTTGAATGCCACGCGGAAACGTGATAGGGGACGGTTCCTGACACATAATCCTAAATTATACCATACAATCCATAATAGGAGGCCCGGATGGCCGAGGGTCTATTGCGCATTATTCCCATTATATGCAATACATCAACGTTTTCTATCTGGTAACGAACTTATATGGAGTTGTACTTAGTATAGCGAAAGGAATAATAGTTTATATGTCTGATTCGAAAAATGTAAAAGAAGCCCTTGATTGGATTTTGCACATTGGTATAGCAATATTGATAGGTGTTTTGATAGTCACATTTGTCGCACAAAGGACACTTGTTCACGACGTCTCTATGGAACCGACACTTGTTGAGGGAGATAACCTGATTGTAGAGAAGCTCAGTGTAAGGCTTGGAGGTCTAAAAAGAGGAGATATAATTGTTTTTGACAGCCCAAATGGCGATAAGCAATTGATCAAACGCCTTATAGCCTTTGAAGGTGAAAAAATAGAAATTAAGGAATACAAAGTGTATATAAATGGAGAGCTTCTTGAAGAAGAATACTTGAATGGTGAGCCCACCACCGGTATGGGAAATCCTGAGTATGAAAGTATGGTAATTCCCAAGGGACAGGTATATGCAATGGGGGACAACAGAACACGAAGCGGTGACAGCAGGGGCTTTGGACCTGTTAATAAGAGCAGTATTAATGGCAAGGCTATATTCCGGTTTTATCCATTTAATAAGATTGGGACAATGAAATAGTAATTATCTTTATTAATGCTGTTAACTGTGCTAATATATTTATTAATAATGAAGAGTATCAATGTAATGTTGATACTTTTTTTATCTATATTTCGGGGGGGTTTGGAGCTGCAGCTGCATAACGGCTGTACTGTTTATGAAAAAGCTTTTGCACATGGGTATAGATGTGGGGTCTACCACAGTTAAGCTGGTAGTCCTTGATAAGGATAATATAATCGCTTACGGCAATTATCAAAGGCATTTTTCCGATATACGAAAAACTATTTTTGAATTGGTTGATAATGCCTGTGAAAAGTTTATAGATGAGGATTTAACCGTAATGATCACAGGATCAGGCGGAATCTCTGTTTCCCAGTGGCTTGGACTGCCCTTTATCCAGGAGGTTATAGCAGGTACGACCGCTGTAGAATGCCTGATTCCCGAGACGGATGTTGCAATCGAGCTTGGTGGAGAGGACGCTAAAATCACTTATTTTGACGGCGGCATGGATCAGAGGATGAATGGAACCTGTGCCGGCGGTACCGGCGCCTTCATTGACCAGATGGCCTCACTTCTTCAGACGGATGCTTCCGGCTTGAACCAACTGGCTAAGGATTATAAGGTAATTTATTCAATTGCCGCACGTTGTGGTGTATTTGCCAAAACAGATATTCAGCCCTTATTGAATGAAGGGGCTGCAAGAGAGGATATAGCTGCCTCTGTATTCCAGTCGGTAGTGAATCAGACTATTAGCGGCCTTGCTTGCGGCAAGCCTATCAGAGGAAATATTGCTTTTTTGGGCGGTCCCTTGTTTTTCCTGTCTGAGTTGAGAGCAAGGTTTGTCGAGACTCTTGGACTAAAAGAACATCAGGTGGTTTTCCCGGAAAATTCACAGCTGTTTATAGCAGTGGGTGCAGCATTATCTTCCAGGGATCAGCAGTATATGGCAGTTGAAGCTTTAAGGAAGAAGCTTCCTGTATTGAATGAGGTTTCGGTTCATGAGGTAGAAAGATTGAGGCCGCTTTTTGAAAATACCGCTGATATGGAAGAATTCAAGAAAAGACATGCTATGAACAAGGTGACGAGAAAAAGCCTTGAAAATCATAAAGGACCCTGCTTTCTTGGCATCGATGCCGGATCTACAACTACCAAGCTGGTTTTAACAGATAATGAAGGAGCACTTCTTTACTCATTTTATGGGAGCAATGAAGGCAGCCCTTTGAACTCTGTTGTAAATAATTTGAAAGAGCTGTACAAGCTTCTGCCTGAAGGCGCATTCATAGCAAATTCAACTGTTACAGGTTATGGTGAAAGCCTTATAAAAACAGCTCTTTGTGTTGATTACGGTGAGATAGAAACCATTGCGCATTACAAGGCTGCAGGGCGTTTTCTGCCGGGTGTCGAGTTTATTCTTGATATTGGAGGTCAGGATATGAAATGCATGCATGTTAAAAATGGTGTAATTGACAGCATCATGCTCAATGAAGCCTGTTCTTCAGGCTGTGGCTCCTTTATCGAGACCTTTGCCAATTCTCTTAATATGAGCGCCGCAGAATTTGCAATCGAAGCCCTTGCCTCGAAGATGCCGGTAGACCTGGGCTCCAGGTGTACGGTTTTTATGAATTCCCGCGTCAAACAGGCTCAGAAGGAAGGGGCCACCGTTGGTGACATTTCTGCAGGCCTTTCTTATTCCGTTATTAAAAATGCTCTGTTCAAGGTAATAAAAATAAGGGATCCCAGGGAGCTTGGAAGCAGGATTATTGTCCAGGGCGGCACCTTCTATAATGATGCAGTTCTCAGAAGCTTTGAGCTGGTATCTGAAAGGCAGGCTGTAAGACCTGATATAGCAGGATTGATGGGAGCTTATGGAGCTGCCCTGATTGCTTGTGAAAAATATGTGGCAGGCTATAATACCACTCTTATAAGGTATGATATGCTTGACAGCTTTAAATCGGATGTTTCCCTGAGCAGATGCGGCTTGTGCAGCAACAATTGCCTGCTGACGGTAAACTGTTTCCAGGACGGCAGAAAATTCATCTCCGGCAACAGGTGTGAACGGGGCTCCGGCGAAGAGCATAAAAACAGGGACATACCAAATCTCTTTGATTTTAAATACAAGCTGATTACTGCCTACAAGCCACTGGACAAAAATGAAGCACATCGCGGTACCATAGGCATACCAAGGGTTTTGAACATGTATGAAAATTATCCCTTCTGGCATACCTTCCTTACCGAATTGAAATTCCATGTGGAATTATCACCGCGTTCATCAAGGAAGCTTTATGAACTTGGTATTGAGACAATGCCCTCAGAATCGGTCTGCTATCCGGCAAAGCTTGTGCATGGACATATTATGGCTCTTATTTCAAAAGGCGTTAAGACTATTTTTTATCCCTGCCTTCCATATGAGAAGAAAGAGGACAGCGGCGCAGACAATCATTACAATTGTCCGGTAGTTACATCCTATTCGGAAGTGATTAAGCACAATATGGACATATTGAAGGAAAAAGATATCAGGTTTATGAATCCGTTCCTCCCTTATTGTGACAAGAAGAGACTCGCTGAAAGGCTTTTTGAAGAGTTCCGAAGCTTTGGACCCTCAAAGAGGGAAGTAAGGGAGGCTGTTGACAAGGCCTGGCAGGAGGAAGAAAAATTCAAGCAGACTATCCGGAAAAAAGGTGAAGAGGTAATAAGCCATCTTGAAAAGACCGGCGGTACGGGTATAGTACTGGCAGGGCGACCATACCATATCGATCCTGAGATAAACCACGGCATTCCCAATATAATTACCGGTTTTGGAATGGCTGTGCTTACAGAGGATTCCGTTGCCCACCTTGGTAGGGCCCAAAGGCCTTTAAGAGTGGTGGATCAATGGGTTTACCATACACGGCTTTATTCTGCGGCCGGCTATGTATCTGCCGGGCATAATCTGGAGCTGGTACAGCTGAATTCCTTCGGATGCGGACTTGATGCCGTGACTACCGATCAGGTTCAGGAAATTCTTCAAAGCCGGGGCAAGATATTTACCGTATTGAAAATAGACGAAATCAACAACCTTGGAGCGGCAAGGATAAGAATACGCTCACTTATGGCTGCGCTGGAGGAAAGAAAACGGTATGGCTATATTGATGATATGGAACATTCTTTATTTAGAAAAGTACCTTTTACTGAAGAAATGAGGTCGAAGCATACCATACTGGCTCCACAAATGTCTCCTATTCACTTTCAGTTTATTGAAGAGGCCTTCAGAGCTTCCTCATACAAGCTGGAAATATTGCCGTCCGTTGACAGGAAGGCCGTTGACGAAGGGCTCAAGCATGTAAACAATGACGCCTGTTATCCTTCGATTATTGTTACAGGCCAGCTGATTGAGGCTTTAAAATCAGGGAAATATGACCTGGCCAACACCTCTGTTATGATTTCACAGACCGGCGGCGGCTGCAGAGCGACGAATTATATAGGATTTATCAGAAAAGCCTTGAAAGACGCCGGTATGGAGCATATTCCCGTTATCTCGCTCAATGCTGTTGGTATGGAAAAAAACGCCGGATTTAAAATAACCGCAGGACTTTTAAATAAATGCCTTTTAGCTCTTGTTTATGGCGACTTGCTTATGCGAGTACTTTACAGGGTGAGGCCATATGAAAAAACCAAAGGCTCGGCAAATTTGCTTTATGAAAGCTGGGTGGAGAAATGCAGGGAGTCGGTTGCAAGCGGGAAGTGGGGCTTATTCAGGCGAAATATCAATAGAATTGTAAAAGATTTTGACAATATAGAAATTGATAATACCATTAAGCCCAAAGTGGGACTTGTGGGTGAAATCCTGGTAAAATTCCATCCCACAGCAAACAACAGTGTAGTGGACATAATAGAAAGAGAAGGCGCCGAAGCTGTTATGCCTGACTTAACGGATTTTATGCTTTATTGTGCCTACGATGCAAACTTCAAGTATAAGTATCTTTCCGGAACATTATGTAAAAAAATCATTAATAACATGGCAATTTACGGTATAGAGTTCTACCGGAAGGAAATGAACAGAGCTCTAGCCAGAAGCCGCCGTTTCCATCCGCCAACAACTATTTACAAGCTGGCCCAGGAGGCTTCTCAAATACTCTCTCTTGGCAATCAGACCGGCGAAGGCTGGTTCCTTACAGCGGAAATGATTGAATTGATAAAAAGCGGCGCTGGTAATATAGTATGTATGCAGCCTTTTGCCTGCCTGCCCAATCATGTTACCGGAAAAGGAATGATCAAAGAGCTTAAGCGAAGATTTCCTAATGCAAATATTGTTGCTGTTGATTACGATCCCGGGGCAAGCGAGGTAAACCAGCTGAACCGTATTAAACTGATGCTTGCCGCTGCCTTTAAAAATATGAGGAGTGATATGGACAATATTCAAGAAAGGAAACAGGTAATTGACATTGGTGTCAATGTCCCTGCCAAAGAACCAAGGCAATCTTTTCAAGATTAAATGATATATTTCTTCAATGAGATCGGCAATGTCGTCAGGGCTTTTATATGTGAAGAATAGAATTGTGTGAAAAGAATCTCAGAGGCTTGACTGCTCCTGAGATTCTTGTTTGCTTTACTGATAAACTTGTTCTTCCTCTATTTGCTATTTACCGGGCTTCTTGTACTCAGGCATGTATTTTCTGCGGCCTTTTTTCTTTTTCATCGTCGTCATTCTGACGTTATGTTTCTTTATGGAAAGGCTGAGCATAAAGCCAAGCAAGCCCATTGCCAAAAGTACACCTAATATAAAATAAACCTGTTGTGGCATAATCATTTCACCTCGCCAGAATATTATACATATAAGTTTGTTTCGAATCAAGAATTTTATTTAATCATGCTTGATTTATTTTTAATATGCAAAACACCGGATTCAGCCGGGTTTTCGACACTTTGACCAAAAAAATAGTACCGATTAAAATCAGGAAAAGCTTACCAATAAAGCCTTTCCTGATTTTTTTGCTGTCAAATTTCTTAAAATATTTTGTTGTACGGTGTTGTATTTACTTGAATTATATGATATAATGGAGAGATAATACATGTAGAAGAGGTGTGCTATATGAAGCTTAATTACGATAAGAAGTCCAAAGATCCTACTTACTTCATTCAGATGGGGTTCCGTAACGGTAATAAGACTTCGACCAGAAATGTGATGAGGATCGGCAAGCATTCTGAACTTCTTGCCATCGATCCCGACCCTCTCGCCTACGCTAAAAGAAAAGTATTGGAAGCTAACGAAGCTCAAAATCACAACAAGCTCAGCATGAGTTTTGAGATTGATTTTGATGAGAAACTAACCGCCACCAGTGACACATCCTCCAAGTCAAACCTTTTGAATACCGGCTACATAATTTTACAGAAGGTCTATCATGATCTT
>Ga0366816_1096_pt1 | contig 12641 bp, 11 predicted proteins | sample TotcelN113001K15_FD_207019 | JGI IMG/M metagenome (GOLD analysis project Ga0366816, IMG submission 207019) | Enriched cells from coal bed in the Powder River Basin, Montana, United States - Total cells N11 rep3 HSBNCT.N11.300.1.K15 ... | reverse complement strand
TAACAAGACCTTCATTGAATACCTCACCGAAAGAAAGCTTGAAAAGGCATGCGAATTGCTCCGTCAAGGGATAAAAGTCAAGGAAGTGGCTGACATGCTGGGATATTCCAGTTCAAAATATTTCATTCATGTATTCAAACGCTATAAAGGCTCCCCTCCCAATCAATATAAATGTATCATGCAGGATACAGTAGTGTATTAGTGCAGTAAGTAATGCTTAAGGCTTAATGATTACAACACAATCCGGAGTAAAGTCCGGAAAATATGGAAACTCCCACTTACAGAAGTGGGAGTCCTTGCATTGAATTAAAATTTTAAGCTACTCCTCCCCTCAGCTCATACCAAACCAGAGCAGGTCAATACCGGCGATCTTGCAGCCTTCGCTTCATCAAGCCTGGATATTGGCGTCGTATAGGGGGCTCCCCTCACTTTTTCAGGATCTTCCCGGGCTTCCTTTGCTATCTGAAGCATTGCTTCGATAAATTCATCCAGTGTCTCCCGGCTTTCCGTCTCTGTAGGTTCGATCATCATCGCCTCTCTGACAATCATCGGGAAATAGATGGTTGGCGGATGGTATCCGAAGTCAAGGAGCCTTTTTGCAATATCAAGGGCAGCCACTCCCTTTTCCTTTTGCTTCTGGGCGGATAAAACGAATTCATGCATGCAAACCCTGTCATATGGCAGAAGAAATTGCTCCTTCAGCCTGTTCATGATATGGTTTGCATTCAGCACGGCAGTCTCTGATACCCTGCGCAGGCCTTCGGCACCCATGGTAAGTATATAGGCATAGGCTCTGACTGCAACACCGAAGTTGCCGTAAAACGACTTGATTCTGCCTATTGACAGAGGCCGCTCATTATCAAGATAATATTTGCTGCCGTCAAACTCGACTACAGGCCTTGGAAGGAAGGGCACCAGTTCCTTCTTTACTCCAACAGGACCGGAACCGGGTCCTCCGCCGCCATGAGGCGTGCTGAAGGTTTTATGCAGGTTCAGGTGAACTACGTCGAAGCCCATGTCGCCAGGCCTGCAAATTCCAAGAATAGCATTGGCATTTGCACCGTCGTAATAGAGAAGCCCCCCTGCCTTATGCACAATCCTGGCAATTTCGCAGATGTTTTCTTCAAAAAGCCCCAGGGTGCTGGGATTAGTAAGCATCAGCCCGGCAATTTCATCACTCATTACTGCTTTAAGGGAATCCAGATCTACATTTCCTCGCTGATCGGATTTTACCTGGAGCACCTCAAAACCTACTACTGCAGCAGATGCAGGATTAGTTCCATGGGCGGTATCCGGCACAATTATCTTTTTGCGTTTTACTTCACCCCTGTGTTCATGGTAGGCCTTTATAATCATCAGCCCTGCCATCTCTCCATGCGCCCCTGCCGCCGGCTGAAGAGAAATGCGCTCCATTCCTGTGATTTCCGACAGCATGCTATCCAGGCGGTAAAGCAGTTCAAGACAGCCCTGGGTTGTTTCACTCTGCTGATATGGATGGACCCTGGCAAAGCCCGGCAATCTGGCCATATCTTCATTTATCTTGGGATTATATTTCATGGTACAGGAGCCCAGGGGATAAAAGCCAGAGTCCACACCATGGTTTCTCCTGGAAAGTCCCACAAAATGCCTGACAGCATCCACCTCGCTCACTTCAGGCAGTTTGGCATCCCTTTCCCTTAAATATTCTCCGGGAATAAGAGCTGCAGTCTCCTGGACCGGAACATCACAATCAGGCAGCGAATATGCCTTCCTTCCCGGCTTGCTTAATTCAAAAATCAGTTTCATATCACTCATGCTTCTACCTCCCTCACTGCCTGTACCAATGCATCGATTTCATCCCGTGTCCGTTTTTCAGTGACAGCCAGCAGCCATCCCCCCAAAAGCTTCGGATAGGCTTTCTCCAGATCGTAGCCGCCGATAATCTTCTTCTCCAGCAGCTTTTTATTAAGAGCCTCTACAGGTACAGTACTCCTGACGGTAAACTCCTTGAAGAAGGGGCCTGAAAACAAAGGCTGGAATTTTCCCGTGCCCACAAGCTGATCAAAGGCATAATGAGCTTTTTGCAGGCACAGCGATGCTGCTTCCTTTAGTCCCTGCCTGCCCATGATTGTCATATATATTGTAGCTGCAAGTGCATTTAGTGCCTGATTGGAGCAAATGTTGGAGGTAGCCTTCTCCCTCCTAATGTGCTGTTCTCTTGTTTGAAGTGTCAGAACAAAGCCTCTGCGGCCCTCCCTGTCAGTAGTTTCGCCTACTATTCGTCCCGGCATTTTCCTCATCAGTTCATTGCTCGTTGCAAAAAAGCCCAGGTAAGGCCCGCCAAAGCTAATCGAGTTACCAAGGGACTGACCTTCCCCCACCACTATGTCGGCTCCAAGCTCTCCCGGGGATTTAAGCAGGGCTAAAGAAACAGGATCTGCACTGACAATAAGCAGTGCTTTGTTTTTATGTGCAATTTCCGCTATTCTATGTAAATCCTCTATGATACCGAAGAAATTTGGACTTTGAACAATTACAGCGGCTGTATCCCGGGAGATTTTCGATTCCAGCTCCTCCATGTCTGTTTTCCCACTGTCAAAGCTCAATTCGATAATTCGTTTTCCTGTAAAGCGGGCATGTGTTTTCAATACTTCCCTGCTTTCGGGATGTACTGTACCTGCCGCCAGCACCTCTTTTCTGCCTGTGGCTTGAAAGGCTGCAACCGCTGCCTCTGACAATGCTGTGGCACCATCATACATGGAGGCGTTGGAAGCTGCCATGCCTGTCAGCTCGCAAATCATGGTCTGATATTCAAAAACAGCCTGCAGAGTACCCTGACTTATTTCTGGCTGGTACGGCGTATATGCCGTGTAGAACTCCTGGCGTAAAAGCATATGGTTAACAACTGCGGGGATAAAATGGTCATAGGCTCCAGCACCAAGAAAGCAGGCATATTCATCAGTATTGACATTGGTTGAAGCCAGCCCTCCCATATGCTTGCCAAGCTCCAGCTCGGATAGAGGTCCGGGAAGGTTTAAAGCACGATGCAGCCGGACATTTTCAGGTATGTCGCCAAATAGGGCATCAATACTGCTCAAGCCCAACCCCTCCAGCATATCACGCTGATTTTCATCTATGTTCGGAATATACCTTGACATGATTATGCCTCCTCTGAACAGAACTTCTCATAGGCTTCAACATCCATCAATGCATCCAGCTGGCTTTCATCCGACAATTCCAGTACGGCAATCCATGCGTCATAGGGCTCTTCGTTAAGTTTTTCCGCAGCATCAGTCAATTCCTCATTTACCTGCAAAACAGTTCCTGAAACCGGAGAATAAACATCGGATGCAGCTTTTACCGATTCAATCACACCTAAGATGTCACCTTCGCTTAAAGACTTACCCAAGCCAGGCAATTCCACAAATACAATACTGCCCAATGCATGCTGGGCATGATCGGTTATCCCGATATATGCCCTGTTTCCTTCCACCTTGACCCATTCATGATCCTTTGAATACTTGAGACCATCCAATACTTTCATAACTACATCCTCCCAAAATTTATTTTTTATATTTTTTATTGTAAAAAGGAAGCTTTACTACTTTGCCTTTTAATGCCCTGCCTCTGATAATAATGTCAATCTCAGTTCCCTCAGCAGCAAAGCTACTATCTATCATGGCCAGACCGATGTTCTTAGCCAGCGTCGGCGAATAGCTGCCCGTGGTTACAAAGCCTATGGAAATTCCATCTGCCTGGACATCATAATGGCTTCTGGGTATTCCCCTGTCCAGCATCTCAAAGCCCACCAGCTTTCTTTTAATACCCGTTTCCTTTTGACTTGCGAGAGCCTCTTTCCCGATAAAGCCCTCCTTGTCAAGCTTGACAAACTTTCCAAGTCCGGCTTCAAGAGGACTTATATCCCTGGATATCTCCTGTCCGTAAAGTGGCAAAGCTGCTTCAAAACGCAGCGTATCCCTGGCTCCCAGCCCTGCCGGTACCAGCCCCTCCTCTTTACCTTCTTCCATCAGCTTTTCCCATAGCATGGACGCATATTCTGCCGGAAGATATATCTCAAAGCCATCTTCCCCTGTGTACCCGGTCCTGGATACAATAGTATTAATTCCCGCTATCATTACATCCGGCTTGAAATGATAAAAACGGATTTCGCCCAGTTCACAATCCGTCAGCCTCTGCAAAACAGCTTCAGACCTGGGTCCCTGTATGGCAATCTGTGCATAAGCCTCAGAAACATTTTTCAATTCAATCTCGCCTTCTGCATTTTCCAGCATCCACGCAAAATCCTTATCTGTGTTGGAGGCATTCACTACAAGAAGATAATCCCTGCTATTATATTTATATACCAGCAGGTCATCCACTATCCCTCCGTCAGAATAGCAAACAGGCGAATATACTACCTGAAAATCCTTTGCATTCGAAATATCATTGGTAAGAAGCTTCTGCAAAAATTGCCCGGCATCCTTGCCTTTTACCGTGATTTCCCCCATATGGGATACATCAAACAGCCCTGCTGCGGAGCGAACCTGCCGGTGCTCTTCCATGATTCCCGAATACTCGACCGGCAGCTCCCAGCCTCCGAAATCAATGAGCTTTCCACCCAGGCTTCGATGGTTTTCATACAAAGGTGTTCTTTTCAATGCAGCTTCCATTTCTTTTTCTACCTCCATTACATTTTGTTTGCCATGTATACATGGCGTGGCGCACAACAAAAAGGAAGACAACAGCATCAACTGTCATCTTCCTTTGTTTTAATAAATTCAGGGGCATCCAGAGCACCCTGAATCCGGTATTGTGCCGGTTAAAACTCAGGGGCATCCGGCCCCCCTCATTTTTAAGTGATCGCCCTTAGGCAAAACCACAAATAAATAAGGAAGACAACAAATATAGCTTGTCGTCTTCCTCTGTATTCTTTACCTGAGAGATTCTACCTTGACGGTATTGCTCCTCCGGTGCCATTCCTGGGCTTTTCAGAGTCCTGTCAAAATACGGTCCGTTTACCTGAAAGTTTCGCTGCAGCCTGACTGTCCACAGTTTACTTCTTCGGTGATCCTTGAGAGATTCTCTCCCGTATTCATCATCCAAAAATTATGAAATTTTTAATCTGTATTTATTATATTACTTGGATGATAAAAAAGCTACAAGTAATTAAATTAATTTTTTAATTGCTCACCAAGCCGGGTATTTGACAGTTTAGTAGTTTATTTTGGTTGACGGTACAACGCCGGCAAAAAACCCTTCCGCATTGACAGCCCAAACCTTAAGCGCCGGCACTTCCGTCTCCAAACGGACTTCAGCTTCCACCGCCTCCACCAGTATCGGCGGGCAGCCGATATCAAGCAGAATGTTGTGTTCTTCATTGAATTTCATATCCGTATTTTCAGACCTGCCAACAGTGGTTAGCAAGATATTATCCGACAGGTTCAACGGTCTATCCGTCAGTGAACTCAAGGCAATGGTAGCAAAATCTGTTTTAGCCTCAAAGCTGGCTCCTGTAAGACCGATTTCAGGAACACTCCCGATAAAGTCAGAATACTGAATACTAGCTACTGAATACTTGCAGCCGCAGGCTGCGTTATGATTTAAAAATAAATATTCTTATTCTTTGACTTCTCAATGTCCCCAATTTCGACTAAATAACCTCTATCTTCATCAATTTGCATATCTCCCTAAGCACCCCGGTATTGTCCCCATAAGTCACGATATAATGCTGGCTCATCACTTTCTGCGCAAAATCATCCACCGGTATATCCAGTATCACCTCAAGTCCCGGCAACTGCGGTGCGGGCGGTTCCCAGCCGACCTCATTCCAGCTTCCCGGTTCGACGGCAGTACCTGTCACCATGTGCATGGTATAATCATTTCCACTGTATCCAAGCCGTGCCAGAGTCACCTTGCCTGTTTTTACCTTTGAAACGTTCACTATGCCTTCGCCAAGCTTTCCAAAGCTTGTCGGAAGCACCTTGAACAGCCCGTCTACGACTTCACCGGGCACATAGTCCGGAACTCCGATGAGCACCCTGTCCCGCATGAACTCATAAAACTCCATATAGGCGGAAATCTGTCCTGTGGCATACCCCGAAATCAACTGCGTTACGGCACCCAATGCATCATTCTCGGGTATCGTATATTTTTTCATTTCATTGGCAATAAGCATAAAGACGATAGAAGGCGGAAGGTTCAGAAGCTTTTTCATACCATCCACATCAATCAGTGAGATGGCGTCATAACTGCTTTCTTCGATTTTCCACTTCAGAGCAAGATAAGCTCTGACGCCAAGCATCAGGGAATCGAGCCCCGGCTCTTTCAAAAACTCCCATTCCTTACGGACTTTTTTAACGAATCCGGCAACTTCATCCTCCGGAATATTTGTCATTTTCTGCACGATTTCCAGCATTTCAAAAAATTCGATTTCAATGCCGGTTTTTAACTTTAAAGAAATTAGGTCGAACATGGTTCCATAAAGCTTCATATCCCGGCAGCCCATCATCCCCACTTTGCTGTTCCTTAATTTTGCAACGGCCACTGCCGCTTTTGCAAAAGTAATAACTTCATCGATTTTAGGTTCGGAATCCGGGAAGTCATAGACATATTTAAAATGATAACCCATATCCTCCATAGGCTTTCTAAGCGCAGTTGTCCCTGCCTGGCCTGCCGTAGTGGCAAGTCTCCCGCCTTTGCTGTCTCCCGCCAATCCCCACAAAACCATAGGCTTTTCCTTGAACTCACTGATTACCCTGATGACTGTATGGGAAGGGATCCAGCCGGTTATACATACAATCAGAAGGTCAAATCCGTCCTTCTTCAGCTCTGTGATTGCTCTTTGCGCTTCTACGCCTTTTGCGTCATCGGTAACAGTACCTGCAGTGACCAGTTCAAAACCATTTTCTGCAAGAAGCTGCTTAGCTTCACGGCTCTTTTTCTCAATAGCATCCCTTGGTGTGTTTACTTCTCCAAATCCAACAAAACCCGCTTTATACATTTCATCCCCCTATCGATGTTTTATGGTGTTTATATTGCCAATGCAACATTAATATAAATGGTTGACGCATTCGCAAAGGTTCTTATATTCTTGATATGCCTCGTTATAGACTGAAACATTCGCAGCATTAGGATCATACTTGTTTTTTACTTTTTCTCTCCGTTTTGATCGATCAGCATGCCTTTCATTGACGTCGTACCTGTATCGATACCGATCAAATAAACCATAATCCGAACACATCCCAACATGTTATTGTATTACTACGGTATAATCATATTATAGATGGCTCTTTCCTGTCAATATATTTTCGAAATTTATTATAACTTATAGACTTTTTCGACGCTGTATTTTCGAAACTTTTATGCAGAATTGTAGATCAGATATTCATATCCATCACAACCGCCCAGCTGTAAACCGGTTACAGCCTTTTTTCCGCCGTTGATTTTCTCCGTATCAATGCAGGCTGCAGCATTACATTCTGCACCACCTTGTAACAGTCGTCCTTTATCTTTTTAAGAAGCAGCTTTGCAGCGATTTTTCCCATCTCTTCAACAGGACCTGCCACTGTAGTGATTTCCGGGTTGTAATATGAGGCCACCCTTATATTGTCTATACCTATTACTGAAATATCGTCCGGTACAGCCATTCCATGGTCGTGAATCGCTTTGATCGCACCAATGGCAATATCATCATAAGCGCCCAGAATTGCCGTAGGCATATCCCCGTTTTTTAATATTCCACCCATCAATTCATACCCACACTTTTCGAACCTTTCCCTGCCTGTCTGCATCCATTTTTTATTTAACTTCATATTGTTTTCCTGCATGACTTTTACAAAAGTATCAAGCCTTGCACAGGATAGCTCATCTCCTATATATCCAATATCCTTGTGTCCCGCCCGGATTAAATGCTCCACCGCCAATTTTATGCCGTATCCGTCATCAATTTTTATACAATCAAATTCTCTTGTCTCGGTATTCTGGGCAATTAAAACGAGAGGTATCGAGGTATCCTTTTTATATTCCAGCAAAACACTGTTAAGCTCAGGGTTCTCTGAAATAAATATGATCCCCTGAACACCCGCGTCCAATAAATTCCTCAGATAGTATTGTTCTTTCTCTGCATCAAAATCAGTAAAGCCAATAATGCAAAAATAGCCTTCTCCCTTAATTTCATCTTCTATTTTTCGAATAATCTGCGCATAATAATCACTGGCAATTTCAGGGCATATGACCCCTATAGTTCCAAATCCGTTCGACATTTTTCTTTTGATGATCCCGTGCTTATAGTTCAGCTCTCCGGCAATTCTCGAAATTTTCAATTTGGTCTCCTCATTAATATCCGAACTATCCCTTAAAGCTTTTGACACTGTCGATACATTAACTCCCGCTATTTCCGCAATTTCCTTCAGTGTGGCCATGGATTCCATCCTTTCTCTCGCTGAACTTACTATCCAATATGATACCGGACATTACGGAAACATGCAAGAAATCTTTTCGAAATCGTTTTTTAAGTTTGTACACTTTTAGTATAAATCCTTGTCCGGTATACATAACGTGTACATTTTTTGGTGTTTTGCATATATTAAAAATGAAGAGGTGGTAAAGATGACATATAGAGAACTACTTGAGTACTGTAAATCCAACCCCGGCTGCCTGAGCCGCAAAGAACAGAAAGAAGCCGACAGCACAATGAAATACAGGCTTTGGTTAATGAACTCAAATAAAAATGATAAGAAATGAATCTATTCTATTTTACCCCAGAAATGGGGGTTTTTTCTTCCCACATTTAGCAGTAAATAGCGGTGATGCTAATACAAAAAGGCCCTCCCTCTATGGCCGCCACTGTACAACCATAATCAGAAAGAGCCCTATCGTTTGGAAGAATATATGTTATTCCAGATTCAACCGCCTGCTCAGGATATAATTGGTCAATGCAAAGTAGCCTGCAGACAGAAGTCCGAAGAAGATGATAAAAAACCACATTGATGAGTGCACAAGTGATGCAAAGGCTTGAAAATCTTGTATCGAAGATATGTTTACAGAAGAATACATACTTCCAAAAGCATACCCTACTACAGTAAACAAAATCTGAGAAGCAGTGCTCAGAACTATAAAAGCTCCTATTGAAGCCAGAATCCTGTGCCTGTTGAACAAGTGACCCAAAGCTATGGATGCATAAATTATCAGTACATTTGATGCCATGCTGACTAAACACAGCAGCAAAAACTCCAATATGAAAATTGCTGTTGTCAGGTTGAAGTATTCAAAGATATAGCTTCCCTTGAATGCTCCCATAAATTGCTCAGTGAAAATCTTATCATATGCAATAATAAAGATAGATACCAAAGCTGCTATTCCACTTACAATTGTCCACATCATTGCAACAACCAGCTTGCTAGTTATTTGCTTCCACACCTTTACCGGCAGGGTAAACATCAGGTAGCCTTCATCAGTAAGCAGATTTTTATAAAAGCGCTGGATCATTACAACAAGGGTCATTACAAGTATTCCTACAAGAATTGTAATATATAGTATTAAACTGATAATTTCCGGTGCCTGCCATTGGTTTTGCGACAAGGAGGAAATCAGCTTGTTCACTCCTGCAAATACCAGTAAAACAGCCATCAGCGGAAGAAATATTCTGGCCGTAGCCTTGATTTCATACTTCAGAAGCTTGCTTAACATTTGAACACCTCCCTGAATAGAGCATCCACCGACTTGCCTTTTTCATTCCTTATTTCGTCGGCAGATGATGAAAGGACTACTCGCCCGTTATTAATGAAGACAACATGATCCAGGATCTTTTCAATATCCGAGATAAGGTGAGTGGAAATTACTACCGTAGCATCTTCCTTATAATTGGTGATAATTGTCTCCAGAATATAGTCTCTTGCTGCCGGGTCAACACCCCCGATAGGTTCATCCAGCAGATACAGCTTTGCTTCACGGCTCATTACAAGTATGAGTTGGACCTTCTCCTTGGTTCCCTTGGACATAAATTTCAACCTGTCATTTGGATTGATATTCAGTCTTTTCAGCATATCATAAGCCTTTTCAGGCTTAAAATCTTTATAAAAATCCATAAAAAGCTCTATGATTTGATGTACACGCATCCAATCGTTTAAATAAGTTTTTTCAGGAAGGTAGGAAACCAGCTTTTTTGTTTCAATCCCGGGTTTCATTCCTGCTATGCGGATTTCACCGGACGTTGGCGTCAATAGATCATTTGCCAGCTTTATCAGTGTAGTCTTGCCGCTGCCATTAGGGCCTAAAAGACCAATTATCCGGCCTTGGTCTATATTCATATTGACATCCGATAATGCCTCTTTGTCGCCAAATGCCTTGGTAACTCCTTTACATTCCAGAATAGTGCTCATATCTTCATCTCCTCCGACATACTGGTTATGATAGACAATACTTCCTCCCGGTCAAAACCCAGCTTCCGCATTTTTTCAAGAAACTCGGTTATCTGGTCAATTGCCAGTTTGTTCTTGGCCTTCTTAATCATATTCTCATCCTCCGTTACAGATCGCCCGCTTGTGCGGTGTGTGACGATCAATCCGTCTTCCTCCAGCTTGGAAAGTGCCCTTTGCATGGTGTTTGGATTCACAGCAGCTTCCTGCGCCATATCACGAACTGGAGGCAGCCTTGATCCAGGGGGATAGGTATCGGAAAAAATCATCAGCTCAATTTGCTCTATCAGCTGTGTGTATATGGGCCTGTCAGACTTAAAGTCCCATGGCATATTATCACTCCCTGTATTATTGTATTAAGTTCTTAATACAATAATACAGGGATGGTCTTATTCTGTCAATAGTCTTCACCAATTTTTTTACATAAGTTAAGGTGGCGAGCCTTGGTATAAAGCATATATCTTTTAACTTGCATTTACAATTTGCTAAACCTATTCTAAAACCTAACTTTAAATACTGGAATCCTGTTTGCAGCTTCGCCGCGATATATAATTTCTATAAGAAAGTTTGTTTTTTTCAAGACTTTAATGTTCAAAGCTAGATATACCAGTACTTAGAGGCTAGAATTCAGAACCCATGATTCAGAATATTTGTAGTCAGCAGATCGTTTTTTAATTCTGAATCCTGAATTCTTGCGGCCGTAGGCTGCCCTGTGGTATACTGTTTGTAAAAGAAGGAAATCATTCTATCAGAGGTGAAATCATTGAAAAAGTTTAATGTTACAGGCACCTGTATTCCGGAAGAACACTACATGGTGGATATTATTAAAAAACTTGCAGTAATTGAAGAAATGGTGGACGAGGGAATGTATTTTACAATTAATCGTCCCAGGCAGTATGGGAAGACCACTACTCTATATTTGCTATCCCAGATATTAAGTGAAAAATATATTGTAATAAAAACGAGCTTTGAGGGCATCGGCGACGACATGTTTGCGTCCGAGGATTTGTTTTGCAGATCAGTTTTTGATGTCTTTGCACGCAGTGTAAGATTTACCGACAAAAATCTTTATAACATTTTAAAGGGATATTCTGATAAAACGAACAGTTTCAATGAATTATCCGATAATATTACACTCCTGATTGAAAGCCTGGATAAAGACCTGGTGTTAATCATAGACGAGGTTGATAAAAGCAGCACCAATCGTGTCTTTATGCAGTTTCTAGGCATACTGAGAAACAAATATCTGGCAATGAAAAGTAAAGAAGACCTGACCTTTAAAAGCATTATATTAGGCGGTGTTCATGATATTAAGAACATAAAGCTTAAGATACGCGAAGAGAAAGACAGGGTCTTTAATTCCCCTTGGAATGTAGCTGCTGACTTTAAATTGGATATGAGCTTTTCTATTGAAGAAATAGAAGGCATGTTGATTGATTATTCCAAAGAAACAGGCATAGGCATGGATAGTAGCTTATTGGCTTCTGAAATAAGAAGACTCACAAATGGTTACCCGTATCTGGTAAGCAGATTATGCAAAAATATTGACGAGTATCTGGACAAAGACTGGTCGATGAAGGGATTTGAAGACGCTGTGAAGATGGTGCTGAAAGAAAAGAGCACCCTATTCGATGATGTGATTAAGAATATTGAAAACAATGAGGAAATAAAAGCTGTAGTCAATGATATCCTTATTAACGGCAGAAGTATAAGCTATAACCCTGATGCATATGAAAAAGGCTTAATTTATGGATTGTTTGCTGAAAAGGATGGAAAGCTGATTATTCATAATAAAATATTTGAAGAGAGACTATATAATTATCTTCTTGAGCAAAAGAATATACGGGATATGTATGCCCGATTCACTTCTCTCGATGAAAACCAGTTTGTCAAAGCGGGACTTCTGGACATGGAAAAATGCCTTTTAAAATTTCAGGAAGTGATGTATCAGGAGTATAGGCAAGAGGATGAAAGATTTTATGAAACTACCGGAAGAATGATTTTTCTCGCCTATCTGAAGCCTATTCTGAATGGGAAAGGTTTCAGCTTTGTCGAAGCGCAGACGCGTGGTAACAGACGTATGGATGTAGTAATAACCTATGGTAATGAAAAGTTTGTAGTGGAGCTTAAAATATGGAACGGCGAGAAGTCTGAGGAGAAAGGCCTTAATCAGCTCGCAGAGTATCTCGAATACCAGCGTCTGGATAAAGGCTATATGGTAGTTTTCAATTTTCATTTCACAGAAAA
>Ga0366816_1095_pt1 | contig 12657 bp, 10 predicted proteins | sample TotcelN113001K15_FD_207019 | JGI IMG/M metagenome (GOLD analysis project Ga0366816, IMG submission 207019) | Enriched cells from coal bed in the Powder River Basin, Montana, United States - Total cells N11 rep3 HSBNCT.N11.300.1.K15 ... | reverse complement strand
CCAATTCATATAGGTCTATAGCACTAGTTATATGTAGGACTTTAGTCTAGTCCATCTAGGTCTATAGACCCACTTCCTAGAACCACCTGTCGTACAGAATGTTGAAAAACAGCTGTTCTGCAAGTATTATCGCACTTAAGATCAATACATAATATGAGAACAATTTCAAGCTTGTCTTGGAAAAAATTTTGATTACAAACTTTACTGCAAAATAGCCGGATATACCTGCAGCAACAAATCCGACTATTAACTGAAGCCAATCGATATCTGCCGTGACAGTGCTTCCTGCTTTTAAAAGATTATAACCATCCGAAGCAGCATTAGTTTATTATATTTCTGATTTTTATTTTCCAGACCTCCTGCAAGACAAATAATCAGGCGTTTTGAAGAAGAAAGGTAATCTTTTCGGGCAGTATACCATAGACGGACATGATTTGTTAAGAAGCTTCCTGAGTTTCCCAATACCTTGGTACGTAATTGCCGTGGTTATCTTTCACAAACGGCTGCTTTTCAAGGTCAATACCCCACATGCCAACTCCATCTTTCACTGCTGCATTTTGCAGCTTCAGGAAATATTCCTTATACTTCTTGTTCGGACTTACAAATTCAACTCTGGCATAACCGTTTCTAACCAGTAAAGCATTGAGATTTTGCCCATTATCGAGAAATACATATGCTAAAAGGCGGCCGTACCTGTCACGCAGACCCTTTTCAAAAACAAGACTTACACTTTTATGCAGAGTCAGCTTTTTTGTCAGTTTTGACGCTTCCAGAGCATATGATTGTATATCTACTCCCTGTTTAACACTTTCAGGCGTATCTATACACAGAAGCCTTACTTTATATTCCCTGTCACGATAGTTAATTTCCAGAGTATCTCCATCAGTGACATCACTGACATATGCCCTGATATACTTATTTGAATCAAGACCCTCTTTGAGATCATCGAGTCTGAAAGCGGGCATATCTTCCGGTATAAGCAATTTATTTGCATAGGAGCCTGTGCCTACGCCGGTTATGTTTACAAAAATGTAGCCTGCGGCAGACAGAACAGCCGCAAACAGTACTATGAACCTTTTCATGGCTTCTCCCCTGGATGTTTATGCTTTAGTATATTCTAGCATAAAACAATCGGGAAGGATAGTAACTGATTTTTGCTTTAAAAGCCTTTATCAATACTTGCTGCAGAAGCGGCAATGACTGCAACGGCCGGCTTTTGCAGAGGGATATCCCCGAATTTGGCGATTTTTGTATCAAAGGCCAGTTCCAGAACCTGAGTAATATCTTCAACGGCTATGACTTCTATTCCCAGGTCACCAAATGTCTCCTGCCAGTTTTCAGCCGGTACCAGTACTTTACTTATCCCAGCCAATTTAGCAGCCTCTACTTTGGCAGCCACTCCGCCCACAGGTTTTACTCTGCCTCTGATGGAAATCTCTCCTGTCATGGCAATATTGCTGCTTACCGGAAGATTCATAACAGCTGAATATACGGCGGCTGCAATGGCGATACCGGCAGATGGCCCATCAATAGGTATACCTCCGGGGAAATTCATATGGATGTCATATTCTCTTACGTCTACATCCAGAAACCTTTTGAGTACAGTAAGCACATTTTCAACTGAAGCTCTTGCCGAGCTTGACCTTTTAAGCTTGTGTCCCCTGTTGTCTATTTCCTCTTCGTCAACTATTCCGGTAACCTTTATAGTACCTTTGCCGGCTGCTGCCCTAAATGCCGATACCTCTATGTCAATAACCATTCCCGTACTGTTTCCGAAAACGGCAAGACCATTTATACAGCCTATTCTCTGCTCATCGGAACAAACTTTTTTATCTATTCGGGGGCTGTAATGACCAAATTCTACAACCCATTCGATATCTTTCCTTGAGATCCTGTTACGGCCTTCAACCTGTACCACTCCACCTGCAATCTGTATAATATTTACGGCATCCCTGCCATTCTGGGCATATCTGGCTACCAGCTCCTCGGTTCCATCCTCTATTTTGAAGCCTCCTCTTACTGCCGCATTTCTGGCAATAATAGATACTTCATCTCCCAGAAGTGGTCTGAAATAGACTTCTACACACCTGGATCTCAGAGCGGGAGGAAGCTCCTCCGGTGACCTTGTTGTTGCACCTACAAGTCTGAAATCGGCAGGCAAGCCCTTTTGAAATATTTCATGTATATGCAGGGGGATATTTCCATCCTCTGTACTATAATATGCACTTTCAAGAAAAACCTTCCTGTCCTCCAAAACCTTTAGAAGCTTGTTCATCTGGACAGGATGCAATTCTCCTATTTCGTCTATAAACAGTATGCCGCCGTGAGCTTTCGTGACTGCGCCCGGCTTCGGCTGTGGAATTCCGGCCACACCATACGCTCCGGCTCCCTGGTAAATAGGATCATGAACTGAACCTATCAATGGATCGGCTATTCCTCTTTCGTCAAAACGCAAAATAGTTGCATCAACCTCAATAAATTTTGCTTCCTTTTTGAAGGGCGAAATGGGTACATGCCTGGCCTCCTCAAGAATCACTCTTGCTGCAGCTGTTTTACCTATTCCAGGAGGGCCATATATTATGACATGCTGGGGATTTGGTCCGCACAAAGCGGCACGCAGAGCTTTAAGACCCTGTCCCTGGCCTACTATGTCCTGTAGGTTAGCAGGCCGGGTCTTTTCCGATAACGGCTCCGTCAGCTTGATTTCCTTGAGCCGCCTGAGCTTCTCCAGCTCCTTTCGGGATTCTTTTTCAATTGCACTTTTATTCCCCTGCTGTGATTTCAGCAGGTTTAAAAAATACAAGCCTATTATTATAGAAAAGAAAAACTGTATTATCAGAAAGGTGTTGGTTAGCATTCCATTTCCTCCCGTGTTTTCATAGTTTCACGGGATATAGTATTCACAGCCTGTGCAAATTTATCCGTAAAAACAACATACAAAAAATCAATTTAAAGAAAATGCTGGATAATTTTTAGCTTTACACCTCATAAGACATTTTGACTGAAATAATCAAAAGTTCTTACAATATAATCCCTGCCACCATTTACAATAAGATTGAAAATCTTTTCTCCCTTTTCTGCAGAAGCCAGGCTGGGCATGCCCCAGACGCCACTTTCGCTGTATTTGAAAATGGAGGCATAATTTAAATATTCTCTTGATACGGTTGGAATACAGTCTTCAATCTTTTCTTTTTCAACCAGCTCCGGGTGAAGATATAGTATAAGCGAAGTTTCGTATTCACAGGCATGCAGGTTATCCCGGGATTCCAAAAGCTTTTTCTCAAGCATTTGCGGCAGGAATTTCTCAAAATCCAGAATAATTATCTTCATGTCGGGATTTGATGCGTTTAGCTCTCTTACGGCGGGCCCAAGGGCAAAATTGCCTCCATGGCAGTTTAACAGGACTATTTTTTTGAAGCCCTGATCCTTTAAACAAATTACTATATCTGCAATCACATTCATAAATGTGGCAGGCCTTATCCATACACTCCCTTTCTTACCTCTATGTTCCATACACGTGGAAATGGGAAGCGCAGGCAATAGAAACGCGCCAAGACTTTGGGCTATCTTTTGTCCAAAGGCTGAGGCAATAAGATAGTCAGTGGCTATGGGAAGGTGAGGTCCATGCTGTTCTGTAGAACCTATGGGCAGGATTGCAATATCAGCATTCCCCTGTTCAATTTCATCAGCAGTAGAGTTGTACCAATACATATGAACACCTCCATAAATTATTATTAACATCGCTATTTTATGTAGCTGTAGAGGGCGGTCTCTGTGCCGCGCCGGGCTATAGTATTATTTACATTATCTTTCCATAAAGCTCTTTGTATTACCTGTAGCATTCCTTGTATACCGAATTGTTAGCCTCATCCGGTTTTATTATCTTCTGTGGCTGCATGCATTCAAGGCGTGTACTGAAGCTTTCCAGTGCTCCAATACCTACCATCGCAATGCAGGCAGCTCCAAAAACTGAAGCCTCAGGCACTCCTGCCACAGCAATTTCCCTGTTGAAAATATCCGCTTGTATCTGAAGCCAGATGTCTGATTTGACATAGCCTCCGTTAGCTATGATTCTGGCAGGGTTTTTATTCATGCTTTCAATAGCTTCAAAAACCGAAAACATCCTGAACATGACGCCTTCCATTGCCCCGCGTATGAAATGCTTCTTTCCATGCATTAGCCTTAAGCCGTGCATTGTTCCACGTGCATTTGCATTCCAGTTGGGTGACCTTTCACCTGTCAAGAATGGTAAAAACACCAGTCCGTCACAACCTGGCCTTATTTCTGCTGCATATTTGTCAAACAATTCATATATGCTTTCAATTCCTGCAGCTTCAGCCTCAAATTCATACTGTTTCCTATACTCATCCCTGAGCCACTTAAGAACTATGCCCCCGTTATTTATAGCACCGCCTGCAACCCATGTATCTCTGGTAAAGCAGTAACACCAGGTACGCTGATAAGGATCCAGAAGCGGGGTATCGACTGCTATCCTAAGGGCGCCGCTTGTCCCGATGGTACATGACATCGAAGTTTCATCAACAACTCCACAAGCGTAATTTGCAAGCATACCGTCACCAGAGCCGACAATCACTGGTGTTTCACGCAGTATGCCCATTTCCCGGGCATATTCAGGCTTCATTCCCTTCAGGATGTGAGTGCATTCTACAGGCTGGCCAAACCTGTCAGGAGAGACGCCGAGTACCTCTTTTAAAATTGTCTCATCCCACCTGAAGCTGTGTATATTGAAGCAGGCCGTGGTGGAAGCATCTGTAATATCAATTACATATTCTCCGAATAGTCTGAAAAGGATATATTCCTTTATCGATATGAACTTTGAAGCTTTAGTAAATATACCGGGATGCTTTTCCTTAAGCCAGAGGATATTACTCAGAGGATACATGGGGTGTTGCACTCTGCAGCCGGTTAGGTTGTAAAGCTGCAGGCAGTCGAATTTACCTTCTGTTTCCTCTGCTTGCGCAATAGACCTTATATCAGCCCAGGTAATGATATTTGTCAGTTTTTCTCCCGAGGCATCGGCAGCCATGAGGCTGAACAACTGAGTACTAAGACCAATGCCCTCCAGTTCCTCCGGCCTTATCCCTGCAATCCCGACTGACTTTTTAACGACACTCACAAGAGAGCCCAGAACTACATCCGGATCAAGCTCAGCCATATCATTTTCCGTACAGATCATTGGGTACTCAACATGTTCAAGACTCATCTGCCTGCCTGTTATGTCAAATACTGCCGCTCTGACACCCGAGGTTCCTATATCAATACCCATAAATACTTCTGCCATATAAAATACCATCTTTCCGATTGGAAGCAAGGTGGAATCAAAGGGACGGTTCTCCTGCTTCTTTTTATGATTTTTTCTTATGCCTATGTAATATCATACTCCCGAATAAGCTGAAAATCCGCCGTCAACCGGAACTGTTATGCCTGTTACAAATCTTGCAGCATCTGATGCCAGCCAGATCAAGGTTCCAATAAGATCCTGAGGATCACCATACCTGCCCATGGGGGTATGCTCTATTATCTGCCTGCCTCTTTTGGTTAATTCACCTGTATTGGAATCGGTAAGCAGATACCTGTTCTGGTCTGTTAGGAAAAAACCCGGAGCAATTGCATTTACCCTTATTTTGTCTCCATAGGCCTGTGCAAGATAGACAGAAAGCCATTGCGTAAAATTGCTTACTGCAGCTTTTGCAGCCGAATAGCCCGGAGTTCTGGTCAGAGGCCTGTAATAATTCATAGAAGATATGTTGATTATGGAGCCGCCCTTATCACTTTCGGCCATTTCGCGTCCAAATACCTGACAGGGCAGCATGGCACCGGCCATGAGGTTCAGGTTTACCACCTTTTCAAGGGCTTCCTTCGGCAAGTCGAAATAAGATACCGTATCCGACGTCGATGCGTCCTTCATGTTACCGCCTACTGCATTAACCAGGATATCCATACTGCCGAAATCTTTTTTAACCTGTTCACAGGCTTTTTTAAGTGATTCGTATTCCATGGCATTCATGGCATAGCCCCTGGCTTTGACATTAAACTTTTCCAGTCCCTTGGCAATGTTTACGGCAGTCTCTTCTTTTAAATCGCATATAGCCACATTGGCACCGGCTGCGGCCAGACCTTCCGCCATGGAAGTACCAAGAATACCGCCTCCGCCAAGTATTACCGCATTTTTACCTTTGATATCAAATAAATTCATGATTATTCTCCTTTCAGCATTTCAATAAGATTTAACGCCGACTGTACTGCCATTTTTTCCACTGCTTCCACAGTGAAGCCTCCAATATGGGCTGTCAAAACAAAGTTGTCCAGTGTCAGCAGCTTGTGACCCTCAGGCGGCTCCTTGGAAAAGACATCCTCTGCCGCTCCGGCAATAACTCCATTTGTAAGAGCTTCATACAAGGCTTCCTCATCCACCAGCTCGCCCCTGGAGGTATTTACAAGATAAGCTGTTTTCTTCATGGAAGCAAGAGAATCTCTGTTTATCATATGCCTGGTTTCCTCTGTATTGGGAAGGTGCAATGTAAGGAAATCGGCCTCCTTGATTACTTCTTCCAGTTCGCCGGCTTTGACGGAATATTTCTTTATGTATTCGTTCCCTTCATCTAAAAAAGGATCATATACCATTATCTTCATACCTATTCCAAAGGCCATCCTGGCAACCTCCCTGCCAATATTTCCAAAGCCTATGATTCCAACGGTTTTCCCGGTTAATTCCACTCCTTTTACCCTGTCCCACTTTCCGCTTTTTGTTATGCCCGACACAACAGGTATGCTTCTGGCCATTGAGAAAAAGAGACCTATAGCAAGCTCGGCTACTGAAACGGCATTGGTTCCTGCGGCACGTTCTACCTTTATTCCAAGATTTTTTGCAGCCTCCAGATCAATGTTGTCCAGCCCTGCTCCGTACTTGGAGATCGCTTTAAGCTGTTTTGCATTTTTTAAAACTGCTTCCGTCACAGGGTCAATGCCGACAATTATCCCGTCTATGTCCTTGCATTGCTCAATTAATTGAGCCTCATCCAGGGTCTTCCCAGTTTTGTTCTCAATTATTTCGAAGCCGGCTTCCCTTAAAAGCTTATATGGAGCATCTCCGGCTTGAGAAAAGGATTTTGGGGTAATCAATACTTTTTTAATCATATATTTCCTCCATCAAATCTTATAATACCAAGTACATAGATATTTCAAGCGGTTATTTGAGAACCGTCTTAGTTGATAATTATCTGCGACACCGAGAGGATCATCCCCGCTGTCGCATAAGCAATAAGAACCGTCCCCACTGCTTTCTTTTAAGGACCGTCCCCGCTGTCGCAATTTGTCACTGAGAGCCGTCCCCTCTGTCTTATAATACCAAGTACACAGATAATTTCAAGCAGTTTTTTGAGAACCGTCTCATTTGATAATTGTTCTGCGACACCCAGAACCGTCCCCGCTGTCGCATTTGTTTTAATCACTTTACCAGTACATTTTTGTTTACTATTTCTATATTCCTGTTAGGGCATCTGTTATAGCACATGCCGCATGCTACGCATTCTTCGGAGTTTATCTCCCATTCGTCGGCAGCTTTGAGGCTAATGGCAAACTCGCTGCATATGGTGGCGCATATGCCGCAGCCTTCACCACAGCCGCAATTCAGGCATCGAGCCGCTTCTACAAGCGCTTCTTCATCTGTAAGGGTTCTAAGGTATGTATTGTAATTTGCAACTCTTTCATTGCCATCCATTGTGTAGAGATTTGTACCTTCTTCATCCTTGAAATATCCGCTTCTCTTTAAGACTGCCTCCTTTGATACTACGGGATATTCCTGCTCATATTCCAGTACCGCATCATTTCCTGATATAGATTTGTCGATAGAGCAAGCCGCTCTTTTTCCATCGGCTATAGCTGCAATCACTGTAGCTACATTTGTTACATCTCCGCCGGCATATACTGCTTCCATGCTGGTAGCTCCGGTTGACAAATCAATGACAGCCATTCCTCTTTTGTCCGTTGCCAATCCTCTCAATGCCGACAAATCGGGTTTTTGACCTGTTGCAGCTATTACAGTATCGCAGGGCATTGTGAATTCAGCCCCGGATACCTCCTCCGGCTTTCTTCTGCTTGATGCATCCATTTCGCCAAGTACCTGATTCACCATTTTTATTCCGGTTACACGGCCACCGGCTGATTCAATGCTTCTGGGAGAAACAAGATACATTACCCTGATGCCTTCTGCTTCCGCCTCTGCAATTTCCTCTGCTGTTGCAGGCATTTCATCCCTTGTCCTGCGGTAGGCAATGTATACTTCCCCAGCCCCAAGCCTGCGGGCTGTGCGTGCGGCGTCCACGGCAGTAAAGCCGCCCCCTATGACTACCACTCTGTTGCCTGTCTCCAGCTTTTCACCATCATATACTTTTTTCAATAACTCCAGTGCAGTTATTACACCTGCGGCATCTTCGCCTGTCACGCCCAGCTTAAGACCTTTCTGTGCTCCAATTCCAAGGAATACTGCTGCAAAGCCTTGATCTTTAAGTGTTTCTACAGTATAATTTACTCCCAGCATTTTTCCTGTTTCAAATTTTATACCCATGTCGCACAGTATTTCTATTTCTTCATCCAATACGGCATGGTTCATCCTGAACCGGGGTAGCCCATAGCGCAGCATGCCTCCGAGATAATTCTCCTTCTCAAAGACGGTTACACTGTAACCTGCAAGAGCTAGATTATATGCACATGACAGGCCGGCCGGCCCGGAGCCTATAACAGCTATCTTTTCCGCCCGCGACTTTTCCCTTTTCTGCTGAGGCCTCCAGCCTGATTTTTTACCATATTCCAAAACATATCTTTTTATTTCCCTTATTGGTACAGGCGTCCCTATTACACCCCGCGTACACTCACTTTCGCAAGGGTGGCTGCATACCCATCCGCAAACCGATTGAAGCGGATTTTTACTCATTATCAGGTCGTATGCCCCTTTGATATCACCTTTGGCAACCTTCTGAATATAGGCCTGAGCAGGCACATGATGCGGACATGCCGCTTTGCATGGAGCTGCCAGATTTGGTTTGCTTATCTTTGCATAACCTTCATAAAGAGTCAGCTCGGGAGCACTTTTCACCTGAGGTACGACTATATCTCTCATTTCCCTTGTTGTAGAATATCCATGCTCTTCCATATAGTCCTTAAGATCTGAAATCATACCTTCTATAAACCCATAACCGCTTATTAGCGTTTCTGCAGAAATTCCAATCAGATCTGCACCGCACATAAACATTTCAGCTGCATCCCTGTAATTCCTCATGCCTCCTGCCGCCATAATCTTAGGCTCCGGGCCATTCACCTTCCTGATTTCATATGTATCCCTCAGAGCCAGGGGCTTCAGCCATGCTCCCGAATGACAGGACATGCTTATTTCATCCTGGAGATGATAAGCTGACTTCCCCGGGTCATCAAGGTTTATAGGAGGTATGCCCAGCCGGTTTGCAGTACCGCCGACAGCATCGGCGCCCGCTGCATACAATGATTTGGCAACCTGAGCTATTTTTCCGCCTTCAGGTGTAAGCTTTACAAACAGGGGTATTTTTATTGCCTTTCTTATTTCTCTTACTATTTCTGCAACCGCGTCGCCCTGCTGTCCCAGACTGGCTCCGGTCCGAACCTTGCAGCAGTTGTCGTCTCCCGAGGACAGCTCTACATTATAGGACATGTTGGGACAGCACATGTTAACCTCGATGATATCCTATTTTGAATGGGTTCAGAATATACAGTCCCTTATGTGGGATGAAGAAGAAGTCAACCGCGCGCTGGAAAAAATAATGATCAGGTCCTTCAATGAAGTATGGGATAAGAAGAAGGAAAAGAACACAACCATGAGAATGGGCGCTTACATGGTTGCCATAGACAGGATAGCCAGGGCCAAGAAGATCAGGGGGGTTTTCCCTTAATGGCCTGATACTACAGCGAAGTTTTCCAAATTATCCTTGAAGAAATAACGCATTGAAGCATTTGCGGAATTCCTTCAAGGCGCATAAATGCCGAAATATTAATGTAACCTTCGCTGTAGCACTGATAAGGTTTTTTACATAATAAAGACTGCACCCTTTTTGTTGGTCATGTTTATTATATTGCATGCCTGACTTTCAGGGTGTAGTTTATTTTTGTGACAGGGGACGGTTCCCTGTCACAAAATTCCTATATCTAACATTTAAAAACACCGGACGGCCAATAGCCGCACCTACAGCAAGCTATTACGAAATAAGTATGTTTGTCTATATTGGGAATAATACCAATAGGAGACATTACAAGTTACAAAATTTAAAATAGCACCCAAATTTTCATTTTTACTTGACTTGAGAATTCGGTTGCATTACAATGTAACTAAACAGTTACTTGAAAAATGGGGTCGATTATGGCTAGAATTCGGGATTCACAAAAATCCAGGGAAGACATTTTAAATGCTGCAGAGCAGGCATTTGCCGAAAAAGGTATCTATGGCTCAAGAATTGATGATATAGCCAGGCAAGCCGGAATAAATAAAAGAATGATATACGAGTATTTCGGCAGTAAAGAGGAGCTGTACAAGGCTGTTCTGACTACTGTTTACAGCAGACTGAGCAGAAAGGAAACAGTTCTTCTGTCTGAGGATATTACTTGCACCGATGCAATAAAAAACATAATCAGCCTTTACTTTGATTTCTTGAGTGAGAATCCTACCTATGTCAATATGATTCTATGGGAGAATCTGAATAAGGGCAAGTATATTCAGCAAATTGATTTCAAGGTTATCAAGGATCCCACCTTTGACCTGCTTAGAAAAATAATCGTCAAAGGAAAACAGCAGGGCATTTTTAAAGCTGAACTGGATGCCGAGCAAATTATTCTATCACTTTTAACTTACACCTTTTCATATTTTTCAAACAGATATACACTGTCCAAGCTGCTGGGAAGAAAGCTGGATAATGAAGAAAGTATAAGGAGCAGGGTGGAGAATGTTACCGGTATGTTTCTCAGCTATATGTGCGAAAAGGGCAGAGACTAGAAACTAGAGACTAGAGACCAGAGACCAGAGACCAGAGACCAGAGACCAGAGACTAGAGGCTGGAGACTGGAGTTTGAAGACTGGGACTATGGGGCATTTATATAATTATACAGGGAAATTTTTGTAGGGGCTGGTTTCCATGCCCGTTCGATATGGGTCTTCGCTTTAAATCTGTGGAGGGAGGCACATAATATACTCGGAGAAGCAGAGATAGGAAAGAATTTTTTTAGGCTTAAGTAACCAAACGGTTATTTATAAATAAATGATGGAGGAAACATATGATTAAAAAAGTCAGGGTTCTTTTAGCGGGAGCTGCATTCAGTGCAGATCTCCACATGGACGGTTATTCAAGATGTACTGATATTGCCGACATTGTCGCAATCTGTGACAAGGATATTTCCAGGATAGAGGCACTCGGAAACAGGTATGGACTTAGTGGGTACAAGGTTTACGATAATTATGAAAAAGCAATAGAAGAAGTTGAGTGTGACCTGGTTGATATTTGCATGCCTAATTTTCTGCATCATCAGGTTGCGCTGGCAGCTTTTAAAAAAGGAAGGGATGTAATCTCTGAAAAGCCTCTGGCTACTACTGTGGAGGATGCTGCTGAAATGGTAAGGGCGGCGGCTGAGGCAGGCAGGAGGCTATATTACGCTGAGGACTGGCTTTTTGCTCCTGCTCTCAACAAAGCCTTAAGCATAATAGAAGAGGGTGCTATTGGAAAGCCCTTATATATCAGGGCCCGTGAAAGCCACTGCGGCTCCCATTCCCCCTTTGCACAAACAATAAAGTACTGCGGCGGGGGCAGTATGGTTCACCTTGGCATTCATCCTGTTGGCTTCATGCTTGCGCTGAAAAAGGGCAGGTGGACTGAACTGACGGCAATGACCTCCGGCGGGCTTCAGAATAATTTCATTCACAAGGGAATGGAAGGGGAGGATTGGGCTGCATGCATGATTAAATTCGATGACGGCACCTCGGCGCTTCTGGAAGCCAATTACCTTACAATGGGCGGTATGGAGGACGTAATAGACATTTATGGTGAAAAAGGCTGCATGCATCTGGATCTTACCTTTTCATCGGCAATCAGCTGTTATTCCATACCGGGCTTAAGCTATACGGTCGAAAAGGCTGAGATTACCACAGGCTGGTCAAAACCCGCCGTTGATGAGAAATTCAACCTGGGATATGTGAGTGAAATAAGGCACTTCATGGAATGCTGCCTGAAAAATGAGGATGCTAAAGTAGGGCTACGTGGAATTGACGGTCTTGAAGCCTTAAAGGTGATAAATCTTATATACAAATCCGCCAGGGAAGGCGTGAGAATCGAGAATGAAAGGCTGAATGGGTAAATTAATATGAGGAAAGATCTGTATTTGCCAGTTGAAATTGCCGGCCTGACTTTTAAAAATCCCTTCTATGTTGCATCAGGGCCGACTACCAAGTCCTTAAAGCAGTTAAGACGTATTGAAGAGACGGGATGGGCAGCTGCCAGTATCAAGCTGACAATTGACCCTGCTCCATACATAAACAGAGTTCCCAGGTATGCTATTTTTAATGACCGGAATTCACTTTGCTTCACAGCTGAAAAGAGGTTGAAATTTTATGAAGGCTTGAAGCTG
>Ga0366816_1093_pt1 | contig 12793 bp, 8 predicted proteins | sample TotcelN113001K15_FD_207019 | JGI IMG/M metagenome (GOLD analysis project Ga0366816, IMG submission 207019) | Enriched cells from coal bed in the Powder River Basin, Montana, United States - Total cells N11 rep3 HSBNCT.N11.300.1.K15 ... | reverse complement strand
ATGGTTATATAAAACGGCACACCAAGCTGGATAGCATTATGCATCCCGGCAGGACGGGGCGTTTTATAAGTGGAATCAACGGTATAAGTGATGCCGGTCGCGCCTGTGATTTGCCCGCTCAGATAGTTAAACAAAGCTTCGGTATCAGAATTGATGCCTCCGGAGAGTTGGATTTGCTTTACCATCTGGTCGGCGCAGTGGTCCAACTGCTGTTTTGTAGAAATTATGTTGAAGACGTTGAGGATGAATGCCAGAATCAATACTGCTAAAAAAATATAGACCACTGTACTGATATAGTTCGCCTCAGCTTTTTTTGATTTTAAAATCCTTATTATGGATCTGCACAAGTTTTACACCACCTTTTTGAGAAAAAAGAAAGCCGCTGATCCAATGTGTATCAACGGCTTCCTATTTCTTTATACAGTTTTGATTGTGCCTATTATAGCAGATTGCTTTTTGCCTGTAAATCGCAAAGCTGTGTCAATAAAAGTTCTTTTCCTGCCAGTTTTGTGCCACAGGTAAAATTCCTGATTCCTTATATGTTTTGCCTGATGATGCGGGTGATGATGCCGACCGCCACATTGCGCTCCTCATCAATGTGAGTGACGGCAAAACTGACATCATCCTTTTTTCCTGGCATCCTGTTGTCGTAGCAGGAATGGGCAACGGCGTTGACTCCGATACTGAGCCGCACAAAAACGGTGCCCTTGTGGATATCGGTGACCTTGCCGGCATATTTGCCCTGGACCCGGCACTTTTTCAGGTTATCCCGGCTGGTATTGCCGGCCACGCTTTTTACATCTGCCTTGATGGAGATGTTCTCCAGTGAATCCCTCTTCACACTGAGGATGCGGACCAGGATCTGATCGCCGACATTGAAGCGCTCATGGGCATCCCCGAGCCAGTCCCAGGAGAGGTCTCTGGCCAGGATGGAGCACTCCACTCCGAAAACCTCTACGCGGATAACCTTGTCGGCGACTGCGATGACACGGGCCTGAACGATACGGTCTTCGTAAATGCGGCACATACCGGAGGCATCGGTGGACATATAGAAGATCTGACGCTTTTTGAGCATGGCTTCTTTTCGGCTGGCGACAATGCTGCGGACCTTTGAATCAATTCCTTTCACTATGAAATCTATTTCGGCGCCCAGCATATTGCCGAGTATTTTATTCTGCCGGAGCATCAGCTCTCCATAGTTGTGCTGGTCGTCTTCCACGGGGTTGATCATCATCTCGGACATCGGGATTACCGCCCGGAATTCTTTATAATACACAACTGCGATGGTTTTATCGGTTTCTGTCTTTTCAATGCCGCCCAGCACACCGGTTAAAATCTTTTTGGTCCGGTAAGCATTCTGAACCTCATGCCATGCCAGGTCTTCCCGGTCTTCCTGAGTCTCTATCTCTCCTCCGGATTCAATGGTCAGAACAGGAGTGGCTTGCTTCTTGCGAGGAGCTTTTGAGGTTTTGGCCGAAGGCCCCTCAGCGGTTGCGCTTGCCTCCGCAGGTGATTCTTCTTTTCCTTTTTTCGCTCCACCGGCCTTCCGGGAAGCTTTTGATTGCGGATTCGGAGCTTCCGGTTCATCCGGAGCAGGAGCCTCTCCGGATTCGGGCGTAACCGGTGAGAATAGATATTCAGGTGCTTCCGATTCGGTTGAGGTGGAAGCAGGGGCTTCGCTCATACCTTCTTTTTTCTCCGGAACCTCCTGAGTGTCATTTGCTGAATCCGCCGCAGCATCGGACTGCGAGGATGCTGTTTCCACAGTTTCACCATTGAAATGGGGTGTTTCTGTGTTTACTGCAGTAGGAATGTCGTTTTGTACCTCTTCGGTAAGCTTCTTTGTTCTTGGCATAATGAAAACCTCCTTATAATTGATTTTGATCAAGACATAATAGAGTCTTTATCGGTTTGGACTATTGTTTTGCCGTCCGCTGATACAGGTGTTGGCTTGTATAGCTCTTCATCAATACGAAGCTGATCTGCCGATGGCTTAGGTCGTTTGAGGCCGGCTCTTGCGGCCGGTTTTACCTGGTTTATAATTTGCGGTTCCTTTTCATCCAGCCTGGAAATCCAGTCAGGGATATGATTGGCCGCTTTGCTCGGCACCAATTTTTTGGATTCTGGGTGGAGGGTATAATCGTATTTATCCACTTTTAGAACCTTTTGGCCTCTGAGGATTACCAATGCTTTTTCCACCGGGAGCCTCAGCACCTCATCCATGGTCATCAGCTTCCGTTTCCCGATGGAGCTGGTTTCGCGGTATTCCGGTGTGTAATCGGAAATTCTCCAGGTCCCAAGCTGCTTTGCTTTACTGCTGACCCCAATAGTCACTTCCCCCGTCCGGTCTGAAATGAATTTTGCAGTTATTTCATCCGTGCATCCTAAAAAGAGCTGCACATCGCAGTTTCCGATGATTTCCTGCCACTGGTTATAGGGGTAACGGTTCTGCATTTGGGCCAGGTTCTGGAAAATGACGCTCATACTGATATTCCGGCTCCGTATCGTACTGATTTTTTTGGTCAGATCCGGGATAACCCCGATGTTGGCCAGCTCATCCGCAAGAATATGAACCGGAACAGGGAGCTTTCCGCCTTTCCCATGCTTATCTGCATAACGGACCAGTTTGATAAACAGGAATGATAGGAAGAGCGACGACAGGAAATCAAAGGTGGAGTCCTGGTCGCTGGTAATGCAGAAATACGCACATTTTTGCCGGCCCGGCAGTTCCAGGTCAATTTCATCAAAGCTTGTAACCATACGGATGAGCTTATTCTGAAAAACCTGAAGCCGGCTTCCTAGCCCGATGATGATACCACCCCGGACAGTGTCCGCGGCTTGCTTGAAGATGCTGTAAGGTGCTTTTGCAGGATGGTCGATGGGAAGCATCTCGAACAAGCTGTTGAGTTCCTTTTCTGAATTGAGCGTCAGGAGCTTATATACCTGTCCGATGTTTTTACCCTCGGGTGGGTATCCCTGCTCCACATACAAAACAAGAGCCTTCAAAAGATTGAGTTCGGAATTATCCCAGAAATGGTCTCCTTTGGGGGAACCTGTATTTTTGATGACCACATCCGCAAAGGTCTGGGCCATCAGCTCCTGGCCTTCGATTTCCGCAAGGCAGTTCCATGAATCTGAATTTTCAGGGTTGACCAGGTTAAACACTTTGACGACATAGCCGTTGGCCTTAAGATACGCGCTCATATCCTCAAACAACTCCGATTTCGGGTCGGTGATAATAAGGGACTCTCCTCTCAGGACACACTGGAATACCATGTTGCGGGCAAATGCCCTGGATTTCATGGAACCGCTTGCTCCATATACTGCGATGTTGCGGTTCATCCGGCTCTCTACTGGGATGCAAACTACCTTTCCGTCGAGCTGCCCCAATATGGTTCCACGATTCCGCTTTACATTTGATGTCAGATCCAGTACCTTTACCAGTTCCTCTTCGGTCATGAATCCGGCAGTACCGTAGGTTCCCTTTCTGGAATAGGTAAGATTGCGTTCCCGGTCATACTCTCCGTTATCTCCAAAGCCCAGCTTCATCACCAGCAGGAAAAATAGCGCGAATAGGCCGATGCAAATAAAAATCCCATACAAACCGTATGAGAGACTGAAAACTGCGTTTAAGCATTCGATTGGAGATGAGGAGGGAAATACCGGGGCTGTCCCGTCACCGGCGAAACCTCCGGCTTGCTGCCATGACCTGTAATTGGATATGAACTGGGCTATATATCCTCCTCCGTAAAGCAGCAGGAGGATGGGAGGAACGAACAACAGCAGTTTCCATAGCTTCTTGGTCTTCATGGGAAAAACCTCCTTTCAAATTTGATAAGGTCAATAGTCTGGATTTTTACAAGCCCGCTGCAGTATTTCGCCAGTACCTCCTTCTGGAAGTCAAAGCAGATGAGGGTTCCCTCCTTGTTTTGAAGATTGAGCGCGGAATTGAATCGGGAAATGCGGGGTATGTCAAAACTGTATGCAAACAGCACCGGATTCCCGGATTCGTCAATACCGTCATTCTCTATCAGCAGCTTGCGGTTCGGCGGAGACAGGTTCCCTGACAGAATCTCCTCCAGCTCATATCTTTTTTTGCTGTCACACAGGAGCTTCAGCAGCAGCTCTCCATTTTTGTCGCTTGTGAGAAATACAAAGTTGTCGAAGTTTCCGTCCAGTACAAAATAGCTTCGCTTGTATCCTCCCGTGCTGGTAAGAAGCTGATAGGCCATTTCCATGCTGCTGCCGAATATCATTCCCTTTACGCTTTCAGCAGCATACTGATGGGGAAGGCGCTCCTGACACAGGTAGTATTTCATCATGGCTTTGGTACGCATCTCGGATTTGTAGTCCCATTTCATCAAGGCGCCGTCAGTGTTATACACGATGTAAACATCCACCGGGGTCAGCAGGATTCCTACGGTGCGGGCATTCTGGATTTTCAAGGCATCCTGTCCGATGTCTTTGAATTCCCGCGAGTTGTAAAATGCAGGAGAAGTGACTGCGGGCGACTGTGTGGCGGCTGCGCTTTCCTCTGCGGGGTGGAAGATATCCGGTTTTTCATCACGATAGATCTGTACGCCTGCGTTGTGCATGGTCAGATACACCTCTGAAATACGGTGTAATCTCAGCCTGCGTGTAATTTCGCTTTTGAGCAGGTTTGTTTCAACGTTTCCATCAAGAAAAAAAGAGAACCTGTCATAGTTCTCCTCAAGCAGAATTTTTTTTGCGGTTGTGGTCAATCTGTACCCGCGAAGTTTATTCTTGTAATGGGTACGTATCAGTTTTTCTCCCTTTAAGCCTGTGATGAGTTTTTCTTTGTAGCTGTTTGCTCCTATAAGCCTGTGAAGTGCGCTTACTGGTAACTCCCCGGATATGGCGATCAATTGTAAAAGCTGGTGTGCCTGCGTGTTGTTTTCCAACAGTTTAGTCCACCTCCTTTCAATAAAAAAATTACCATAGGGGCAAGTAACTCCGGTAATTTCGCCCCCGGCACAATTTTATAAAAACCGGATGTATAAAGCTTTTTTGCACGTTTTTTCACTGTCGGAAATTTTAAGCTCCGGAAGCTCAAAAATCCGATATGGTTTTGATGCTGTTTTGGTGCATGGACAACCACTGTGGAAACAGACTTTTATCCATGATGAAGAGCCGGGTACAGTCTTCGTCGCCCAGCTCCGTCGTGTTGTATGCATCGCAAAGCAGCCCGTTGTCATCCAGCATGATGAAGGTGGCTACGACATCCAAAATCTGTTTAAGTTCAATATTGTCATAGTCCCTGATCCGTCTTGAAGGTAATTCCCTGGAATAGACATGAGAAAAGCAGACGACGCACTCGCGGTATTTTTGAATCTGATTTGTGTCGGCGTATTGGCTGAAGGCAAAATAAAAGGGATCTATCAGGAATTCCGTATTTCGCTGCTGCTTCCTTTTGGGAAGGAGACTGGGTAGTGTTATCTGCATGATACCTTCTTTGTTTTCAATCCGAATACCCTGTTGCTGAGCTACATCATTCATAAAATCTGCTTTTCTGACGTTTGTAGTAGAATAAATCAAATGCCGAAGTCGGCATGCAATGCGTTCTCCGCGGACAGCCGCATCCATGGACAACACCTCATAGTTATCCGGGTATCTCTGGATATCGGTCATTTCCAGAGCGTATAAGGCGTTGGTCAGACGGCTGATGTCACCGAGTATATCGGTAATGCGTTTTGACAAAATTTGTCTGTCCATAAGCTTCCTCTTTTCTCACTCAAGTTTATAATAGTTTACCTTGCCTTCTGCAGAAACGATGCAGAAAGCGATTGTCCCTTGAATATTGATGTTGGGTATCTGGTCCGGATTGTCCACAATGATGAGCCGCCTGGGAAGTTCCTCCTCTTTTGTGGCCATGGCATGGTTGAGCATGATTTCCTGGCCGTAGGGAACATGGACGATTTCATAAAATTCATCTTGTGAAAAGAAACTGATCTTCACCGGAAAATCGCTTGCGGTGTGATACTCCGTCTTATCTATGAAATCAAGCAATACCCAAAAAGCTGTAATCATGCTGCTGTCCGGGCACTTATCATATTCTTCGCCGGCAGAAATGCGATCCGTACCTGGGCTATAAACCATGCGTTTTTGTTTTATAAGCTGCGTTAAAAGGTTTTTGATGCTTTCTTCCTTACCGGGGAACAGGCGATATACCTGCCCGCCGGTTAAGGATTTATATAAAGAAATGGTGCGAATAAGTTCTGCTGCTTCTTTCGCATACAGGGAGTCTCGCATTTTCAATGTCGTATCACCTCCTCGTTACACGTATTAAATCCGTAATAAAGCCGTATCATCCTGCTAATGCGTATTACGGACGTATTAAATCAGTATTGGCCTCCTTGCTCTTTTTCCTGCCGCTGCCGGCTAATCAATTCCTGCAGTTCGCGCCGGTCGGTTGTAATGAGATCCTTTTCCAAAGCACTTGCTTTAAATTCGACGGTTATATTATTGTTGTTGGTGGATATGAGGCCGTTACCGCGCTCGAAATGGGTGATGGCCATGATCTCAGGCTCCGACAGGTGCAGGATGGATTGTACGCGCTGAGCTTCTTCGTCCTCAAGATTTAAGACAATTTTAGTTTTAGAGTTATTGATAATGCCTTTTCCGTATTTACCATCTTCAAGAGAGAAGAAGTCATTGAGATCCTGCGTGGCACAAACGGCGCTTCCACCATAACCGCGTATAACCTTAAATACTTCCAAGACAAATTCTGCTGCCAGCTTATTTGACGAGCTTCCAATTAACTTCCAGAGTTCATCCAAGAAGACTGCTTTTTCTATTGTGCGGTCTTCTTTTGCCTTATCCCACACATAATCCAGTGCGACAAACATTCCGATAGTCAGCAGGTCGCCGGTCAGTTCGGAGATGTCCAGCACCACATATTTATTGCTCAAGTTTACATTCGTTTGCTGGTTAAAGGTACTTGCGGAGCCATGCACAAGACGGTTCATGATATTGGCAAGGCGCTTTGTTTCTGGACTTTTTTTAAGGATTTCATGCAGGTCGCCTAAAATGGGCATCTCCCGGTAATGCCCCGGATTTTCCGGATCCTCCAAGCTCTCGTTATGGTGAGTGATGCCTTTCAGTGCATATGTCTTTATCAGAGCATCGTCCAGGAGTTGCTTTTCTTCGTGATTCATATCAGGAATCAGTAAGCTAAAGAATATATGTAGCCGCTGTATTTTTGCAGCCAGCTCCGATTTGTCCACCGCAGCCCCATCCAGAAGCTCGCTTGTGGTTCTGTCCACACGGCGAATCTCCATTATGTTTATACAGTTTTTTGAAGCAGGTGAGATTTGGACAAATTCTCCGCCTATATTGGCGCAGGCCCTGTAAAATTCATGGCCCTTTAACGGAGCGATGATGAACACCTGGATATTTTTTCGACGCATGCGCAGTGCCATAAGCTGGAGGGTAAATGTTTTACCTGCACCACTGGTGCCCAGGATCGATATATTGGCGTTTTTATATATTTTACTATTGAAGATATCCACAATAATTAACGAATTGTTATGCTTATTGACACCGAGAAGTATACCGTTGTCATCGCACATTTCATATGAAGTAAAGAGGTAACAAGCTGCAACGCCCATGGTCAGGACATTCCGTTTGGAGCGCTCAAACAAACCTTTCTCCAGTGATGCCAGAGGCAATGCCGATAAGAATGCCTGCTCCTCACAGAATGTGCAGGAGTATGTATCCATATCCTGTGACAGGAGAAGCTTTTTCATCTCATTGGTTCGCCACTCCAATTCGGAAAGGCTGTCGGCGGTGATCGTTATAAGAATGTTCATATAATAAAAATCCTCATTATTCATGAGACCTTCTTTGAGAAAATATCCGCTGCGGATAGCACTGTCAAGATCGTCAAAATCGGTATTGGTATCGGACGTATCTTTGATTTTAGACCGGTTAATCCGGAGCTGCTGTCCAAGCTTTTGCATAATCCGCTCTTTGCGCTGCTTGTGGAAGAAGATATCAAGGTCAATACCCTCCCCGGCATTGACCATCAAAGACAGCCAGCCTGCGCATACCTGGGATTTGTAACCGTGGGAGGGCACCAGCAGATATGAAGAATATACTCCATCTGCCTTGATGTACCACCCATGGGTAAAATCAATGCTTTCGGGTGCGAAAAATTCTGTTACAGGGATATTGTCTATCTCTTCAGCATTGCCGTTTGCCATGTACTTGCCGATAATTTCATTTATCCGGACAGATAGAGGTTTTTCGCTGCTGCTTCCACGGTTTAAAAGATTATATAAAACGTCTGTTGTAAATTCATCGTCATTTTCATAAGCTACAACTTCATTACCGCACTGCAAAAAAAATGTTTTTGCGGTCCGCGCCGCTGTTTGAAGAGAGGAGATGACATCGGCTTCATCATTGCCCCTACGGCCGCCGTCAAAGGGTTCGTATTCAAAGATAATGAAAAAACGCCGGGTTATGGCTTCCTTTGATCCGATCTGGCGGATCAGCTTTACATAGTCTTTCTGAAGGAGCCTGCATTTTTCATCTGTCTCTTTTTCCAGCTCACGGTTCACCGTCTCCAGGTGGCGGTTTATATCAGCCTTCTTTGTTAATACTTTGAACTGCAGTTTTATCGGACTGATCTTCAAATAACTAATAAAGGAATAGATGATATTTCGCTGCTCCCTTGCGCTACGGAGCAAGAAGTTAATCGGAATGACCTCAATGACCTTGATATATCGGTGATCCCTGGTGTAGATAATGCCATGCTCAATTTTTTGTATGGGCAGATACTCAGCAACAGCATTTTGGTATTTGGGTTTTATGACGGCAGATTTTTGTTCCTCCGTTTTTATCGAAGCCTTTTTGTTCTTTTTTTTCATGGAGCTTGTGTTATCAAACTCTTCGGCAAAATCATTTTCCTGTTTTTGAATGCTCTTTTCCTGTTTCCTGCGCTGCTTTGGGGTTGTTTTTTTTACCGGTTTATCCGTTTCATCCGGATTGCCCACTACACGACGGTTCTTCAGGTACATAATAAATTTAAAAATAAAAGAAGAAAGGCTCTCGCCGGATATACCGATGAGAGCCACCAGAGCAAGGGGCAAAGAGGTGAAACAGAGTATGATAATCCGGGTTGTCAGAGGCAGCGGGAGCTTAAATACCGGGATTCCAGCCGCCAGAGCAAGGACGCCGGCCTCAATGGCATTTCGCACCTTCAGCATCCCACCCAGGATTGTTCCGGTTTCGATGAAGTTGGGCGGGATAATATAGATGTCGTTCTCATCCTGTTTTTTCGGCATAATGCACCTCCGTCTTTTTAGTTGATATAATTGCGGGGATTTTCTGGAGTTCCGTCAATCTCAACCGTCAGGTGAAGATGTGGCCCGGTGGAACGTCCGGTCTTCCCAACCAGGGCGATGACCTCTCCCTTTGAAACTTCCTGCCCCTTTTTTACAAGGATTTTGCTGCAATGACCATACAGGGTGATTTCGCCGTTCCCATGATCAATTGTCAAATGGTATCCGTACCCCGTATTAGCATGAGTGACAGAAGTGACAATGCCGCCTTTAACCGCGTTAATCGGCGTGCCTATAGGATAGCCGATATCAATGCCGTCATGGAAGGTGCCTGCTTTGCCCGTAAGCGGATCGACGCGGGTTCCAAATTCCGAGGTCACTGCGACCCTCCAGTTTTTGCCGACGAAGGGCGATCCCCAACCGTCAGAACCTCCATAAGCGGGATAAATATAATAACTTAACACGTCCGACACATAACGGGGATTTCCATAAGTGGTCCAACCAAGCTCAGCTTTTTTCTTGTTGGAAAACTCTATCGCGTTTTCTTCCGAGTATCCCCCATATTTGTCAAGCGCCCAGCCTATGTATCCTGAACCATAGTTGTATCCCTGAAGAGCCAGGCTCAGCTTGCCGCTCTCAGAAGCTGATTTACATCCTGCTGCAGCGAGGCAGTCGGCAAAATATTGAATTCCAACGTCGATGGAGTATTCAGGTTCCTGGATGTCGTTTGGCTTATTGGGATATCTGGTATTCCGCGGGCATTCGCTGCTCTGCATCACATCCAGTCCGCGTCCGCCGCTTTCTGCTTGTATAATGGCCCGGATGACATCAATGAAACTGCTGATCCTATGCTGTTCAGCATATTGGATAATCAAGGGGTCATATTGCCGCACTTCATTGCTGATCTCTCTTCCAACCCCACCTTGATAGCTTAAGCCGTAAAGATGCAGCATGAGATTTTGCGCATAGTTGTTTGCTATTCTTCTTTTTTCATCGCTCAGACGAAAAATATTGGCTGCGAAATATTCGTCTCCCGCATAGGTTACAGTGTAGTGCCAGGTAGTAATGGTTTTATTTGTAGCCTCATCCGTACTGGTGCTTGAGGTTTTCTTGTAAGAAAAGAGATTGGATTTTCCCCTTGAAATCGTATTGGTCAAATCAGCAACATTAATCTCTTCATATTTTTCTTTTGATGCACAGTATTGTGATAGTATCAATGCGCTGTCAAAGGGAATACCGTCCGTAAAGGCGTCGGTTATAATGCCGCGCTCATTTTCGCCCAGAGAGCTGATTTCCTCATGGATATTTTCAACCACCTGATCATGACTTTGCTGCAGAATTACCCAAACCGCAAGTTCAGCCTCTTTCATGTTCTGCATGATTGCAGCATCGTTATTCATTACGGGAACTTCTGGGGCATTCGACAGGTTGCCAAACAGGATGGAGGGGAGCATCAACAAAAAAAGAATGGGTAACAGCATAATGAACGCCGCTGCCAGGATTACTTTAGCAACAGTCTGCCGATTAGACCATAATGCGCCTGCAACAGCTCCATAGGGACCACCGGCCGCCGCTCCTTTTGCTATCCCGGAAATGGCTTTTCCTGTTTTTATAGCTCCCCTGATCGCATTGGCTGTATTGGCACTTTTCCCAATTGCTTCAGAAGCGCTGTTTCTGTTTTCTTCAGACATCACATCACACCCGGTCCTTTCTGCGGGGAACAGGAGGGAGCTTTTGCACAATTTTTTCATTGTAAGCAATCTTGCCGGTATCGGTCATGTACGGAGTCTTTTCGACCGCATCCGTAGCGTATTGCTTATACCATTTGGATCCATCAACTGCCTTTGTCGTGTTGTAATCTCCTTCAGAGACCATATACTGATCTGCATTGTACATGGCGAATTCGATCCCATTAGGATTTTCTGTAGAAGTTTCCGTTCCCATGATACGACCTCCGCCGATTTCCACACCGGAGAAAGAAGGAGCATCAGTTTTTTCTGTCAGTCCCATATATGAGGTAAGTGCTTTGGAAGCGTTTTCCCCTTTGATAGAACCGGTAGCGGAAAGATTACCTTTTGCAACTGCACCAATGACGTTGTTGGCGAATTCTCCGCCTTTTTCCATTGAGGATTGAAACATTTTTCCACTGATTCCGCCAATACCGCCCCCGCCTTGACCGGTTGCGTGCTGCATAGCACTTTTGCTGAACTGGCGGCCAACCGCGCCAGCCAGCCCTCCTGACATGAAGCTTGCTGCTCCGGCTGCGGCGCCTGCAGCACCACCGGCAGCATTACCGGATGAACCGCCTTTGCTTCTAAAAGAACCACCGGATACATGACCCCTCACTTCGGATACACCTCTGGCTGCAATCATCGCCTCTGCGAGCATGGAACCACCGGTATGCCCAACGTTGATACCAAGGGAACTCATGAAGCTGTCAATTTTCTGTGATACTTTCAAGAAGGACATCGCACAAAGGAACCAGATGAAGACATTTCCAGCGACAGACTCTTTTCCATGGCTGTCAACCTGCGCCTGTACTTCGTTTTCAGTAATGGCGTAAACAGGAGAGGAGATGACGCACAGCAGCATAGCCACCAGAAAAATAGAAACCAGGACTTTCATAGGGATTTTTACTGTTTTCAGGTTAAAAAAATGTCCGCTTGCATCATTACAAATCGGACTGTTCTCATTTCTTTGATTATTGACTTGTTGAAATTTTGCTGGTTTAAGAAACATAAATCATGCCTCCTTTACAATGAAAGTGGGTTGGCGATGAAATTGCCGACCATGCTGGTAAACAGCCTCAAACACCATGCGTTCATAATCAGTAAGAAAACCTGACCGCCAAACATCCGGCACCAGCTTTTGAAAATGTTTGATGTGGTTTGAGAAGCCCCCATTGCAAAAGCCACCGGTGCGGTGTATACAAGCACACCTAATAAGATATAGCGTTCAGCGGCCTCGAACAGGAGCTTGATATAGTTCCAGGCCAGCACCAGGAGCAAAATCAATGCAATGACTGCTACAGAACCGTTGGCACATATACCAAGAATAACCATAATAACCGAATTGAAATTTGCGAAGCTGATGGGAGGCAGTTCCGATGTCAGGATCCAGTTATATGGAGTGCCGCCGATCTTCAGTACAGTATCAACGATCTGATCCGCATAATAAGCCAGCACGATAAATAAAACGGAGCGTATGCTGAGCTTGACCGGATCTTCAGCCTCTATGCCTGCGGCCAGGCCGAAATTTTTAAAAAGCTGCCAGACCCAATTCAGCAGTATGATGCCGATCCCCAATGCTACAAATATTTTATACAAAGTTTCAGCAGCGGGGAAATACCGGATAAATGTTGCCATATCGCATCCTAAAGCGCCCAGCACGGATGTTGTGATCATGTCCAGTACATTCATCACCTGTTCGGCAAGCCAGGAAACGATGCCATCTAAAATGCCCAAAGGGTATTCACTTCCTTTCCACTCGAC
>Ga0366816_1091_pt1 | contig 13051 bp, 10 predicted proteins | sample TotcelN113001K15_FD_207019 | JGI IMG/M metagenome (GOLD analysis project Ga0366816, IMG submission 207019) | Enriched cells from coal bed in the Powder River Basin, Montana, United States - Total cells N11 rep3 HSBNCT.N11.300.1.K15 ... | reverse complement strand
AGGAAGAGGTCCGTCCGGTGTCGCATACCGGGAGAATAAATCTGTCCTGTTTCACGATATGGATAAAGATGAAACGGCTATTCCCTGGCGTGAAAAGGGCAGGGAATATGGGATAAGGGCGGGAGCCGCATTCCCGATCCTGCGGGAAGGCAAGCCGTATGCGATATGGGCGGTATACACCGACCGGGTTGGAGCATTCGACCATGAAACCGTTCAGCTTATGGAGGAGATGGCTGCCAATATCAGTTTTGCACTGAGCAATTTCGAGCGTGAGGCTTGGCGACATCAGGCAGAGCTGGCTTTGCGTGAAAGCGAACAGCGCTTTCGCGCACTCTTCGAAGGGGCGGGCGATGCCATCTTCATTATTGACATGACAGGACAATATGTCGATGTAAACGAGCGGGGAGTCCGGATGCTGGGTTACTCGCGTGAAGAAGTGCTTGGTCTGAAAATCACCGACATCGTCGCCGAGCACGAGAGAGATCGCGTGCCGGCAGACTTGGCGGAATGGAAAGTGGGTTATGCCAACGATTATATGCTGACCGAATGGGAGCTCGTAAGAAAGGACGGCTCGGTCTTCATAGGAGAAATTAATGCAAAACTGCTGCCTGACGGACGTTTCATGGGCGTCGTTCGTGACATTACCGAGCGCAAAAAGACCAAGGAGAGCTTGCAGCTTGCAGCGATAGTTTATCAGAACAGCAGCGAGGCGATGATGGTGACTGATGAGAATAACACTATCATTTCAGTCAACCCCGCTTTCGAGCACATCACTGGTTACAGCGCCGACGAAGCCATCGGCAAAAACCCGAGTTTCCTTAAGTCCGGCCGTCACAACGACGGTTTCTTCCAGTCGATGTGGCAATCGATCAACACAACCGGCCGCTGGAAAGGCGAACTCTGGAATCGGGCCAAGAATGGCGACGAATTTGCCGTATTGCTATCCATCAACACATCCTTCGACCCGGTTGGTTCCGTATTGAGACGGGTCGCTCTTTTTTCCGACATCACCAAGAAAAAGGTATCCGACGACCTGATATGGCAGCAAGCCAATTTCGATGCGTTGACGGGCTTGCCCAACCGCAACCTGTTCCGTGACCATCTTAGACATGAAATCAGAAATGCGCGGCGCACCAATCTGCCTGTCGCCTTGATGTTTTTGGATCTGGATGGCTTCAAAGACGTCAACGACACGCTCGGGCACGATATGGGAGATATCCTTTTGAAAGACGCGGCAGAGCGCCTAAACAGCTGCGTGCGCGAAATCGATACGGTGGCACGTTTAGGCGGAGATGAGTTCACCGTGATCCTCTCCGAGTTGCATGACGCGGGCAACGTCGACCGTATCGCCCTGCATATTCTGCAAAGGCTGTCCGAACCGTTTCAGCTGGATGGTGAGGTTGCCCATGTGTCGGCTTCCATCGGCATCACTCTTTACCCGGAGGATGCCACCGAGATCGAGGACCTGCTGAAAAATGCCGACCAGGCCATGTACGCCGCCAAGCAGCGCGGCAAGAACCAGTATCAGTATTTTACTGCCTCCATGCAAGAAGATGCCCAGACCAGAATGCGGCTGGTCAATGACTTGCGCGTTGCGCTTGAAAACGATCAGTTCGAAGTGGTTTATCAGCCCATAGTCGAGCTCGCAACCGGTTTCATACGCAAGGCCGAGGCGCTGATCCGCTGGCAGCACCCAACCAGGGGTCTGATCAATCCGGCGGAATTCATACCTGCAGCCGAAGACACCGGCATGATCATCGCGTTTGGCAACTGGGTTTTTTACGAAGCGGCAAGACAAGCTGCCAAGTGGCGGGAACAGTATCATCCGGAGTTTCAGATCAGCGTCAACATCTCGCCTGTGCAGTTCAAGAAGGAAGGGATCGATTCCTCGATCTGGCTCGATCACCTGAAAAGCCTGGGCTTGTCGGCGCACGGGATTGTGGTCGAGATCACCGAAGGTCTCTTGCTGGAAGCGACCGAGAAGGTGACGGATCAGTTGCTGAGCTTTCGGGATGCGGGGATCGAGGTTGCGCTGGACGACTTTGGGGTGGGCTATTCCTCGTTGTCGTACTTGAAGAAGTTCGACATTGACTACTTGAAGATCGACCAGACATTCATCCACAACCTTGCTTCCGGATCCAGCGATACGGCGTTATGCGAAGCGATCATCGTGATGGCGCACAAGCTGGGCCTGAAGGTGGTTGCCGAAGGGGTGGAAACCGTAAGGCAGCGCGATTTCTTGGTCGCCGCCGAGTGCGATTATGTGCAGGGTTATCTTTTTTCAGGCCCGCTGCCGGCAGAAGAACTGGAAAAACTTCTCAAGGCCGATCCTTTCGTCCCGCGGGAATTATCCCCGCTGTAACTCCCAGTTCTCGATGGGGCTTGATCCTCGTTATCATACGGATTCTGGGCAATGGCAAAGCGTACTGCGCTGCATGACTGCTCATTTCGGTGCCGTGAAACCCAGAGGGCGGAGTCGGCAGCAACGCTTTCTGCCGGAGCATGCTTTGATCCGCATTTAAGCCAGTGCGTCCGCTTCCGGACTTCTTTGCGCATGCCGATCAATTCTCGAATTTATAGGGAGTATGCAAAAAAACGCACTATTTATCCCTGTAATTACTTTGATATCGAAAAATACCGGACGGGGTATATCTTATCTTGTCGAGCCATATTTCTCGATCTCTTGCATGTCTGAGCGTGTAAAGCCTGCGCTTTGTTTCACTGCTTGCGTGCGATAAAACCTCCAATGGCTGTTGCACCGCTGGCGGAGCTGTACAGGGTGAAAGCGCCGCCGATCTCGGCAGGCCCGGTTCCCCCGCTTCCGGTCGCGCGCACCGGGCCGAAGTATCGTCCTCCAATGCCGCCGCTCATTATCCCAACGCTCACCGGCCCGGTCAGATAGTTGGCGACATTCGTGCCCGATGCGCCCATTGCCGTGTCGGCATTGAAGGCCAATGGCAAGGAAGTTGCCGAGCCATCGTCCGATACGGTGTTCTGCACGGTTACCATGACACGCCGAGTTGCAAAATTCACCGTGATCGAAACGGTGCCGCGAAAGTAGAAAGGTTCTTGCTGTGCGTCTCTGGCATACCATCCGTGAACTATTCCTGAATACGTGGCCGAGCCGGATGATGGAACGACGGCAGGGGCGGTAACGGCTCCGTAGGAAATCATGCCGCGCCGGTTCTGGTTATGTTCATCGATCCCTCTGCCGCCAGTCCATTCCACGATCTTGACGGTATCGTAGGTGAGCCATGAGCCAAGATTGGAATATTGATAATTCCAGTTATCGATATATCGATAGCCTTTCGAACCCGGGAAAGGCACGCCGATGCCGTTTCCGCCTGGCAGATATCCGCCTCCGACAGCATTGCCGGCATGCACGTCTCCATCGCCGTGCAGGCGGCTTGCGCTTGTCAGATGCGGCACGATGCCGCCGCTCTTCCAGTCGCCCGTCACCTGGTGAATGCCGCTGGTCTCGACAGTCGGACAGGGGGATGAGCCGGCGGGACAACGGCTGGGATTGCCGTTACGCGGGAAATAATGATTGTTCGCATAATTGAGCTGGGTGCCCGCCATCCCTTTGGTCGCATAATCGTAGAAAGTCAGATTGCTGCTGGCCGGCAGAGGCGCGAAAGTGAAGACGCCGCTGGAACTGAGTGTGTCGCGACCCTGTGTTGTACGGAAGGATTCGACAGTTGTGGGTCGCTCGGTTTTGTCGTCCCAGGATATGCCGATGCGGTCCAGTACGATCACCGGCTTGGAAACAATGCCGCTGTTCGATTTGGATACTCTGAATTCGGCATGTCCGCCTGAAGCCGGAGCCAGGCCCGAGGCCGATGTCGGATCGGCGATTACCGGTGCGGTGTCACTGGTCGATTTGCCATATGCATGTACGCCGGAGCTGGTCAGCGCCACGCCGTTTTCGACGCGAATCAGTGCACGTCCGCTGCATTGGTATGCGGTGCCGTCAACGCACGACATCGTCATGGGCGTGGAGGCTGGAACCGGCGCCGGCAGGCCGTTTGGAGGGGGCGGATCCGGATCGGGCGTCGGATCGGAAGACGAAGTTTGATACTCGCAGATCTTGTCCACACCGGGAAGAGGATCACCGAATACATTATTGTTGCAGGCGATCGACCCGGTGGCGGCCATGGTAACGTAAGTACCGTTCAGTCCGTAACGAACCAAAGCCGTCCCGGTAAAATTGCAAGTACTCCATTCATTCGCGCACTTTGTCCAGATCGTTGAAGATGGCGGCGGATCGGGATCCGGCACGGGTGTCAATGTCGCGTATTCACAGATTTTGTCCGCGCCGGGGAGCGGATCGCCGAACACATTATTGTTGCAGCCAACTGATCCGCTGGCGGTTCGGGTAACGTAGGTGCCGTTCAGGCCGTAGCGCACCTGAGTGGTGCCGGAAAGGGCGCAAATACCCCATTCATCGGCGCACTTAATCCAGCTTGTGGGTGCAGCCTCCGTAGAAAGAATGGCGGCTTCCATGTTTCGCCCCTCGCTGGAGGTGGAGGATGAATCGCTGCTTCCGCCGCAGCCAGAAAGGCCTATGATCAGGAACAGGACCAATCCGGATAAATCCAGGATGCGCCATCTTTTCATAGTCTTTTCCCTTGTCGGTTTTATGGAAAAGTCTACTGTTTCAACCTGTATTTCAATTGAGTGTTTTCAAGAAGAGTCTGTTTGCCAGCGTCGAGCGGAGGTTTATATGACAGTTCATTGACCGAATCGTCATGGATCGAGGTGTCGATAAAATCCGGGAAGAAAATCGCTGCATGACTTAGGACATATCCTCGCATTGACAGTTGCCCGACTCGTGACTTCGGGTTAATGTTCATTTTGACGATGCAATGTTTCGTCTGTTGGCATACTCTGGTTAGCCAAAATACAGAAACATGAGCGAGCACCCTTTTGGCAGCCTTATCGTCGTTTCCTTACGAAAGCGTTTCATGGATCTCACATTTACACTCAAAAAAACCCTGACGCTGCTGGCGCTGGTCGATCCTCTACTGGCAATTCCCCTGTTTATTTCGGCGACATCCGATCTTGACCTTGCGCGAAAATATCAGTTCAGCCGGCAACTGGGGGTGACGGTAGCGCTGGCATTGCTCGCTGGCGGCCTTTTCGGGTTGCATTTTCTGTCTTTCATGGGGGTGTCTTTGTCTGCGATCCAGGTCGGCGGCGGCGCAATCGTATTTGTGGTCTCCGTGGCCATGGTTATCGCCAAAGAAGAATCGATCAAATACACGCCGGCGGAATCCGCGCAAGCGGCGTCAGGGCCATCTATCGTTCCATTAGGCGTCCCTTTACTGGCCGGCCCAGCCGCGCTCTCATACGTTATGGCGACCTCCAGAATCGAAAAGTGGGGAGATTTGCTGCCTGTCATACTGCCGCCGGTTCTGGTGGGCATTATCACGTGGCTCAGTTTCCGGCTTGCGAGCAGGGGAGGTGGATTGATGTCGCACTCGACCTTGAAAGTGGTGGAGCGTCTGGCCGGCTTTCTGTTGACTGCAATCGCGGTGGAGATGATGGCAACCGGCCTTAAGTCGCTATTTCCCACTTTAGCGAGTTGAATGCAGGCAAAGTGATGTCAAAAGTCCTCTTCGGCAAGCCATGTGGTCTGCTTGTCATCGTTATGGAGCATCGATAACGACAGGTTTACACTGCTGAACCGGGCGCCGTTTTTGAATGAGGTTTCCAGAAGCTCAAAAGGCTCGGAACGGGAAAGAATGCCGCTTCTCAGGTAACGGTAACGAATGTCGTACTTTCCGGCTGCGATTCTGTCTACCTTGAATGCACCGTGCGCCGGTATGTAAAAAGTGCGCACGGGATAGGGCTTCTCGCTATTCAGATAATACAGTTTGACCATCACGGGCGAATCGTTGTCGCTGTTGTCGATGGTTGCGGAAGAGAGGCCGTTTAAATTTAGCTGCTCGTAATCCGGTAGATATGACGCTGCTTCCGGCCAGGATTCAGGACGGCTGTAATGCTGATTCCGCAACACGGGCTCCGGAACGATGTGTTTGGCCGCTTCCTGGTTGCTTGCCTGATCCTGCCGAACGTGTTTCCCGTTTTCGGCGGTAGTTCGGGATAGCGAAGGATTGCTGTTGGCCGGTTTCTGAAGGGTTTGATAGGTGAGCGAAAAGGGAGTGTAGGAATTTCTGGAGTAACTGTGGTAACCGAATCCAGTAATGATCGCGATAGCTAATACATACCAGAGCCAGTGTTTGAAGACATGATCTGCAATGGCTTTTTTATTTATTCCCGAAGCTGGCTCTCTCTTGTGTCGAGACGATGTACGCCCGTTCATGAATGACGGGGCGGGCTGTACGCTTTCCCATTGATTGCCAGTATTTTCCGAGGTTGGGTGACTGAAATTGGCTCGTCCGGCAAAGTGGGAAGCGATTTCATTTTCTGCTTCGACCCTGCTTATCCATTCATCGTGCTCCCTGCGTTTTACGGGATCGGAAAGTACGTCATAAGCCAGATTGATCACTTGCATGATCTTCGTGGCCTCCGGGTCATTGGGGTTATGGTCCGGATGGTATTGACGCGACAATTTCTTGTATGCAGCCCGTATCACTTTTGGGTGTGCATCGCGGCTTACTTTCAGATTGTCGTAATGCGTATGAATGTGGCGCATCAAATAAATAATTAATTAATACAGCTACTTGTAGTTCATATTTAAAGTAATTGTTCAATATATTAAGTCCTGCAAGCCCCTGTTCTCAGTCGGGTTCGCTTCCGATTGAATAATTCTGCACTGACTTGGGCTCGACTTTACAAATGACATGGTCCTTCACGACCGTTTTCCTTCATCCACTCGGGGATTTCCCTGATGGTCTTGTGCGTTTTGCCGAACCTGAAAGTGAATTCCTGGCCCAGCCAAGAGGTCCGCTTCAACAGCCATTCGAAACTCTCTTTTCCCTGTCTGACCCATATCGCGCACGGATGCTCTTTATGAGTCGGCCGGTACAGTCCCGCAATTCCTGGATGGACAACATGAAGAGCAGTGGACAATAGCTGGGCGGATTCAAGAATCATCTTTATGACATGTTTGTCGCAGTGATACCTGGCGCAGGTTGCCGGGTCGGGATCGAGATAAAATATATTCATTAATGCGCTCCTGCATTGCCGGGCGCAATGGTTGTGGATTTGCCGACAGGTCGTTGCATGTTTGCACCATCCTAGCTTCAAGAACAGGATAAAAGTTGGCGAAAAATCAATTTCCTTTCATAAATGTTGATAAAGCAGATTCTAATTTTTTTCCGATCTCCGCTCGACATTAGCAGCTTTCTCGGCCTGAAGCTCGCCCTTGCGCGACCCGAAGGTGCGAGCGTAAACCCATGTGAATTCCGCGCCCATCAGGAATATCTGGGCAGAGTAATACACCCATATAAGAACCACTACGAGCGACCCGGCAGCTCCGAATCCCGAAGTGACGCCGCTTTTTCCGATATACAGTCCAATCAGAAATTTGCCAACCGTAAACAGTATTGCAGTGACCGACGCACCGATCCATACATCCCGCCATTGAATGTCCGCCCTAGGCATTGTTTTGTAGATCATGGCGAATAGGAAGGTAGTCATTGCAAAGCTGAGGAATGTGTTTGCGATATTGGCAACCAGTACCCATTCCCCGAATACCGGTCCCCACCATTTTCCCAATGCCGTCAATACGGCATGGAACACCAGCGAAACCATCATCAGAAACCCGATTCCAAGAATCATTCCGATCGACAGCAGCCGCGAACGCAACATGGCCCAGATGCCTTTGCTTTTATCTCTTCCGGGCGCATGCCATATTCGGTCGAGCGCATTCTGCAGTTCGCTGAATACGGTGGTGGCTCCCACCACCAGCAGAACGATTCCGATGATCGTCGCGGCAATGCCCTGTTCCGGTTTGTTGACGCTTTCGAGCAAACCCTGTACTGCTATTGCGCCTTCCTGACCCATAATTCCATGAAGCTGGCCGAAAATTTCTCCGCGAGCAGCTTCTTCTCCGAAAATGAGCCCGGCTACTGAAATGACGATTAGCAGAAGCGGCGCGATCGAAAACATGGTGTAGTAAGCGAGCGCCGCTCCCATGCTTTGCGCATAATCATTATTCCAGGAAGCGAACGTGTCCTTCGAGAGGCTCCATATTTGCTTGGTATTTATCGTATTCATGTCGTTCTTCCATTGCGAACGCTATCTTCTGCTTCCAGGCGGTAGAGCCTCGTTGCCTGGCATGGCAAGAAACTCAGATCGCTATGCGTATCCATAATGGCTGGACAGGCGAACGCAAGCTGTCAAACCAGATCCATTGCCGTCAATTCCTTTTTGATATAGGCGTAAAACACGGGCGCAGCGATGACGCCTGGAATGCCGAATAGCGCCTCCATTGCCAGCATGGCGATCAGCAACTCCCAGGCGCGGGACTGAATTCGTGTTCCGATGATTCGGGCATTCAGAAAATATTCAAGCTTATGGATGATAACTAAAAAGAGCAGGGAGAACATGGCCGTATACAGCGATACGGACAAACTTGCGATGGTCAGCACGGTATTCGAGATGAGATTGCCGACTACCGGAAGCAAACCTGCGAAGAAGGTAATGACGACCAGGCTCTTGGATAAGGGCAAGTGAATGCCGGCCAGTGGCAATATGACAAAAATGTAAATTGCAGTGATTGCCGTATTGATTGCCGAAATCCAGACCTGCGCAAAGATGATGCTTTGAAAAGAATCGCGCAGTCGGAAAATGCGTTGCCGCAAGGCGGCTGTCAGGGGAGGGTGGACATGGTGATCAGGCAATGTGTCGCGTATGGCTATAAGGGCTCCGATGATCATCCCGATCAGAAGATGCGCCGCAATCCGCCCGGCTTCGGCACCGATGGATTTTGCTTCCAGTGCGTGCTCGTGCAGCCATTTAGTCATCATGCGACTGAGATCATCGGCATCGACAGGCAGGCGATCTTTCAGCCAGGATGGAAACTGTCCGCGTGATATTTCAATGATATCCGCCATTCTTTGCAATAACGAACGGCCATGACTCGACTCTCCCTGAAACAGCGAAACGACACCCCAGATTGCCAAAGTCAGCAAGATAACGACGATAATCCCGATTATGGTCGCCGCAATCAGCCTGGCGCGCACGTCGCTGATCTTTTTCCCCAGCAGCGGTGTCATCAGATGTATCAGCGAATACACCAAAAGGCCCGCAAACAGCGCGCCGAGCAAACCTTTCTGCAATACTATCAGCAACGAAACGGCAATCAGAATATAAGAGGCGATAGCGGTGGAAGAGGGCTGGTTCGGGTTATGCATCGCATCGCTTTATTTCGTAATCTTTTCAGTTGCGAGGCGCAACCGGGTCACCACGGCATGGGCGTGCCGTCGTACTTGATGAAACTTCCCGATGCCTCCAACGAAAAGCCATCGATGATCCGCCGCAGTCCGCTCACGCTTTCTTCCGGACTGATTCCGTGCGGACTCATGCGCGTGTTCACCGCGCCAGGATGCAACAGCAGGATACCGACCTTGCGAGGACGCACGGCGGCTGCCAGCCCCTGCATCGCGGCATTCAGCGCAGCCTTGCTGGAACGATAGTAATAACTGCCTTCCATGTCGATGTCCTCAATGCTGCCCATGTGGCTGGTCATTACTGCGACCAGCCGCTTACTGCTCATGGCGACGTTGCCTAGCAAGGCTTCGGTCATCCGCACCGCTCCCAGGGTATTGACGTCGAATGTGCGCAGCCAGTGGTCATAGCGTATGCCGCCCAATGCGGGCAGGCGGTAATCCTCTTCCAGAAAGATGCCTGCGTTGTTGTAGAGGATATCGAGCGGCGTACCTTTCAATTCAAGGGTAATGGCTTTGATGTCTTCCACCACCGTGACATCGAGGCGGTGAATCGAAATCGACGGATACCGCCCAGCCAATTGCCGCAACTGGTCGGCTTCGCCCGGATGACGGCAGGTGGCGAAAACGCGCCATCCATCTCGCGCGTACTGACTGGTCAGTTCCAGGCCGATGCCGCGGTTGCTTCCGGTGATCAGAATATTGGACATAGTCTTGTCTTGATCGGAGATTGATAATTTAAGTCAGGCTCTATATGTATTGCTGACGACGTACGCCCTGAGTAGAGGTTTCGATCAATATCCCCATATCATCGTCGACTTCAGGTATTTGGAGATTTCCCGTTTAGACCATGACGACATATCAGGATCGTTGCGCATGCGGTTGAGCACCTGATAGGAATACGTATCCAAGTAATCTTTATACTTCCGCGCTGTTCGGCTCTCTTCCTGGCTTAGATGGATGACGGACCTCAAAATCTGTATTCCGATTGCGACCGCGACAACTGTATAGGCGACGCTCATATCAACATCTCTGAAATGAAGCGTCACACAAATCCATATCCAGGCAACCAGCCCTGCTGTCCATGCCATGCAGATAGTCATCATCTGCCGGAAATTCTCCGAAAACTCTTCAATCTGCCGCATGCCGCAATTCTCCAATAGCTGGTTTGGCTTGGATTCACACTAGCTAGTCCGTTACCGAAAGGGTACAGGCGACCTTTATTGCGGTATTGATTCTTATCAGAAATTCTACAAAGGCTGTGTTTGATTTCGAAGATATATAAAATACATTAAATAAGTTATGCAGTTAATTGATTTTTATATTATTAATATAAATAAAGAAGCTAATTTATACTGCCTCAGTGTGCTGTTATGAGCTCAGGTTCGAACGATCGTTGGCGCGAGTAAAAACATTCACGCTTCCGAACTGCCTGACGCGCCGCTCGCCGGCATCGGGAACAATGGCTGCGTCTGCAGCTTCTTCAGCCGTATGGCGAGTTCTTGGCGATGGCTCAAAATATTCCCGAACGTCGATCGGATCTTGGTGGTTCATTACTTCGGCGGCGCGCCCAACCCGTTCTTCCGTATCGGCATCTACTGTTAAAACCACGTGCCCCTGGTTCAAAGTATGTGAATACGCTTTCATCCAATCCTGTTCGTCATCCCTGCCGGTTAGCGAGTGAAGCAGATCACCGAACCATGCTTTCTCTTTCAAGGGACGGGCTGGGCTGCCAGCATGTTGGTTCCTGATTTGTTCCAGATCGGTTTCATCACTTAACTGAATTTGATCGTGAGAAAAGCCAGATACCAGCAACTCGCTTATCGCATTTTGAGCATGCGATTTGTCCCTGAAAACGCCTGCCACTGTATTCGCCATGTTTTATTCTCCTTTCAGATTTCATTCCGAAATAGTTTAAGAAAAATGCAGATCAGTTTTCGAACTGGCAGAGTCGGCTCTGCAACAAGGACTATCCGGTTTTTGCTGAAGAAGCGGGCTTCGCCACGACAAACTGACTAGTATGGAAAAAGGGTACAGGCGAATTGTTTTGCAATATTGATTGCAATCAGTAGTAACAAAATTTGGTTTTTCGCTATTAGCAGCTGGAAATGGTTATTCTCGATCATAGGTAATCAGCTTGAAAAAAGGGCATGCCAACCTGGAATAGGCCTATTGGCACGCCCTGACCAATCCAAACTTAAAAAGGTAGTTGAGAATAGGTAAATTGGTAAAGTAGCTAGGTTAGTCGTTCTGACAGGATCGAGGTCAGCGCAACGATTCACCAGAATGAGTGCCTCTGGCTCGTTGCTTGCCTTTTTCCCAGCCGTAATGGATGGCTTCCCTGTTCTTGTCCCAGGAATTTTCATCCTGACTGTTATATGCTTCCCACTCGTTGCGCAGACGCATTTCAACATCCGACCATTGATGATTGGGGTCGGTGTCGTTATCCGCAAAATCTGCGCCATATCGGTAAGCAGGCGCAAAATCGTCATAACTTCCGCCTGAGCTCCAGTGGCTGTGCTGCCAGTGGCTTTGGAACTCGGCATCCTCAGGTATCTGCGAGCTTCTGCCTCTGCCTGTAGCTGCGGATCTTCCGGTGGTACTGTTTGTATCACTAGGCCTGTTCATGGCTCTGCTCCTTTCAGTGTCTGCTGGTTTGGAAGTCGAGCGACTTTTGCCGCTTGTAGAAGCTCCGCTGGTACTAAACATGCCAGCTTCGCTTGAGGTGGACGCAGTGGAACTGCTCGAGCTGCCGCCCATCTTTTCCCAGGCGTAGCGTATGGAATCCTTGAATTTGTCCCAGGTGCCTTTCTGGTTATTTGCTTCCCAGTCGCTGCGAACACCTGATTCCATATCCGACCATTGACGACCACGCCAGCGTTCGTTGCTGGCTAGCGACGAGCCATAGCGATAGGCCGGTTCAAAATCGTCGTAGCTGCCGCCGGACGAGCCATACGTGCTTTGCCAGTGGCGTCGGAAGTCGGAGTCGTCATAGCCGGCAGAAGTGTTCCTTTGAGCGGAAGTGGACGATTGCCCTTGCATCGTTGCAGAACCCTGTCCGGGCTGACTGGAACCTTGAGATGGCATGGGTTGGGCAGACTCTCGCTGCTTCTTGGGCTTTCCCTTTTGCAAGTCGTCGAACTCTCTCGTAACTTCGATGTTGTCGTCGACGTTCGGAGGTACGGCACCTTGGGCGCTCTCTGCAGAACCAGTGCTTGCGGACATTCCCGATTGTTCGCTGCTGGCAGACGTCCCTGATTGCATGCCGCTGGATGATCCGGTGGTTTTCCGGGTGTCTATTTCCGATGCGCCTCTTCGGAGATAATCGGGAACAGTCGTCATGCCGGCTTCTCCTTCCATCCTATTGCTGAGGCTGAGCGAGTACTCGTCAATATCGATAAGATCGTAACGATTCATTATCTGAGAGGCGCGATCCGCCTCTTCATCGGTATTGGCGTTCACTTGTAAAACGACATGCCCCTCGCTTAATGCATGAGTGTATGAGCCGGCCCTGTTTTTCTCGTCATTTTTGCCAACCAGGGCGCGGAAGAATTCGCCAATGCCTGTTTCCTCCTTCAACGATCGGCCAACGCTTCCCGAACGATCGACGTTATCTGAACGGACAAGCGTTCCCGACGAGTCAATTACGTATTGTCCTTTTTCCGGGTTGTTTTTCGTGAAAATGCAATCTCGAC
>Ga0366816_1088_pt1 | contig 13168 bp, 11 predicted proteins | sample TotcelN113001K15_FD_207019 | JGI IMG/M metagenome (GOLD analysis project Ga0366816, IMG submission 207019) | Enriched cells from coal bed in the Powder River Basin, Montana, United States - Total cells N11 rep3 HSBNCT.N11.300.1.K15 ... | reverse complement strand
GCTTAGGGGAATCCGGGATGACCCAATGGACTAAAATATACGACGATGAGATCGGCAAGCGTCGCGTAATAGCAGAGCAGGGCGGAGATACCGCGTTCAGGGTAATAGCCAACGTTCCCGAAACGACTCTGGAATTCGAAATCGTCGGGGAAACGCTGGGCCAGTTGAAGCGGCGGCTGGTCGAGGATGGCGAATTCACCGAAGAAGAAGCAAACCAGATCGCCAACAAGTTCATATACCAGCGAGACGATTCCGTCGATACGGACAGATACTGAGGCTTGCGGCAGTCCGCGCCTCAGGGCATGACGTACAGCTGGTGCAGTATCTCGCGGCTGATGGCGCTCAGGTAGACGGTCCTTTCGACCGCCCCGCGCTTGACAGCCTCCTTGGGCATGCCGTACACCACGCAACTCGCTTCGTCCTGCGCGATCGTTTGCGCCCCTGCATTGCGCATTTCGAGCATTCCTGCCGCGCCGTCATCGCCCATGCCGGTCATGATGATGCCGAGAGCATTCGAGCCGGCGCATTTCGCCACCGAACGAAACAGCACATCGACAGAAGGACGGTGCCGGTTCACCAGCGGGCCATCGACGACTTCGACTGAATATTGCGCTCCGCTGCGGCGCAACAACATGTGCTTGCCGCCAGGAGCAATCAGCGCCCGTCCCGGAATGACGCGATCGTGATGCTGCGCCTCCTTGACCTCGATCTGGCATATGCCGTTGAGCCGGGATGCAAACTCGGCGGTGAATTTTTCCGGCATGTGCTGCACGATCACCATACCTGGCGCTACCCGTGGAAGCGCGGTAAGGACGTATTCGAGCGCCTGCGTGCCTCCGGTAGAGGTGCCGATCGCCACCACGCGTTCCGTGGTCTGGATCATGGCGCTCCGATGCTCGGACGCGGTCAGGATGACATCCGCCGTGTGCTTCTCGGTCGCAACCAGCCACTTGACATTGGCGCGCGCAGCAGCCTTGACCGCCGTGACCAGGTCGTTGGACGCATCGGTCAGGAATTGCTTGAGGCCGAGTTTCGGCTTGGTGATGATAGTGACTGCGCCGGCGGCGAGCGCGGCCATCGAGGTTTGCGCGCCTTTTTCGGTCAGGGTCGAACAGATGATGACCGGCGTCGGATGCTCGCTCATGATTTTCTTGAGGAAGGTGATCCCGTCCATGCGCGGCATTTCGATGTCCAGCACGATCACGTCCGGCCACTGGATATTCATTCTCGCCATGGCGAGTATCGGGTCGGCCACCGCGCTGATAACCTTGATGCCGGGGTCGGCCTCGAGCATGGCGGCCACTACCTGGCGCACGACAGCGGAGTCGTCCACTATCATGACTTTGATTGGTGTCATGTTTGTTCCTCAGTGTCGTGTGAAAGGAGGGACAAATGGCTTGATCTGGCGTGCCCAGACATCGCCGGAAATGACGTCGAAAATGATTTGCCGATGACCCACGCCAAACAGGCTTTCGGAGACAACTTGAATCCCCTCGGACAATAGCAGTGATCGTGCCGATTCACCGTTTTTTTGTCCGACGCTGGTCATGCCGGGTCGCGCCTGGTCGGGAAACATGTCGCCGCCGCCGAAAATCTTGCCTTCGCACTCGGTCGGATTCACGCCCATAAGCTTCAGTTCCTGCAGCATCAGGCTCATTGCCTCCTGCCCGTAGCGGGCATCGAGACCGGACGCGGCGCTATTCTGGTTGCGGCTTGACAGCAGAAAATGGGAAATTGCCCCGATCTTGCGATCCGGGTGCCACAGGGTCATCGAAACGCATGAGCCAAGCAGGGTGCTGATCCTGTGGCGCGCGTCGCCGACGAAATAGTCGCCGGGCTGCAGGTAGACGTCGACCGGTTTAAAGTGGTTCTTCATGATTCTAGGGCTTGCGGTAAATGGAGGGCGCTATAGGTTGTACGGCGCTGCTTATTCCGTTCAGTGTTTCCGAATGGCCGATGCAGAAGTAGCCGCCCGGCTTGAGTTGCGCCAGCACGCGCGCGACGACCTGCCGCTTGGTTTCGTCGTTGAAATAGATCATCACGTTACGCAGGAAAATCACGTCGAACAGGCCAAGTTCAGGAAGGGCGGCGTTCAGGTTGGCTTGCTTGAAGTTCACTTTGCTTCGCAGGCTGCGCTCGATCAGCAGGGTGCCGGCCTGGTCGTCTATGCCTTTCAGGCAAAAACGCTGCAAATAGGATTTCGGAATGTTCTTCGTGCGTTCCAGCGGATAATGTCCGGCGGCGGCACGAACCAGCACCCGCGCGCTGATATCTGTGCCCAGGATATCCCATTGGGTACCCTCCATGCAGTCCGCCAGCACCATGGCGATACTATAGGCCTCTTCGCCGGTTGAACTGGCTGCGCTCCATACCCGGAACGGGCGCGACCGGTTTGCAGCGGCCAGCGCTTGTTCCCTCAAGAGATCGAAGTGTTTCGGTTCGCGAAAAAAATAGGTTTCGTTGGTCGTCAGGAGATCGATGGCGGTCTGCACTTCTACCGGGGAACTGCCGCTTTTAAACAGCTGAAAATATTCGCCATAGCTCCTGAACTGATACTGCGCCAAGCGTTTTGCCAGACGGCTGCTGACCAACAGCTTCTTGGAAGCAGTCAGGGTGATTCCGGCGGAATCGTAGATGAAACGCTGGAAATTGGAAAATTCCTGCTCGGTAATGACAGTTACGGTATTCATGGCTGTTCGATCCAAAGTGACTCTTCCCACATTATTATGGAATGGATAATGCGTCTTCTCCGGCTAGTTCCATTGCGCCGATGTCATCGACTGACAGCACCTGGTTGACGTCGAGGATGATCACGAACTTGCCGTCGACCTTGCCCATGCCTTCGATGAAGTCGGTGCGGATCTTCGCGCCGAAGGCAGGCGCGGGCTCGATCTCGGAGGAGGGGATCTCCAGCACCGCGTTGACGGCGTCGACCACGATCCCCATGTCCTGCCGTTCGCCGCCGCTTTCGATTTCGACGATGATGATGCAGGTGCGCTTGGTCGTGGCGGTGATGCTCTTGCTGAAGCGCGCCGACAGATCCATCACCGGCACGACCGCTCCGCGCAGGTTGATCACGCCGCGAATGCATTCCGGCATCATCGGCACTTCGGTCAGGCCGTCGTACTCGATGATTTCCTTGATGCCCAGAATGCCGATGGCGAACATTTCGCCGCCCAGCATGAAGGTCAGGTACTGTTTGTGCTCGGCAGCCGCCTGGGCTGCTGCCGCAACCGGCTCCTGCCGGTTGCGTGTCTGAACAAGTGCGTTCATGTGCGTTTCCCCTTAGAACCTGGCAAAGCTTTTTTCGTCGACTGCAACAGATGCCGGGTAGCCATTATTGCCGGAGCCGTTGAGCCCAGGCTGCCTCTTTGGCAATGGCTTTGCAACTGGCGCAGCTTTGTAATTGCCGTTTCCTTTTCCCTGGCCCACGCCTGAGTTATCCAGCTTGAAGAACGACATTGTCTGCTGCAGCTGCTCGGCCTGGCTGCTCATCTCCTCGGATGTGGCCGCCAGTTCTTCCGAACTCGACGCATTCTGCTGCGTGGTCTGGCTCAACTGGGTCACCGCCGAATTGATCTGGACCACGCCGGACGACTGCTCGGACGAGGCCGCCGCGATCTCCTGCACCAGGTCGGACGTCTTGCGGATGCTCGGCACGATCTCGCTTAAGAGCTTGCCGGCCCGCTCGGCCAGTTCCACGCTGCTGCAGGCAACCTGGCCGATCTCCTGCGCCGCCACCTGGCTGCGCTCGGCCAGCTTGCGCACTTCGGCCGCCACGACGGCAAAGCCCTTGCCGTGTTCGCCGGCCCTGGCCGCCTCGATGGCGGCATTCAGCGCCAGCAGGTTGGTCTGGTAGGCGATGTCGTCGATGATGCTGATCTTGTTGGCGATCTGCTTCATGGCCGCCACCGTGGCATTGACCGACTCGCCGCCTTCGGCCGCATCGCTTGCCGCCTTGCTGGCCATGCCGTCGGTGACCTTGGCGTTCTCGGTGTTTTGCGTGATCGACGCCGTCATCTGCTCGATCGAGGCGCTGGTTTCTTCCACGCCCGCAGCCTGCTCGCTGGACGCCTGCGACAGCGACTGCGCCGTGGCGCTGACTTCCTCGGAGGCGCTGGCCAGGGCCTGGGCGCCGTTGTTGACGTCGGTCACCACCTGCGACAGCTTTGCGAGCATGTTGTTGACGGCCATCTTCAGCTCGTCCCATGTTCCGTCGTAGCGTTTCTTCATCGGCAGGGTCAGGTCGCCGTGCTCGATTGCGCCCAGCACGTCGCGCAGTTCCTGCACCGGCGTGTTGACGGCCTCCATCACGGCGTTCAGTCCTTCCACCACCTTGCGGTTGTCGCCCTGGTGCTTGGTGACGTCGACCCGCGCCTCGAGGTTGCCGTCGACTGTCGCTTGCGACAGCATGTTGGCATCGATTATCATCGCCTGCACTGCTGACTGCACCGAACGCACGGCATTGGCGAGCACGCCCACCTCATCCTTGCTGTCGATGTCGAGCTTGAAGTTGAAGTCGCCGACCGCCATCTTGTTGACGCCGTCGACCAGCTTGTTGGTGGGGCCGGTGAGGCTGCGCGTGATGAGGAAACCGATTGCCAGGGATAGCAGCGCGGCGATTGCGGCAATACCCATCGTCAGGCGCGACGTGCTAATGGCAAGGTCGTCCAGTTCCTTGCCCTTAACTTTCAGGAGGTCGGTCTGGAAATCGACCAGGGCTCTGACCGACCCCAGGTAGTTATTCTGCAAGGTGCGCAAATCGTTTACCAGAAGCTGGATTGCTTCTTCGCGCTTGCCAAGGCGCACGTTCTCCATGATCCGATCTTGCACCACCGCGTAGGCGGCGCGATCGCTGACGATCTTCTTCAGCAGTTCCTTGCCTTTTTCGCTCGGGATGCTCTTATCCAGCTTGTCGAGATACTCGGCAACGATTTTTCGTTGTTCAAGGACTATGTCCAGTTCCTTCTTGACGTCGTTCGGATCCTTTAGAAGCAGCATGTTGCGCAGGGCGCGGGCGACAGTATGGACGCCTTCAATGACATTGTTGGCGTAGACCATCCTCGGGATGTTTTCATTGATGACGACGCCGATATCCTTGTCCAGCATATTGATGCGCACGACGCTGAAGGTGGCGATAGCTACGAGCAAGGCAAGCGTGACGGCAAAGCCGACCCCGAGCCGTTGTCCTATCTTCAGGTTACTCAACATGATTATTTCCTCTTGTATTTAAAGCAAAAAATATGGCCCGGCATGAAAGGATGATTGCGGGTAAGGGAGCGACTGGACTTCAGCTTGCGGCTGCAAGGGTGCTGCTGACATTGCCGGATTCATGTCGCAGGCGTTCATGCCGGCATGTTTATTGGATGGATTGTTCATCATCGATGCGCCTCGAGCAGCAGGCTGTCATTGGTGATTTTTTTCTCGTTGCTGATGCACAGGCTGACCAGCGCCGGCACATCAAGGATCAGCGCCACATCGCCGCTTCCGAGGATAGTGGAACCGCTGATGCACTTGACGTGGTTGAACAATTTGCTCAGCGGCTTGATGACGGTCTGGAATTCGCCCAGAAGCGTATCCACCACCAGCCCCGCCTTCAGTTCCCCGTGCTTGAGCACCACGATGTTCTCGCGCCGGGCGGGCTCGCCTTCAACCTCGAACAGTTCGCGCAGGCGCACGAACGGCAGCACCTGGCCGCGCAGGTTGGTATAGTCGTGTCCCGGTTCCGCGGAGTAGGCGATGCATTCCTCGATCATGTCGAGCGGTATGGCGAAGACCGAATTGCCGATTTCAACCAGGAATCCGTCGATGATGGCGAGCGTAAGGGGTAGGCGCACCGATACGGTGGTGCCGACGCCTTCTTCGCTACTAATCCCGACGCTGCCGCGCAGGGCGGTAATGTTGCGCTTCACCACGTCCATGCCGACGCCGCGTCCCGACAGGTTGCTGACCTGGTCGGCGGTGGAAAAGCCGGGTTCGAAAATCAGGCCATAGACCTCTTCATCGGTAAGCATTTGATTCGGATCGACCAGTCCCTTCTCGATGGCCTTGGCCAGAATCTTGTCGCGCTTGAGTCCGCCGCCGTCGTCGCTGACGGTGATCACGATATGGCCCGAGTCGTGATAGGCGTTCAGCTTGAGCATGCCTTTGGCTTGCTTGCCGCGAGCGATCCGGACATCTGGAGGGGCAATCCCATGGTCGAGGGCATTCCTGACCAAGTGCATGAGCGGGTCGCCGATCTGTTCCACCACGGTTTTGTCGAGTTCGGTGTCTTCGCCTTCGATCACGAGTTCGATATCCTTGCCCAACTCCCTCGACACGTCATGCACCACTCTCTGGAACCGTTTGAACGTGGCGCCGATCTTGACCATGCGCAGCTGCAGCGCGCTGTCGCGTATGTCTTCGACCAGACTGTTCAGTTTGGACGTGCGCTCCAGCAATTCGGAATTGACGGATTGTTGCGCAATCAGGTTGACGCCGGATCCGACGATAATCAACTCGCCCACCAGGTTGATCAGCTGATCCAGCTTGTCCGCATCGACCCGGATAGTCTGGTTTTCCTTGCTCTGCGATTCGCGCACCTGTTTCTGCTTGGCAAGGGCGGCCTCGACCACGACAGGGTGTACTGTATTCTGCTCGACCAGGATGGTGCCTATTTTCTGGGCGGGTTCGGTGGAACTTTGCAGGTTGAGCGCGGCATTCAGCTCCGTTTCGGTCAAGGTGCCGCAACGCACCAGCAACTCGCCAATGCGAGAGGCTTCATCGGGCGCGCTTTCGATCAGGCGAACGTATTCCGAAATCTGGCTGTTGGGCGGAAGTATGCGCAGCCTGCAGTCGTCGCTAGCGAATTCGAATACGCCCTCGATGTCAGCCTTGCTGCAGGTGCTCTGCAAGGCGATTTCGTACCCCAGATAGCACGCTTCCGGATCCATTTCTTCAGCGGCGGGGATCGCCCTGTGCAGGGTGACAATACCGCTGATGCTTCCAAGCGTGTTGAGATAGCGGATGAACGACAGCGGATCCATGCCGTTCTTCAGGACATCCATGCCAAAATGCACCGAGATATGCCAGTGATCGGTTTCGCCGCCTTCGCTCGCGATCCGGTCAGTCACATCGATGTCGTCGAGCGCGATCTCTATGGTGGCCACAACCTGCTTTGCCGGGGCCATGTAGGAACGCAATTGATCCAGCAGCGGAGCGCCGCGCAGGATCATCTCCTCGTCAGGGCCTGTTTGCCCCGCGGCTACCGCCTCGACCATCAAGCCGATATGGTCGCAGCAGGACAACAGGACTGCCACCAGCTGGTCCGCGATCTCGAGCTTGCCGTCGCGAACATGGTCAAGCAGGCTTTCGACTACATGAGTAAAGGCGACCATGTGGTCGAGGCTGAATAGTCCGGCTGACCCCTTGATGGTGTGGGCGGCTCGAAAAATCGCATTGACCAGTTCGGTCTTTTCTTCCGACTGCTCGATGACGAGCAAGGCATTCTCCATGTCCGTCAATAGTTCGCGGCCTTCATGGATGAACGTCTGTAGCGCTAGATCAAGATTCATGTTGATAGCTCGAAAAGTAGGGCGGTTCAGGCCCGGGGTTGAATAACGAGCTGATCGCCAAAATAAGGCGCCAGATTGAGCAACTCAAATACTTCCAGCACCGCAGGGCTGTGCCTGACCAGGTGCAATTCAGCCTGCCTGGCCTGCGCGGTTTTCTTGGCGAGCATCAGGAGTTGAAGGCCGGAAGTGTCCAGTTCGGTCACGGCGGACAGATCGATTTCCAGTGCCGCCGCGTGCTCCAGCGGGGCGAGCAGCAATTGCTTGAGCTCGTCCGCGCGATAAATGGTCATTTCACCCTCGATGCGCAGCATTGCCATTTTTTTAGCATCCGTTTTAGTATTCTTCATGAGCTTTTCCCCTGCCTGTTGTGGCTCTTCGTCAACGCGCCGGTGTTATGGCAGGCACAGCTTCTGTACAGCGTTGAGCATTTGTTCCGGTTTGAAAGGCTTGACGACCCACGCCTTGGCGCCAGCGGCCTGTCCGGCGCGCTTTCTGTTCTCGTCCGATTCGGTCGTCAGCATGATGATCGGGGTGAACTTGTAGTTGGGGAGTTTTTTCACTTCCGCGACGAAGGTGATGCCGTCCATGTTGGGCATGTTGACGTCGCTGATGATGAGATGCACCTTTTGCCCGGTCAGCTTGGCAAGCGCATCCACTCCGTCCCTGCCCTCTATCACTTCATAGCCTGCGCTCTTTAATGCGATCCCGACTACCTGTCTCATCGAGGCGGAATCGTCCACAATCATGATTGTCTTTGCCATATTGATCTCTAGAAAAAAGTGATATCGGAGTTGTCTTGGCTTACGGTCTTGCTGCCGTCATGAATGGCATGCTGATCCTTCATGACGTAGGTATTTTTCATATCTGCCATCATCGCCGTCGCATGGAGCGGCCGGAGCGCGCCGCTTTCCAGGCAAGCCTGCTGGTGCTCTGCCAGGAATACGGGAAGATGTTCAATACTGGTCTTGACGTGGGTAAGTATCTGGCTCACGCGATCCTGAAACTGCAACTGGACCAGCGCCTCTCCGACTTCCGACTTGATGTTGACGCTTTCATCCTGGAGGAGCTTGCTCGACTCGGTCAGGGCCGTGGTGATGTCCCTGAACCCCGTCAGCACCGATCCGATGACCGCTTCGGATGCCATCATCGAACCCCCTTCTTCCTGGATGGAGGCTTCGGCGGCACTGCACGTTTCGGTAATGGCGGCGCTGATGATGCGGACTTTTTCAGCAATGCGTTTGCCGGTGTCGCCCGATTGAATCGACAGTGCACGGAATTCTTTGGCAACCACGGCGAAGCTCCGCCCCATTTCTCCCGCGCGGGCCGCTTCTATAGCGGCGTTCAGGGCCAGCAGATTGGTTTGAGTGGCAATCTTGGCGACATCGGTTGCCATTTCTTGCAACTCCCCAGTGAACTGGTTCAGGCACTGTACTTTTTGCACCATGCCCGTCAGGCTGGCCATGGATATCTTTTGGGAACTAACGACAGAACCGAGATCCTTTTCGCTTTTGGCGAATACCGCGACAAGGCCGCCTTCATGATCGCCGATCGATCCGGACGCCATGCCGGATGCCTGGACGGTATCGTCCAGGCGGTCGACAATCCCTGCAAAACGCTCTGCCAGGGCGGATATGGCGCTATCCATCTGCTCCCTAGAGGCTTCGATATGCCCGGCCCAGAGAGGCGCCATGTTCTCGCCGAATTCCTGCTGGCTTGCCAGGAAGGCTTCAAGGTCGTGTCCGGTGCCGTCACTCTTTGCGGCAGATGTCAGCCAGCCCAATAAAACTCCGGCTGCGGCAAGGGCTATTGCAAGGCTTGCCGACAACCAATTCCAGTCGCCCGCAACAAGGACAGCTGCTGCACCGCCAAATCCCATGACCACGGGATAAAAATGGCCTAGGTGGGAGCGAGAGGATTTTCTCACTATGTTCTCGCTAGATGGCATGAATTATTTTCCCGGCTCTGTTCGGCAAAACTGACTTGGCTCTGTTCATGTGAACCTCTTACTTATGAATGTCTGCCTGAGTCCCTGAAGCAAATCGCTGGTTAGGGTTTCCAACAGTCATTCCGGAGTTTTGATTCCATTGATTGCAAGAATGTTATTGACGTTTTCGGCGTCGGCGAGAGGATTCTTTATAGGTCTATTTCCTAGCCGGAATAGGGAAAATGCTTACTTTTCGGAAAAAATGTAGGCGCGCGTGCCGGAGCAGCCGTTCATTCCGGTGAAGCGGAAAATCATGAACCGCAGCGCGCCGGTTCCCTCTGCCATGCACGAGAATGCGTGCCGCGCCGCCGACAGGCCTGGAACCCGGCGAAGGCCGGAGATCGCCCGCAGAAATACGAAATTTCCTTAAGGCAACTAGGCAATATGCCTATAAATATTTAACTATATCCGCCGAAAACTAAAGCAGCATTGCCGATTATGTGAATACGGCTGCGTCAACCTTACTATCCGCGACAACAGGCCGGAACATGCCTGTTGCTTTCCTCTAACGACAAGTATTTATTGTTAGAAAGAGCCTTATGAGTGGAAACAATTACGACCAGCAAGATTTCGCATCAAGATCCGCTTTCTCCGAGTTCCTGGCCTTTACATTAGGCCGTGAGGAATACGGCATCGACATATTGAAGGTTCAGGAGATACGCGGCTATGAGAACGTGACCCGCATCGCCAACGCGCCCGAGTTCATCAAGGGCATCGTCAACCTGAGGGGGATCATCGTTCCGATTGTCGACATGAGAATCAGGTTCAACCTGGGCGTGCCGACTTACGACCAGTTCACCGTCGTCATCATCCTGAACATTGCCGGGCGCATCGTCGGCATGGTGGTCGATTCGGTATCGGACGTGACCACGCTGACGCCCGAGCAGATCAAGCCCGCTCCCGAGATGGGCACGGTGCTGGACACCGATTACCTGATCGGGCTGGGAACGCTGGACGAGCGGATGCTGATCCTGATGGACATCGACAAGCTCATGTCCTCCGCCGACATGGGACTGATGGAAAAGCTGGCGGCATAGTTGGATCGGATTTTAGCCAATCTGCCGAATATCCATCCAAGAGGAAGAAAATATGAAATTAAGAACGAAAATGATATGGTGCATGGCCATAATTTTATCTTGTTTATGGCCGCCACTGGCGTTGCATTGACGAGCATGCAGAGCAGCCAGGAACGGTTTGAAGTCCTGCTGCAGAAAGATGTGGCGCGCTTGCAGGCTGAAAACAATACCTATTCGCAAGGTCTGCAAATGGGTCAGGCGTTGCGCAACATCATTCTGGCGCCAAGCAACAAAACAGCATATAAGAATTTTGATGAAGCCAGTCATGAATTCAAAGAATCCCTGCAGGAAGCAATAAAACTGTCCGGCTCAAATTCGACGACACAGAAGACGCTACTGGAGATAAGTTCGCTCAGAGAAAATCAAGCGCGGATTCAGACAAAAATCATTGCGCTGACTGCTACCGACCCAGCAGCGGCCATTGACACTCTTAACAAGGAAGAAACTCCGCTTTGGCGAAAAACGAAAGCGCAACTGCTTGATGTAATAAAAGCTGAGAACGTACTGCTTAAGTCCACCAAGGCGAGCACTGAAGACTTTGCCCACCGGCAGCTTATGATCAGCTCGGCCCTAATACTGTTGGCTATTATTTCGGGTGCTGCAATCTCATCCTGGCTTGTGCGCAGTTTGCTGAAACAGTTAGGAGGCGAGCCAGAGTATGCTTGCAAGGTGATGCGTAATATTTCCGAGGGCGACCTTACCGTTACTGTGCAGACCAGCGCAAACGATAGGACGAGCTTGCTGTTTGCCGTGAAGACCATGCGTGACAGCTTGGTCAATGTCGTTGGTCGAATCCGATTGGGCACCGACACGATCGCGACCGCGTCGGCCCAGATCGCGTCCGGCAACCAGGACCTCTCTTCCCGTACCGAACAGCAGGCGAGCTCCCTTGAAGAGACCGCATCCTCGATGGAAGAAATCACTTCGACCGTCAGGCAGAATGCCGACAACGCGCGTCAGGCCAACCAGCTCGCCATTACCGCATCAGGCGTGGCGGTCAAGGGCGGCGAAGTCGTCTCGAAAGTAGTTTCCACCATGGATGAGATAAATACTTCATCCAAAAAGATCGTCGACATCATCAGCGTGATCGACGGCATCGCCTTCCAGACCAACATCCTGGCGCTGAACGCCGCGGTCGAGGCGGCAAGGGCGGGCGAACAAGGACGCGGCTTTGCAGTGGTCGCAACCGAAGTGCGCAGCCTGGCTCAACGCTCGGCGACCGCGGCACGAGAGATCAAGGGACTGATCGACGACTCGGTCAGCAAGGTCGGCGAAGGCAGCAGGCTGGTGGGCGAAGCCGGCACGACGATGGACGAGGTCGTGTCGAGCATTCAGCGCGTCACCGACATCATGAGCGAGATCACCGTAGCCAGCGCGGAACAGAGCGCCGGCATTGAGCAGGTCAACCAGGCGGTTGCGCAGATGGATACGGTCACGCAGCAGAATGCGGCGCTGGTCGAGGAAGCGGCCGCGGCAGCCGAATCCTTGCAGGACCAGGCCAGGAGCCTGGTTGAAGTCGTCGGCGTGTTCAAGACCGGCGGTAGCCAGTCCCTGGCGGTTGCCAGGCCGGCGGCAAGGAAAGAACCTGCCGCAAGGCCATCCATCAAGGCATCCGCCGTTGTGAAAGTTGCCGGCAATTCCGGCGCTGCCCGGCAAATAACAGCACCTTCGGCCACCAAGGGGGAGGACTGGGAAGAATTCTAGCTTTTTAATAAGCCCGATGGGTAGCGCTGCCCAATTATCGCACCCACCTTTTTCGGTTTTAGGGACAACTAAAGAAGTAACTTGAAGGGTTCCTTCAATAAATTATGGGGTCGCATATGATTTTTCAAGTGCTGCTTAAGTCGCTTAATGCTTTCAAGGATGAAAAAGACCAGTCCGGCATCAGCGGCCGCAAGGCAGCGGAAGCGCGCATTCAGCGGCTGACGCAACTGTATGCCGCGCTGAGCCACTGCAACCAGGCCATCGTGCGCTGCACCGGCGAAGAAGCGCTCTTTGCCGAGATATGCCGCGTCGCGGTGCAGTTCGGCGGCATGAAGATGGCCTGGATCGGCATGCTCGACCGGGACGGCGGACAGATAAGGACAGCCGCCTCCTGCGGCATGAGCCCGGAGTACCTGGACGGCATAAAGATTGTGATCGGCGACCGCGCCCCATCCGAACTCGATCCTGTCGGCGTCGTGGTGCGGGAAGGCCGGCCGATATGGTGCCAGGATTTTGCCGGTTCGCCGTTTCCGGCGTCATTGAAGGAACGCGCCGCCGGCCAAGGCTGGAGCGCAGTGGCGGCGTTGCCGCTGCACCGAAGAGGCGCGGTGGCCGGCGTCTTTGCCCTGTATGCAGGCGAAGTCAATGCGTTCGACGAGAACGCTCAAGGCCTGCTGGACGAGATGGCGCGCGACATCAGCTTTGCCCTGGACAACGTCGACCGGGATGCCGAGCACAGGAAAGCAGAGCATGAGCGCGTGCAGATATTGGAGCGCTATCAGGCGGTAGTGGACAGCATCACTGACGGAGTGATCATTTTTGATACGCAAGGCCGTATCATTTCGATGAAC
>Ga0366816_1087_pt1 | contig 13204 bp, 16 predicted proteins | sample TotcelN113001K15_FD_207019 | JGI IMG/M metagenome (GOLD analysis project Ga0366816, IMG submission 207019) | Enriched cells from coal bed in the Powder River Basin, Montana, United States - Total cells N11 rep3 HSBNCT.N11.300.1.K15 ... | reverse complement strand
TCTGCTAATGTACCGTGCCAAACAGCAACAAAAGTCCACCGATTACCGGAATAGCTACCATGGTAGTTTTCAAAATAACGGGTGACAGCCGTCTTGTAAATTTTGCACCGATATAGGTTCCGGTCATCAATCCGGCAACAACCTTAGCCAATAAGCTAAAATCCAAATAACCGTTAATAAGATAACCGATTCCGCCAAAAAGGGCTATAGGCAAAGAAATGAGCATGGTCGTACCCGCCGCTTGGTAAACTGGCATGTTGAAAACAGTTAATAATCCGATTACGATAAACGGCATACCGCCTATCCCGAAGGTACCGGACATAATTCCCGAAACTAGACCTACTCCACCGGCGGCAACCCAGTACTGCTTCCCGGTTGGCACCGACAATTCTTTCGCAAAAAAGTACATCTTCTCAGGGAAATAAACCCTGATCGCGAGCAACGAAGCTGAGACGAACAGCATCCCGGCAGTCAACCATTTTAGGTCACCCGATGGCAGCAAGCCGGCAAGCTTTGCTCCCCCAAACGACCCTACTGCACCAAATATACCGACCACAACCCCGCATTTGACGACAACATTATTCTCCCGGTAATGGCTATACGCGCCCGAGAATGCCGTAAACACCATCGCCCCAAGCGATGTCCCCAGCGCGGTATGAAGCGGAATGCCAAACACTACGGACAGCACTGCGATGACGATGCCCGCACCTCCGGCGCCGATAAAACCAAGCATAAGTCCCATAATGAACATTGCAAGAATAATCAACATATATTTTCCTCCGCAGAATGTAAGATTATTATAATACCGGAAAGATACGAGGCGGTAAAAACAAACAGTTCAATTTGCTTTTCCCCATTCGGACATCAGCTGGATAATAGGAATTAGTGTTTTACCTTTCTCTGTTAGCGAATATTCTACCTTTGGTGGAATTTGATGATATTCTTTTCGCAGTATCAATTTTTCGGCTTCTAATTCTTTCAGCTGTTGACTAAGCATTTTATGAGTAATAGGCTCGAGTAGTTTCTTAAGTTGACCATATCTTTGAACTTCATTTTTAAATAATACGGATACAATCAGCCATTTCCACTTGCCGCCAACAATTGATAAGGTATATGTAACGTTTTTACAACACTCACTCATTAATTATTCACTCTCCTTTTTGATAGTATCTACCTTTAAAGTGCATACTGGCGTTTTAGTTATTACAATATATAATTATGATGTAATTAACTAAAAATGTAAAGATGGGGTGGAGATGTGAAAGTAATGGCGTTTATAGGCAGTCCAAGAAAAAATGGCAACACGGCGACTTTGGTCGGCGAGATGGTGAGAGGCGCAAAAGAGGCTGGGGCCCAGGTTAGTATCCATCATCTAAACGAAATGAAGATCAAGCCGTGCCAGGGCTGTTTTTACTGCCGGGGAGTAGAAAACTGCGCGATCAAGGATGATATGCAGTCGGTTTATGAAGGCATCAAAACCGCTGATGCGGTTATCATTGGTTCACCTGTTTATATGTGGCAGGTTACGGCCCAGACCAAATTGTTGTTTGACAGGCTGTTTCCATTGATGGATCTAGAGTTCCGGCCAAGATTCGGCATAAAGAAGACAGTAATGGTTTATTCCCAGGCTAAGCCTGATGCCAGCATTTTTAAAGGTGCTTTCGATGCGAATGCGATGGTTCTGCAGTTTATGGGGCTTACTGTTGTTGATACCATTGTTGCCGCCGATGCCAATGATGTTAGCGCTTCGAAAAATAATGCCGATCTGATGACGAAAGCGTTTCAGTCCGGGAAAGAGCTTGTCGGATAGTAAGCAAAAACCTACTGCCCAAGAAGCATTGAGGTAGTAGGTTTTTTGTTATTAAATAATTGTTGTGTAAACTATCCTTTCGATTTCAGACACGTCTATATTCCGTCCGAGCGGCTGTAAATATTTTTCCTGACAATATGACGCCCCAATATCTTCAATTAGCTCAAGATTAAATTGTTTTAAATAATCTGCTATATCCAAAGGGTCAAGTCCAAAGTGCCAGACAATATCCCTTTCTGCAAATGCCTGTTTTTACGGTCTAAGTGGTAAATCAATTTTACGGCAAATCGTTTTCGCACAGCCTGACGTTCCTTTTTCGTCACGATTTACTCCAGAGGACACGAGGATTTAATGTGTGTAGACAGAACCACCGTCCCCGTGTTTCCGACTCACTTCTAAACCGATATTGAAACAGAAATACCTTATTCGATTATTCTATGACCATCATTGCGCAGCGCAATTATTGCACATTCAATGTCTTTTTCTTTCACTAAAATATAATCAGTATTATAAGTGGAAATTGCAAAAATACTTAAACCAGCATTTGCAAGCACCGTTGTAACTTTGGCTAGTATCCCTACTAGACCAAAATCCAAGATCCCTTGAACTTTAAATGCTCTCCAACCTCGCTCACATAAGACATCTTCAGGTACATTCTCTTCAGAGCAAACAATCGAAAGTTCTTCCATCGTTCTAGTAATTGAGAAAAATCCCCTCTGCTGCGCCCATGTTGGAATTATCTGATTCGAGTCTAATTTACAAACACTAATTGTATCAGACAAAACTTCCAAAGTTAATTTCATTCCATTCATATTATTCTTCATCTCCCATAGCAATTGGACTTTAGTACATCCTCTGATAAAAGTTTAGTTAGTCAAGTTTCAACATTTAAATTTTCAAAACGCTAGATATCTCTCTAAGCACTTCCCATACAAACAGTAAAACTCCTGCCAAGTTTTACAAATACAGCAGGAGCTTTCTTATTTTTAGGACACTCAGGGATGTTCCTCATCCCTGTCTTTTGAATAATTTATTTAATTATATCGGGCAAATATGACATACAGGTGTCATATTTGCCCGGTTATAATTAAATTGCTTGGAGACAATAATACCAACCAAAAGGAGAGTATCGAAAAAGCGTAAAGGCGTGTATTCCCAGCTAAACAACAAATAAAGGCATTTTGCCTCAAAAAAGGAGAAAAGTATGGATACGAAACTTGCAGGCCCTATCTCGATGTACATGGATTCAATTAACTCCAATAACAGCAGCGTTTTGGAAAAGTGTATCGCCAAAGATGCACATATCCACGATGTAGGGGAAAACCATCATATCAATGGACTTGAAGCCATAAAGAAATGGCGCGGCGGGAGCAATGATGAGTTCAAACTAAAATCTGAAGTCACAGCAGTTGAAGAAAAATATGGGATAACCATTGTAACTTCTATAGCCAGTGGGAATTTCCCGAGCAGCCCGCAAATCTTCTATTATTTCTTCACTGTTACCGATAATTTGATTACAAATATCGAAATCATCCCCGGTGAAGAAAACATCAACGCTTAGTTCGGCACCATACCATCATGAAAGATGTGGGCCGGTTTTGTCACAGCCCGAGATAAACCAGGAAGACATAGTAAAAGCTACCCTCTGTTTCAAAGGTAGCTTGATTTGTACATTCTATTTTCAAAGAACAATCTTAGCAACTAATTCACAATGTTCTGGGCAACTGGTGTCTTCACTGTCACAACGTGACTCACAAACCAGAACTTGATCCATTTTACGTTGATCAACATCTTTGTACACCGGACCCACCCCCTCTACTGCCTACCTAAGCAGCTTATTCGCAGCACTCACATTCACAACAAGGTTCGCAATAAGCAAAGGCTTCTTTATATACTTTCATAACACTCAACTCCCGAAATCTACTATTCTTACTAGTTGATATTTATTATCATTTACTAATTTAAATATACATCTAATTCCAGTAAGTGTCAATACTTTTTTTAATAGTACGGTCAACTAAACAGTTCTGCAGTCTTTAGCCGGCCAGATCGCACCGGATCGCTTGAGCCATCTCCCGGATCTTCTCGTTTTCATTTTCACAGGCCGCAAGAATATACGGCTTGTATTTGTCCTGATAGTTGTTGCCCATGAAGTTTAATACATTAACCTTCCATTTCCAAAGATCATCAGGTGATAAATAAAAGAACTTTGGTTGAATTCTCTCCCGGTAAAAATCCTCTTCCATTGCTAAGATGTTCTCCGGAGTAAGCTCCGGGGATATTTCCGAAAGTCCGGGAAACTCAGATTCTTCTTTCCATTTTCCTTTGTTCATGGGACATGCCTCCTGACAAAGATCACAGCCGTATATGCAATTACCAAAATTTTTGCTAAGAGGTTCCTGCGGCAAATTACGTCCGCCAAAGGTTGTCAGGAAAGAAATACAGGTAGTCGGCTGCATGGTATACGGAGAAGACAGCGAGTGCGTCGGACATGCATCTACACAGCGGGTGCAGCCTGGAGGGCAGGTCCGAGCATCGGATGTCTCGGTCAGTTCCATGTCCCGGTCTGTAAGCCAGGCCTCCAGGTGCATCCATGACCCGGATTGTGTATAAAAGAAGTTGTTTCGCCGGATTATTCCCAGTCCCGCTTGCATGGCCGCCCACCGCAGCCCTACAACACCAAATTTACGGTTAGTGGCAATTCTAAGGCCAAGCTCTTGCATATATTGCTCCATGGCCTGACTATTTTGAAATTCTTCTGCGTTGGCATCAATGCGGGCATCAAATAGGTAGGCCTTTGCAATATGCCCTTTCACGGATTCGGGTATTTTATATTTGCCGTACCGGGATACTAGTACAACAACTGATTTTGCCCAGGGATATTCTGCAAGAGGATTTGTCAAATGGCGCTGCCTTTGATAAAACATTTCCGATGCAGGCACTTTTTGAATGCGTTCGTTGAGTTTTTCCGCATAACCTTCTAAGGCCTTAACTGGAATAATACCACACTTTTCATAGCCTAATTGATAGGCTCGCTCTTGAATCATCTGCTCAATAGTGCTCATATTTCCCCACTCCCATCTCTTATATCAAATTTTCTTCTTAGAATACCATTTTACATGTATATACATGTAAAATGAGAAATTTTTATTTTACTATTTGCTCAAGGACCTTTAAGGTTTTAAAAAAATCTCCCAACCGTTCCACGCCCAGCTCTTCTTCAATATGGGTTTGTGCTTTTTCCCACAAGGGCATAACTTCTGCTAATTTTTTCTTGCCCTCCTCCGTTAAGGAAATGGTTTTTTTTCTTGCATCACTTTCTTTTTTGGCAATCCGGATATAGCCATTTCTCTTTAGGATTTCAACATTGCGGGTTATGGTCGTTTGATCCTTGCAGATTTTATCACCAAGGTCGCTAATCGAAATGCCCTCATTCAAAGAAATAGTAATAAGCATCGTAAATTGCGTGGTTCGTAACCCGCTTGGCTGCAAATGCTGATCATAATATTGGGCTACTGCCTGCATCGTCCTTCGTAATTTAGCACAGGCACAGCGGTTAGCAGTGTTTAAAAAAGTCATCGTAACCCTCCGATTACATGTATATGCATATATTAGTATAGACAATACCTTTTGTCAAGAAGCTCTGCTAAATACATTCTGAATTTTGCTTGGTGGTGTTTAAACGATGAGACTAAATGGTATACTGATTATGCTCATAAACACAGTTTTTTATGATTCATGAAGGAGGTTCATATGCAAAAAATAGTCCCTCATTTGTGGTACGACACAGAAGCTAAAGAAGCTGCCTTGTTTTATATCCGTTTATTTGACCGGTCTAAGATAGTTAATGTGGCAGTTATAGAAAACACCCCTTCAGGAGATTCAGAAATTGTAAGTTTTGAATTGGCCGGGCAAGCATTCCAGGCAATAAGTGCCGGTCCTTACTTTCGATTTAACCCCTCAAATTCCTTGATGGTGGCTTGCGATTCTGTCGAAGAAGTGAATACCAAGTGGACTGCTTTAGCAGAAGGTGGAACGGAATTAATGCCGCTTGGCGAATACCCTTTTAGTAAACGGTATGGCTGGATTCAGGATCGATTCGGTTTGTCCTGGCAGTTGATGCTGATCGACAGTGGAAAACCGGTTCAAAAGATAACACCAAACTTGCTCTTCTCAAATGATGCCTGTGGAAAAGCGGAAGAAGCAGTAAAATACTATACAGGTATATTCGAGGATTCAGAGATAGGAATGATCAGCAGATATCAGGCGGGAGAAGCAACGTCCTCAAAGGCAAAGGTGAATTATGCTGCTTTCAAACTTTGCGGTACTGATTTTTCAGCAATGGATAATGGCTTTGACGTAGATTTCAGTTTTAATGAGGCTTTTTCACTTATTGTGAACTGCAAAGATCAGAAAGAAATTGATTATTTCTGGGATAAGCTTTCTGCCGTACCTGAGGCAGAGCAATGTGGCTGGGTAAAAGACAAATTCGGAGTTTCGTGGCAGATCGTCCCAGAAAGCATGGATGAAATCTTGTTTAATGGGTCGAGAGATGAGATTCAAAGAGTTACGGAAGCTTTTTTGAAAATGAAAAAATTTGATTTAGCGGCTTTGGAGAAAGCGCGTTTAGGAAATCAATAATAGAAGTTAAACGAGACGGTACCTTTATAAACATGCCATTACTGGCAGTTTGTAAAGGTACCGTTTTGGGGATACGCGAACTGCCAACTCATCCTCAGTGTAACAAGGTCCTTTTAAAAGGCCTTGTCGGGTTAGTCAGTACAAACGGCAATTTTTTACAAAAAACTATAATAAATATCAAGTTAGCGACAGAAAATTCTAGTTATTAATGTTATAATTTTATGATACTACTTGTCCTGCCAAAGTACAAATTAGCCGTAACCGGGGGGAAACGCAGATGAAAAAAATCAGGTTTATGACTTCGTTACTTATCTTGTTTACCATACTGATAGTAACAATATCGCCCTGCCTAGCATTAAAAAGAATTGTACCAGAAACAACTAAGGACGCGATAGTAGAAAAGTATTTAAAAAACCGTCAACTTGATCCTATCGAAGGAATTTGGTCCTTTACTCAAATTGGAAGTTATGAAGAAATCGTTATCATAAAGAATCCCTCTTCTACCGTTGATGCAGGCTCGGACTACGTCGGAATAAAGGTTGCAGGCACTGCAGAAGGAAAAGTGGGAGAAGTTAAGATTTCTTTAAAGAAAACGTCCATACCAGAAGCCTATAATGGAACATACTATTATCGCTTTAAGCAAGGGATTTTGTCTATCTCAGATAAACTAGCTACAAACTTTGTTATCACGCAAAACAAATTGATGGAAGCTAATGTGCCAGCGGCAACCTACATGTGGAATGGTCAGTTAGGTGGATATATTGGCCTAGTCACATTTATACGAATTGATGACTTTAATACTTCAACACACAGTTCTGGCAGTGTATCTTCAGGAACAGGTTTCTTTGTAACCCCTACCATTGCAATAACCAATTATCACGTTGTTGAAGGTGCCAAGAAGGTAGAAATTACATTCCAGAATGAAGATCCATTACCGGCTACTGTAATTAGCAAGGATGAAAGCAATGATATTGCTGTTCTTTCTGTTTCAGGCTTGGAGAATCGAGTTATTCCTTTCAAACTTGGAAGAACATCTACGGTTCGCGAAGGAGAGAGAGTTTACACGATTGGATTTCCTTTGGCGGGGGATTTAGCAGTCCGTCATAAAATATCTGAGGGATTAGTAAATGGATTGACCGGATTAAAAGATGATCCAACTGTTTTTCAAATTAGCATTCCCATTCAACCTGGAAATAGTGGTGGACCATTAATACTAAATGACGGACGTGTTGTGGGAATTACCAGCTCCGGATTAAATAGTGTATATTATTTGAGAAAAACAGGAAATGTTCCACAAAACGTAAACTTTGCTATTAAGTCTGACTATATTATGCCATTATTGGATGTTGCAGGAGTTAAAGTTGAAAGAACTGAAGCTCAAGGCCCCGTTCTTGACCCGGTAACAATTATGGAAATGGGTAAATCTGCAGTGGTTTACGTAAGGGTTGAACACTGATAACAAAATCGTTTATTACTCTTTAAACTGTCAGTTCACCTGGCAGTTTTTTTAGTTACTGTTATGTCGGAATTGTAATCGTCGTCAATTTCACTGTAACTATCTTGAAGACACATATAATTCATTCCTTAACCATAACTATATAGGAGTATGGAATAACGTACCGGAGGATTACCATGAGATTGCTTTTTCTTTGCCTTGTGGCCGGAGAAATCGGTTTTGCGCTTTTCTGTTATTACAGGCAGATTAATTACCATAGCAATTCTTACGCATGGACGGGACTTGTCTATTCTGTGCTGCCTATACTCTTAACATTTATAGAACCTGAAGAAAATTTACCATTTCAAGAATTAGTGCAAAAAAAGCTTAATGAAAACAATGTATCTCATGAAGATATCCGTTTCTCTGGAGATCATGCGGCGTTCACTTTTTGCCAGGAGACCAAAATGATAACTGTCATCACTCCTGATGATCAGGATCAAACCGCCCTTATTCTTCGGCAAATTCCGATTAGCGAGATTAGCAAAATTGCTTTTAGCGAAACTCTCGACGGCTGGAAGATTCAAATCAATGACGAACTTACAAATATACGGAAACAAACCAGGCTTATTAGGAATGCAATGGCACAATGGGAAGATTTTTTCAAGCAGGCAAACGTACCGGTAACTGTCACATATGAAGATACTACCAACTATTGGATTACTCGCTCTCTTGGTGTTACCCTTTCCATTCCTGCTGTTTTGCTTATTCTGCTAGCTTTTTAGGAGGCTGTTGCTCCGCTGCCGTAGGTTATAAGAACGTCAATGTTGCCAATGTTTCAGAAAGAAAGGGCAACACCATTACTTATATTAAGTAATGGAGAGAAATAAAGAGCCAACGGTTTATTGCTCGTCAATAAACTGTTGGCTCTTCTATTAGACAGGTCACGGGGCCGATAACAATACTCTCAAACCGTCTCAACCAATTCACAATCTTCCGGGCAGCTGGTGTCTTCACTGTCACAACGTGCTTCACAAACCAGAACTTGATCCACTTTGCTTTCCTCATCGTCTTTATACATTGGATGCACCTCCTCCGTTATTTAAAAAAATCTATCGTTTTTACTATTTAATATTTATTGTTATTTAGTAATTTAAATATACATCTATTGCCAGTATCTGTCAATAGTTTTTTATAAGGTGCTTTCCAGCCCTTCAGGCAATTCCATGAATAAAATAGGAATATATCATTTTCTCCTGAAGTTATAGTCTCATCACCCATTATGCTCATTCTATAGGGGTGCATATGTCATATAATTCCACTAAGCTCGTGATCGTGTATGTACTTTGAATTTCTGCAGAGCCTTTTTGTGAATTTCTGTTAATCCAGCAGGTATCAAATCCCGACAGAAGACCACCTTTGATATCGGTATTTAATGAATCTCCGATAATAAGTGCTTCCTTTTTGCTAAAATCTTTAATATGACTCATCACATAATCGAAAAACTCTTTTGACGGCTTTTGAAATCCAATGCTTTGAGAGTCAAAAACGTCTTCAAAAAATTCATATAAGCCTGACTGCTTCAATCGCTTTATCTGCGTTTGGGTTATACCGTTCGTGATAATAAACAGTCTATGGGATACAGATAAGCTCTGACAGACTTCTAAAGCTCCTTCTATATGCTGACATCCATTGCCCAAGAGTTCTCTATACATACTCTCCCATTCCATGCCATCCACAACTTTTCCCAGTCTTAACATAGTTTCTGAAAATCTTGAGTTTAGCACATCAGCTAATGCGATATTTCCACTCTCATAATCAGCCCATAGTTGTTTGTTAACGGAATTATATACTTGAAACAACTCATCCGAAAAAGTATATCCGTGATACTGAAACAATTTGTTTAACGAATCAGTTTCATTAGCGCCGAAATCTAACAATGTATCATCCAAATCAAATAGAAGTATTTTATAACTCATAACGCCCCTCCTGCCTATTTCATGTCCATATCAATTCTGTATTATCCATATTTTATCCTTTAGGACACTCGGGGACGTTCCTTTTTTGTCACTATTAACTCCATACCGCCAATATCTCTTCCCGAGAGCACAGGGACGGTGGTACCGTCGAGCAGACATTAGCCAATAATTTGACTAATGCCTGCTTCACCTCATCATCTTAGTGATAAAACCACCGTTTCACTTGTTCGAAGCTGTCCCATTCTCGGAAAGATGTATTTACAAACATATTCATGTTCTTCTTTTGTTGAAGCGGTCATTGCATCTTCCACGAAAATTTGATTGTAACCATATTGATATGCTTCTCTTGCTGTTGTATCTACACCGATTCCGGTAGAAATACCGCATAGTACAATCGTATCAATTCCACGCCGCCGTAACTGCAGGTCAAGGTCAGTCCCATAGAACGCTCCCCATTGTCGTTTGGTAATCACATGAGCATTCTTAACATTTGCAAGTTCAGGTACAAGGATATCCCAGCCTGGCGGGTATTGTCCGGGATTAGTTTGTAAATCTGTATTTGGCTTTACCATATCTTTTCCATCTATAGAGGAAACTCTTACAAGAACGACAAAGGCACCCTTGTCTGTGAATGCATTGACTAATCTGCCTGCATTTTGAACAACCTGGGCACCCGTATAGGGTGAAAGCTCCCTGCCTGCAATTCCAGTTTGTAAGTCAATCACTACAAGGGCTGTTTTTTCTGCTTTCATGCATTCAATTTGATTTGTTAGCTTTACATTTTCCATATCATTCACTCCTCTTCATTCCTTTTATTTTTATATGAATTATGAAGTTAAGCTAGCCTTTTATACACCGAAAAATAAACCCATACTGCATTTATCAGTAATAGCGTACTTGTAATAAAAAATACATAGCGGATACCACAGTAGGCCGCCACTTGTCCACCTAAAACGGAACCTCCAAATGCGCCTAAATACTGAGCTGAGATGGTAAATCCAAAAACTCTGCCGGTAAGAGAATCGGGGGTAATTTTCTTGATCAGGATATTAACAGAAGGAAGCAGCCCCGCCGCTGCTAAGCCCAATAAAAAGCGAAGCCCCATTAACTGCCACGGATTTTGGGCAAAGGCTTGCGGTATGAAAATAATACCTGCCACTACAAGGGCAACTAACATTACTTTCTGTGCTCCAATCCTATCAGAAAGCTTTCCCAGACCCGGTGCGGCGATTATATTTGCCAGCCCCGAAGCGGAAAAGGTCATTCCGGCCAACAAAGCAATATGACTGGTGTCACTTAGCTGGCTGATATATACGGTTATGATTGGTTCTACAGAATATAACGCCAAAGTTAGCACAAATGAGGTCACAAACATGATAATCGTTATTTCTTTTTCGGGGACAGTCTGCCATATCTCCTTGCCATTAAGCACCTTTCTATCGTGACGAATAAAAGATTCCTTTACAAATAAAAGGGTGGTAATAAAGGCAAGCAGCAGCAGCGCACCGGTTATAAAAAACACATATTGCAACCCAAAGGCTTCTCCTATATAACCGCCAATCATCGGTCCAAGCAACGAGCCTGCAATGGATGCCGTTGAAAGTGTACCTAAAGCCCATCCTGCATGTTCCTTATCCGTTTGCGTCGCAATCAAGGTAGTACAGGCAGTAGCATAACCTGTTATCACTCCCTGCAGTAATCGCAAGCCTATCAGTTGATATACATCCTGGGCAAAACCCATGGTAAATACGACTATTGCCATACCAAGGCTTGCCCTGAGGAGCATTGGTTTTCTTCCAAACCGGTCAGCGGCCTGGCCCCAAATGGGTGAAAAGACAGCTGAAATTATAAAGGTAATACCAAAAGCAATTCCTGAGAACTGCTCAATTAAGGCCGTATCGTGTATCCCGAGCTGGTCAATATAAAGCGGCAATACAGGGGCAATCTGGCTCATTCCCACACCTGTTATAAACATCCCAAACCAGCAAACGAATAAATTCCTTTTCCAAATAGGCATGATATAAGCCTTCCTTCTACGATACTTCATTTACCGTACATGAAGTATTAACAGTACTATCATAGCCTAGCGGCCTGGCTTTATACCATGCATTATATTAAACTCCATGGACATTTTTGCTATAGAATTCGGATGGGCTTATTCCTTCAATTTTTTTAAATATCCTGCTGAAATAAAACTCATCAGTAAATCCGAGTTCTTGGGCCACTTCTTTTATCTTTTTATTACCTTCGATAATAAGCTCCTTGGCCTTATCAATTTTCATCTTATTAAAATATTCAATTACCGAATATCCCGTCGTATTTTTAAAGACTCTTGATAAATAAAAAGCTGACAAATGGACCTGCTCTGATAATTCAGGCAAGGTTACTTTATGTTTTACATTTTGATGCATGTATTGAATGATTTTTTCCACTTTTAAGGAATTTGCGTAATTCTGATTTTGCTTTCTCCTATTCTGATAAATTGCAATTAGTAATTGCTGCAGTAACGTCTTGGTAATAAACTCATATCCTGGCAGTTTTGTATTCCAGCTGTCAACTAATCTCTTAAATGCATCCTCAATATGATAATAATCCTTACATTCTTGGGCCGAGCGCAACGGAAGTGCTGCCACTTTGTTTTTAATTGCCCATTTACTGTCAGTAAAGCTCACATGTGCATAGCTAAAATGTACTGATAGAAAACAGAGGGGTTCTTCCGTATCCAGATCAATAGTATGTAATACATCCGGACAAATATAGAACAGCATCCCTTCTTTAACGGGATAGCTTTTCTCTTCAATTGTAATACTGCCCTTCCCACCGGTAAAAAAAGCAAGTTCATGATGTTGAATTGTTCTGGTGATTTTATTTGAATATCTTCCAGGTCCATTAAATTGCCTGAAATTGCAGTAATGAATATGAAAAAAAAGATTTTTTACATTCATATTGTCCTCCATAAGGCGAATCCCAGAAGCTTGAATTCAAGCTTCCGGGATGTTACATTGGTAATTATCGCTTAGCTTTAATCCCTTCAAAAGCATAGTTTATTAAGCTTTCTATAAAGGTTTCATCCAGCTTCTCACCGGTTATTAATAATCGATAAAAAAGAGGGCCGTAAATTAAATCTATGGTCAATTCAATATCCAAATCTTGCTTTAATTCTCCTCTATGCACGCCACGCTCTAAGATGCGGTGTGACTCCAACCGGCGAGGACTAAAATATCTTGACCGATATTCCTCTGCTAATTTTGGATCAGATTGTCCTTCTGCAATTAGCTCGTTGATAACTTTCCCTTCCCTGCTAGTTAGAAACTTAGCTAAATTGGTAACCTGAATGGC
>Ga0366816_1058_pt1 | contig 13313 bp, 9 predicted proteins | sample TotcelN113001K15_FD_207019 | JGI IMG/M metagenome (GOLD analysis project Ga0366816, IMG submission 207019) | Enriched cells from coal bed in the Powder River Basin, Montana, United States - Total cells N11 rep3 HSBNCT.N11.300.1.K15 ... | reverse complement strand
GTTTATCCCTGGCGCTTATATCGGAAGGGACAAAGGGATGAGGATCAATGTATCTATGAAGGTTTTCAAACCCGGCGTCAGCCAGCTTGATGATTATTTTCCGGAAGGATATTTCAGGCAGAGCCTCCATGAAGCTGGTATTTTTAAACCTGTCATTGGACAAACGCTGTATGTCAATATCGGAAATTATAAGCTGTTCAGTTCTTTTAAATCTTTGCGACTGGGCCAGGATTCCTCCGTTTTCGGCAATAATGGCATGCCCTCCGAATACGACATCAGTGGTTGATTCATCTATTCCACTGGAGGTAAAGACATATCCTGCGACGCACTTGCCGGATTGCTGGGAAATAAGTTCCTCTCTGTATTCATGCTTTCCTATCAGATCATTGCTGGCAGACAGGTTGAAAAGCAAGGTTGCTCCAGCCACTGCCTGATATGAGCTTGGAGGTATGGGCACCCACAGGTCCTCACATATTTCTATTCCAAAACAAGCCTTATACAAGCCCTCCGATTCAAATAACAGATCGGTTCCAAAAGGAATCTCACGCCCAAGGACCGTTACAGTACTGCTAAGAGCCTTGATTCCTGAAGCAAACCATCTTTCCTCATAGAACTCCTTGTAGTTTGGTATATATGTCTTAGGTACAATGCCCAGTACTTTCCCTCTCTGTACGACAGCAGCACAGTTGAAAAGCTGGTTGTCCACCTGAACCGGAATACCGATGATGGAAACAATGTCCATGTCCGATGAATGATCCAATATTCTTTCCAGCTGCTTCAGTGCTTCATGAAGCAGCACATGCTGATGGAAAAGGTCTCCACAGGTATAGCCTGTGATTGAAAGCTCAGGGAAAACAAGGATTTGAACCCCTGCCTCACCGGCACTTTTTATCATATTTATAATATTGGATGCATTATACGCGCAATCAGCTACCTTCAGCCGCGGTACCGCCGCCGCAACCCTGACAAACCCATAATCCATATTATCACCTGCTGTAAAAAATAATAGCTTCATTATACACTTGGATTATGAAAATGTCACTTATGATATTATGAACAATAACAATATAATAATCAGGAATAGCGGTATCTCTGCAACCATAATCCGCCTCAGAAGACTGCCCAAAGAGGATTTAAAGAAATCGGCAGTCATGACGGCACAAAGATGCAGGGGCGTCGCCATGGTTCCAATGAAGCCGGCTATATATGCTACAGATGCAAACCAGAGGTTATCTGCAATACCAAGGGTGATTAGTATGGGAAACGTAAGTGAAACATAGCTTATGGTGATACCGGATGTAAATGCACCGGCAAAGGGCAGCAAAATGAATAGAACTGCAACTGGAATTCCATAGCTGTTCATCAATGCAGGAAGCTCGTCAATTACACCGGACTCAAGCAACACCTCTTTAAACACCATTACACCGATAATAATAAACACAAGCTTTACCGGGAATGCTTCTCTGACAGTCTGCACCAGCTTTTTAAAGGAATATCTCTTTATAACAAGAAGCGCAATCATCACAGAGCCTGCAGCTATCTCCAGTGAAAACCCGGTGACATTCAACAAGGATATGTAGGCAGCTATTACAACAATTACCGGAAATAAAGCAGTTAAAAAGATTTTAACGCTTTGTGCCACAGGCCTGGTCCTTTTGATCTCTTCCTTCTTTACTTTGGACAGTCCGAATATGAAGCCGATAACCGCACTTATCAGCATAAAGGGCACCAGGTGAAGAAACATGCTTATAACCGATACTTTCAAAAGCTCTGCAGCAAGTATTACCCCTGGATAGAGGATAAATCCGTCCAGCCAGATGTGTCTGAACCAATAGTTGATAAAGGATTTATTGGAATGATCGGTGTTTTCCTTTGTTATTTCTTCAACCATGGGGCAAGAAAATCGCGCGCCGCCGGGAGAGGGAAGCAGGCCAAGGACTGTAGGCATCATGCCTGCCGCAAGTCTGTTGCTTCCGACTATTTCTTTCAGGCTGTCAACCATTGTTTTAATCATTCCGGAATTCCTCATAATATTTTCTATCATCATTATAAGGAAAAGAATCAGTATCAGCTTGAGTGTACTCCCTGAAAATGCTCCATTGAAGCAATATTCCAGTGCCTTCATTGCAGGCAGCCTTGCTATCACAGCCAGAAACACAGTATCGATGAGCATAATCAAGCCAAGGTTAAACTGCTTTTTAAGTAATATTACAGTACCAACCAACGCAATTGCAGCCAGCAAAATGTTAATAAAGATATCCATCAAGTAACCCCTACCCCCAGAGTGCAGTAAAATTTTTTACATCAAATGTACTGCAGCGATAGCTATTTGCATAAATTTACAAAAATAATGAGGTTTTCGCTGTAGTATTAATGCTTCCAAGCAATACTCTTAATAATAGCAAAAACGGCACAGTCCTTCAATGGATAAAAACAAATCTATAAAAATAAATGCAGGATAATTAAAAACCCTTTTTAAAAATAATATCCAGAATCTCCTTTTGTGCATCCTTTATATTTTTCAAATTATAATGGCTGCAAATACCGAAGCATGCTTTTGCTGCTTTAATAAATTCCATCATACTACAGTTGCCTGCCCTTTCTCCTATTCCTCCGATAGTACAGTCAGCAAAAGCCGCACCTGCTTTTACTGCAGAAAGCGTATTCGCTACAGCCATTCCCAGGTCATTATGGGCATGCATTTCAATGTCCACATCCACTTTACTTCTTATGGATCGAATTTCATCAAATATTCTGGTTCTGGTCAGTATTCCGATTGTATCGGCATATCTGACCCGTTGTACGCCTTCTATTAATGCAGAGGCAATAATTTTCAGCATAAAAGCAGGATCTGCCCGGGATGCATCTTCAAGTCCTATTGTAACAGCAAAGCTTTTATCCATACAAAAGGAAACACATCTTCTCAGGTTATCAATCACCCACTCTCTACTCTTTCCAAGCTTGCTTTTAATCTGAATATCGGAGGATGGCACTGAAATATGGACAATATCAACTCCGCACTCCATAGAGTGAGTGATATCAGCTAATATGAGCCTGTTCCAGGAGGACACCTTGCATTTCATACCCAGCCCGGCAATTTTTGAGACGCTTTTCTTTTCTTCTCCACCCATGGCAGGAATTCCTGCTTCAATCTGAAATATACCCAACCGGTCAAGTATCCCGGCTATATATATTTTGTCGCTGGTTTTCAGAGCAATTCCCGCTTTTTGTTCACCATCCCTGAGCGTTGTATCTACAATAGAAATATCCATATCCTCCGCCTTTATGTAAAAGTTATATACCCTGTAATAGTATAATACAGATCTGTCAGCTCTTCATCACTAAGGCAGTTGCCTGACCTTATGCTTTTTTCCCTTATGATATCAAGCAAAGTGGCTAAATCACAGCTGCCTGCATCAAGTCCCAGTTCCGTCAGTTTTTTTCTGACTGACTGCCTCCCGGAATGTTTTCCTATGGTCAGGACACGCTTCTGCCCTACAATCAAAGGGTCATAAGGTTCATAAGTATTGGGATCCCTCTCAATCCCGCAGGCGTGTATACCCGACTCAAATTTGAAAATATCTTTACCGATAATGGCTTTGCCTCCACGAATTTCCCTATGTGTGTATTTACTGAACCTTCTGCTTAGTTCAGGCAAAGTGCTTAAATCAGCCTTTAGGTTTTTATTCAGAAGTATCTTCATTGATACCAGGAGCTCCTCCAGCGGCGCAAACTTGTATTCCCTCCCATACCCGGCAAAGGACGCCGTCACGTAATCCATTCCATATTCCACAGCTTCCAGCGCAGCAGCAGTCCCCAAAGAAAACCGGTTTCCGGGACAAATATCCACTTTCAAGTCCAGAAGACTTCTTATCTGTTCAACAGCATTCACCCAGGCGGCTGATGAAATACTGCCCAGACCGGCAATCCTAAGGCAGCTTATAATATTCAAGCCCTTAAGGCATTTCAATTTCTCCAGGCTATAAATACCTTCCAGAGTGTTGACATTCACTTCCAAAGTAGCATCCAGCCTGTTTAGCGAAATAATGTCCAAAATATCCTGCTGCATAAGCACCGGCTTCCGCAAAATACATCGTTTAATACCGCTGGAGATACAAATACCTATATCCTCCGGCGAACGCACCCTGAAAATATAATCCAGTCCCTCGGGAAGCTTACCGATTTTTTGAACCAGCCTGCCATCTATTTCAATTATATCAACACCCATTCCTTTAAGTATCCAGCAAAAGTCAAGGATATCAAGCCTGCTCATCCTGCCTGGGGACTGATAGATTTCCGGCAAAGTTCTGTCAATGACCATAGTAGCTTTGCTTTCAGAATTAAAAGGCATAAATTCTCTCTCCCTGAATTTTCTCACTGTAGAAAGTGTTATTATTCTTTAATCCAGACTTTTATTATGAACATGGCAAAAAAGGAAATGCAAGCCAGCAGCACTGAGACAGCCGCTGCCTGCACAATATCGGTCTACATCATAGTATAAATTTCCAGCGGCATGGTTCGCGTCATACCTTCTACATTGCCTGCAAAAATTATAGTCGCCCCGAATTCTCCCATGGATCTGGCCCATGACAGGATGAGTCCTGCAACTGCAGACTTTTTAATGATCGGTAAAATAATACGAAAAAATGTCTCCACCTTTCCAGCACCCAAAATATACGATACTTCATATATTTCCTTGTCTACCATACCTATTCCCGTACCCAGCACCTGAATATAAAAGCCGGAGGAAACAAAAAATTGCGCCAGAACAACAGCATACGGTGTAAATACGATGCCTCCGCCCATTTTGTCAAGAAGCGCCCCCACAGGGCCGCTCCTTCCAAAAGCAAGCAACAGCGCCATACCTGCTGCTGCAGGAGGCAGCACCACCGGAAGCCCGGTCAATATTTCAAGAACCTTAGCAAAAAAAGGCCGACTGCCGCCTTTGATTAAAAATGCTGCCGGCGTACCCAGGCAGAAGGTAAGGAGCAATGCCGGCAGTGATGTGGAAATACTGACTTTTATCGATGTAATGATTCCCGGATTAAAAAATAAGGATTTTATGCCCTCTGCTCCCGAATATGCCACTAATGCATATAACGGCAACACAATAACCGATATATAAATAATACTCAACACAGCAGCCGGCAAGGCCATTACAGCATTTATACCCGCAGCCTTCCCTGGTCTGCCGGATACGGCTCCGCTGCATTTTGCGCTGCCGGGGTGCATAAATCCCGTCTCTATATCATGCATGGCTGTACCTCCTTATTCCACAATAAACCCATGCTTTGCCAGCAGAGCTTTCCCTTTTTCCGAAAGTATATATTCCAGCAGCTTTCCCGCATAGAGGCTTTCTGATTCTTTCAGCACTGCGGCGGGATAATCTGCAGTTACAAAATCAAAAAAAGGAACAGATACCTCCATAATCTTGTTCTTATTTGCAGAAGCGGCATCCGTACCGTATACTATACCTGCATCTGCTTCATTGAGTAAAACCTTGCTCATAACGTCTTTAACATTCAGCTCCCTGGTGACGATATTTTTATCAATCGAGGCTTTTTGTTCGCTGCTGATGACTCCCTCTTCAAGCACATGTCCCAGAAGCTTTTCCCAATAAGACCCCACCGGTAAACTTTTGTCTGCTGCCGCCAGCTTCAAACCATCTGCAGCCAAATCAGTCCAACTGTTGATCTCATATTTGCTTCCAATGCTTTTGACAAGGGCCAGTCTGTTTTTTGCAAAAAAAACATAATTCGTAATAAATCCTGCTTTTTTTAGTTCTTTCATACTTTCCAAATCAGCTGCAGCAAAAATATCAGCTTTTGCCCCAGTCTGGATAGAGGTTCTTAAAGCCTGACTCCCTGCAAAATTCAGAATTACCTGTACTCTTCCGTCTGAGGATTTTTCAAAGTCCTCTGCCATTTGTGAAAAACAGCCGGTCAAGCTGGCTGCGGCAAAAACATATAATTTCTCATGCTGTGTGGAAGAAACTGTACTATTATAGCCGGAGCAAGCTGCGAAAGTACAAATTGCCGTCAGTAAAAGTGTAGAAATCAATTTTTTCAAGTATCCCACCTCATTTTAATTCAAGTCTTTCAACTTTTATGCCCTTTTATATTTAAGCAAAACGCATATACTGGCATGAATCCGGTATTTTCTCATTATCCGGCACAATAATACCCGTTGAAGGAACTACCTTTACTGAAGCAATAACCTCCGTCATGACAGCCTCTTCCTTACTGAATTCCGAGGAAATGTCCTGATCCAGCATACCTATTGCATCAGCCCTGCACTGTCTGCAGTGATACATCTGCTTGAGATACCTTTCACAATTTTTACGCATAGCTATCAATTCCACATTGCTTATAAGCTGTATGTTTTCAAACCGGCTCCCTTCAGCAGGGATAAGCGGCATTATATTTGCCATATAAGCTCCGCATTCCTTTACCTTTTTAACCACTCCTTCAATATGCATGTCATTGACGCCTTTTATCATGACCATATTGACCTTACACACTACTCCATGAGAAGAGAGATATGACAGTCCTTCCAATTGATTTTTAATCAGCAGCTCGGCCGCTTCCTCGCCATACATTTTTCTTCCCATATAATTGACTTCTCTGTAGACAAGCGCGCCAATCCTCGGGTCAATGGCATTAATAGTAATGGTGACATGTGTGACTCCAAGCTTAATGATTCCATCTGCATAATGCGGCACCATCAGGCCGTTTGTAGAGAGGCAAAAGGTTATATCCGGGTCAATTTGTCTTATGAGCTCTATTGATTGCTTTGTTTTGTCAAAATTAGCCAGTGCATCTCCAGGTCCGGCAATGCCAACTACTTTGAGGTTTATCAGCTGCTCTTTAACAATTAAAAACTTCATGGCAGCCTGCCGGGGTGTAAGTATTTCACTTGTTACACCGGGCCTGCTTTCATTTGTACAATCATATTTTCTATTACAGTAATTACATGATATGTTACAGGCAGGAGCTACCGGTATATGCATGCGGGCGCTCTTGCAAGCTCCGCCGCTGAAGCAGGGATGTGCCAGGGTTCTTTGAGAAAAGTCCGTCTTATTGGAAGCTGCTTTAGCATGTTCTGTTTGAGAAGAAGCCGAAGCATCGGTAATTATTTCATCAGGGAGCTGTTGCGCTGGTACGGATACAACAAGAGCATCAGTTTTCAGACATGAATTCTGCACATCTGTATTGTCATAATATTTTTCGAAGGCTCTTTGCCTGTGTTTATCATTCCTATCTGCCAGAAGTGTGTTGGTGATATCGTCAAGCAGGTGCATCGTACCTTTATAGCCTGTATAAAGCAATCTTTGCCCACCTACCCTGTCATGTATGGGATAGCCCACTCTGACCAGTGGAATTCCCAGCTTTTCAGTTATAACCTTACCGTCGGAGTTTCCAATAAGAATATTGGCATTTAAGCCGGCCGCCATACCAAGAATAGTTTCAAAATCAGTATCATCCAGTATTACCGGCATTTCGTCTTTACATTCACCTTCAATTATGGATTTAAAGGACTCATTATCAGTACCGGTACTTACAATGACCGGTTTTATTCCGTTTTCCACACATAGACCTGTTATTGCTGCCACAAGTCCGGGTTCTCCGAAAATGACAGCTCTGCCTTCACCATTATATTTATGTGAATCTATCATTCCGTCAAGGAGTCTTCCCTTTTCCTTCAAAAGCTCCGGCGCTGCAGTGATTCCAGTAAATCCGGAAAGGAGGTCAAGAAATGCTCCTGTATTGCGCAGCCCTATTGGAAGATTACATCTGAAAAGCGGCACATTGAATTTATCCTGCAGGTATTTCCCCGGAGAGATTGTATCCGGAACTGCAAGGCCAATTTCAATGGTTGCTTTGGCTCCCGGCATACTCCGGATATCATCGATGCTTGCTCCCCCTTCGGGTATCTTTTTGTAAAGCTCAGAGTAAGGTGAGTCAAGTGTGTCCGATATGTCGGGCAAAAGGATATAATCAACGCTGAAACCTTCCAGCATCCGCTTTAAGTTTCTTATATCGGCAGGACTCATGCAGCCGGTAATAATATTGATCCTGTCATTGGGTTTACCGCCGTTGCAAAGAGTTTCAACTATGCTGCGCAATGCCGCATAATACCCTTCAAACTGACTGCCGCCGTAGCCAGGCGTATGTATGGGAACAACAAGGCCTCTGTCCATTCCGTTTTCCAGTTGAAATTCCTCTGCAATCCTTGCTATATCCTCACCGATGGTTTCGGCCAGACAGGTTGTTGCAATTCCTATTATGGAAGGATTGTACAGCTTGATAATGTTCAGCAGGCCGTTTTTCAAATTCTTTTCACCGCCATATACGGTTCCTTCCTCGCTGAGTGAAGAAGATGCAATGTCAACAGGCTCATTATAATGCTCGGACATATGTCTTCTAATATATGTACTACAGCCCTGGGAGCCATGAAGAATCACCATGCTGTTTTCAATTCCCTTGAATGCAGTGACTGCACCCATGGGCATGCACATTTTGCAGGGATTTATATTTAAATTTGTGAAATTTCTATTTTTCATATTTGTATTACCTCCTGTGAAAGCCATTAGAAACAATAAGCAGGGGCGATCCCTTATCACCCGGAATATATGGTAATTGTCAAATTTAGCAGGCTTGCTGTCACACTAACTTTTTGCAGATGAATTTCCAAACGGGACTGTTGATACTCATCTCCACTTCCTGCGCAAAGTTCACCGAGCCTTCGAAGCCGCACAGAGGGTGCTTCCTTTCATGATTATGGTCACAGAACGCCACCCCCAGCTTATAGGCCAGCGGCCTTTCCTTTACACCGCCTACCAGTATGTCGGCTCCTTTTTCCTTCATGAATTTTTCCAGTTCTGAAGGATTTGCATCATCAAGAATAACCGTATCGTCATCCACAATACTCCTGATGATTTCGTAATCATCGGCTTTACCCGTCTGAGTTCCGACCATGACAGTCTTCATTCCCAGTTCTGCAAACTGTTTTATCAGAGAGATGGCTTTGAAACCTCCTCCTACGTATATTGCCGCCTTTTTTCCATGAACCCTGTCTTTGTAATACTTCAACTTCCGCAGTACATTCAGCTCTTCAGCAAGCATAAGCTGCTTCAATTGAGAAATTGCCTCTGTACTTCCTACAGCTTCTGCAGTCCGCAGAAGAGAGTCCTTTGTATCCTCTATTCCGAAAAAACTGACCTTTATATATGGGATACCATATTCTGCCTCCATTCTCTTAGCCAGATATGTCATGGAGCCTGCACATTGCACGATATTCAACCTGGCCTTCGGCGCTTCCGTAATCTCGCTGCATCTGGAATCACCCGTTATTTTTGAAACTATATCTATGCCCATCTGCCTCAGATATCCGGATATTATCCATATCTCACCTGCCAGATTGAAATCTCCGAGAAAATTGATGCCTCTGTGGCGGGAGGTACTGGACATACCTTTGGAATCAAAAGAACCGTCCCCTTGATTCCCCATTAACCGCATGAGTGCTTCACAGGCGGCCTTGTAGCCCATTGACTTGTTACCGGCAAATCCGCTGGATTGAACAGGAATAGCCCTTATACCGTGTTTCCGCTCAGCATTCCTGCAAACAGCTTCTATATCGTCTCCTATCACCCCGACAATACAAGTGGCATACACAAATATTACTTTGGCAGAGTACTTTTCTACGATTTCATCAATAGCTCCTGCCAGCTTTTTTTCGCCGCCGAATATCACGTCCTTCTCCCTGAGGTCGGTGGAGAAGCTGTTCCTGTATACCTCAGGTCCGCTGCTCAGACTCCCCCTGATATCCCAGGTATAGCTGGCGCAGCCTATAGGTCCATGCACAATATGGAAGGCGTCGGTTATCGGATTCAATACAACCCTGGCTCCGCAGTAGACACATGCCCTTTGACTTACCGAACCCGCAACACTGTTACTGTCACACTTCAAGCTACCTCTGTCTTTGTTTGAGCCACAGCATATGGACTTTCTCCGCTCATCAAGTATTTCTGTTGAATGTATGTTATTTATAATCCTCACCTTCCTTTCACTTGAAATGCGTGTATGTTGGTTAATGCACAATTGTAGGATATAACGCGGTAATGATATGTTTTGCGACAGGAGAGAACCGGCCCTTACTGTCGCATTAGCTTAGAGAATTGCGTATTTGCAGGATGGTGCAAATCATGACCCCCTGTCGCTTGCGCGACATCCCCCTATCGAGGGGGAACGAGGGTAGCTCTCGTACACCTTGTGCTCCCTAATAGGGAGCTGCCCGTTAGGGCTGAGGGTATTGCGCGTTCTCTCATTGATGCGCATTCTTTTCATATTACGGAATAATGATGTTGTCATTTTTGTGAATAATATCCATGTAAGGCTTGATATGTTGCATAATTAAAATCGCTCTCTCTTTTCCGATACATTCCTTGTGTTTTATTTTTATATCTGTTATACTTTTAGAGTTTTCGTTTAGTACTACAGCGTAAGCTTCGATAATTTATCGGCATTCATGCGCCTTTCAGAGATATCGCCAAAGCCCCAAGGCGTTATCTCTGAAAGGGTAGTTTGGTTGTTTACGCTGTAGTATTAGCTATAGGAAATGCAATAAAAATTAATATATTACTATTATCAGGAGATGGATTTAATGTTGGAGTACAGTTTTCTATTACATTTGGCAATTATTTTGCTAAGCACAAAATTGCTGGGAATAATCACAAAAAAAGTACAAATGCCTCAGGTTGTCGGTGCACTTGCTGCAGGGTTAATTCTGGGACCGGCAGTTCTGGGAATTATTGTTGAAACTGAATTTATTAATCAGGTTGCAGAATTGGGTGTGATCGTTTTAATGTTCACTGCAGGCCTTGAAACCAACCTTAAGGAGTTGAAGGCGGCAGGCAAGGCATCTTTTATAATAGCTCTTTTTGGCGTCCTTGTACCTCTTGCGGCAGGCTTTGGAATTGCAGTATTATTTAATAATAACGGCAGCTTTAGCTTTAGTCAAATGGATACCAAGGTCATTCTTGAAAACATATTTATAGGTATCGTTTTAACAGCTACATCAGTGAGTATTACAGTGGAAACCCTGAAAGAGCTTGGTAAGCTGAACACCCGTACAGGAACCGCTATTCTGGGGGCTGCATTAATCGACGATGTGCTGGGAATAATCGGATTGACAGTTATTATCAGTTCAACGGATTCCTCTGTCCAAATCAGCACAGTTCTTTTAAAAATTCTGGGCTTCTTTGTTTTAGCTGCACTAATAGGGTTTCCTTTTTATTATTTCTTCAAAAAGTATACCGAAAGCTATGATAAGAGAAAACGCCGTTTTATTATTATAGCCTTTGCCTTTTGTCTTGTCATGTCATATATAGCCGAGCATTATTTTGGCGTTGCAGACATTACAGGAGCATTTATTGCAGGTGTGGTTATTTCAAATACGGCACATTCAAAATACATAACACGAAGATTTGAAATTCTTTCATATATGTTTTTGTCTCCGATTTTCTTTGCCAGCATTGGATTGAGTGTAACCCTGACCGGCATGACCACAAATATTATTATCTTCTCAGTTCTTTTACTGATAGTAGCCATTTTAACAAAAATTCTCGGCTGTGGCTTTGGCGCACTTATATGTAAATATAAGAAGTCAGAAGCCCTTCAAATAGGTGTGGGAATGATCTCAAGAGGCGAGGTTGCGCTTATAGTAGCTTCAAAGGGAGCAGCTGTAGGCTTGATGAAGGCAATATTCTTTGGCCCAATAATCATTATGGTAGTTGTGACGACCATTATTACACCTATCTTGCTAAAGCTTGTGTTTGGCAAGAAACCGCAAAAGGATATAACAGCATCAGAGGCTAAGCACTTGTGATCTCTTCCCGTGCTTGAAGAAGCTTGCCGTCACAGGCCCGAGGAAGCTTAGTCCGCTTATTATCATCCATTCGGTCAAGGACAGCGGCACAGTGTTGAATATTATTTGCAGGAACGGTATATAAAGCACGCCCAGAATCATAATCAGCGAGCATAAAACCGCCCAGATCAGATACATGTTATTGAAAACCGGAATTTCAAATATGCTTTTGCGCTCCGATTTGCACTCAAACACATGTATCAGCTGTGTTAATACCAGTGTCGCAAAAGCCCCTGTTCTAGCACTTTCCACTCCTTTTCCCAAATAGAGAATGCTTATAAACACAGCCAGGGTTGTAAGTCCGATTAGGACGCCTCTGAATAGTATAAGGCTCAGAAGCCCGTGAGAGAATATACTCTCCTTTGAGCCTCTTGGAGGCTGAAGCATAATATCCCTGCCCGGGGGGTCAAAGCCAAGGGCAACGGCGGGGAGGCCGTCTGTCACCAGGTTTACCCATAATATCTGTATGGGAAGCAGCGGAATGGGAAGTCCTATCAGCATGCCAAGGAACATGGTGAGAACCTCTCCGATATTACAGGCAAGCATGTATCTGATAAACTTTCTTATGTTGTTGTAAATGACCCGGCCTTCTTCCACAGCTGCAACAATTGTAGCAAAATTATCATCCATAAGAATCATTGCAGAAGCTTCCTTGGTAACATCGGTGCCTGTAAGTCCCATGGACACTCCTATATCGGCCTCCTTCACCGCAGGTGCATCATTTACACCGTCCCCCGTCATAGCCACAACATGGCCCAGCTTTTTCAGCACCCTGACTATCATAAGCTTATGCTTTGGAGAGACTCTTGCATATACGCCAACATTTTCAGCTATCATTTCCAGTCTTTTCTCGCCCATTTCATCCAGCTCGGCACCGGTCAGCACCTTATCGTTTTTTGATAATATTTCAAGCTCCTTTGCAATAGCAGTTGCAGTCAGCTTATGGTCGCCTGTTATCATCACCGGTTTTATCCCTGCCATTTTGCATTTTCTGACTGCCTCCAATGCCTCTTTACGCGGAGGGTCAATCATACCGGCAAGCCCGGCAAATACCAGCTCATTCTCAAGCTCCCGGGTTTTATAGTTTCTCGACGCCAGCTTTTTGAAAGCCATACCCAATACTCTAAGCGCTTCCCCTGCCATCAGATTGTTGATTTTCATAATTTCAGCCTTCCTTTCAGGCGTCAAATCAACGATTCCTTTGGAAGTGTAAGCCTTTGTGCACTTATTTATGATAATATCCGGCGCTCCTTTGGTGAAAACAAAAGTCTCTCCTTTGTGATCGTCACAAACCACGGACATGCATTTTCTTTCCGAGTCAAAGGGCAGCTCGTCTATCCTGAACCAGGAAGCATCCAGCACATTCCTGGTCAAGCCTGCTTTTGCAG
>Ga0366816_1085_pt1 | contig 13527 bp, 10 predicted proteins | sample TotcelN113001K15_FD_207019 | JGI IMG/M metagenome (GOLD analysis project Ga0366816, IMG submission 207019) | Enriched cells from coal bed in the Powder River Basin, Montana, United States - Total cells N11 rep3 HSBNCT.N11.300.1.K15 ... | reverse complement strand
TTGCAGGACGCCCTTCTGCAGTTGATCCAGGAAGAGCGCCCAACGGTCTTGCTGGTCACGCATGACGTGGACGAAGCGCTGTTTCTGGCTGACCGCATTCTGGTATTCAGTCCGCGTCCTACCCGGGTGCTGAAGGAATTCAATTTGCAGCGCTACACAAAGAGTCACGATTTGTCGCAGTATTCAGGTGTTCGCCGCGAGATCCTGGCATTGCTGGGCATCCATGCCGTACAGGAAGAGTTTATCAAGAGAAATGAAGAGGTTGTAATATGAAATTATCGAAAAAACTGATTGCCGCTGTGGCGGTGGCCGCAATTTCCGCCGTGGCGCTTCTGGGATGCAAGAACCAGGCAAGCGCGCCCAGCAAATTCAAGGTTGGCTACATGCGCGTCATGGACGATGCGCAGGCAGTAGCTGCTTATGAAGGCGGTTATTACAAAAAGCATGGCCTCGATGTTGAATTGGTTGAATTCAAGTCGGGTACAGACCTTATCAAGGCGATCATCGCCGGCCAGGTCGATACCGGCGTACTCGGTTTCACCAACGCTGTGGCATGGGCATCCAAGGGAGCCGACCTGAAAGTGATCGGCGGCGCGCAACATGGCTACCATGCAATCCTGGCGCGTGACGATAGCGGAATCAAGGATGTGGCCGGGTTGAAGGGTCATACGCTGGCGTCCCAGTCGGAGGGAAGCACTGCCGATACTGTTTTAAAAGGGGTCGTGCTGAAGAATGCCGGCCTGAAAGCCGATGACGTCAATATAATGGGCGTCAGTCCGCAAGTAGCGCTTCAATCCCTGATCGGCAAACGCGTCGATGCCGCATTTTTGTTTGAGCCGCAAGCAACTATTGCCCAGTTGAGCGCGCCCGTGAAAAAGATATATGAGATTGGCGAGGTGTGGCCTTTTCCCTGCATGGTGGTCATTACGTCCGGCTCAACGCTGAAGAATCGCCATGACGATGTCTGGAAATCGCTGGATGCGCAGAAGGAAGCGATTGATCTGATGACGCAGGCGCCAGCGGAAGCGGCCAAGCTTATCGCCAGCTATTTCATTGCCGAGCCGACGCTTGATACGTTGAAAAATGGAAAAGTGCCGCGCGAAGATGTTGTCCGCGACGCAATCAAGAGCCAGACGTTCAGTGCGGTGCTGACGGACAAAGAACAGGCGCGCATGCAGGAGATCGCGGAAATCATGAGGGAGCAGGGCGCCTTGAAGACCGAGGACGGCAAGCCGTTCAATGTATCGAACATTGTCGATCTGGCCTGGCAAAAAGACCGCAAATATTAATTGATCGGGACAACGCCTGGTTTAAATTTGGCTGCGTCCTGTCGTTTTCTTAATACCGAGATGGCTGGCTCAATGCCAGCCGTTTCCTTCTATATTCGCTATGGGCACTCAAACTCGAATTTCCGGTTACCACAAGAAGCTTGCCATGGTGTTGGCGGTATTTTCCATCCTGCTTGTGTGGCAGATCGCTGCCTGGTTTTTGCCAGGCTTCCTGATGCCGGGCGTGCCCGATGTCATGGCGCGTCTGTGGAAGGAAATCCAGTCGGCCGACTTTCGCGCAGCGCTTTGGGGCAGTCTCGGGCGCCTCGGGGTTGGCTACGGCGCCGCTTTAGTGTTTGGAATCGGCTTCGGCCTGGTTGGCGCGGTGCTTTTCTTCTTTCGCGAAGTATTGAAGTCGGTCATCATTATCCTGCAATCCATTCCCTCGATTGCATGGGTGCCTTTATTCTTGATCTTGATGGGATTCGGGAATCTTCCCATAATCATAGTTGTCGCGCTATCGGCTTTCTTTCCCGCCGCGCTATCGGTAATGAACGCGACTGAAAGCGTGCAGCAAGTACACGTTTCGGCGGCTAGGGTAATGGGGGCTACGCGCTGGGACATGATCAGGCACGTTTATCTTCCCGCTGTTATGCCTGAATTGATCACCGGCGCGCAACTGGCTTTCGGTAATGCATGGCGCGCGCTGATCTCTGCCGAGATGCTGGTCGGCTTCGGTAAGGGGTTGGGGCGCGGATTGGCCTATTCGGGTGAAACAGCCGACATGGTAGGCGTCATGGCGAATATTCTTGTAATCGCTATCCTGGCTCCTTTGATCGATCAGCTTGTTCTGGAAAAATTGAAACATCGGTTGCTGCGCTATCAGTACGTCTGAGAGGCCGGTCTCGGAAGAGAGGAAGCTCCATCCAGTCCGAACTCGCACTGCGCCGTGCTATACGGCGGCCCGATATCTAACGATTATCTTTCCACCTTTGCCATGACAAGCGTTCCGAAAAGATCAAGCTGGCCCGGAACGGATGGAACCGAAAAAGACTACTTCCACCGCTTCAGGGGGTGCCGGCGGAAATCCCGGCTTGGCGCTGACACCTCATCGGCCAATGCCTGAGCAATGACGCTTTTGCTAGGACTGGCGAGGAATTTTCCATTTTGTTTATGGTTAAATTTGCGCGGCTTTACGTACATCTACTGGCAATTCAATCCTGACGGAGTTGATCCGGCCGGGTTCCGGTTGAATTCCAAACCTGCCTAAAGCGATCGCATCCGGCGCTAGCGCTAAGTGATATCCCATTCTCCATTGCTTCGCATTTCTATGGGGCACTTCAGACGTTTGCTCCATATCCGGCCACGTATACTGTGCCGCTAGCGGTTGCGAATGAGCGGAAATAAGGCAATTTCCTCAAGCTGTTCTCTTCATTGAGAGCTTTGCCATATTGGTAATATGGAATGCAAATCCAAGTGCAGTGCCATATGCAGTTGGCTGACCTTTGCAGGATATGAATTTTTTTCAAGTTCTATCACTGAGTAAATTCACTTATTTGCACGTTCATGGCAGTGCAGCCAAATGAAAAAAGTACCTGATATTCAATAACTTACATCTCGTATCAGTATGGATGCAGCTTATGCATTGACGTCCAGTAGGACAAACTAACAATGGCTGGTAAGAAAATCTCCTTCTTCTGAGGTTAAGTTATGGCAATTTATGCCGTAAATGTCGGTAACGTTCATTCATAATCGGCAAGACAAGAAACGTGATGGCTGCAGTTGATTTCCTGTCTGAGGCTTTTCAAGCAGTTGCGCTAAAAATTGTCGGAAGTTAGTCGTTGTTTTTTAAACAAGGGCTGTGTATTCAGAGTTTGATTTTTTATTTGAAAAAAGAAAGCTGTTCATGCAAGAGACTTTCCAAAATTCTTCTTCCTCATTGAAATCCGACCAGAACGCATCCGTTCGCGAGTTTCTGGCTTTTACGCTGGGCCGTGAGGAATACGGCATCGACATATTGAAAGTGCAGGAGATACGCGGCTACGAGAGCGTGACCCGCATCGCCAACGCGCCCGAGTTCATCAAGGGACTGATCAACCTGAGGGGGATCATCGTTCCGATTGTCGACATGAGAATCAGGTTCAACCTGGGCGCGCCGACTTACGACCAGTTCACCGTCGTCATCATCCTGAACATTGCCGGGCGCGTCGTCGGCATGGTGGTCGATTCGGTATCGGACGTGACCACGCTGACGCCCGGGCAGATCAAGCCCGCTCCGGAGATGGGCATGGTGCTGGACACCGATTACCTGATCGGCCTGGGAACGCTGGACGAGCGGATGCTGATCCTGATGGACATCGACAAGCTCATGTCCTCCGCCGACATGGGACTCATCGAAAAACTGGCGGCTTGAGCATGATGTTGCCAAGTAGAAATAATATGAAGCCACTCGGAAAGGGCGGCCTTGCCAGGCACATAGCTATCGCCTCAATCGAACAGTATTAGAAGCAATAATTGAAATCCAATCGTGAATACCAAGCGTAACGGAGCGGAAAAATGAGTAAATTCAAGTTGAATCTGGGGCAAATGGGAGTGGGGGCCAAGCTTTCTTCCATCACCTTCATTCTTGTGGCGCTGGTGTTTGGCGTCTATGCAATAGGGACGGGGTATTCGACCTCGAACATGCTGGAAAAACGGGCCGTAGAGGACTTGACTGCCAAGAACAAGGCGGTGATCGATATGGTCGGCATTTTCAATGGCGACCTGAAGCGCGAGGCCGGCCGTTCACTGAGAATTCTCGAAGGCTCTTTTCCCGGAAATTTTTCCCTTGATACGGCTTCTCGCATCAGCGTGGCCGGTATTGCTACTCCAACCTTGAAGAATGCCGGCTCCGCCGTCAACCTCGAGTATTCGGTGCTGGATCGTTTCAGTTCGCGCAGTGGCGTGATGGCCACCGTGTTTGTCAAAAACGGCGACGACCTGGTCCGGATATCCACTTCGCTGAAAAATGACAAGGGGGAACGAGCCGTAGGCACTCTGCTGGACCGTACGAGTCCTGCCTACAAGGATCTCATGGCCGGCAATCCTCACAGCGGTATTGCCACGCTGTTCCAGGGGAAGTATTTCACCCAGTACAGCCCGATTAAGGACGCTGGCGGCCAGATCATTGGCGCCCTGTATGTAGGGATCGATTTTACCGAGGACGTAAAGACGCTCAAGAATCATGTTAACGCATTGAAAATCGGAGATAGCGGTTACTTTTACGTGCTGGATTCAACCCCCGGCAAGGATTTCGGAAAACTGGTCATGCACCCGACCAGGGAAGGCGAAAACATACTGGACTCGAAAGATTCGAATGGACGCGAGTTCATCAAGGAATTGCTCAAGCAGGAGCAAGGGACCATTCATTATCCCTGGATGAATAAAGGCGAATCAAACGCTCGCGACAAGGTGGTTGTGTTCGCGCCCGTGCCCAGCTTCAACTGGGTAGTGGTTGGCGGCGCCTACGTGGATGAGATTACAAGCGAAGCGGTCAAGATGCGCAATATCTTTGCCGGCGCAGGGCTGCTGGCAGTCCTGCTACTGTCTGCCATGCTGTATATCGTGATTCGCAATGTGATCGGACGTCCGCTGGCCCAGGCGACTTCTATTGCCGAGCAGCTTGCCAGCGGCGACTTGACTGCGCGAATGGATACGAATCGCACTGATGAAATCGGTCAACTGATGGGGGCCGTCAACAGCATCAGCCAAGGGCTCGCCAATGTGGTCTGGAACGTACGGCAAGGCACCGAGACGATCGCGACCGCGTCGTCGGAGATCGCATCCGGCAACCAGGACCTTTCCTCACGCACCGAGCAGCAGGCGTCTTCCCTGGAAGAGACTGCCTCCTCGATGGAAGAGCTTACCTCGACCGTCCGGCAGAACGCCGAGAATTCAAGGCAGGCCAACCAGCTTGCCATCAAGGCGTCCGAAGTCGCAGTCAAGGGCGGAGCAGTCGTAGCGAGAGTAGTAGATACAATGGATACGATCAACCAGTCATCGCACAAGATTGCCGACATCATCAGCGTGATTGACGGCATCGCCTTCCAGACCAACATCCTGGCGCTGAATGCCGCGGTCGAGGCGGCAAGGGCGGGCGAGCAGGGCCGCGGCTTTGCCGTGGTCGCCACCGAAGTGCGCAGCCTGGCTCAACGCTCGGCTAGTGCCGCCAGGGAGATCAAGGGACTGATCGACGACTCGGTTGACAAGGTCGAGGCCGGCAGCAAGCTGGTGGGCGAAGCCGGAGCGACGATGGAAGAGATCGTAACGAGCATTCAGCGCGTGCAGAACATCATGGGCGAGATCACCGATGCCAGCCAGGAGCAGAGCGCCGGCATCGAGCAGGTCAACCAGGCCATTACGCAGATGGATACGGTCACGCAGCAGAATGCGGCGCTGGTCGAGGAAGCGGCTGCCGCGGCCGAAGCCATGCAGAACCAGACGGCGGATCTTGTCAAGCAGGTCAGCTTCTTCAAGCTGAAGGCCGGCAAGTTCGGTACGTCCGACGAAGCGGTGGACATGGTCAAGAAGGCGGTTGCGTCCCTGCACAAGAACGGCCGGCATAAAACGTTTGCCGACGTGAGCAGTAAAACGGGACCCTACACGGACCGTGACCTCTACGTTGCCATTTATGACATGCACGGCAAGAACGTGACTCATGGGGCTAATCCGGCATTGATCGGCAAGGATCTTATCGATTCCAAGGACGGAGCCGGCTCTCTGTATGTAAGAGATCGCATCGAGATCATGAAGAACAACGATACGGGCTGGCAGAACTATGCATTCCTGAGCCCGATCACGAAGCAGATCGAACCAAAGGCAATGTATCTCGAAAAATTCGAGGATCTGATCGTCGGCTGCGGCATCTACAAATCGTAGAAGAGGGAAAACGTGGAGCGCATGCTCCGCGTTTTCTTGACACTGGGTCTACGACGCATCGCTGCGCCGCTTTGTTTCTCCGATTAATTCTGGTAAATACGCCTATTCACAAGTTGAGTTCCAGCCGGCAGATTTAAGCTGGCTGGAAGCGGCTACAGTTCCTTCCCGCATTTTTTAATCCCCGTTTCCAAGCATTCTTCCGTGATCAGGCGCGGAAACCGGCTGCTCAACGTGCCTCCTTCCTATCAGGCATGAACGTTCCGGCCTTATAGAGCCGATCCTATCAAATCAATATGGATATTGGCCCGCTAATCCCAAAACGGCTCTGATCCAGGCGACATCGATTTGTTTGCTGACGATTATCAAGGTGAGCGGTTCTTCTTTGCGATTCAATCGTTATCAAAATCAATGGCGAAAAAGAGGCTTCTTCAAGAAGTTCTGCTTTCAATTGCATCGGCGGCTGACTCTTGCGTTATGAAAACCCTGATTGTTCACAACTCTTATCAGCACCAAGGCGGTGAAGATGCAGTCGTTGAAGCTGAAATTGCTTTGCTGCGTCTGCATGGCAGTGAAGTTGAGGTATATCGCAGGCATAACGACGAGCTCCAAGGCATGCCGCATGCGAAGGCGGCCATGCATGCAATCTGGTCAAGGCAAGCGGCAAGCGAAGTGGAGAGTTTGTGCTACAGATATCAACCCGACGTGATCCATGTCCACAACACTTTTCCGCTGATCTCTCCGTCGTTGTACTGGATGGCTGAACGCTGCCGCATTCCCGTGGTGCAGACACTGCACAATTTTCGCTTTCTGTGCCCGCAGGCGATGTTCTTGCGCGAAGGAAAAATATGCGAGGATTGCCTGGGAAAGCTGCCATGGAGGGCTGTTGCCCACAAATGCTACAGGGATTCGACAGTGCAGTCAGTCGTATCGGTTGGCATGCTGGCAGCACATCGAACAATAGGAACGTACCGGAACCGGATCACCCGTTTCATTGCCTTGAATGGTTTTTGCCGCGACAAATTCATTGCCGGCGGACTGCCGCCCGAGCGGATCAGCATCAAGCCTAACTTCTTTGCCAGTCAGGTCGAGCCGCAATGGGACGAACGCAGCGGCGGTCTCTTCGTCGGCAGGCTGTCGCATGAAAAGGGGCTGGATGTTCTTAGCGCTGCCGCGCAAAGGCTCGATGCCTGCGGCGTGCAAGTCGTCGGCGACGGACCTCTCGAGGAAAAAGTCAGGCAGGTTTTTCAACATAATTATCTCGGATTCAAGCCGAAGCAACACGTTGTGGAATTGCTGCAAAAGGCACTGTATCTGGTTGCTCCAAGCGTCTGTTATGAAAATTTCCCGCTGGTGGTGGTCGAGGCATTCGCGAACGGTACTCCCGTGATTGCCAGCCGCCACGGCTCTTTTGCCGAACTGGTCAAGGATGGCGTCACCGGCCTGTTGTTTGCGCCGGGCGATGCAGACGATCTGGCTGCCAAGATCAGTTGGTCGGAAGCACATCCGGAACACATGATGAGAATGGGGCGGGCGGCCCGCGTCGAGTATGAAAACAAATACACCCCTGAAAGGAATTACCGAATTCTGACCGGAATTTATGAGCAGGCAATGATGCAAGGATATGGAGAAAGCCATGCTGCGTAACGAGCAATCGGTGCTGGGCGCTTGTATTGATGTGCTCTCATGGGATGAAGCCATAGGGCAGATTGTTGCCTGGGGAGCCGAACGCGCTTCCCGTTACGTTTGCATCTGCAACGTGCATTCGGTCGTGACGACCACGCGCGATTCCGAATTTATGTCCGTAATTAACGAAGCGGATATGTCGACGCCGGACGGAGAGCCGATTGCATGGGCGTTACGAAAGATGGGCTTCCCATCGCAGGAAAGGATCAACGGGCCAGACCTGATGTGGAGATACCTGGCCGAGGCAGAGCGACTGAGCCAGTCGGTCTTCTTTTACGGCAGCACAGAAATAACGCTGGCAAAATTGCGTGAAAATCTGGCTTGTCATTTCCCGAAGTTGAAGATAGTGGGCATGTATTCGCCGCGTTTTTGCCAAATTGATGCCGAGCAGGATAAGGCGGAAATCGACATGATCAACCAATCCGGTGCGAACGTTACATTCGTTGGGCTGGGATGTCCCAAGCAGGAGAAATGGATGGCTGCGCATAAGGGGCGCATCAATGCAACCATGATCGGCGTCGGCGCAGCATTCGACTACCACGCCGGCGTGCTGAAGCGGGCGCCGCTCTGGTGGCAAAGAAACGGGCTCGAATGGCTTTACCGCGTCGCCACCGAACCGCGTCGGCTTTTCATGCGCTATCTCGTGACGAACACCTTGTTCGTCATCGGATTTTCCAGGCAACTGATCCGGGCAAGGATTTCGGGTAAATAATCAAGACGAACACCTATGCAGGCATTGACCGGTTTCAGTCGGATTGACGGCGACATTTCAGCGGTAAGTATTCTTCCATTCCCTCAGGGCGGCAAAGGTTTCGGTCGGGTCTTTTTGCTTGATGCGGCCCAAGGACAACATTCTTTCGATCACTGCCGGTTCGTTGTTGCGAAGGAACGGGTTGGTGGCTTTTTCCAGCCCTATGGTCGAGGGAACTGTCGGCAGACCTTGCTCGCGCTTTGCCTTCTCGGCCTTTATGCGCGCGCTGATTGCCTGATTGCCTGGCTCGATTTCCTGCGCAAAGCGCAGGTTCGACAGCGTATATTCATGGGCGCAAAAAACCTGCGTATCATCTGGAAGGGCGCTGAACTTGGCCATCGCCGCGACCATCATTTCCGGCGTGCCCTCGAACATCCGTCCACAGCCAGCGCCGAATAGCATGTCTCCGCTGAACAGCCAGCGTTGCTCGTGAGTGACATAGGCAATATGCCCGCGAGTATGGCCAGGCACATCAAGCACCGAAAGCTTTACACCCAGTTCCGGCAGGTTCACTATATCGCCTTCTGAAACATGGTCGGTGACGGCTTCAATAGGGTCATTGCTGGGGCCGTAAACCGGCACGGAAGCGTTCCTCAACAGCCCTTCCACTCCGCCGAGGTGGTCATCATGGCGATGAGTCAGTAAAATGGCAGTCAACACCAGTCGTCGCGCCTTCAACTGTTCGGAAACAGGGACGGCTTCGCCGGGATCTATCACCGCAGCATGGACGCCATCATGAATCAGCCAAACATAATTGTCTTCAAATGTTGGTATCGCCAGCACGTTCAATGATTTGCCGGATAAGGAAGGCATGACATACCCCTCGTCAAAAAATTCCATTATAACGCTCGACGACTGGCTCGATACCCCTCTTGGCGAGTACATACGGGCTTGGGAACAGGAGCGGCTGGATGCGCTGACGGCGGATATTTTCGGATTCAATGCGGTGCAAATCGGCTTTCCGAAACTTCATGCGTTGCGGGCGAACCGAATGCAGCATCGCTGGCTATCGGACATGCGGGTGCCTCAACCCGCAGAACACGGGCAGGCAGCGAATCCGCACAAGGCTTCGGTGATTCATGATTTTGGCGAAATCCCCTTTGCGTCGCAAAGCCTGGATCTGGTGGTGCTGCCGCATGTCCTGGAATTTGCCAGCGAGCCGCATCAGATCCTGCGCGAAGTCGAACGAGTACTGATTCCCGAGGGACAGGTCATTATCAGCGGCTTCAACCCTGCCAGCCTGTGGGGGCTGCGGCAGGCAGCAGGCAGCGTAACCGGTGCGCACTTTTTGCCGGAATACGCCGAATTCATCAGTCTCCTGCGTTTGCAGGATTGGTTGAAACTCCTGAACCTGGAAGTCAATCGCGGCCACTTCGGCTGCTATATGCCTCCATGCAAATCCGACAAGTGGCTGCGTCGCTTTTCATTCATGGAGAAGGCAGGCGGACGCTGGTGGCCATACTGTGGCGCCGTGTACATGGTGCAAGCGATCAAGCGGGTCAAGGGCATGACCCTGATCGGGCCGTCATGGGTCAGAAAAGCGCCGCGCGTGCGGCAATCATTAACAATTACGCACAAGGCACCAAAATCGGATCATGGAAAAAGTTGAAATTTATACAGATGGCGCCTGCCGCGGCAATCCGGGGCCGGGCGGATGGGGCGCGCTGCTGGTATCAGGCAAGCATAAAAATGAAATATTCGGCGGTGAACCGGATACGACCAATAACCGCATGGAAATGACTGCAGTGATTGAGGCGCTGACTGCGCTGAAGCGCCCTTGCGAAGTGACGCTGCATACCGACAGCCAGTACGTGATGAAAGGCATTACCGAGTGGATACATGGCTGGAAAATGCGTGGCTGGAAAACGGCGGCGAAGGCCCCCGTAAAGAACGCCGACCTGTGGATGGCGCTGGATGCGGCTCAGGCCAGGCACCATGTTGACTGGCGCTGGGTGCGCGGCCATAACGGCCACAATGGCAACGAGCGTGCCGACGAACTGGCAAATCTGGGCGTCGATTCGATCTTGTAAGAAAGTTGCTCTGCCTCCCAGTCTGTACTCGATCTACTGTAATTTTGGGCGGAATGGTATATTCTTGCCGTTGAGAAACACTATTCCATTTAAGCGCGCACATAATGAGCGGCCCTACAACAGTCCTGTTCGGTGTAGACCCGATCACCATTCTGCTTTCCGCCGCCGCCATTCGCGCAGCACAGGCGGTTGCTGCCGGTTATGAAGAATCTGCGATTCTGAATGCGAAGAACCAGGCGGATCGCGATGTTGTCAGCGACAGGCAAAAGAGGGCCATTCTGCAGGGTCAAAAGGCGCTGCTTCAGGAAGTAGGCGAAACCGAGGCCAGATTCAGCCAGCTCATCAAGCTTGCCGAGCAGCTTGGAGTGGCCGACCTGGTGAGTGCTGCCAGGCAGGTGCGTCCTGACGCTGACGATTCGGTGACAATGGTTGCGTACGCGGGAAGCCTGAAGATTCTGGCTGATGAGCTTGAGTCGCATTTAAAGACTGAGTCGGCACGGCGAATGGGCCGGATCAACGACCGGCCCGACGTCATTTCGATGCCGGCCGAGCTGGCTGCCATTCCGGATCAACCGGCAACGCCTCCGGTTTCGCAGCGCTTGCTTGAGCGCATCGCGCACATCGGTCCGGTTCCGGAACACATGCAAGCCATTGCTCGGGAGCTGGACAATACGCCGTCCGGCGAACGTGCCGGCCTGCTGCTGAATGAATTGCGTGCGCGGATTGAGGCTCATATCGAGTTGTCGCAGAAACGGAAAATCCAGGAGGCGACGGCGACTGTTGTCGATCAGACCCTGAAAGATCTCGGCTATCAGGTGGAAGAGATCGGCAACACGTTGTTTGTCGAAGGCGGCGTTGTGCATTTCCGTCGACAGGGCTGGGGCGAATACATGGTGAGAATGCGTGTCAATGCGGAAGCAGGAACGGCAAATTTCAATGTGATACGCTCCATCGACGACGGCAATAGCAAGGAAATCAGCGTTCGCGACCATTTGGCGGAGGATCGGTGGTGTGCTGAGTTTCCCAAGCTCAAAGAGGCGCTCGAAGCGCGTGGTGCGCAGCTGCAAGTGACGCGGCTGCTTGCGGCCGGTGAAGTGCCGGTGCAATTGGTCGAGTCCGGAAAATTGCCTAAATTTGCCGACGAAGCGGCCACCGCCGCCATTAAACAGCTCCAGTCTCTCCAACTCAGGACGAAATGACAATTCCGACTCCGCGCTGGCTTGCCGACCTTGATCGCCTGCTTCCGATTCGCTCGCAGTTCGTCGTATCGAATGGCATCCGCGATAATTTTCTGACGTCTTTGCCTACCGGCACCGTGATGGCGCCGCTGGTGCGATCGTTGTGGGAGTCGCTGAAGGCGCGAGATTATCGCTTCTTGCTGGTCTATGATCCGGTGGACGGTCTGCGCGTGTATCCGGACGAATTGGAACTGCGCGAACTTGCATCGAAACTCTTCGATCTGAAGCTATCGAACGGTTATCAGCAGGTAAGCCTGGAAACCTTGACCTGTACCATGAAAAACCTGGTAACGCAGCGCGCTGCGCGCTGCGCATTGGTGCTTGATTTCGCATCGCGACTGACGCGTCAGAGCGCCAGCCTTGCCGAGGGCGAACACCGTTTCTTTGTGGCCGCCGAGAAGTTGTCCCTGAATGCGGCGCCGATGGTGCCGCTTGAAGGCGGAGGACCTCCACAGTTCAACCCGGTGGTATGGCTGGTAAACCGTGCGCAAGACATGCCTTCCTGGTTTACGTTCGATAGCGAGCGCGTCGCCAGCCTCGTGATCGGCAAACCCGATTTTGAGATGCGGCAGGCCGCTGCGCAGCAACTGGCGCCGTTGTTTGCCGGGTTTTCCGACGCAACCGGGCCGGAGAAGGAACAGTTCGTCAAGGCATTTACCGAGGGAACGGAAGGGATGACGCTGACGGCGCTGTCCGACATTACCGAGCTGGCGGATCGCCAGAAAATCGGGATCAGGGACATCGACGATGCGGTGCGCTGCTATAAGGTCGGCGTTCCTGACAATCCCTGGCGCAAGGATCATTTGCGCGACAAGATACGTGATGCAAATGCATTCATCGAGAATCGCGTCAAAGGTCAGCATCCGGCAGTGGTCAAGACGCTCGACATCTTGAAGCGCTCGGTGATGGGCATGACCGGCGCACAGGCCAAGTCGGGCGGTAGCCGTCCTCGCGGCGTATTGTTTTTCGCCGGGCCGACCGGCGTCGGCAAGACCGAACTGGCGAAGACGCTGACGCAACTTGTGTTTGGCGACGAGCGAGCCTACGTGCGTTTCGATATGAGCGAATTTGCCGAGGAACATAGCAGCGCCCGGCTGCTCGGCGCTCCGCCGGGCTACATCGGCTTCGACGCGGGCGGCGAGCTGACCAACGCAGTGCGCGAGAAGCCATTTTCGGTAGTGCTGTTCGACGAAATCGAAAAGGCGCACCCGCGCATACTGGACAAGTTCTTGCAGATACTCGAAGACGGCAGGCTGACCGACGGGCATGGCGACACCGCCTATTTTTCGGAAACGATCCTGGTGTTCACCTCCAATCTCGGTATTTTTGTCGAGGATGGGCAGGGTAACCGGATTCAGAGCGTGCGCCCGGGCGATCCTTACGAAATGGTCGAGTCGAAAGTGCGCGAGGCAATCGGTAATTATTTCAAATTCCGGCTTGCGCGGCCGGAATTGCTGAATCGCATCGGCGACAATATCGTCGTGTTCAATTTTATTACCCCCGATGTGGCGGAGCGCATTTTCGACGGAATGCTGATGAATGTGGCGCGTCGCTTGTTCGATGAGCTGAAGATCAAGCTGGCAATGCCCGTCGAGGTTCGCGCCGACTTGCTGGAACGCTGCACGCATGACTTGTCCAAC
>Ga0366816_1083_pt1 | contig 13656 bp, 11 predicted proteins | sample TotcelN113001K15_FD_207019 | JGI IMG/M metagenome (GOLD analysis project Ga0366816, IMG submission 207019) | Enriched cells from coal bed in the Powder River Basin, Montana, United States - Total cells N11 rep3 HSBNCT.N11.300.1.K15 ... | reverse complement strand
GCGCCCAATATTAAAGCGTACAATAAAAATGAATTTAGATAGTCTCTTGGCTGCAGGAGAATCCAGACAGGCGTTACGGCAGCAATCAGTATGTAAACCATTAATAGGATCATCCAAACTTCTTTTGACAACATAATCGGGAACATGCCACCAACCCAGATCCCAGCAAACAGCAAAACAACACCAATGACTGTCGCCGCTCCTAACGGAAGTCCTTTTTTATTCGTCGCAAGACCAAAGAGCACCGCCAAAGCAATAAAGAAAAGAGATGTGGTTGCAACTGCTCCGTTGCTCGCAAAAGTAGCCGCCACAATATTATTGAATGCGGCGATAACCAGAATAAGTGCAAGCCATGCAAAGATGATAAACAGCTTTTTACCGGATTCACCAATGTTTTTATTGATGATTTCACCAATCGATTTTCCGTCGTGTCTAATAGACGAAAAAAGAGATCCGAAGTCATGAACTCCGCCAAAGAATATACTTCCGATGACGATCCAGAGCATGACAGGCACCCAGCCGAAAAACGCGGCGCTGATGGGTCCTACAATCGGTCCCGCTCCGGCGATGGATGCAAAGTGGTGGCCTAATACAACATAGTACTTTGTAGGAATGTAGTCAATTCCGTCATTCAGTTTTATCGACGGAACGACATTGGAAGCATCGACGCCCCATTTTTTTGCCAGCCACGCACCATAGGTTACATAAGCAATAATAAAAATGACAATAACCAGAATAATAAGTAGTAGTCCATTCATAGCTTTCCTCCTTTAATAAATGGATTGAGAAAAGCGCTTAATACCAAATCTGTTGATTTAAAAACGGAAGTATAAAAAATTATAATAATAGTTTTCGCCTTTCAACTTTTCAGACTGTTAAGATTTGCTTTTCCCTAATGGTTTATGTATAACAAACAGACCGCATTCCTGCGGATTCTGTTTTGGTCAATGATGATCCTGTGCCATTCGTCCAAAGCACCACTCAAAAAGATTCTGCATTGATAAAACCATAAACCTTCTTTACCTTATCACCCTCCTTGCTGCAATAGATTGTTTCATGACTCAGGTCAACCAGAATAAACCGTATTTTAGCCCAGCCATTCAAATTGAATAAAAACGACTTTCCATAATGATATTTTTCTATTTTTTGAATCAGTGAAGCATCAGAAATTTCGTCTGCAATTATAATACAAGTAATGATGGTGGACATATGTTCCCAGGTAGGGTTTACCAAGGATGATACAGAGGCTTCAAGATGAGACGCGAATTCGTTAAAATGGTCATTCCGTAAGCAGCTTATATATGTAAACAAACAAATTTCATTATTTTCGACCGCGTCAAGCACTATTTTTTTAGAGGCGAAATATCGTTCATTTCGCTCTGTGTAAATGGCGGCATAAGGAAAGATCATATCTCCGACCCCGTAATGTTCAATAACATTGAAGTTTCGATAAAATCTGCGCAATACATTTTGGATATATTCCTCGTATTTCATAAGATATCCTTTCATGCTTCCTTAATAACGGCATATCAAAAATCGCACAAATCCCATACTTAATATGAGTGTGCAAGTGCTTATTTTATTTATAAAAACAATCGGAAAGGACAAAATCGCTGAAGTACGCAGAGGAGCATGATGCAGAAGAATTCTTCCGGTTGAAAAATTGAAATTGGTGGGCGATATTGGACTCGAACCAACGACTTCTTCCTTGTGACGGAAGCACTCTACCACTGAGTTAATCACCCTCAGGATACGCCTAGCCCTACAACGGGCCGAAACGAATATTATGTTGAAATTATATCACTGTAAAATAAAAACATCAATCCATAAAATTCCTAATTTCATAAAATAAGGAGCGTCTGCTGTGAGCCTTTCCGGAATGGCGCTGCATCGCTCCAATGAATGGTTAAACACGTTAACTCTGTACGTTCTGCATCAGACCTCTTGACATATAATCTGCAATCATCAGGGAAAGATCCTGCAACCTGTCGTAATATAATATGCCGTTCTCATAATCCTCGGAAAGTAGTGCAACCGTCTCTCGTATCGTCAATTCCAGATAGCTATACAATAGTAATCTCCATTGCTCTCTGTCCCAGTAAAGATTATTCTGTGCCAGAAAATTTGCCATATCATCCGCATTTTGATACCATGCAGCAATGTTACTGTCTACCTCCTGCCGATCTCCACTTTTTAATCCGTAGATGATTTTCGTAAAGATTAAAATGTGTTGAAAGAGCAAGTCTTGATATGCCTGCGCCGTCAGTTCTCCCAAGTAAGGCCTAACCGAATTATAAAACAGCGTTGGCATTGTATGAATTTTTCTGGTCACCGCTTCAATACTTTTTAAATCTGAGGCAATTACATTGACTAACGATCTGGACCACATTACTAATTGAAATACATTGTGTCGAAATGCATTGATCAGATTCATTTGTGCGTAAGTAAGATAATCACTGATCTCCTGCGACTTATTCGTCGTGCCATTCGTTGTATGAGATGGATTGCCATCCATACATTTCTCCTTCATTTATGCTACCCCCTTCCTCCCTATGGTATTAATAATATGACCGATGGATTTTAATTGTTCTTAAACCAAGAAAAGAACGATTGACATCTCCCGCTTCCCGATATAATATAACTATGATATCAATTTGATATCACAGTCAGCCAAAAAAAGAAAGGGGTTTTTTATATGACTGATATACTGAAATCATCAGAGAAACAAATGCACTTTGAGGAAATCTCTCCAAAATCGGCAAACGGTATGGTTATGCTCCTCCTCAACATCCTGCTTATGCTTGCATCCATCGCCGGATTCATTATGGAAATATTCAATGCAGCAAGTGGCAACGACGCACCTAATCTCGCATTAATCATTCTATGCGTAATTTATTTTTTCATCTTTGGCCCGATCCTATTTGCAGGATTAAAAATACTGAAGCCAAACGAATCATATGTTCTGACTTTATTCGGTAAATATCATGGAACACTTAAGGGAGAAGGTTTCTTTTTCGTCAATCCTTTTGTCTCTGCTTTCCATCCGGGGGCAGAACAGGCGGGTGCTGCGGCCGCGGCGGCTGCTGAACAGCTTGCGACAACAGGGAAAATTTCTGCACAAAGCTTTAAAAAGACAAGTAAGGTCATGTCTCTGAAAACCATGACGTTGCACAATGAAAGGCAGAAAATCAACGACGAGCTCGGAAATCCCATCATCATCGGAATCGTTGTGATCTGGAGAGTCGTCAATACTGCAAAGGCTGCTTTCAATGTAGACAACTATACGGAATATCTCTCTATACAGTGTGATTCCGCACTTCGTAACATTGTTCGATTATATCCTTATGATTCCTCCGACGAGAATCAGGAAAAGTCCCTCAGAGGAAGCAGTCAGGAAGTGGCAGAAAAGCTGAAGGTTGAAATCCAGGCTGCTGTCGATATTGCCGGGCTGGAAATCATGGATGCCAGAATCACCCATTTAGCTTATGCTCCGGAAATCGCGGCAGCAATGCTCCAGAGACAGCAGGCCTCCGCTATCATAGCCGCAAGGCAGATGATCGTGGAAGGTGCGGTAGGCATGGTGGAAATGGCTTTGGATAAGCTAAGCCAGAGGGAAATTGTTCAGCTGGATGAAGAAAGAAAGGCGGCTATGGTCAGCAATCTGCTGGTGGTGCTCTGCGCCAACAAAGATGCACAGCCGATCGTCAACAGCGGTTCCATTTATTAAACAGGCACGCTAAAAGACAGAAGGAGGGATGTTGATCGATGGATAACAAGGAAAAAGACAAGAAACAGCTGTTGCTGCGCTTATCACCGTCCCTTTGGAAGGAGCTCGCTTCATGGGCGGAGGACGATTTCCGGTCGATCAACGGCCAGATTGAATACCTTTTGACAGAATGTGTCAGGCAACGGAAAAAAACAAAAACTAATTCCAAGAATGAATAAAGGATCATCTGAAAATTCTATTGGAACAATAAAAGAGGCGGATTCGACGAGCTCCTTGAAGCATATCGAAATCCGCCTTTTTCTTTAGATTTGCGAAGCATTCAGTACGGCTTCGATGCCGATGGAAATGCATAGGGACTGTCCGAAATAACACTTGCAATTCTCATCCCCATGGGCAGGCTTGAACCGATGGAAGACAACGGTGCGGTTGGCACGGACGGTATCAACATCCGCCTCCCCCGTGTCACCGTTAAGCCCGCTGGGAATATCCAGCGCATAAACCGGCGCTTTTGACCGGTTGATCATCCTGGTGAGCTTCCTGACCGGATCCCGGAGCACGCCGTGAAAGCCCGTTCCGTAGATGCCATCGATCAGAAGGTCGGCCTCTTCGATAAAGCGACCGCTTTCTTCCCCCTCTGTAAGCAGAAGTATGGGAATCGCCATGGCTTCGCAACGTTGTTTGTTCGTGATGGCATCCTCCGTCTTTGGCTCCCCTTCTACCAGAATTAATTTTACAAAGGCTCCCATTTCTGTCAGCTTTCTCGCCACGACAAAACCGTCACCGCCGTTGTTTCCCTTTCCGCAAAAGATGAGCACCTTTTTCCCAGCAATGGATACTTGCGAGGCAATCTGTCCCGCAGCGCCTGTTCCCGCATTTTCCATCATCTGATAGTAGGAAAGCCCTGCCTCATCGGCGCTCCGTTCGAGCTCTTTCATCTGTGCGGAAGTTACCGTTTCGGCAATGGCTGCTTCCCTATTAGATATCGTTTGTTTTTCCATATAAGACCCTCCAAATTAAAGAAATAAAATCTCTCCCATCCCTTGGTTTTTCGCCTTTTATCATGACAGATCTGCATGTCGCAATTTATCAAATTATAGCATATTTTTTAGTGAAAAACTGGAAATTTGTGTTATAATGAACGCATCCGATTGAATCCAGCTTCGCTGCAAGGAAGCGTTCATTGCGTCATGTTTTTAGTGCAAAGAGAGACATGACTAAATGAACGCATCTATTGAGATGCAGCTTCGCTGTAGAGAAGCGTTCATTGCGTCATGTTTTTAGTGCAAAGAGACATGACTAAATAAACGCATCTATTGAGATGCAGCTTCGCTGTAGAGAAGCGTTCATTGCATCATGTTTTTAGTACAAAGAGACATGACTAAATGAACCCATCCGATTGAAATCAGTTGATCTCACTGAGGAGGCGCAAAATGAAACGACTCGATCCAGTCCTCTTTCGACACATATTGGTGCTTGCCGTTATCTCCATCGCTTTCCTGCTTTGGATTCAAGCGTCAAGCCTGGATCAACCGCGGGCAAAAGGCGGAGTTCTTGATTTAACTCATTGGGATTTCAATACGGAAGGAAAAGCCACCCTTTCCGGTGAATGGGAATTTCATTGGAGTAAGTTTTTATCATATGAAGATTATAAGGAGGGTTCCCTCCCCGAATCAATCTATGTCAGTGTTCCTCAGATATGGAACAGATATCAGCTGGATGGGCAAAATCTGCCCGGCTTTGGTTATGCAACCTATCATTTGAAGGTCAAGGTTCCCGATACCAAAACCATTCTTGGTCTTCGCATCAGCTCCATGTCGACGGCCTATCAATGCTACATCAATAACAGACTCATTGCCCAAAACGGAAAAATCAGCACTTCTAAGGAAGGCTCAAAGCCGGAGTATGCACCGGTCTCCGTATCCTTCGCGCCACCGATGAGAGAATTTGATATTATTGTACATGTGTCAAATTACGAATATGCCCGGGGCGGCATGTGGTTTGACATCGATTTAGGTACTGCAAAACAAATAAGTCGATATGATTCTCATTTAAAATACAGGGATGGCATCGTCATCGGTATGCTCTCCATTATGGCAATCTATTTTTTCTGCTATTTCTATATGTTTCGCGAGGACAGGAAAAATTTCAGCTTTATGCTGATGTGTATTATATTGATCATTCGTACCAGCCTCTACGGGGACTATTTTATCGTACAGCTATTTCCTTATATTTCATTCCGGCTGCTGGTATGGCTCTCCTATTTAACGTTGTTCTGGTTCCCTGTTATTCTATACCAAATGATCGAGTATTATATGAATGATACGAAGATCAAGTCATTGAGCAAACCATTTTATTTCTATGCCGCAGGCATGTCCGTCATAACCGCGTTCACCCCGGTCGCTATCTATACACAATGGACTGCTGTTATCGATGCCATGGCCGTTTTTATTTTCGCATCTGCTATCATCAAGGCATTTCTTGGTTATTGGAATAAGGTTCCCGGCACCAATATCATTCTTAACGGCAGCTTTATTATTGGGATCACAGGCATGCATGACATGCTTTATCAGGCAAATCTGATCGATTCTAAGGTTGGAGAACTTACCCCCCTCGGGCTGATCCTCTTTATGCTGCTGTTGTTTTTATTGATGGCGGACAGATTTTCCAAGACCTATTATGAAATTCAGTCTTTATCAAAAGAATTGGCGGAAAAACTCAAGCTGGAACAGGATTTGACAGAGAGGCTTTATGCATTGGATAAAATGAAGGATGACTTTTTGGCCAATACTTCCTATGAGCTGCGTTCTCCTTTAAACGGCATCATCAATATCACCCAGTCGGTCCTACAAGGAATTGGGGGTGAGCTCAACACGGTTCAAAAGCAAAATTTGGAGGTTGTACTCAATTCTACAAAAAAACTTCATTCGATTATCAATGATCTCCTGGATGTATCTCTTCTGAGAAGCGGAGGCATTCGAATCCTTCGGACTCCGCTGGATATCCGAACTCTGGTCGGCAATATGACCGTCGTCTTCCAGCATCTGAAAAAAAACGAAACCACCGCACTGATCAATGAAATCCCACCCACTTTTCCGCTACTATATGCAGATGAAGTTAGACTGCGCCAAATCCTGAATAATCTTTTGGGAAATGCCCTGAAATTTACCGATTCAGGAACAATCACCATCCGTGCTTCCCATGACGGAGAGCGGGCAAGAATTTGTATTGAGGACACGGGGTGCGGTATCGCAGCGGATAAACTGGATCACATATTCAACGCCTTTGAGCGGGTTGACGGAACAATCCAGCGAAAATATGAGAGCACGGGGCTTGGACTATATATCACCCGACAGTTGGTGGAATTGCACGACGGCAAGATTTGGATCACCTCCGAGCCCGGCAAGGGAACGCAAGTTTACTTTACGATTCCTTTCTCTCGGGATCAGGAAAGAGCATCTTCCATTTCGTCGATTACACAGGAAGAGGAAACGAACATTCATAATTTCATGGAATCGGAGCTTCCGGACAATGAATTCCCTTTCAGTGTCCTCGCTGTGGATGCAGATCGGCCGAGTCTGCAGGCTTTGACAAATATTCTACATCTTTCCAACTACAATGTGAAAGGTGTCAGCAGTGGAAAAGAGGCCTTGCGCCTCCTGGAGAACGGCGCTCCCTTCGAACTGGTGATTCTGGACGTCATGATGCCCGAGTTATCCGGGTTTGAGGTCTTGGAGGTCCTGCGGGAAAAATATAACCGGTTGGAGCTTCCGGTTTTAATGCTCACATCAAAATCTCAGAGTGAGGCCATGTCTCTGTGCTTCAAACTCGGTGCAAACGATTATCTGATCAAGCCCTTCGAGGTGGATGAACTGCTGGCAAGGGTGAACAGCATGGTGAGACTGAAACGCGCAGTCAACAAGCTGGTCAACTCGGAAATGTCATTCCTGCAGGCTCAGATCAAGCCTCATTTTATTCATAACGCGTTGAGCGTGATCTCCTCCCTCAGCATTAAGGATCCTCACAAGGCGAAATCCCTGATTCTGAATTTATCGGACTATTTGAGGGGGAGTTTCGATCTGAACAATGATAAGGGTCTTACCACTTTGTCCAAGGAGCTTGAACTTGTGCGGGCTTATCTTTCCATTGAGCAGGCCAGATTCAGGGAAAGGCTGCAGGTGCATTATCATCTTTTGGAGGATGTGGACTGTACCCTACCTTTGCTTACGATCCAACCCCTCGTGGAAAACGCGATTCGTCACGGGATTATGTGCAGGATGGAAGGCGGAGAAATTCATATCACCACTTCCCTGGAGCCGGATCGGGTCCGGATCGAGGTCAGAGACAACGGTGTGGGAATTGAGCCGGAACGCATCGAAAAATTCTTTGAATTAAAGCAGGAGCAAAGAGGCGTGGGGATGGCGAATATTCACAGAAGACTCATGACCCAATATGGAGAAGGGCTGCATATAGAAAGCATTCCGAATCAATGCACCGTAATCTATTTTTATATTCCGTACAACTCAGGCAAGGAGGTATTGGTATGAGAGTATTAATCGTCGAGGACGAGCTGGAAACCTTAAGTGAAATCGAAGATTGCCTTCGCTGCTACGATGAAACCATTGAAATCGAACTATGCAGCAATCCGTTGCAAGCAATTAAAACATGTCAGGCCCATTCCTTTGATGCGGCATTGCTGGACATTCAGATGCCTGAATTGACAGGCTTGGAGCTTGCTGAATATCTCTCCGCCATGTCCCCTGAGATGAACTTCATTTTTATTACCGCCTTCAACAATTATGCTACGGAAGCCTTTGATCTCAACGCCGTCGATTATATTTTAAAACCAATTCGGCAAGAGCGCTTCAATAAAGCCCTTGATAAGGTCCGGAAGGAAATTGCAGAAAGAGGGAAAGCCTTCGTCAATTCATCCAGCGATGTGGCGATTCGGGCTTTTGGTAAAATGGTGGTCTCATCAGGAGAACACATCCTGAAATGGAAGCGTCAAAAGTCCGCTGAAATCTTTGCCTATCTGCTTCATCAGCAGGGAGCTCCCGTTCATAAGGAGAAGCTGTGCGAAATGATGTGGCCCGAATATGATCCCCCCCGCGCCCTGGCCTATCTCCAGACGATTATGTATCAGCTGCGCAAGAACACCGCAGAAATAGGCGACAGCCACATCACCATAGATTATGCGGATCACTGCTACCGTTTGAACCTAACCGGCGTTCGATACGACGTGAACCTTTTTCTGGATGCTTTTCATCAAGCAAATCAAGAGTCAGCGCCTTCTATGGATGTTCTGATCAAAGCGGAGCAGCTCTATACCGGCGCCTATTTCGAGGAGGAAGGCTGGATATGGGCCATGGGGAGGCAGCAAAATCTTGAACAGAAATACCTCAAGGTATTGGAAATGATTATCCGGCAGAAAATGAGCGGTGAGGACAAGGAAGGCGCCCTGTATTATATACAGAAATGGGCAGCTCTTGATGTTTATAAAAATCAGGACTCCTATCTGTCCTGGGTTGCAGAACATATCGGTGCAGATGTGGCGAAGAAGCTGGAAGCGATTGTTTTTGAAGACAATTGATCACTTTCCGCAATTTGTCAGTATTTTGTCAGTGCCGTGTTCTAAACTAAACTTACAACTGAAAAAGTTAATAAGGGGGACTACAATTTGTTTGGGATTATGCTCGTTGATGATGAGCGCCACTTTATTGATGAATTGGAAGACATGATAAAGGGAGAACTGCCCTTTACCATTCTTGGGAATTGTTTTAACGGCATCACCGCCCTAAACGCAGTCAGGGATCTGAATCCGGATGTATTGATTACAGATGTTCTGATGCCAGGGATGAGCGGATTGGAGCTTGCCAGAAAGATCAGAGCCATAATGCCCGATTTACCGATCATATTGATGTCCGACAATCCTTCTTATGCCGTTAACGGCTACGAACTTGGCGTTTCTGGATTTTTACTGAAGCCTCTTGCAAAGGATAAGGTTCACGAAACCTTAAACCGGCTTCTCTGTGTATAAATCCATAAACATAACCTACCCGAAATCTAACCTATCTAACCATAAAAGGGAGGCGTATGTATCTCGTCCATACCATGCCTCTCTTTTATTTTTTGGCTTATTGATCACATTCTCACCTTATTATTTAAAAATGTATCCATAAATGTATTGCGTCTACCGAAATCCTGCGGTATAATACAAATAGAAAGTATGTTAATTTTTAAACAATTAAATAAACTGTTCTGACGCCCGAAGGTTCGTCCTGAGGGGAAAGGCACGAAATAGAAAGAAAGATCACTTGCTATCTTTGCGCCTTTTCAGGCGCATTTTTTTATTATGTAGGAAATGTCGCCGAAAGCGATATTGAGAAATTGAAAGGAATTCGTTATGGAATCCAGAGTTGCCTTGATCGGAGTCATCGTTGAAAAGAATGACTCCATAGAGAAATTGAATCACCTGCTGCATCAGCATGCAGAATATATCATCGGGCGTATGGGAATTCCCTATCCGAAACGGGGAATTTCCATCATCAGCATCACCGTGGATGCCCCTGCCGATGTGATCAGTTCTCTTTCCGGAAAACTGGGCATGCTGCCCGGTGTAAATACCAAAACAATTTACTCAAAGACGGCATCTGCCGATAAAAAGGAAGAAGTATGATGATGGAACAAATGAAGCGACTCATCGATCAATTGGAAGAAGCGCACGTACTGTCACGGGAGGCGTTTATTTCTCTCATCGACAGCTGTACACCGGAGCTCAGTGATTATTTATTCGAAAAAGCGCGCAGGATACGCCAAGCTCATTACGGAAACGACGTTTATCTACGCGGCCTCATCGAATTTACAAATTATTGCAAGAACGATTGTCTTTACTGCGGCATCCGAAGGAGTAACAAGAATGCCTCCCGTTACCGACTGACGAAGGAGCAGATTCTTTCCTGCTGTGAGGAGGGATACGGCCTCGGTTTTCGCACCTTTGTGCTCCAGGGTGGCGAGGACGGCCATTACAGTGATGAGATGTTTATTGACCTCATTCGAGAGATCAAGACCCGCTACCCGGACTGTGCTTTAACCCTTTCTCTCGGGGAACGTTCCTACGAAAGCTACAAAGCACTTTACGAAGCCGGAGCGGACCGCTATCTACTTCGCCACGAGACTGCGGACTCGGTGCATTACAGCAAGCTCCACCCTCCTGCACTTACCCTGGAAACGCGCAAAAAGTGTCTGATGGATTTGAAAAAAATCGGGTATCAGGTGGGCAGCGGTTTTATGGTAGGCTCTCCAGGCCAGACCTCTGCACAGCTTGCCGAGGATTTACTCTTTCTTCATGAGCTTCAGCCCCAGATGGTGGGCATCGGACCATTTATTGCCCATCATGATACACCCTTTGCCTCGGAAGAAAGCGGCACTACGGAATTGACTCTGTTCCTGCTTGGTCTGATCCGGCTCATGCTTCCTGCTGTGCTGCTTCCGGCGACTACGGCCCTTGGAACCATCGATCCCCTCGGACGGGAAAAAGGCATCCTGGCCGGCGCCAATGTGGTCATGCCGAATCTTTCTCCACGGGAGGTCAGGGATAAATATTTACTGTATGATAACAAAATCTGCACCGGTGATGAAGCTGCCGAATGCCGTCACTGCATCGACGGTCGGATCAGCAGTATTGGATACCAGGTCGTCGTGGACCGGGGAGATTCCAAACAAATCGCTATGGACCAAGGAGATTCCAAAGTGGGAGGGAAGAAAGATGTATAATATGAAATCATCCAAGGCAGAAGAGTTCATAAACCATGAGGAGATATTGGAGACGCTGGCCTATGCCGAAGCCAATAAAACGAATCGGGAATTGATTGATCAGCTTCTTCAAAAATCACGGCGAAGAGAAGGTCTTTCCCATCGAGAAGCCTCCGTGCTGCTGGATTGCGAGCTGGAAGACAAAAACCAGGAGATCTATGCCCTTGCCGAGCAAATGAAGAAGGATATCTATGGGAATCGTATCGTTATGTTTGCTCCTCTTTATCTTTCCAATTATTGTGTCAACGGCTGCATATACTGCCCTTACCATATGAAAAACAAGCACATTGCCCGAAAAAAGCTAACCCAGGAGGACATCAAAAGAGAAGTCATCGCCCTTCAGGATATGGGTCACAAGCGGCTTGCCCTCGAAGCGGGAGAAGATCCGGTCAACAATCCCATCGAATACATCTTAGAAAGCATCAAAACCATTTACAGCATCCAGCATAAAAACGGAGCAATCCGAAGAGTCAATGTGAACATTGCCGCGACCACCGTTGAAAATTATGGAAAACTGCGGGATGCCGGCATTGGGACTTACATCCTGTTCCAGGAGACCTATAACAAGGAGAGCTATGAAGCATTGCATCCCACCGGACCGAAGCATGATTATGCCTACCATACGGAAGCAATGGATCGGGCGATGGAGGGCGGTATCGACGATGTGGGTCTCGGCGTTCTGTTCGGCCTGGAGCTTTTCCGATATGATTTTGTCGGACTTCTGATGCATGGAGAGCACCTGGAAGCTGCCAAGGGCGTAGGCCCCCATACCCTCAGCGTTCCACGGATACGCCACGCCGATGACATCGACGCCAATGCCTTCCATAACGGCATCAGTGACGATACCTTCGCCAAAATCGTCGCTTGCCTCCGCCTTGCCGTTCCGTATACTGGAATGATCGTCTCCACCAGAGAAAGTCAAGCCTGCAGGGAGCGCGTGCTGCATCTCGGGGTATCGCAGATCAGCGGTGCATCCAGGACCAGCGTAGGTGGCTACGTCGAGTCGGAATCGGAGGATCAAAAGTCGGAGCAGTTCGATGTGGAGGACAAAAGAACCCTTGACGAGGTGGTGCAATGGCTGATGAAGCTGGGTTACATCCCGAGCTTCTGCACTGCCTGTTATCGAGAGGGGCGTACGGGAGACCGTTTCATGGCCCTGAGTAAAAACGGGGAAATTCAGAACTGCTGCCATCCCAATGCGTTGATGACGCTGAAGGAATATCTGGAGGATTATGCCTCCCCGGAAACAAAAAAGTTGGGGGAAGCGCTCATTAATAGAGAAATCCATCATATCCCGAGAGAAAAGGTCCGCAATATCGTGGTAAAAAATCTTGCGGAGATTCATTCGGGCAGCCGGGATTTCAGGCTGTAGCCTATGGTCCGGCAGCCAGCTGGCAGCCGGGATTTCAGATCATAAAAGAAAGGAAGTTTCGAATCATGGGTTTAAACAGTACCCCCTCCTCCGATCGGATCCACATTGGCTTCTTTGGGAAGCGAAATGCCGGGAAATCCAGCGTGATCAATGCGGTAACAGGACAGAGTCTCTCCATCGTTTCCGAAGTAAAGGGAACGACCACGGATCCGGTCTATAAGGCCATGGAGCTCCTGCCTCTTGGCCCCGTCATGATGATCGACACACCAGGGCTGGATGACGAAGGCGCTCTTGGAAAGCTTAGAATGCAGAAAAGTGATCAGGTATTGAACAAGACGGATATTGCCGTGCTGGTGGTCGACGCCGTCTCAGGCATGACGGTAGAGGATCATGCAATTCTACGCCGTTTCCGCCAGAAAAGCATTCCCTTTCTTGTGGTTTACAATAAGCTTGATTTGGTCAACCCGACCAGTCGAGGGGAAACGGTGCCTGCTGAAACGGTGCCTGCTGAAACGGTGCCTGCTGACAATGTGCTCTGGATCAGCACCGAAACGGGAGAAAACATTCATGAACTGAAGGAGCTGATTGCGAAACAGGTCCCCACGGGACAGTCCAAATATCCTATCGTAGCGGACCTGCTTCAGCCCTCCGACTTTGTGGTGCTCGTGGTTCCCATCGATACCGCTGCGCCTAAGGGGCGTCTGATCCTGCCCCAGCAGCAGACCATCCGGGATATTCTGGAGGCTAA
>Ga0366816_1080_pt1 | contig 14215 bp, 11 predicted proteins | sample TotcelN113001K15_FD_207019 | JGI IMG/M metagenome (GOLD analysis project Ga0366816, IMG submission 207019) | Enriched cells from coal bed in the Powder River Basin, Montana, United States - Total cells N11 rep3 HSBNCT.N11.300.1.K15 ... | reverse complement strand
TAAAGGAGGTGCCTTCACCACCGGCCATGATTTTCATTGTACGTACAAGTGCAGAGGTCTTCCAGTCGCCTTCACCGCCAAAGCCGTATCCTTGGGCCATAAGCCTTTGTATTGCCAGGCCTGGCAGCTGTTCTATCCCGTGAAGGTCTTCAAAGGTGGTTGTCAGTGCTCCAAAACCGCCTTTTTCCAAAAATGACTTCATGCCCAGTTCAATTTTGGCCTGCTCTCTCACTGCCTGGTGGTTGGCGCCGTTAATACCGGCTTCAGGAGCAAAGTCATAAATTTCTTCATACTTCTTTATGAGGTCATCAACTTCCCTGTCACCGACCGCTTTTATTTCAGCCGCCAGATCACCGATACCAAACCCGTTTACCGACCAGCCCAGCTTAATTTGTGCTTCCACCTTGTCGCCTTCTGTAACTGCCACCTGGCGCATATTATCACCAAATCTGGCAACCTTGAGATTTCTGCATTCGATACCGGCAGCAGCTACTCGCATCCAGGCGCCAATACGACTGCGGACTTTCGTATCCTCCCAATAGCCTGCAATTACTTTACGTGCTATACGCATCCTTGCGCCTATGAAGCCATATTCCCGGTCACCGTGAGCAGATTGGTTAAGGTTCATGAAATCCATGTCGATGGAATCCCAGGGTATATCCCTGTTAAACTGTGTATGCAGGTGAAGCAGGGGCTTTCGCAGCTCCGACAGGCCGGCTATCCACATTTTTGCCGGAGAAAAGGTATGCATCCAGGTAATCAGTCCCGAACAGCTTTCATCTGCATTGGCATCTATACATAGCTTTTGGATTTCATCAGGTGTTTTCAGAACGGGCTTGAATATCAGCTTGAATGGGATTGAAGCATCGTCGCCCAGGCTTCCGGCAATGATTCGCGAGTGCGCTGCAACTTGCTCCAGCGTTTCGGGTCCATATAGATGCTGGCTTCCTGTTATAAACCAGAATGTGTGCTCCCTTGTATAAAGCATAAAGTAACCTCCAAGATAAAATAATAAACTTGTACGTACAACGTATTGTATTTATATTTTACTACTGCTTAATAGTATTTGCAATATATTTTTCTTCATCTAGCAGTCCTGGTATAGTATCGGCCAGTGTTTTAAAGGCATTATTAAGGCTGGTTGAATTAATGAAACAGGGTTTTTCACAATTGTCGATAATGTATTGACTTTGTGATAAAAAATTAATAAAATTAAATTGTTATACGTACAACAAAGAAAATCGGTGAATAATGAAAAAAGCAACTGAAACGCCAAAATATATATTGCTGAAGGAATTTATAAAGAACAGTATTGAAAATGGTGAGCTGACACCAGGAAAGAAGATTTTTTCTGAGAATGAGCTGGCGGCCAGATTCAATATAAGCAGACATACCGTACGGCAGGCTGTCGGCGAGATGGTTAATGAAGGCTTGCTCTACAGAACCCAGGGGAGCGGTACATTTGTAAGCAGCAAGGGCGTAAAAAAAGAGAAGAGCAGAATTATTGGAGTAATAACTACTTACCTGGATGATTATATTTTTCCGGGTATAATAAAAGGAATCGACAATATTCTCAGCAGCCAGGGTTACAGCATGATACTCAGCCATACTGACAACAAGATAGAACGTGAAGCCCAATGCATATCCAATATGCTGCATAAAAATGTGGATGGTTTTATAATTGAGCCCACTAAAAGTGCCTTGCCAAATCCCAATCAAAAGCTGTTTGCCGGTATGGTGAAAAATGGCACCCCCTTTGTGCAGATAAATGGATATTACCCCGGGCAGGATTACTCATATGTTATTGAAGATGATGAAGCCGGAGGGGGTATGGCAGCCTGCCACCTGTTTCAGCTTGGTCACAGGAAAATCGGCGGGATATACAAGGTAGACGATATACAGGGGCATAACAGATACAAGGGAGTTGTCAAGGCCCACAGGGAACGAGGCTTTTTAGTTGCTGAGAATGCAGTGATTTGGTATACGACTGAGGATATTGACACACTGTTTGATGAAAACGGAGGAGACACCCTTTTGAAAAGACTGGATGGATGTACGGCTGTTGTGTGCTATAACGATCAGGTAGCAATAAAACTCCTTGACGTATTAAGACGTGCAGGGAGAAAAGTACCGGGAGATATATCCGTTGTCAGCTTTGATGATTCCGAGCTGGCAACGGTTTCGGATGTGAAACTGACATCAGTTGCACATCCTGGCAGCAAATTGGGAGAAAAAGCGGCAAAGGGGCTATTGGACCTGTTGCGGTACAGGTCTAATATAGTAAGGGAAAGCATGGTACCTGAGCTTATAGTCAGAGATTCCGCAGGAAGAGTATAAAATGCGACAGGGGACGCGACAGGGGACGGTTCTCAGTCGCATCCTAAAGTGCGACATAGAACCGTCCCCTGTCGCAGAGTGACTTTAAACTTTAATTTATAGGAGGATTTAGCTATGGCAAACAGAAAATACAGTCTCGGTGTGGACTATGGAACACAATCAGGCAGAGCTGTGCTGGTGGAAGTGGATACCGGCAGGGAAGTGGCAACGGCGGTGAAGATCTATACCCATGGGGTTATGGATGAGTATCTGCCGGATGGAGTTACAAAGCTTGAACCCGACTGGGCTCTGGAGCATCCCCGGGATTATCTGGAGGTACTTGAGACAACAATACCGGCAGTACTGAAGGAATCCGGCGTAAGTCCTGAAGACGTTATCGGTATGGCAATAGACTTTACTGCATGCACAATGCTTCCCATGGACAAAAACGGAATGCCGTTATGCTTTGACGATCAATACAAATCAAACCCTCACAGCTATGTAAAGCTGTGGAAGCATCATGCTGCTCAGGATGAAGCCAACAGGCTCAATGCAATAGCTCAGGCACGAAATGAAGAATTTCTCCAGCTCTATGGCGGAAAAATTTCTTCTGAATGGCTTATACCAAAGATATGGCAGATTCTTGACGAGGCGCCTGAAATTTATACCGCCGCCGACAGGTTCATGGAAGCTGCTGACTGGGTAAACCTTCAGCTTACAGGCGAAGAAAAAAGAAACAGCTGTACCGCGGGCTATAAGGCCATGTGGAACAAACGCCTGGGCTATCCTTCAAAGAGCTTCCTAAAAGCACTGGATCCCAGGCTGGAAAATTTGGTGGAAGATAAGCTTGGCGATATATATCCTCTGGGAGGAAAAGCAGGCGAGCTGACTGAAAAAGCTGCAAGGCTGACGGGACTGAAACCTGGTACCGCAGTGGCCATAGCAAATGTTGATGCCCATGTTGCAGTTCCGGCTGTTGGTATAACCGAGCCTGGAAAAATGCTGATGATAATGGGCACCTCTACCTGCCATATGATGCTGGGAACTGAAGAAAAGAAAGTACCCGGCATGTGCGGAGTAGTTGAGGATGGGATTATTCCCGGATATCTCGGTTATGAGGCCGGCCAATCCTGTGTAGGGGACCATTTTGAATGGTTTGTAGACAATTGTGTGCCGTCTTCCTATACGAGGGAGGCAGAAAGCAGAAATATCAACATACACAAGCTCTTAAGGGAAAAAGCCTCGGCCTTGAAAGTAGGAGAGAGCGGTCTTGTTGCCCTTGACTGGTGGAATGGCAACAGGTCAGTCCTTGTTGATGCCGATCTCACAGGTGTTATCCTTGGCTGTACCCTGCTCACCAAGCCTGAGGAAATATACAGAGCATTGATTGAAGCTACCGCATATGGGACAAGAATGATCGTAGAAACCTTCCGGAACAACGGGGTACCCATTTCCCAATTGTTTGCAGCCGGTGGCATAGCGGAAAAGGATGAGATGCTTATGCAGATTTATTCAGATGTAACCAATATGGAAATAAGGATTTCCGCTTCCGCCCAGACACCCGGGCTTGGTTCAGCAATGTTTGGCGCCGTAGCTGCCGGTAAGGCCAGAGGTGGATATGACAGTATTGTGGATGCGGCAAAGGCAATGTCAAAAATAAAGGATAAATATTACAAGCCCATACCTGCCAATGTAGCCGTATATGACAAGCTTTACGCAGAATACAGGGAGCTGCATGATTATTTTGGCCGCGGTGAAAACAATGTAATGAAGCGGCTTAAGGAAATAAAAAAGAGTATATGATGGAGGCAGAATGCTGGAGAATTTAAAGAAAAAAGTCTATCGTGCCAATATGGAATTGCCCAAATATGGGCTTGTGACCTTTACCTGGGGTAATGTCAGTGGTATAGACAGGGACAAAGGCCTGATGGTCATCAAACCAAGCGGTGTTCCCTATGAGGAACTGACGCCTGGTGACATGGTGGTTCTGGATCTGGCAGGAAACCAGGTGGAAGGCAAATTAAGGCCGTCTTCGGATACCCCGACACATCTGGTTATTTATAATACCTACAAGGAAGTCGGAGGAGTGGTGCATACCCATTCATGCTGGGCTACAAGCTGGGCCCAGGCAGGAAAAGGCATCCCTGCACTGGGGACGACCCATGCGGATTATTTTTATGGGGACATACCCTGCACCAGAGATTTGAGCAAGGCTGAAATTGAAGGTGAATATGAAAAGGAGACCGGAAATGTTATTGTAGAAAGATTTAACGGCCTGAATCCCATGCATATTCCGGGGGTACTTGTCAGCAGCCACGGACCCTTCAGTTGGGGAAAGGATGCCCGTGAGGCGGTCCATAATGCAGTAGTACTGGAGGAGGTGGCCAAAATGGCCTTTAATTCCTTTGTATTGGGATCGGGAACCTTTAAGCAGGCAGGAAGCTTTTTGCTGGACAGGCACTTTATGAGAAAGCATGGTAAAAATGCTTATTACGGTCAGGGAATTGTTTAAATAATATTAAAATAAAATTAATGGAGGAATAAAATGGCTATAGTGTGCAAATCATTTGGTTTTACAAATGAAGGTAAAGAGGTAACTGCATTTACATTATCCAATTCCAGGGGATTACAGGTGGAAATCATTAATTATGGCGGAATTATTACAAAAATATTAGTCCCGGATAATAAGGGCAGCTTTGATGATATTACGCTGGGATTTGATAATCTGGACGGATACCTGAAAGGGCATCCCTACTTTGGAGCTATAATCGGCAGACATGCCAACAGGCTTGAAGATGCACAATTTGAACTGAATGGAAAAACCTATAAATTATTTGCAAACGATGGGAAAAATCATCTGCATGGGGGCAAGATAGGCTTTGACAAAGTCGTTTGGTCTGCGGATGTTGTGGAAAACGGTAAAAATGACAGCCTGGGGCTTACATACAGAAGTATTGACGGAGAAGAAGGCTATCCGGGAAACCTGGATATAAAAGTAACTTACTCCCTGAGCGAGGCTGATGAATTGATTATTGACTATTTTGCCGTATCGGACAGCGATACTGTTGTCAATCTCACAAATCATGCCTATTTTAATCTTCGCGGGCATGCATCCAATGATATTTCAGGGCATCAGGCAATGATAAATGCCGATAGCTTTACAGCAATAAATAATGAGGGTATTCCTAACGGCGAGATAAAAAAGGTGGAAGGCACTCCTCTGGATTTGAGAGCTTTAAAGCCTCTTGCATCAGGTCTTTCGCATAAATCCGAACAGATTCTCAATGCTGGAGGCTTTGACCACAATTGGGTGTTGAATACCGCAGGAGATGTATCTCTGAAAGCAGCAGAGGTTTATGAAGAAGCAACAGGACGTATTATGGAAGTATACACAACAAAACCCGGTGTACAGCTCTATACAGCCAATTTCCTTAATAAAATGGGGCCATGCAAGGATGGAGCGATATATGAAAAAAGAAGCGGACTTTGTCTTGAAACTCAGTTTTTCCCAAATGCAATGAAGCATAAGAATTTTCCATCACCAATATTAAAAGCGGGACAGGAATATTCGCATAAAACCATTTACAAATTTAGAACAATATAAAACAAAAGGCTATATTTTGATTTCATTTAAAATCATGCTCAGAATGGCGTTCATTATTGATTCAGGCTCATTGAATTCAGGCTCATAGGTCATAGTGAACATAAAACCATTCTGAAGCATTATTAGTATACCTGAATAGATTGAAGGATCAATATCCGGCTTGAAAAAGCCTTTCTTTTTTCCATCTTCAATAATACCGGCAAAGGTATCTGTGAAATGCTTGTTTAAATCAGCAGCCAGGTCTTTTATTCTTGCGTTTTTGAATATCTGGTTCCATGATTGGGCAATAAGTGGATTGCCCCTGGAGTTACTCAAAAATACATTAAGGAAATTGATATACTGCCTTAAAGCTTCTTCAGGATTTTCATGATTTTGCAAATGGGTGGACAGTAATTTTTTTATCTTGTTAAACTCGCTCTGCATACAATAAGCCAAAAGATCATCCTTATTGGAGAAATACCTATAGAGGGTAACCCTGTTCAAATTAGCTGCTTTTGCTACAGAATCCATATCAAGACTGTAATAGCCATATTTTGTCAAGCCCTTCATTGCAATTTCTGCAATCCGGTCCTTCTGACTAAAAATCTTGGTTTGATTGTTATTTCCATAATACTTAAGCTGCAGAAGCAGATCCTTCTTGGTTGGAAAAAGCCTGTAAAATGTAGTTTTGCCTATTCCGCATTTCTCAATGATATTTTGGATAGTCAAGCCCTTAAGGCCTTCATTCTCAATAAGGCTTTTAGCATTTTCCAATATCTTTTTTTTGGTTTCAGTCATATTATCCATAATCATTCCTTTAATGGCAATTGGCTTTTTAACATTATACTACATTATAACATATAATATGACAAAATAAAAATGGCATAATTGACAAAATCAGGCATGGGTAATATAATAAATAATGAGTATATTGTATTGCCAAGGAGACAAAAGATGAAACATTTAAATGGAATCATTGAATCAGGCTATATTCAAAGGGTTGCTGATCTGGAAAAAAAACTGCGAATGGATACATATACATACAAACACTCACAAAATGTTGCATCATATCTGGTTGGATTCTTAAAGTCAGGCAAGTGGAAAATTGATGAAGAAACTGCTTATTATGCGGGACTGTTTCATGATTTTGGCAAAACAAAGGTAAATCAAAAAATATTATACAAGGTTAATCCGTTGACGGAAAGAGAATTTACCTTGATAAAATCACATGCCGTTATAGGCTTTCAACTGCTGTCAGCTTACAATCTGCAGGATGAAATCTTATCAGCAGCTCTTTACCATCACGAGCAATATGGAGGCTTTGGCTACCCATATGGCATAGCAGGCGCGAATATACCTGTTATTGCGCGAATTACCAGCATTTGCGATGTATATGATGCTCTGACCATGGACAGGCCTTATCGAAAAGCATATACAGCACAGGAAGCTATTGAAATTATGAAAAATTCTCCAAATCAGTTTGATCCGGAATTATTGCCTGAGTTTTTTGATTTTCTTGAAAGAGAATATTACAAACAAACCGTAAAGCCTTTGATAGTTGATAATGTATGCGGATAAACCGGAAATAATAAAGAATAATAAAAATGAAAGCGGTATGAATGATGAAAAACCGGGAACTGATGGATGTTGCTTTGAAAGCGGGAGAAATCCTTTTAAGGAGCGGCGCAGAAATATACAGAGTGGAAGATACTATCAGGTGGATATGCCTGGGATACAATACGGAATGTGAAAGCTTCGTGCTTCCAACGGGCATATTCATATCAATTAAAGACAATACAGGACTGGAACCGCTAACATCAGTCAAACGCATAAGTCGGCGAACAGTAGATCTGGACCGGATTGATATGGTGAACAGCTTTTCACGTCAGCTTCACCTGAGATTATTTACCTATAGTGAAGCTATAGATGAGCTGGATAGAATAGAAAAACGAAGGCAGTACTCTTTTTTCATGAGATTGATTAGCGCGGGTGTTGCATCGTTTGTCTTTACCGTGCTTTTTAAAGGCAGTATTTATGAGGGGCTTGCATCCTTTTTGATAGGTATGCTAATATTCTCAGCTAAGGAGCTTCTCTCCAAAACCGGACTTTTTCAATTCTTTGAGCTATTAGTGTCAGGTTTGCTTGCCGGAGCTTTGGCAGTTTTATCTGTATTTTTATTTCCGGAATTTCGTTTATTCAAAATAATAATCGGGTCGATTATGATATTCCTGCCGGGAGTTGCAATTACTAACAGTATAAAGGATGCGCTTTATGGCGATATAGTAGCAAGCATTTCCAGATTGGGTGAAGCACTGTTTACTGCTGCTGCAGTAGGAGCAGGCGTCGGAATAGCCGTCTCGCTGGGATTGAGTTGGAGGTTTTAGATGAAATTAACCGAGTTTTTACTGGCATTTGGAGGAAGCTTTTGTGCCGGGTTACTGTTTAATATTAAGGGCAGTAAGCTGTTATGGGCAGGATTGTCGGGAATGGCAGGCTGGATAGCCTATGCTTTTGTTGTTACTCACACCGGACAGCTTTTTTTCTCGGTTTTCACCGGCGCAATTGCGGTAGGTGTATTCAGCGAGGTTATGGCAAGAATACTTAAAAATCCTGCTACTGTTTTCTCCATACCCGGGATTTTCCCGCTTGTACCTGGAATAGCTGCATACGAGACAATACAGTACCTTCTTTCCGACAGACTGCAGGAAGCAGGAAGTAAAATGGTTGAAACACTTGCAGCCGCAGGTGCCATTGCTTTTGGAATTCTTCTGGTCACAGCATTATTCAAGCTTGCCTTTAGTAAAAAGCAAGCTTGACATGCTTTTCTGGCAATACTACATTGGCTTTATGAACATTTGTGTCCAATAAAGAACTCCGCTGCTGTTTTTAGCCATACCTACGCCAATTTGCGTATAGGATGGGCTTAAGATGTTGCTTCTGTGACCGGGAGAGTTCATCCAGCCATTCATGACCTCCTGGGGCGTTCTCTGACCATATGCGATATTCTCACCGGCTGAGGAGAACCTTATACCGAAGGTCTCCATCATTTTAAAGGGAGAGCCATATGTTGGAGAAGTATGGGAAAAATAACCCTTGTTAGCCATGTCGGCAGACTTATACCGTGCTACTCTGCTTAGCTCCCAGTTCTTTGCCAGAGCTTGCAAACCTTTTTTTGACCGTTCAACATTTACCAGACGTATTACCTCATCTTCCTGTGTCGTAGTTGTAACAGTGGGTATTGTCACCTTTTGACCGGGATAAATAAGAGCGGGGTTTTTAATCTGGGGATTTGCGGAAACTAATTCGCTGACGCCCACCTGATTTTTGGATGCAATCTTCCATAGCGTATCTCCTGATTTCACTATATACGTTGATTGGGCAAATGTCTGTGCTGAAAACAGCATTACAAACAATAAAATTAAAAATACTCTTTTCTTCATAAAATCACCTCGGTTTATTTTTGCGTAGAATAACAAAAAAGATGCTGTTAATTTTTATTATGAATGTCAATAATTCTGAGATTTTTATATTAAACCATGCGAAATTTCTTGACACGAACATAGGTTTGCGGAATAATAAGTAATGTGGTAACATACCTGAAAATAATGACGCTATGGGGAAAGTGCCAAAGATATATTCCGGAAAGATGTATTTGGAGGAAATGAACAAATGACAAAAAACAAAAAAGCCGAGTTTTATGGAAATGACAGTATTTCTTCATTAAAAGGGGCAGACAGGGTAAGGCTGCGCCCAGGAGTCATTTTCGGTTCTGACGGCATAGAAGGCTGCCAGCATTCATTTTTTGAAATTCTTTCAAATTCCATTGACGAAGCAAGAGAAGGCCATGGAAGCGTAATAGAAATCACCAGGTCTGCGGACAGGTCTATTACTGTCAGGGATTATGGAAGAGGCATACCTCTTGACTATAATCAAAAAGAAGAAAGGTATAATTGGGAGCTTGTGTTTTGTGAGCTGTATGCCGGGGGAAAATATAAGAACAATTCCGGAGAAAACTATGAGTTCAGTCTGGGTTTGAATGGACTTGGTTCCTGCGCTACGCAGTACAGCTCCGAATTCATGGACGTCACAGTATTCAGGGATGGCTTCAGGTTTGACCTGCATTTTGAAAAAGGCCTGAATATAGGCGGGCTTATCAAGGAAAAGTGCAAATATGAGCATACAGGCAGTATACAAAAATGGAAGCCTGACCTGGAGGTTTTTACAGATATTAATGTCCCGCTGGAATTTTTTCAGAATGTACTGAAAAAGCAGGCAGTTGTAAATGCCGGGCTGAAGTTCCTTCTAACTGATGAAGAAAGCGGGCAGACCTTTGAATATATTTATGAAAACGGGATTATTGATTATATAAAGGAATTTGATCAGGAAAAAGGCTTTACCGGCGTTCAATATTATGAAGCGGCGGCTAAAGGCAGGGACAGGGAGGACAAGCCCGAATACAGGGTGAAAATGCAGATTGCCTTCTGCTTCAACAATGAAATCAACCTCCTCGAGTATTACCACAACTCAAGCTTCCTTGAACACGGCGGTTCACCGGATAAAGCTGTGAAGGCTGCCTTTGTATTTGAGATCGATAAATGCCTGAAACTGAGGAACAAATACAACAAGGATGAGTCAAAGATAACCTTTGCAGATATTCAGGACAGTCTTATTCTGGTTACAAATTCCTTTTCAACAGTAACCAGCTATGAAAACCAGACGAAAAAGTCCATAACAAATAAATTCATACAGGAAGCAATGACTGATTTCATCAAGCAGCAGCTGGAGATTTATCTTATTGAGAACAAAATTGAAAGCGACAAAATAATTGAGCAGATACTTATAAACAAGAGAAGCAGAGAAACAGCGGAAAAGACCAGGATTAACATAAAGAAAAAACTAAGCGGAACAATTGATATCTCCAACAGGGTAAAAAAGTTTGTGGACTGCAGAACAAAGGATCTAAACAGGAGAGAGCTTTATATTGTGGAGGGTGATTCAGCTCTGGGTTCCTGTAAAATGGGCAGGGATGCTGAATTTCAAGCAATAATGCCGGTTCGCGGTAAAATATTGAACTGCCTGAAAGCTGAATATGACGGAATATTTAAAAGTGAAATAATAGTGGATCTTTTAAAAGTCCTTGGCTGTGGTGTGGAAATCAAATCAAAGCACAGTAAGGAATTGAATACCTTTGACATGAACAACCTGCGGTGGGACAAGATTATTATCTGTACAGACGCCGATGTGGACGGTTTTCAGATCAGGACTCTGGTTCTGGCCATGTTTTACCGGCTTGTACCGTCACTTATCCAATCAGGCAAGGTATTTATTGCGGAATCGCCGCTCTTTGAAATAACGGCAAAAAGCAAAACATTTTTTGCATATTCAGAGAAAGAGAAGACTGCCATTACTGCAAAGCTGGATGGCAAATATTCCATCCAGAGGTCAAAGGGCCTCGGTGAAAATGAACCGGAAATGATGTGGCAAACAACAATGAATCCGGAAACAAGAAAGCTGATACAAATTCTTCCCACAGATATGGATATTACGGAGCAAATGTTCGACCTGCTTCTGGGCGATAATCTCCAGGGCAGGAAAAGCTTTATAGAGGAGAATGGAAGCAGGTATATGGATATGATAGATGTAAGCTAGTACCCTCTCAACTTAAAATATACTATGGTGTCAAGTCTAATACTGAATTTATAAGCATTCGACTTAATAATGGGTAACGTATGTAATTAGACTTGACACCTTGCTAGGAGGTTTATTATGTTAAACAAGAATTCAATGCAGCAAAAGATTGTTGATACCCTTGAACAAAATTATATGCCTTACGCCATGAGCGTTATCGTGTCTCGTGCCATTCCCGAAATAGACGGCTTCAAGCCTTCACACAGGAAGCTTTTATACACTATGTACAAAATGGGACTGCTTACGGGCGCAAGGACTAAATCGGCAAATGTGGTGGGACAGACAATGAAGCTGAATCCCCACGGCGATCAGGCCATTTATGAGACTCTTGTAAGGCTTGCAAGAGGTAATGCTGCGCTGCTGCATCCTTTCATAGATTCAAAGGGTAATTTTGGCAAGCAATACTCCAGGGATATGCATTACGCTGCACCCCGATATACCGAGGTAAAGCTGGAAAAGCTGTGTGAGGAAATATTCAGGGATCTCGATAAAAATACCGTAGATTTCTTTGACAATTATGACGGTACAATGAAAGAGCCGGCTTTACTGCCGGCTGCATTCCCCAGTGTGCTGGTAAATTCAAACCAGGGTATAGCCGTAGGTATGGCAAGTAATCTTTGCAGCTTTAATCTTCAGGAGATTTGTGAAGCGACAGTCCAGTTTATAAATAACAGTGATGTGGATTTTGTCCAGCTTATAAAAGCTCCCGATTTCTCTACAGGCGGTCAGCTCATATATAATGAAAAGGAAATACGTGAGATATATAATACCGGCAGAGGCAGCTTCAAGGTGAGGGCAAAATACCGGTATGACAAGAAAAACAGCTGCATTGAGATATTTGAAATACCATATACAACTACTACCGAAGCTATAATTGATTCCATTATTGAGCTGGTAAAAAGTGGAAAAATCAAGGATATTAACGATGTTCGGGATGAGACCGATCTGGATGGCCTGAAAATTACAATTGATATAAGGAAAAGCGCCGAACCGGACTCAATTATGAACAAGCTTTTCAAGCTTACACCGCTGCAGGATGTCTTCAGCTGCAACTTTAACATATTAATTGGCGCAAAACCCAGAGTTATGGGTATCGGTGCCATTCTTGGAGAATGGGTCAGCTTCAGGATAGGCTGTATTAAAAGACAGATATTGTTCGATATTGCCAAAAAGGAAGAAAAGCTGCACCTGCTCATGGGCTTGCGGAAAATACTGCTGGACATTGACAAAGCCATTAAGATAATTCGCGATTCCGAAAACGACTCACTGGTAGTGCCAAACCTTATGAGCGGATTTGAAATCGACAGGATTCAGGCTGAATTCATAGCTGAAATCAAGCTCCGCAACCTGAACAAGGAGTATATACTCAACAGAGTCGGCGAAGTTGACAATCTGATAAAGGAAATCAATGACCTGAAGGATACCTATGGTGATGAAAAGAAAATCAGGAAAATAATTATCAAGCAGCTCAACGATATATCCAAAAAGTATGGACAGCCCAGAAAGACTGAAATTATCCAGGATGAACTGATAGAGGTGATTACCGAGGAGCATCTCATTGAAGATTACAATTTGCGGCTTTTCCTGACCGATCACAGCTACCTGAAGAAAATTCCACTGGTCTCTTTAAGAGCAAATCCCGAGCACAAGCTAAAGGATGACGACAGCATAGCTCAGGAGTTTGAAACCCATAACAAGGCTGAATTACTGCTTTTCTCAAATAAATTTACAGTTTACAAGCTCCGCATTTATGAGATAAACGACTGTAAGGCCAGCGCTCTGGGAGAATACCTGCCCAATCTGCTGCAGCTGGATAGCGATGAACGTATAATTTATATGGTGGCAACCGACAATTATAAGGGCTATATGCTGTTTTCCTTTGAAAACGGCAAGTCGGCAAAAATTGATGTGGACAGCTATGCAACAAAAACCAACAGAAAGAAGCTTGCCAACGCTTATTCGGATCTGTCGCCTCTAACGGATATAAGATATCTTGAAAGTGATATGGAGCTGGTTGCCTATAGCAGTATAAAGAAGGTGCTTATTTTTGATACTTCCAATATTAATCCGAAATCAACCAGGGATTCACAGGGGGTACAGGTGCTCAAGGCCAAGAAGGGAAGCACCATGACGAAGCTGAGGACAGTGGAGGAATCAGGCCTTAAGGATCCTGAATATTACAGGACCAAAAGTATTCCGGCAATAGGCTGCTATCTGAAGGATGAAGATACTGATGTTAAGCAGGTTGAGCTGGATTTGGGGATTTGATTACAGCAGCTGCAAGAGAAAAAGTAAAATTGCATCAGACATAATAGCCAGAAAGCAAGTAATATTTATATACATTAGGTACTTGACAGGAGATAGAAGTAACAGGAGATTAAAGTGGAAAAACCCAGGAAACTCAAACTGCTTTTAAATATTGTATTGGCTGCCATATTCCTGGCCGGTATAGCATATGCAACAATAAAATACGGTCCGTACCTTACAAAACTTGCAAGCAAGCCCCAACAGCTAAAGGATGCGCTTAATTCCTTTGGCTGGAAGGGAGTATTAGTTTTCATACTTCTTCAAATATTGCAGGTAGTTGTAGCTGCAATACCCGGTGAATTCGTACAATTGGCCGGGGGC
>Ga0366816_1074_pt1 | contig 14902 bp, 8 predicted proteins | sample TotcelN113001K15_FD_207019 | JGI IMG/M metagenome (GOLD analysis project Ga0366816, IMG submission 207019) | Enriched cells from coal bed in the Powder River Basin, Montana, United States - Total cells N11 rep3 HSBNCT.N11.300.1.K15 ... | reverse complement strand
AATCCCTTTACTCAAATATCTTTAAAGCTACATACACGAGGTCTGCAAGACCTATTTCCCCATCCAGGACACCAATTTCCGCCCCGCTGACGTCCGCCACATTAATGATATGCCAATTTGCATCTGTACTGGTTTTTCCATAGTTCCTGGATATGGCGTAGAGATCCATTATGTCCACAACACGGTCATTATTTATATCACCCGGAACAGGTGCCTCCACCACATTAACCGTTATACTGTCCAAGAACGGCAATATCTTCACCCCGTTTATCAGATCTCCTTCCTTAACCAATATAGCCTTGGTTGTTTCTATTCTACAATCACCGGTGGCATCTTTCGCTTTGAAGGTGAGTTGAATCAGTTTGGTTCCTTCAGTGATGGCGCCGGCCCCATCCGGCCCGGAAGCAAGAAGAAAATGCAGTGTGCCCGGAACATCAGTATCATCAGGGATTACATTCAATCCGCCGGCTATCTTAGTATAATCTACATATTCCACCAAATCCGGATTATATGCGACAACAATATCGGCATTGAATATTTCATCCGGCGATTCGAATCCGATGTTAACAGTGAAGGTCTGCCCTTTCGCTACTGAATCCGGCCCTGTGACTATTACAGTGCTGGGTGTGTTTGTGCTCAGTGTGACCAGGCCGAAATTAGTGGTAGAAGTCCAGTTGTTGCCGTCACCACTCCAGATCAACTGACCGCGTCTTTGTTCAAAAGACGTCCTGTCGTTCTCCGCGATGTCCAAACCGAAGCTAATACCCTCTGCAGGTGTAAGGCCCAGCTTGCTCCATGGTACTGCTACCTCTGTAGTGAAGCCGTCGCCCGTCAGCATAGCTGCGCCAACTAAACCGCTGATATTAGTGATCCTGCCGCTGCAGGTAATCTCGATTTCATAATCAGTAGAAGTATAGGTGCCGCCGCGCTGGCCATCACCATTGAGATTAATAGTAAAGGAGTCATTCTCGTAGATATTGCCGCCGTCGTCCACTACATCGTCATCATATGCCCTGGCGCCGATGTAAAGGTTATTTTCATCCCATAATAGTCCGAAACTTGCCGTGTTGCTTCCCACGGTGCCGAAACACAGTTTACCAATAGGTACATTGATATTCCAATCCGATTCGTCGAGATTACCGTCTATAGTGATACTGCCCAAAGTTTTGGTTGTATGCGTGTTCTTTCTCGGGTCGACTCCGGTAGTTACGGTCAGTTCGTTGGATTGAGCCGACTCAAGGGTGATATTGAGTGCTGTCACTGTGATGGTGTAGCTGGTTTCGGGACTCAAGTTATTGATTGTGTAGTTGGTACCGGGGCTGAGCACATAGGCGTTGAGAGAACCGTTCACATAGATGTTGTAACCGGTGGGCTCAGGCTCGCCGCCGGCAGTAGATGAGGCTGTCCATGAAATTTTGACCCTATTAGGCGACACCTGACCTACCTGCGAAAGCCCCGTAGGAGCGGCAGGAGCTTCGGTCACTGGCACCACGGAGGACTCATTGAATTTGTGATCCACAGCCGTAATGAAATAGTAATGCTCGTCTTGTTCAACATCAAGGCGTGCCTGCCAGTCAATATAGGTTTTCCCTTCGGAAGCAGGCACAGAGGCAATCAGGCGGTCTGGTGTGGCGGACGGTACACCTTCTACGCTATAATATATGTTATAGTACCAGACATCCTCATTAGGTGTATAAGAGCTCCAGTCAAGCTTGTTATAGCAGTAGAAGGTGCCCGGCAGATTTACATTGGCGGGTGTCGATTCTTTGACATACTCTGTGATTACAGGTTCGCCGACCTCATTGGGAGCGGTGGTATCAAAGTTTGTGACAGTTCCGCTAACAGGTTCGGCTGAATAGGAAGAACCATTCAGGACAACCTTTATAATATTAGAAAGATTGTCGCTCTGCAGTCCGGAATTCTCTTCCATAACGACACCATAGTAGTATTCCGTACCCTCCACCAGGTCGCTGAGCTCAAAGCTGGTCTGATTTTTGGGAATAATTTCAGTATTGATTTTTTCATAGCTTTCGCCATCTTGAGAGCGGTATATATGGTAGCCCCTGGCCTCGGCAGAAAATTCAGGTGCATTCCAGGTGAGACTGTTTACTTGAAGAGCCAAGCCGACCGGCGCCTGCGGCGCATGTACAACGGCCACATAGGTATCGGCGTAGTTCAGAAAATTTTTACTGAGCATACCTGAATGATAAAGCACCTTTGTGCCATCGGGACTAAGCTCCGGACGGGCCATGCCTACATAGGAGCCATTGCTGGGAGCTCCGTATGTGTTGACGAAGGGAGCCGCGTTTTCCGGAACTCCGCTCGCGTATCCTTTACTCAGAATTAACTGGTCCAGCGTACCGCCGAATGCGCCGTCACGTGCGCTGAAAACAACCAGGTCTGAATCATTGCTGCCATAAGTGTAATGTCCGCCGGCGCCCGACATTAGAGTTTTGACATGCTCATTGGTCTGGTAATTCAACACTTGCGAACCATAACTGCTGCCGTCAATGACTCTACCGTTATACGCAACATACTGACCATTGCAGCTAAAGGCGGGGTGGCTGAGATAAGGGAGCGGCGTGCTACCGGTATTATCGTAGAAGAGGCTGACATGATCTTTGTCGAAAATCCCATCCCTGGCAATGTATGTAATAGTTTCACCCACGCTAGCAAATGGCCCGTAACTGAATAGGATGTCGTCTGACCCGTTTGCAAAATCTATGCCGTGAAAGCTGTTTTCCATGCTCTGATTATGAGTGGACGGAAAATCCAGATTGAGGCGCAGCGGGTATTGTGTTGCCGTACCGGCAGAGGGATTGACAACATAAATGTTTACACCCTGATAACCTTCGCCCAGGTCGTCGGATACAAGGACAAGACCGGATGCTGAAGTAGGACAGTAAATCGTTTTATACCGGGATGTTTCCTGGAAGGACGCCACCTTGACCGGTATTCCGCTATCGTTCGTAATATCAACTGCATATAAACCATCCGAACCTGCAATGTAGTATATATTAGGATTAAAACGATCCCATGTGAACGCTATATGGCGGGTAGAATTAACCCGGAATGCGACTCCTGACGGCAGGGCTAAATGCAGCATTTCCAAACTGCCACCATCTGTGTTCATTAAGATGGTTCCATTGCTTCCACGCGACATATCCGGATATGACCAAGTACCCGGATATTGCCGCTCTGTAAGGAGACCAAGTGACGAACCATCTGCGTTCCACGGACTTATACAGAGGGTGTTGTGTGCATAGGTAGAACGCGGGTCATTGGATGCCTTCCATATGTGCGTTCCAAACTGCATGTCCCTAAAATGCAGTACCTCTGACTGCATACTGATACCGGTAGCAGCAATACTTGTTCCCGAGTACAGTGTGGAAGTAGGCTTTACATTGGGAGAATCAGCGCGTGACGTTGCCTCTGTCAGACCCTGGCGCACAACACGGGAAGGTATAGCATCTTCTGATGCAGCTTTTACGTAAATTACAGGATTTACCATCATTACTGAAGTAATTATTAAAAGAGTACTTAACATGTAAACCATTTTTTTAACATGTTTTTGTTTAAGTATTATCAATGTCATCCATCTCCTTTTAATAAATTAAGGTATGTCCCTTGACAACTGACAAGAATCTATAGACTATATGCCTGTTGTTTATAATCTTATGGTTAACTCCTTCTGTGGGCTCGTTAGTGATCCTGCAGTCTTATTGTTCAAGAGGTTGGTTAAAAGTGCCCGGTGTATGCCAAATACATTGATTTTATCACCTTCTTCCTTTTTTAATTTATTTTGGAGAGCATGCGTACACCATCTACCAGTTAAGAAACAACTGAGCAATGTGAAATCTGTCAATGATAAGCTTGTTATTTAATTGAGCATATTGGTTATTAGTCCCATTTTGTCAACAGGAAACTATCTATTGAAATCCTTTTTGCAGAAAAACTCTTTATGTAGTTCTACTCAGCCAACTATTCAAACCAGCACCTGGGTAGTGCTTCCCGCTCCTGTTCCATAAGCTCTCTAATAATATGGTCGGCATCTCCGATAGAACTTACAATCGGGTCGGTGAGCATCGCCCTTCTCAGCTTGTCAATACTGCATTCGGCAACCGCTTCCGCAGTAAGCTCATGCGTATCCAGCACCAGTTCCTGCATACCGCGGATCCCTCTTGGCATCTCACCGACAGGGTAAGGCTTTATACCGTCGCCGGATACATTACATAGCAATTCCAGGAAGGCATCATCGCGCATATTTGTTACCACGCCACTGTTAAAGGTATTGATAAAGAAAGGTTTCCCAAGTCCTCCCACTATATTCTCAATAATATCGGTCGCATGGTCAGGCCCCAGCACATTCATATATTCATCAATAGGAGTTACCCCCGAGATAAATCCATCAACCTGTTCCCACATTTCCTCGTGACTTTTATATCTACCTGCGGTTTCCCAGATGTGAAGAGGTGGAATTTCATCTTTTGATTTGCCTGTACCCTGCCAGTAACGGACATATTCCTTGGTGTGCGCAATGCATGTGGGTATATATCCAAAAATCTTATATAACTCATATCCTATTTCATTGTTAAATATTGATTTTGCCCATTTTTGCTCTTCATTTGACGCTTTTGCAGCATCTCTCCGAAACGATTCCGCTATTTCCGGCATTACATCCCTGCCCTCATATTCTGCCTTAATCAGCCATGTGAAATGGTTGACCCCTGCAATGCGGAAATCGAATCTGGCGGATACCTCATCAATCAAGTCATCTTTCTCTTCGATAATTCCTGCCCTGACTGCGTAATTTCTTTTAATACGCGGCATATGCAACCCGTCGCAAAGAGCAAAACTTTTAAGCTTTGGTGCATATTTCCTCAACCCTATTCCATGTACTGCGGTGGGATTGATATAGTTGATTACCCACGCTTGAGGGCAAAGCTGCTCTATATCCTTTGCACATTCCAGAATGACGGGTAGTTCCCTCATGGCTCTGAATATACCTCCGGGTCCTATTGTATCACCTGAACACATCCGTATGCCGTATTTTTCGGATATAGCACAGTCAATACCCCTATATTTAACGGTATCCTTTGCAAAACTTAAAACAACAAAATCCGAGCCTTCAAGAACATCCTTCCTTTCTGTTGAACCCTCTACAATCAAGTCGACATGATTGGCTTCCGCTACCATTTTTCCCAGCTTCACCATTTTATTCAACCTTGTTTCATCAGTATCCACCAGGGCAAGCGTACCTTTATTAAGGTAGGGAGAATGCACCATCTGCCATATGGCCTGTCGTCCGAAAAACAGACTGCCTGCGCCGATAACTGTCACTTTTGGATGTGAAATACGACATGTACTCATTAATTTATCCTCCTGAAAAGTATGTTTATTCCTTGACCGCACCTATAAGTACGCCTTTTACAAAATGCTTTTGCACAAATGGGTATATCAATAAGACAGGCAGTATTGCCACTACAATCACCGCATATTTTATCTGCATCATTTCAAGGGTTCTCTCAACGCCGATTCCCAAGTCTTCAAGCACCCTGCTGGAGTTTTTAACAATTATATCGATAAGGTACATTTGCAACGGGTGTAGGTTCCTATCCGGAAGGTATATCATTGCGCCAAAATAGCTGTTCCAATGCCCAACGCCGTAATAAATCGACAATACGGCTATAATTGGCATTGACAGCGGTATTACAATCTTTATCAGTATTCCTATATCGTTCGCGCCTTCTATCTTTGCAGATTCATATAGACTTTCCGGGATATTGGATTCTATGAAGGTCCTTGCAATGATGATATAGAACGCCGATACCGCGCCCGGTATAATAAGCGCCCAACGTGTATTATACATGCCTAGTTTATTTATAAGCATAAAGGTAGGTATCAATCCCCCACCAAAGTACATTGTGATGATAATAAACAAATTGAGCTTCCTGCGCAAGAAAAAACGTTTCTGCGCAAGTACATATCCCCCCAGCATAGTCATTATAACATTGATCACGGTCCCAACAGCCACATACCAGATGGTATTGTAATAAGCCTTCCAGAGAAGCGGATCTGAAAAAAGAGTTTTGTAAGAATGGAGGGAGATATCCTTCGGAAAAATAAAAATAGTATCCATGGAAGTAAGGGTGTTTTTGTTTAACGACATGCCGATTACATAAATAAAAGGATATAAGGTTATTGTTATTACAAACAACATGATCAGAAATATTACTATATCAGTTGTTTTTTCACCGAATGATTTTTTAAACTTCATGACAGAGACTCCTTTACCATAGAGATATATCGGCCAGCTTTTTCGTCACCTTGTTTGCCAGGATGAGAAGACACAAATTAACCGTTGAATTGAACAATCCTATAGCTGCACCATAACTATATTCTGATCTTACAATGCCTGTCCGGTAAGCATACGTACTAATTACGTCTGCGGTTTCATAAGTAGCGCTGTTGTACATGAGTAATATTTTTGTGAAATCGGTCTGCATGATACTGCCTATATCCAGAATCAATAATATTACAATCGTTGGAAGTATTCCCGGTAATGTGATATATCTTAACTTATGCCAGCGTGTTGCCCCATCGACAGTTGATGCATCGTATAATTGAGGGTCTATAGATGATATTGCCGCCAGATATATTACTGATCCGAATCCAAAGCCCTTCCATATACCAGAGCTTATGAAAATAGTCCTGAACCATTCCGGCTTTACCATAAAATTAACAGCCTCATATCCAAAAAGCTTTATAATGGAATTTACAAGTCCATTGGTGGGGGAAAGGAAATTAAATATCATTCCAACAATGACAACTGTAGATATAAAGTGAGGGATATAGCTTACGGTCTGGGTGAATTTTTTAAACTGGCCATCCTTGTATTCATTTAAAAGAAGCGCAAAAACAATCGGTATGGGGAACCCCCATAAGAGCCCATAACCATTAAGAAGTATAGTATTTCTTAAATTTCTGAAAAAGTAACTTGAGTGGAAAAACACTTTGAAATTTTCAAAATTATTCCATGGACTTCCCAATATGCCTTTTCCAGCAGTATAATCATTAAATGCTATATAAACTCCATACATGGGACCATATTGAAAGACTGCAAAATAAATAACAACAGGTAATATAAGCAGTAGCAGGTATTTATCCCGTTTGACGGCATGCAACAAACTGCCGATTGATCCATTAAGCTTTCTATTACAATACACCGGTATAACTCCGGTTTTCTGAATTGCCATTTGACTGACTCCTTTTATTTTTTTGAGAGGCAGGTACGGAATAGCTGCATGTCATCCATACCTGCCTCCATGTCTTATGATTTGTTATTTATTTATTCTGTCATAACAAGCTTGTTGTACTTCAACATACTTATCTGCGCCAATCTCTTTCATTTTACGTACAAACTCATCAAATTTATCCAGGCTTTCCGCTCCTGTTATGAACTTGCCGTACATTTCATCTTTATAAGTCTGCAAGCCTGCTTTTTCAAGGTCAGATAATATTTTGCTTTCCGCCTCCGTTGGTTGTCCTAATAATATCATAGGAACAACATATGGTGCGACTTTTTCCCCCATTCTCAAAAGCTCAGCCGAACCTTTCAAAATAGAAGCTATATGTCCGGAATACATTCCTTCTGATGTTTTTATAATCGGTGCTACCGTGGGCAGTGCCCCCAGTGACATTAATGACAGATTGACACTCTTTCCATCAGGATTTTTGAGGACAAAATCCGTGAAATCCGGTTTTCCGTCCTTCATAACATAGCTGGTTCCCTCGATCCCCCATGTTGTTAGCCTGTGTCCCTGTTCGCTGGCGTATACAAAATCCAGCCATTTCATCGCCAATTCTGTATCCTTGGCGTCTTTTGTTATGCAATAATAAGCGCTGGCCCCCAAAGCTCTTTCGATAAAAGGCTTTAAGCTTGCATCGTTTACAACCGGAATCAAGGAGTCATATTGCACGTCAGCTACGCCAGCTTCTTTAAGTGTATTTGCATAGCCTATAAGATTTCCAATAAAGCTTTGATGTAATCCTACTAAGTTCTGGTTTATTTTGTCATCCATACCAGGATCCTCATTAAGGCAATCAGAATCCAGCAAACCTTCAGTAAAAAGCTTGTTAAGGTAAGCCAGCAAATCTTTAGCTCTAGGATCTATGTATTGCCACTGAACTTTGCCATCTTCAGCCCAAAGACCGTCGCTATAGGTGCCCAGATGCAGTCCGAATGCATTTGAAATTGCTAATACCCCTCTAAGGCCATAGGTTGTAACAAAAGGTATTTCATCCGCCTTGCTGTTGCCGTTCGGATCTCTTTCCTTGAACGCTTTCAATACATTGTACAATTCGTCCGTAGTTGTGGGTTCTTGCAAACTGAGCTTCGCCAGCCAGTCTTTCCTGATACCCCAGCTATACGGTTGCCGGACCCCACCGTCCATCGTTATAGCACGCAGACCGAAGATACCGTCAGGAGACTTTGTAAGATTAAAGGAAAACACATCTGTCTTAAAAAACTGCTTTGTAAATGGAGCATATTTTTCAATTAAATCAGTCAGGTCGATGACCGCATTTTGTTTTCTAACCACTTGCAGGTCGCCACCACCCGGATTCCTGATGATATCAGGCAATTTACCGCCAGAGGCGATCCTGGTATTCATTGCGTCTGTATACTGAGAAGATGGATAAACCTCAAAAGTAACCTTAATGCCAGTTAGCTTTTCCATTTCAGTCCATACTTCAACAGGACGGGTCAAGCTTTTGGATTCATCATAATTGTCAAACCCCGCAATAGTCAAAGTATTAGTCCCCATCGCGCTGGTGATTGGAAGCCCTCCTGTATAGGGCGGTTCCGTCGTCTCCTGTGTGGTAGTCAACAGTTCTGTCTGCTGTTGAGTGCTTCCCTTAGTTGTTTCTTCTTTTTTGCCCGTGCAGCCTGTGAATAATGAAGTCAGTAAAAACACTACTACCGTGAACCATACAACTTGTTTCTTCATTTTCGTCCTCCTCACAAAATATGTTTTCTTACAATTCAATTATACGTCGTGAGCCTGTTTGCATAAAGTTATCAAATTACATATTAAGACAATTTTTTTTAACCATTTTAAATGAAGGTAAGTATGGTTTTTCATTATTTGGAGTATGATATTTTAACATTCATCCCATTTGCTTAACTGCGGGTATGAGGACATGAATAACAGTGCCTTTCTTTGTCTCGCTTTTTACCGTCAGACCATAATTCTCGCCAAAAGTAAGCTTAATTCTCTGATTGACATTTCTTAACCCAATATGTTCGTCCTCTTTTATATAATCCTTACTCATTTCAGAATTCAAAACCAGAACCTCAGTATCAAGCATACCCGTACCATCGTCAGCAACCTGAAATGCAATACTGTTTTCCTGCAGCTGACCCGATATACTGATCACACCTTTTTCTTTTTTGGGTTTGATCCCGTGGTATATGGCATTTTCTAGAAGAGGCTGAAGGGTGAGCTTGATTATTTTATAGTCCATGATTGAAAGGTCTATATCCCAAACCACATCAAACTTGTTTTTATATCTTGCCCTTTGAATCTCAAGATAAAGCTCTGCATGTTTTATTTCCATGGCTATGTCGACAAGGTTTGTGCTTGTCTCCAGGCTTATGCGCAGCAGTTCCGACAGCGCCAGTATGATTTCCGAGGCCTGGTTGTTCCGGCCTGCCATTTCCATCACCTTCCAGTTTATAGTGTCAAGTGAATTGTACAGAAAATGCGGATTGATTTGGGACTGAAGCGCTATCGTTTGTGCCTTTTTTAAAAGCACTATACGTTTTGCCAATTCTTCTTCAGTTTTATTTTTCTGATTGTAGGTATTGATAATATTGGATGCAATAAGCCTGAATTCATCAATACTTTTCTTATCAATCATTTTTTCAGCGCCAATCCAATCCGTCGGATTATCCACCAGAGAAATAATATTCCGGATAGGCTCATAAACCCGTACCGAAGTTAAAAATGCAAAAACAATAGAAATAACCACACTGATGAAAATTAATACCATCATATTATTCTTCAATGCTTCCAGCTTTTCCTGGTACTTATATAAAGATATGGCCGATACAAACCTCCAGCCGTTATACTTCGATTTTGCCGAGGACAAGACATTCCGGACGCCCTTGACGTTACTGATGACAGAATGGGAATCATCTTCCATGGAAACACCTTCAAGGAGGTCAACCTCCTCATACTTTTTATTGATCAGATCCTGATTGTCATTGAAGATAACACGCCCGTCGCCGTCAATAATGAATATGTCCTCAAAGCTCCTGCTATCTATATCATTGACCCATTGACCAAGCTTGTTCGAATCGATATTAATCACAATAACACCGCTGGCATCCCCATATATTAATGGAGCAGTCCTGTAAACAGATAAAAAATATTTGGTATAATTGGTGCTTGAATAGATTTTCTCGTTTTCTATCATACGTGCTGAAGTCCAACAGCTTGATCTGCTTTTTTTATCCATATATTCATCATACCAACCTATGTCATTGAACCATTCAAGCTTCCGGATACCCTTCCATGATGATATCAAATAACCACTTGCTTCAGAATAAACATAAATTGAATGTATATACGCACTAATTGTATTCGTAATGCTTATATTATTAAAAATATCTATTTCTCTTTTTATTGTTATATAATCAGGTATTCCAGGCCTGGGATTATTGATGAAATCATTTATATCGGTATCTGAAGCAATCTTAATTGCCATTTCATCTATTCCCCTGACCAGCATGTCAACCATATCCCTAACTCGGTACAATGCATACCGGTTCGCATCCCTGACCTCTTCGCCCATTACATTGTTACTGTACCTATATACCGCCATACTCATGCCGGCCAGAGGAATTATGACGATCAGAATAATCATAAACAGGTTTTTTATAAAAATGCTATTGAACCTGTAGCTTTTAATATACTGCCATATGCCCAGCCTGTTCTTCATTTTATCCGTCATACCCCCTGCATGCCTTTTATGCCGCACTCCCATCATTAAACGGAAATATGTGCCAGTGCTTAGTATATTCTGCTGCGGTACTCGGTAGGAGTGAAACCCGTATATTGCTTGAATACCTTGAAAAAGTATTTTGTGCTGTTATATCCCACCATCTTACTGATTTCATAAGCCTTGTATCTCTTGTCTTTCAAAAACTCCATGGCCTTTTTCATCCTTGCTTCAATGAGATAGTCAATAAAATTTTCACCGGTCTTCTGTTTAAATATCCGGCTTAAATATACAGAACTTAAGAATACATAATCAGATACGTCTTCCAGCGAAATACCCTTGCCCAGATTATTATCGATATATTCCTTAGCTTTATGAATGACATTGATCTCCGAGGACTCCCTGTACCTCATGATCTTATCCGAGATTCCGTTCAGCCAGGCTTTGCACCCTGTCTTTAATTGTTCAATATTCTTTTTCTCCAGTATTACTTTGAAATTAAACATCCCCTGGCCCACCGTCCCTACATTTGCGGTAAAATCATTCAGCTTGTTTTCCAGCATGGCAAACAGGCTGATGACACAATTATGTATTACGGCAATGTCCTTACCGTCCAGCGTTTCCAGAATAGCGTCAAAAAGGTTGTTTACAGCATCCTTATTGCCGGAGATAAGATAAGACATAAGCAGCTTCTGCTGCTCGATTATCCTTCCGAATGCCTGCCCATCCAAAGTTTCCGGTATTACCATATCCCATGAATCATACGCATGTATCCGCCTATTGTTTTCAGCGAGGTCATACAAGCTGTTAAATGTACTTATGATTTCGAAAGTTATGTCAATCCCCAAAAGGCTTTTTAGATGAGACCTGGCATTTTCAAAATGAATTTGGATAACTCCCATCATGCCGGCTTCTTCCGTTTCATGCAAAGCAATGGCCAGCACCTGTATTTTACCATCCTTATTGTTAATAACCGAAAACAATATATCTTTATCATTGTTTTTTATAATATTCCGTATCGCAGTAACAAGGCCATCCTTGCCATACTCCCATGTATCATTCATGTAATGCTCATAGTTTAGTATTTTTATGCCTATCATGCAGCATTTGCCAGTCTGCGGTTCAATATTCAGCCCGATAAGCTCCATGTGCTTTTTAATCTCGTCTTTGCTGCAAAGGGCTCCCATGACAATGTCATTGAAAAACTGCTCTTGCAGATAAGGTATGATTTTGCCGTAATGTCTGCTGATCTTTTCCAGGCGCATTTCATCATCCCTGTCCATGTCAAGCTGTTCTTTTATTTTCCGGAACACCTGCTCCACTTCATCCAATCTGGTGGGCTTCAAAAGATAATGGACGACATCATAGCTGATTGCCTGCTTGGCATATTCGAACTCCTTGAAACCGCTTATTATTACAACCTTTATCTGAAGCCTGTTTTCGTGTATGTATTTCGCCAATTCCAACCCATTGACAAAAGTCATGGTAATGTCGGTCAAAACTGCATCGATATGATTTTTGGCAATATACTCCATCGCCTCCCTGCCATCTTCCAGCAGCGCTGCAACCTCAAACCCAATCGATGACCAATCTGCCATCCGGGACAATCCTTGCCTTATATCCTCTTCATCATCCACTATGATTACTTTATACATTCTTATCAAGTCCCTTATATAAATATCGGCCTGCCATGCTTGGCTACATTTACAATTGTATCACAATGCAAATAACTTTATAAGATGCTGCATATTGACTTAATATATCTTATGGTCATTTTTTTTAACTATATTGCATATGAAAAGGTGCAAAATATTATACTCTTAGTCTCTTTTTTTAAGATAATATTGTTTATAAACATCATTTTATTGCAGAAGAATTAAAGTTATAAGAATCCCTTCTTTTCCAACATCAAGGTATGATCCTCTTTTTTTGTCCACCAATATTTTATCACGGATAAGCTATAAATAAAAGTACTCAACCGGTGTATATTTCAGTGTATATTGGTTATGACGGTGTCTGTACTGCGCCAGAATTTTTTTTAAAAAAGTCGTAATTATATAAACAATATCTTTTTAGTACATTTATTTATTTCAAAAAATATTTATAATAATAATAATAGAAATTCGAATAAAATTTCCAATTTTATAATAGGTGGCTGTATGTTTTACCAGGCTTCATTCTTAATATAATGTAGCTTTTGTGTAATATGCGTTTTTACATCAAGGCAAATTTATAGTTCCGGGATTGACATGGCAGGCTACGGCATCTGCAGTACTCGATGTAAATGCTGTTCCAATACTTGTGGATATAGATCCTGAAACGTATACAATCGATCCCAGGAAAATTGAAGAAGCTGTAACTATACGCACAAAATGTATAATTCCTGTACACTTATATGGAAGAATGGCGGACATGGATGCTATTATAAGTATTGCAAATAAATACAAGCTACATGTAATTGAAGATACGTCCCATCAGCATGGCTCGATATGGAAGGATAAACCCGCAGGTTCTATAGGAGATATTGGCACATTTAGTTTACAATCATCCAAGATTCTCAACTCAGGAGAAGGGGGACTGATTATTACGCAAAACAAAAGATACTACGAGTTACTAATGTCGCTGGTCTCTTGTGGTAGAAAGCTGAGCGATGAATCACCGACAATGCAAAGCGGCAACTATAGACTGACAGAATTCCAAGCGGCAATAGCCTTGACACAGCTATCCAGACTTGATGAGCATAATAAGGTAAGAGAAGCAAATGCCAGATATATTGAAGACAGCATATCAGACATCAAGGGTCTCAGGCCGATGTATCACAATCCAAATATTACTTTTCAGACGTATTATAATTTTACACTTAGATATGCCCTTCCCATTGGAATGATGTCCATAGGGATGTGTTTATCAGGGCACAAGAAGATGATACTTTACAAGTGTGTATTGGCGAAGTCTATAGGAAAGCAAAGAGTTACCAATATGTTCCTATCCGGGAAGAAAGCGGATGGTTATCCATCCGCTTTTTTATAAGCAAATGAGACCATCAAAGCACCAAATGTAAAAAGGCTTATTGCGCTTTCCAGCTTAGCTCTATGACAAAAAAATCACCGTCAATTCTTGCCCCAATGCTTCCATTCATCCTTTCAACCAACAGCTTTGATATGGTCAGTCCCAATCCGGTGCTTTTATTGTTACGGGACAAATCGCCGGTATAGAACCTGTCAAAAATGAATTTCAACTGGTCTTCTTTCATTTGACCCCTGTCATTAAAAAATTGTATTATGCATTTTCCGTTCCTTATGAATTGTTTGATGGTAAATTGCCTTTGGGAATATTTCAAGGCGTTTTGAACAAGATTGTTCAAAATCCTGTTAAGCTGTATTTTGTCGGCAATGATGAAGCCTGGCTTTTCTTCCAGTTCAACCGCCACCTGAATGCATTTTTTTTCAAATTCATTATAGTATGTAACGGCAACCTCACTCAAAATGCTTTGCACATGCACCACATCAAGAACAAATGGATACTCATCAGCTTCCATTCTGGACAGTTCATAAAAATCATGAATGAAACCTTGAAGTACCCTGGCTCTCATTTTAATGATCTTCAGAAATTCCTTCCGCTCGGCATCCTTTGTTTGTGAATCCTCAATCAGATCCACATACCCTATTATTGAGGCGAGTGGGGTTCTTAGGTCGTGTGAAATGTTTTCGATTTCACGCCGTATTTGCGTCTCTCTTCTCTGATATGTGATACGTTCCTGCTGCCGTGCCTGGTAAATTTCATTGATTTTAGCCAACAGCAGCTCCATCTCATAGTTTGATGCAAGTGCCTTCAGTTGCCGGTTTCTTTCGGGATGCTCTTCAATCTCTTCCATCTGTTTTCTTGTGGAGCTTATTGA
>Ga0366816_1071_pt1 | contig 15137 bp, 13 predicted proteins | sample TotcelN113001K15_FD_207019 | JGI IMG/M metagenome (GOLD analysis project Ga0366816, IMG submission 207019) | Enriched cells from coal bed in the Powder River Basin, Montana, United States - Total cells N11 rep3 HSBNCT.N11.300.1.K15 ... | reverse complement strand
TCTTTCCAATCCTTATGGGATCGCCACGGTGTTTGAACTGAATACGGAAGAAACAAAGCAGATCGTCCCGATCGCAAAAGCGTTGATTGGGAATCGGTCCGCTGTAGTGATAAAAACCCCTTCCGGGGAAATTAAAGAGAGACGGATTCCTGCCGGTGAGATCATGATTCTTGCCGCATCGACAAAATCGATTTCCTCCGGTACGACAACAATATATTTTTCATTTTTATCTGCTCCATCGAGCTCTGTAATCCGTATGGTCTTTCCAATGCCGAGACCGAGTCCCCCCGGCGTATCCGGATTATGACCAATCAGTGTGGATTCCGTTATAATGGTTTCTGTAATTGTTTCCATGGCAAAATCACCGATTACCGGTGTCGCCTCATTGATTCGAATCAGATCCAGATTCGCAAAATCAATGCCCAGTTTTTCCGCTGCATCCTTCAAGGAAAGGCGGATTCCCTGCATATTTTCTTTCGTGCCTTTGATCCCTGTGGTTGCTGAAATGCCGCTGACACAACGCAGCAGCTTCCCGTCTTCAATCTGTCCTAATGCGGTTTCCGTTGTGGCATTCCCGATATCCACACCGGCTACATATTGCATCATCTATTTCCTCCTAGCATTGTACAGAAACTTAGAAACTGTACATCTCACTTCTGTTGCAATCATGTGCAACAGAAGTGATTTCTGTACAGTTATAGTTTGTTTTCTACCAATGATAATTCAAGTCTACCATAGTTGATTTTTTTAGTCTACGCGGAACATGTTTCTTTCTTCATAGACTTCCGCTGTTTCTCGTAATAGAGCTCCGTTGATCTTGGCATCATACGTTGTTTCCAATTCCTCAGCGATGGCCAAGAGTTCTTCCTTTGTAGAAACATGAGGCCTCATGCGATTGTAGATCTGGATGATCCTGTCGTCCGGGATTCGCGTCATCTCTGCCGCCCGGCGGAAGTTCGCACCGATTGCGGGGTTTCCGAAGGATTCCTGGATTTCGGCCTGATAGACCAGAGTCTCGGCGCTGATTCTACAGTCAGACGGCATTACCTTCCCGGAAAGGATATTCTCCATATTAATCTCGTCTATGGATTTTCCGGTCTGTGTTTTGATGAGCTCCGGATGTTTTTCATATAACGGATAATCCGTATTTGCGTTTAGCTTTTCCAATTCATTCACCTCCTATTAATCCAGGTCAAATTCTTCCTCGTAAGGTCTTAGTCTTTTTCTTCCCAGCAGGAAGTAATAGAGGATTGCGATTGCGTAAACCAGCAGGACCCACTTGACGATAGCTAGATTGAAAGCAACGACGCAGAAGGTGATAAACAATACGCTGACCAAGGATATGATCGGCATGATCGGATAAGCAACTTTGTATGGCCTCTCCATGTTTGGCTCTTTTTTGTGAAGAATAAACACACTGATTGTTGCAAGGATATACATGAATAATGCACTGAATACTGAGATGGTGATGACTACGGCCGTCAGTCCGGAAAGTGCCACTGCAACTGCAATGACGCCGGGTACGATCAGCGCATAGTGAGGAGTCTTATACTTTGCATTCAGTTTTGAAAGAAATTCAGGAAGATAACCGGTTCTGGCCATTGCATAGCATTGTCGGGAATAGCCAAGAACACAGCCGATCATACTGGCCGTTAAGCCAACCAATCCTACCAAAGCCATAATCGTGACCCATACGCTGTCAGGTCCCAATGCATTGGACAATGCCTGTGTCAGCGGGAAATCAACGGAAGCGATGGCTTGGTAATCTCCTACGCCGCCGGCTAAAACGATGGTGATCAGGGCGGTAACGCCCAGTGTTAACATTGCACCGATATAAGCCTTTGGAATGTCTTTTTTCGGATTTTTCATTTCTTCCGCACTCATCGCAGCACCTTCTACTGCAAAGTAGAGCCACATTGCAAAGGTAACGGCTCCACAGATTCCCCAGAAGCCATTGGTCAGTGCAGGTGTTGTGATCAGGTTTTCCACTTCAAAATGAGGAGCTGCTAGGAAATAGAATAACAGCAGACCCAATAAAGAAAGTACGGTAACCGCAAGCTCAATCTTTGCAGAGGATTCGACTCCCAATGTAGCGATTAAGATAAACCCAATCAGGAATACCATGGTTGCTGTCATTGCAGGGATCGCGGGGATTAAGAAGTGTATGACTGCCCCAACTGCAAGGGAGATTGCGCAAGGTGCCATGAGGAAGGCAAGCAGCATACTAAAGCCAGTTACAAATCCCCAGAAGGGACCCATTGCTCTGCGTGTGTATGCAGACGGACCCCCGGCGTGGGGAATGCTTGTTGCAAGCTCTGTGTAGCAGAAGATAAAGCTGAAATAGAAAATGCTGACAGGGATAAAGGATAATAAGAATGATACCGGTCCGCCTGCTGCATATCCATAGCTAAATCCGTAAAACTGTCCGGAAATAACTAAGCCAACAGCAATCGCCCATAAATGTATCGGCTTCAGAACTTTTTTCAGTTGTAAGTCTGTGTTGTTGTTTGACATAATCTGTTCTCCTTTTCTTTAAAACTTCACAATACCTTAATCTTATAATAACGGTTCTTGTATCTGCTAAAATGTGATCTCCACATTTACAGCCTTCCTTGACTTATCCATCATCTCGCCTTCCTTAAAATGAAGTAATGTGGATTTCACCAAATATTTCGACGGTACCATGAAATCATTCAGGATTTCCACCGGTTCCGGATTTTCTCCCTTCGCATATTTGGCTGCATTTTTCCCTATCTTGCGATAGATTGTTTCATCATAAAGGGGTGATTGGGGAAACAATTCCAGGTTGTCCAAGGGGACCAGATCTCTTTGATGAATCACCGTTGTGCCTCTTGACTGCAGACCCACACAGATGCCGGAACCGGAAAGCTTGGAACCCTGACTTGCGATAAGGGCCAAATCCGTAGAGTTATATACCTTGACGAAGCGATATTTCATCCCTTCCTCTTCAATGCCCGCACATAATTCTTTCAGTATTTTGTCCAGTCCGAGGTCTACAATCGATTTCTTTATTTTAGTTCCAAAGGCCGGTGAAACTGCAATGACTACTTCATCAGCATTGGTTCCCTGTGAAGCCGTATCCAATTCGGTCACTGTGATGTTGTTTTCGTATCCTTCTGTCATGTTTGCACCCTCCTTCCTAAATATCCTGCGGTTTCAAAGCATTGAATTTTTCTTTCAGCTCAGCCCACCGCTCGTCGCTTACACGGTAGCCCGTTCCCGGACCCATATAATCGTTCTGATTGTTGATTGCACTCATTACCTTGAAATTTTCATCCAAGACAGAAGAGGTATGGAGATAGTCGCCGATGACACGCTGCTTTAACATATTCATGACCCGTTCCGCGATTTCTTCAAATCCGTTGTCATGCAAGCCTTTTACAATATCGAAGCCTGTGATTCCTCTTTCCATCATGTCCGTTGCTGCCTTCATATCCTCAGCCTTGTTTCTTGGAGGCATATCCGTGTAGCAATACGCGTAGGTTGCAGCTTCTACTTCTTCATCGGTGATTTCAGGCAGACCCAGATGTCGGAATACGGTCTGGCAGACCTTTGCCGCCTTGTTGCGGACAGCGATCGCGTCCTCTTCCTTGATGGGTTTGATGCCACCGTCCACCTTCATGTCTCTTTGCAGCACATAAAAGTCATCATAATCGTCACAGTCCTCGTTGGAGCCCGCAAATACGTTGTCCAGATTTGGTATTCCGCCGAAGCCTGATGTGATATAGTCGGTTCCCGGCATAAATTGCATTGCCAGCTTAACGCCTCTTCTGAAATCGGAATGGGTAAAGGCGGTATCGTTTCCTGCCGCAACTTCAATGTTCAGCATGGAGGCAATCAGGTTTTCCGCTGCGATGGCTCTGAATCCGTTTGGCAGTGCCGCAACCAGCGGGATGGCATTAATGGATCCGTTTTGAATCCCCTGTACGCCGCAGGCCTTCGTGAGAAAGAGGCAGCGGACCTCCAGATACAGCATGCTCTTTTGTTCTGCATTTCCCATCAATACCTCAGAACCTGTCCCTGAGGTGAATCGGATCTTGATTCCTCTGGATGCATAGGCGGAAGCCAGAAATGCTTTGGAATAAGCGGTGTCGCCGCCGTCGATCAATACGGTTTCTGTTCCGTAAACAGATAAGGTCTCCGCATAGGAGGTAAAGCCTCTCATCCCAAGCTCCAGCTCAGTCGCTTCTTCCATAGAGCACTGATTGAGGACGCCTGCTCTTCCGGTTTGTGCACCCAGCATCAGTGCAATGGCATTAAAGGGAGCATAGCGGGCAAGGGCACAGGTGGTTTCCACTTCTGCGAAGCCTCTCAATGCTTCCTCCGCCGCATCGGCCGCGATCAAAACCGGATTGTCATCCAGATTGGTTGCGTGAGCCTGATTTGCCGGATTCTTTCTTGCTCTCATCTTCATCTGGGCCATCATCATCTCCACGACGTTGAGGTGATTGATCACTTCCACCAGCTTTGCCGGTGTGCAGCCGCTGCAAATCGTTACAATTTCTTGTCTTGATACGTGAATGTCCACTAGCATCCTTGCAATTGCAAGGGAGTCAATGCCCATGGATCGTTCCGCTTCTGCCACATTGATTCCATAGTCGGCAATAAACTTATCCAGGGAATCAAAGTCCTTCCTTTCCTTGCCATCCATTTCCGCGATTCGTCCATTCTCGATACGAATACTTGGAGTTGGGTCATTGGGCGATTCCATGGTGACCAGACCAACGTCCACCCACTCGTAAGAAAAGCCGTCTGAATTGATTGGCATTTTTTCCAGCTTTTCAAATCGTTTCGATCTTTTCATATACCCTCCTTCTTTTTTTAAGCAAAAAAGATAAAAAGCCACAAATGACGATACAAACATTCAAAGCAATCCTGCCCACCTGACTGAATCTTCAATCCTGTGGCCGGCACTTATTGGTTTATACCCTCATTTGTGGCTTACTTCAATCTGCTTAACGCCTATATCCATCTGCCATATATGATTGTATTCATTATGCTATGGTTTTTTTCTTCTGTCAAGAAGTAATTCCTAAATTATCTGACAATTTATTTTATCCTTCGAGTCTTTTTCGCATGCGCCTTCAATTTGCATTTTACCACTCTGTCATGGCCTGCAAGATCTCTTACGACAGTGATCTCTTCAAACCGCCCTGCGCTTCTTGCCATCTCGCATACCGCCTCCCCCTGATCGTTCCCAATCTCGAGAAACAGCAGTCCCTCCTTCTTGAGATAATCCGGGGCATCCTTTAGGATGCGGCGATAGAAATCCAGGCCATCCTCTCCGCCGTCCAGAGCCAGCAACGGTTCATGCTCCGTAATCTCCCGCTGCAGGGTTGGTATGATCTCTCGTCTAATATACGGAGGATTGGATGCGATCACATGATACTTCGTTCCGCCGATTCCATTTCGCAGGGAACCGAATAAATCACTCTCCGCAAATTTCATCAGCTTGCCGACGCCGGCATTTTGTGCATTTTCTTTTGCCACGACGAGTGCTTTGCCGCTGATGTCTGTGGCCGTTACCCTGACCTCCTTGATCAGCTTGCAGAGGCTTACCCCGATGGCGCCGCTTCCACAACATAAGTCCAAGATCAGATATCCGCCTGCCGGGGTCTTTTTCCCGGTGGTCATGGCTTTCACGTCACTGATGATCTCTTCCACCAGCGTTTCCGTATCCTGTCTCGGGATCAGGACATTCTCATTGACCTTGAAGGGAATCCCCATGAATTCCTGTTCTCCGGTTATGTATTGGACCGGTGTTCCTCCGGCTCTGATGTCAATCAATTTAAAATATGCTTCGCACCTTTTTTCATCAAGCAGGGAGGCAGATTTGATAAATAGCTCCTGCCTGTCCATTGTCAGGAGGAACCGCATAATCAGTTCCGCATCGATCCGGGGATCCATGCAGTCTGCTTTCTTCAGCGCAGATTCTCCAATTTGCAAAAGCTCTTTTATGATTAGGCTCATAGATGATTCTCCTCTTTCTCTTCCGGTTTTTCATCGGCTGTATTACCGGCCGGCTTTTCATCCTCTGCGATCAGCCTGCCGTCCTTATCGCAATCCCCCACATAAACCGGTGTATCCGCCGGCACCAGCACTGCCTTCATCGCAGCAATGGCAACCTCAAGCTGTTTATCCTCCGGCTCCTTGGTGGTTAACTTCTGAAGCAGCAAGCCGGGAACGCTTAGGATTTTCACCGTAATGGAATCACTGCGCCCCGCCCATCGGAGCAGCTCATAGGACAACCCGGCGATGATCGGGATCAGCAGCAATCGGGATGTGATCCTCCAGAGTAGATTGGGCCAGCCCAACAGAGAAAACAAAAGCAGGCTGATCACCATGACAAACATGAGAAAGCTGGTTCCGCATCTTGGGTGCAGCGTCTCAAAGGGCTTGCAGTTTTCCGGAGTCAGCTCCAATCCGTTCTCAAAGCAGTGGATGGCTTTGTGTTCCGCTCCATGGTATTGGAATACGGTCTGGATATCCTTCATCTTTGAAATGAGCAGGATATAGATCACAAAGAGTGCGATTCGGAAAAACCCTTCGATCAGATTCAGCGCCACCTCATTGGTGGTAATATACTTGAACACACTCACCACGGCTGTGGGAGCAATAATAAAGATACCAACCGTAAACAGAATTGCAAGCACAACGGAGAGATATAAGATCGCATTCAGCGCACCCTTTTCTCCGAATTTCTTTTCCATCCAGATCGTCAGCTTATCTTTTTCGTAGCCCTGGCTGCCCTCGCTGCTCTCAAGCACCTCTGCGGAATAGAGCAGCGTCCTCGTACCGACCACCAGAGAATCAACAAAGATGAAAACTCCTCTCAGAACCGGGATTTTTTTGACCTTTCCCGGCTTTTTCAGCAGCTCTGTCTTAATATGAAGCGTGTCGTCGGGCTTGCGAATCACCACAGCAGTGCGATCCTCGCCCTTCATCATGATTCCTTCCAGAACTGCCTGACCGCCAACCTTTGTCGGGCAGGCGCTCTTGATAAAAATTTTCTTAAAATCCAATCTCTTTATGCCTCCAGCTTCGTCTTTTTTATGAGCCTGATAAAGTCGGCATTATTTTTTGTATGAGCAAGCTGGTCAATAATATTTTCCGTGACCTCCTGGGTTCCGATATTCGCCATGGCTCGTCTCATGGTCCAGACTGCTTCCAGCTCGTCCTGACTCATGAGCAGATCTTCTCTTCTTGTTCCTGATTTGTTCAGATTAATTGCCGGGAAGATCCTCTTTTCCGAAAGCTTACGATCCAGGTGCAATTCCATGTTTCCTGTTCCCTTAAATTCTTCAAAGATCATATCGTCCATACGGCTTCCGGTTTCAATAAGTGCGGTTGCAAGAATCGTGATGCTTCCACCTTCCTCCATTTTTCGGGCCGCACCAAAGAACTTCTTCGGCTTGTGCAGGGCGCCGGGATCCAGTCCACCGGACAAGGTCCTGCCTGTAGGCGGAATCACTAGATTGTAGGCTCTTGCCAGTCTTGTTATGCTGTCCATCAAAATCACGACGTCCTTCCCGTGCTCAACGAGACGCTGTGCTCTGGCCAGAACCATTTCAGCTACCTTAACATGGTTTTGTGGGAGTTCGTCAAAGGTGGAGTAGATGACTTCGCCTGAAATGGACCGCTTCATGTCGGTCACTTCCTCAGGTCGTTCATCAACGAGAAGTACGATCATTTCAATATCGGGATACATCTTTTCGATGCTGTTTGCAACCTTCTTTAGAAGTACTGTTTTACCGGCTTTCGGCGGTGCAACGATAAGTCCTCGCTGTCCTTTTCCAATGGGCGCCACGAGATCGATCAATCGCATGGAAAGCTCCGTCGCACCGTTTTCCAGTGAAATTCTCTGATTTGGGAAGATCGGGGTTAAATCGTCAAAGTCCGGTCTTCTGATGGCAACCCCCGGCTCATCCCCGTTTACCGAATTGACATATAATAAGGCGCCAAATCGTTCCCCTTCATTGGGCTTTCTTGAGATTCCCCGTAATTTGTCCCCTGTTTTTAAGTTGAATCGTCTGATCTGAGATGGAGAAACATAAATATCCTTGTCACTTGTCAGGAAATTGTGGAATCGCAGAAAACCAAATCCGCCCTCGGCGATTTCAAGGAGACCTTCCACCTCAGGCCTGTCTTCTCTCGGCCCTTCTGGGGTTTTCTTCCCCTGTTCCTCGGTTGCAGGCGCAGCGGCTTCCGTTGCCGTTGCTGTTGTCGGTGCCGCAGTCGGAGCCGTTGATGCTTTCGGCGCCGTTGACGTTGCTGCTTTCGGTGCAGCAGCCGTCGTCGGAGCCTGTGCTGTGTCCGGTGTCGGAGCCTGTGCTGTGTCCGGTGTCGTTTTTGGTTCCGCAGGTTTTATCTTTGGTTCCGCCGGTTTCGTCTTTGGTTCCGCCGGTTTCGTCTTCGGTTCCGCCGGTTTCGTCTTCGGTTCCGTAGGACTCACCGCCTCAGCAGGGGTTTCCGATTTTGTCTCCTGCATTGGCGCGGTTTTCTTTCTGGTGGTCGCTCTGGCCGCAGGCTTTTCCGCAGCGGTGTCCGTCTTTTCCGAAGCGGCGTCTGTCTTTTCCGGAGCGGCGTCTGTCTTTGCCGGAGACACCTCCTCCTTTTTAATAGGCTGCGAAATCGCCTGAATTAACTCGGCCTTTTTCAGCTTTTCATAATTTTGAACATGAAAAGACTTTGCGATTTCTCGCAGTTCCGCAATCTTTTTGCTACTCAATATCTCTATATCCATATTACCTCCCGATTTGGATTTCCAGAATAAATTGATCCTTTTTGAATGATACTTTGAAAAAAAAGAATTATAAGAAAGGTTGATAAGATAAAATAAGGGGCTTCAGCAAAATCAAGGCTTGCATAGCATTGCCTGATTACTTCATTTCCAAGATTTTAATTCCGTCTGCAAGAAAGGTTACTACCGTCCCTTTGCGCGGTGTTCCCTCTGTCCGGCTATTTTTATCTATTATATAATAGATGGTATCCTTGTCGCTGTTCTCAATCGCCAATCGTGACGTGCTGCTGTCCAAATTCTCAATCCCGGTCAAAAGTCCGGTTCTGGTCTGCGTCTTCGTGATTACGTGCAGCTGCAAGTCATCTTCATTTGGACTGCTTTCGTTATAGAAGGCGCCCCATGCAACAATTGCAGTGGTGCCCATGCTGATGCCAGCAAGTCCATTATAATTCACCTTGCCGTTAATTACAATCTGTGTTTTCGGATTTATCTGGATCACTCTGCCGGAACCGTTGGACTGGGTCATCATGAGTTTGTTATTATATGAATCGACCGCTACAACGGTGCCCCGATAGGATTGAATTTCCTTTTCAACTGAATAAAGCTCGGCTTCGGCCAACGCAAAAACGCGGTTGCTGATCGCCGCAAATTCCACCCTTTTGATGCTGCTGGCCGGATGGAACCTTTTTGTGTCATCCCCCTGCATAATGCCCTGACGGTATAACAAATCTATATAAGGGAGCTTTTCCGAGGAAATACTGTCCTTATCGATATAAATCAGGGAATTGGCCGGAGAAAGTGGTCGCGCTATGGCTTTTGCCGTCCAAAGTGCAATCTGTTCTCTCGGCGCCGGAATCCCACGCCCATTTTCATCGGTAAAATCCCGGAGCTCTTCCTCTGTGATCAGTTTATATTTTATTCCATAGGCAACATATGTTTTCGCCCAGTCGGCAATCTTATTTTCGGCGAACAAATCAGTATATTCCATAGAGAAGTTATCGGTGCTTTTCAGCTCATCTGCTGCGGATAAGGCTCTGTAAAGCATAGCCATTGATTCTTCCTTGGTTACCGCCTTCTCGGGAAGAAACCGATAGGTGCCGTCCGGTGATGAATAGCCGTTAATGATTCCTTTTTCGGCGGAGAAGTCTATGTAAGGGTGTCCCCAGTAGCTTGCTGCAACATCAGCAAAGTCGCCCGCTGTCATGGCATAGGAAAATTTCTCTTCCGAATATGAAAAGAGTCCGAGACCAATGATCATTGCCATTATGATAGCAGTTCTCTTTTTATTCATTCAGCTTCATCCTCTGTCGTGTTTTTCGGTACGATGGAATAGATCTGATTGATCATCTCTGCAGTTCCCTCCGCATCCGGTATCACAAAATATGGCGGATCCGGCAACGGTGTGGCAGGAAGCAGATAGGTTTGAATATCATCTCCGGAAATGCCCATGGCTTTTGTTGCCAGTGACGTTGCCTTTCCAATGGTGATATCGGATTCCACATTATTAAATACGGTCTTCGCAATCTTTGGTAGCTGGAAACTCAGACATTGCTTGAATGCCGACTTCATAAATACCTGCTGTGCCTTCACACGGCCGATATCCCCTTCTCGATATCCTTTGCGGTATCTGAGAAATTGCACGGCGTGCTTCCCGTCCAGAACCTGTGGTCCCTTCGGTATGTTGATCACCAGCGGCGGCGTATCGTACGGGTCTGTATATTTCATGTTGAACTCAATGTCCATGGGAACACCTCCCATAGAATCCACGATCGTTTCAACTCCATCATAGTCAATGACTGCATAATAATTGATCGGCATCCCCAGAAGGATCTCGCTTACGGCCTTTGCTGTATTCACCGGATTTCCCCGATATGCCGCGTTAATTTTATTTTCACCGTCGCCGTTGTAGCCGCTGCGATGGTAGTAAGTATCTCTTGGAATGGAAATCAAATCCATATGTTTTGCCTCTGTGTCAAAGCTGGCGACCATAATCGTATCGGTCAGATTTGCATTGACGCCAAGGAGCAGAACGTTCACCCTTTTTTTGTCCTTAAACGCTTCAAAGAATGGGCTGTCCTCATCTACGATGGTGTCCAGCTGCTCTTCCAGCACCACATTGTCGCCGTCCGGATCAAAAGGATTGTAGTCGGCGACTTCTCCAAAAATAGCCAGGCCTGGCGTGCATAAAACGACAAATACCATAAAAGCTATGAGAAAAGTCCTTAAGAAGCTCTGCATCGGACTTGTCTTCATTTTGGCCTTTCCTGTTCCGTTTCTAATCTCTGTACCCATTGTTACTGTAACCTCTCTTTTCCCCCATTTGCTGCGAAACTGCCAGGCACAGACGAATCATTTCGGATTTGTCCATTTTGTTATTCATGCCCAGTAGTCGTTATATTTTATACCTTTTCACAAAAAAAATAAATAGGGATGGTGAATTCCCTATATTACTTTTATATTACATTTTATTAGGCCTATATTTTTCATTACGTCAATTGCAAAAAAACACCTTATCTTTTTAATGTGTTTATTCAGCTTCCGACTGATCCGGCTCAATATTATAGATTTGCGTCAGCATCTCTTCGATTCCATCCTCATCGGGAAACCAGTAGGACAACCCGTTCTTTGTGCCGGATTCCCCCGGAATCATGACGGTCTGCATGTCTTCGCCGTCAAGTCCTACCGCGTTGGCAGCGAGCTTTGTCGCCATGCCCAGTGGAAGGTCGGAATCCACGTTGTCCAGCGTCGTCTTCACCACCTTCGGTAGACTAAAGCCAAGGGCCTGCCGGAATGCGGATTTCACAAACACCTGCTGCGCCTTGATTCTGCCGATGTCACCTTCCGGATAGCCCGCATACCCTCCGGAGCCTTTTCGGAACCGTAGGAATTCCACCGACTTATCTCCGTTCAGCACCTGATAGCCTTCCGGAATGTCGATTTTCAGCGGAGGATCGTCGTAAGGATCGTTGTAATGCATGTGGAAGGTGATGTTCATGGGTACACCCCCCATGGAATTCACAACCTTTTTGACCACAGCATAATCCACGATCACGTAATAATTGATCGGCATCCCCATGAGAACATCGCTGACAGCAGCGGCAGTACCGACTGCTTTATTGACGCTATAGATGGCATTGATCTTCATGGCGGCGGCGCTGTTCGCATTCTTTCTCGCATAGTATGTATCTCTTGGGATCGAAATGATATCCACATGCTTGGCATCCAGATCATAGCTGCCCAGCATAATCGTATCCGTCATCCCGTCGTTGACACCAAGCATCAGAATATTCACCCGGTTCTTATCCTTAAAGGCCTCGAAAAACGGACTGTTTTGATCCACCAAAGCAGGCATTTCATCCATAAGGTTTTCCGTACCGCTGAATACTCTGATATTCCCTACAAGACTTAGTCCCCATTGAATGGGGACTAAAAGTATTGTAAATATTAAAAATCCTGTTACAAACGTTTTTAAAAATATTTTCATAAATTAACTGCATTTACAGATTCTTTAGCTATATTTATAGAATCCTTCTCCTGATTTTCTACCCAATTTTCCTGCCCTGACCATCTTCTTGAGAAGCGGATGCGGTCTGTACTTGTCTTCGCCGAATTCGGCATGCAATACTTCCATGATCGCAAGACAAACATCAAGTCCGATCAGATCTCCTAGAGCCAGAGGCCCCATTGGGTGATTTGCGCCAAGCATCATAGCCTGGTCAATATCCTCTGCTTTGGCAACGCCGTCAGCGAGGATTCCGATTCCTTCATTTACCATAGGAATCAATATTCTGTTTACCACGAAGCCCGGAGCTTCCTCAACCTCAACCGGCGTCTTTCCCAAACTCTTTGTGAGCTCCAGAATGGCATCTCTTGTTTCATCGGAGGTCCCAAGCCCTTTGATGATCTCAACCAGCTTCATCATTGGCACCGGATTGAAGAAATGCATTCCGATGATTTTGTCAACTCTGTTTGTTGCCGCTGCGATTTCTGTGATGGAGAGCGAGGATGTGTTTGTAGCAATAATGGTTCCTGGCTTGCAAAGCTGATCCAGCTCCGCAAACAATGCCTTTTTTGATTCCATTTCTTCAGTAGCCGCCTCAATGATCAGATCTGCATCCGCAACGATGGCGATATCCGTTGATCCTTTAATTCTTCCCATAACAGCTTCCTTGTCGGCAGCCGTAATCTTTTCCTTCGCAACTAATTTGTCAAGATTCTTGCTGACAGTCGCGATTCCTTTTTCTACGGAACTTTCTCTTCTGGCACGAAGAACAACTTCATAGCCGTTTTGCGCGAGTACCTGTATAATACCTGCACCCATGGTTCCAGTTCCTAAAACTCCTATCTTTTTCATTTCCGTTCCTCCATTTTACCGGCTCGCCCAAGATTAACCGCGAGCGCTAACAACCGTGTTAAATTTCTCTATTACACTCATATAGAGTACCTCTTTTTCCAGAAATTTTCAACCACTATTTTTCCGCTTCCGCGTCGGTGTATGGTTCATTTTTCGCGGTTTTCACCGTTTATTTTTTAACGATTCCTTATTTCGATTGTAATACTTTTCTCATCTCAGTTTTATAGCGCTCCACACCCGGCTGATCAAAAGGATTTACCCCGTTGAGATATCCGCTGAGGGCGCAGGCAGTCTCGAAAAAGTATATCAGCTGTCCAAAGCAGTGGGGCGTCAGTGCGGGGATATCCAGCTTGATGATAGGAACACCGGTTGCTTCATGTGCTGCGATGACACCTTCCACCGCCGCCTGATTGATGGCATTCATACTCCTGCCGGCCAGCAGCTCCCCTGCGCTTTCCGGAACGATAAGATCCTCCGGCGGATTCAATACGTTCAGCACCGTTTCAAAGAAGATCTGGTTGCCGTCCTGCAGGAACTGTCCCATGGAATGGAGATCCGTGCTAAACTGTAATGCGGCGGGAAAGATTCCCTTCCCGTCTTTTCCTTCGCTCTCTCCGAAAAGCTGCTTCAGCCATTCGGCAAAATACTGCAGCTTCGGCTCGTAATATTCAAATATTTCAATGGTTTTCCCACTATTCAGCAAAGCAACCCTCGTGGTAGCTAACATGCACACATCCGCTTTTTCGTCCTTTGCAGCCTCCGCTGCGCATTCTGCACCGTTCAGCATGGCTTGGACATCGATTCCGGCGGCAGCAATCGGCAGTAGGCCAACTGCAGTTAATACGGAATATCTTCCTCCGATATCGTCGGGAATGACAAAGGAAACATACCCCTCGCGGTTCGTCTCTTCTCTTAATATCCCCTTTTCCGCATCGGTGATGGCATAAATCCGTTTGACAGCTTCTTCCCTGCCGTACTTTTGGTAAAGCTCGTCTTTCAGTATAGAAAAGGCGACGCTAGATTCCGTTGTCGTCCCTGATTTGGAGATGACGCAGAGGCACAGTTCTTTCCCCTTTATCTTATCGAGAAGCTCCTTATGATAGGTTCCGCTCAAGTTTTGTCCGGCAAAGTAGATCTCCGGCGCGGACTCATTCCCGGTCTTCAGCGCGCTGATAGCAGCCTGGGCACCCAGATAGGATCCACCGATCCCGATTACGATCAATACCTCGCACTGCTTTCGTATTTTTTCAGCGGCTGTCAATATTTCTTCCAATTCCTTTTTATCATAGGAAAAGGGCAGATTGACCCAGCCCGTAAAGGGCTCCTTCCCTGACCATAGTCTATTTTTTGCAGCTTCAAGTTCCGCTTGACTGGCGGTGATTGTCTGCGGTCCAAGCAAGGAACGCGATAGGTCCAATTTCAAGGTCTCACTCATGGAACTTTCCTCCTCTTATGATTCTGATCGGCTGTAATTCGGCACCAGCTTCTGCAGCCAAGTCTTGACTTCCTCATCCTTCATCGTCAGAATGCCGTTGATGCTTTCTTCATTGCAGATCCTCTGATTTTCTAGCATTTCTCCGAGCTCTGGTGATGGCGGCAATGGATGGCCAACATAAATTTTATTGTGGGCCGTCGTTTCGATGCCCTCTTCGTCAAGAAGCAGCTCTTCGTATAATTTTTCTCCGGGGCGCAGGCCCGTGATCTTGATGTCGATATCCACATTGGGAATATAGCCCGAAAGCCGGATCACATTTTCCGCAAGGTCCATGATACGGACCGGATCGCCCATGTCCAGAATAAAGATTTCTCCCCCTGTCGCCATGGCTCCGGCCTGGATCACCAGCTGCACCGCTTCCGGTATGGTCATGAAATATCTGGTAATATCTTCATGGGTAACCGTAACCGGTCCTCCCCGTTCGATCTGCTTTCGGAACAGCGGAATTACGCTGCCGTTGCTGCCCAATACGTTTCCGAACCGGACTGCGGAATAGCTCGTACGAGAATTCATGCTCTTTTCCTGCA
>Ga0366816_1070_pt1 | contig 15320 bp, 15 predicted proteins | sample TotcelN113001K15_FD_207019 | JGI IMG/M metagenome (GOLD analysis project Ga0366816, IMG submission 207019) | Enriched cells from coal bed in the Powder River Basin, Montana, United States - Total cells N11 rep3 HSBNCT.N11.300.1.K15 ... | reverse complement strand
TGCTTGATCTTAATCCGGAAGCGCCTATATCGGTGGGCAGCAAACGGGTGGATGAATTCGACGACCTTCTGTCTCTGCTAATGGAGCATCGTTCGGTCAGGGATCGGGAATCCCGCTGGCTCGCACACGCAATCGCCACGGCCAGCATGGCGGAAAACCACTTATGGCAGGACATGGGGCTGCCGAACCGCGATACGCTCTCCCGGCTGATGGCGCAGTACTTCACTCCACTTGCCAGCCAGAACACCGGCAACATGAAATGGAAAAAGTTTTTCTATCGCCAGTTGTGTGCACGCGCCGGACTTTCGATCTGCCGTTCGCCCAGTTGCGATGTTTGCTGCGACTATCAGCACTGTTTCGGCCCGGAAAAATCCGATTCCGATCATTTCCTGTTAATGCATGAGTGATAACATGCTCTTGCCTTACAGAAAAAATACGCTCGATCCAACCGATGCCGTTGCAAGAAACGGAATAACGTATCCCTCTGTTCCGCTAAAGACGCCGGCTGTCCAAGGACTATCTTCCGGTAAGCGAACGAACACCCGCTGGCCTGTTTACCGACCCAATATCTAACTATCCATCCCACCGGCATGGCTATCTGTTCCAGCGGCCTCTATCAAAGGGCTATCTTAAAACGAGAAGTGTAAGCGCTTCCGCAATACATCCGGATGGCACGCAGCTTGCATGCTTACTTGCATAAGTTCAGTGCCGTTCAACGGAAGAGCGGCTATTCCCACGGAAAGAACATAATATGAACAGCGATTGGCACTACCCGGAAATACACGGCCGCAACAATGATTCCCGTAAATTTAGCATGCATCCCGCAATCAGGCTTTTCGACTTTTTTGCCCGGCTCTTCCTGAAATTCGGCGGAGCATCCATGCTTGTAGTGGTGGTGCTGTTGAGCTGCCTGCAACCTGCATTCGCCGATGAGGTCCGGGTGGCGGTAGCTGCAAACTTTGCCGCGCCGATACAGAAGATCGCACCCGATTTCGAACGCACGACCGGCCACAGAATTGTTCCCAGCTTTGGTTCGACCGGGAAATTTTACGCCCAGATCAACAATGGCGCGCCATTCGAGGTACTGCTTGCCGCCGACCATGCCACACCCTTCCGACTCGAGCGGGAAGGCGCTGCCGTCGCCGGATCGCGCTTTACTTATGCAATCGGCAAGCTGGCTCTGTGGAGCGCACGATCGGGAACAGTCGACGACAATGGGGCTGTGTTGATGAGCGGCGATTTCGAGCATATTGCGCTGGCTAATCCGACACTGGCTCCATATGGAGCGGCAGCGAAGGAAACAATGCAAGCACTCGACATCTACGATCGTCTGAAAGGCAAAGTCGTTCTAGGCGAGAACATCGCGCAGGCGCATCAATTCGTCGCAAGCGGCAATGCCGAGCTCGGGTTCGTATCGCTTTCGCAAATCGTCCGGAACGGCAAACTGAGCGGAGGTTCCGTCTGGATTGTTCCGAGCGGACTGTATCTCCCTATAAAACAGGATGCCGTCGTCCTGAATCCGGGCAAGGGCAAGCCCGGCGTCGAGGCGCTGATGCACTATCTGCGAAGCGAGCGCGCCAGGGAAGTTATTAAGTCATTTGGTTACGATTTGTAGTTTTTCAGAGGTGCGTAATGAGTATTTCTGCGGAAGACTGGGCGGCAATCCGGCTAACCCTGGAGCTGGCTGGATGCGTCACGATTTTACTGCTGCTGATCGGCACTCCGATCGCATGGTGGCTGGCGCGCACTCAATCTCCCCTGAAGAGCTGCATCGGCGCTATCGTTGCTCTGCCGCTGGTGCTGCCGCCGACAGTGCTGGGATTTTATCTGCTGGTTTTCATGGGGCCGAACGGCCCGCTAGGGCGACTAATGCAGGCGCTTGGTCTCGGCTTGCTGCCGTTCACGTTTACCGGCCTGGTCATCGGATCGCTGTTCTATTCGATGCCGTTCGTGGTGCAACCTTTGCAAAACGCATTCGAGGCAATCGGCGACCGGCCGCTGGAAGCGGCAGCCACCTTGCGCGCCGGCCCGCTCGACGTTTTTCTAACTGTTGCACTGCCTCTGGCGCGTCCGGGCTTCATTACGGCCGCCATTCTCGGCTTTGCCCATACAGTCGGCGAATTCGGCATTGTATTGATGATTGGCGGCAACATTCCCGACAGAACGCGCGTGGTTTCGGTGCAAATCTACGACCATGTCGAAGCCCTTGAATATGTTCCCGCCCACTGGCTCGCCGCAGGCATGCTGGCTTTTTCGTTCGTGGTGCTGCTGTCCTTGTACCGGTTCAACCCTTCCAGGCAATTATGCAGCCGATGACGGACTGTCTCCGCGCCCGCTTCAGGGTGGACTATTCCGGCTTTTCGCTGGACGCAGACCTGACCCTGCCGGGACGCGGCATATCCGCCCTGTTCGGCCAGTCCGGCTCGGGCAAGACCACGGCGTTGCGCTGCATTGCCGGACTGGAACGAGGGCGGGAAGCCTACGTGGAAGTCAACGGCGAAATCTGGCAGGATGACTCCAAAGGCATTTTCCTGCCGACCCACAAGCGTTCGCTCGGCTATGTCTTCCAGGAAGCAAGCCTGTTCTCCCACATGTCAGTGCGCCGCAACCTTGAATATGGACAGCGGCGCGCTGATACAAAACACGGCGCCGTAATATTCGAACAAGCGGTCGAACTGCTTGGCATCGGCCACTTGATGGAGCGCCGACCCGAGAAGCTTTCAGGCGGAGAACGTCAGCGCGTCGCAATTGCGCGCGCTATATTGACCAATCCCAGCCTGTTGCTGATGGACGAGCCGCTGGCGGCGCTGGACATGAAACGCAAGCGTGAAATTCTGCCTTATCTCGAGCGCCTGCATGATGCGCTGGAGATCCCTATTCTGTATGTCAGCCACCAGCAGGACGAAGTGATGCGTCTCGCCGATCATATGGTATTGCTCGAAGATGGCAAGGTGATAGCCAGCGGGCCTATGTTCGATGTTCTGGCGCGGCTGGATATATCCGGCAGAGTGGCGGAGGAAGCCAGTTCAGTGATCGAGGTGACTGTCGCTCATTATGATGAGAACTACCATTTGACCCGACTGGATTTTCAGGGTGGCCAGTTCCTGGTCGCCCGCCGCGACCTGCAAATCGGCAAACGGGTGCGCGTAAAAATGTATGCGCGCGACATCAGTCTGACGTTAAGCGTTCAGCCCGACAGCAGCATCCTCAACCATCTTGCGGCAGTGGTGGTGGATATGGCTGATGCCGGCAATCCGGCCCAGGTACTGGTGCAGCTGGATGCGGGGGGAACTCCCTTGCTGGCGCGGATTACGCGGCGTTCGCAAGTTATGCTCGGGCTAACTCCAGGCAGCCATGTATATGCGCAGATCAAGTCGGTCGCATTGTTAGCATAACTTCAGGACAAAGTCATATCAACGCACAGGCTTGACAACTCACCATAGCCCCGCCAAGCAAGTGAATGTGCAACGTTTGGCCGGAAGCCGATTAGCCGTGCGACTTGAGCGTCTGCCGCAGCGAATCGAGCGACACGCGCTGGCCATCCGCGCTTTGCAATACCTTGAAAACCTTTTCCTTGGCCGGGGTCGACTGCACGAAATCGGCGTATGACTTCGCAAGCAGCATGTGAAGCCGCCTGAACATTTCGACTTCATCCATGATGTCCATCGCCTGCTCCTGGCGTATATATTGGAAAAATCGCTTCAAAATATGCAGGCGGCTCACGTTCAGCACGGATTCCTCGTACTTCAAACCGAAGAAGTCGAGGAAGTCTTCCGCCGATGATAGCGTCGACAATCTCTGTACCAGGGTATTCATGCAATATCTCCCAAAATCTGCCTGTCAAGACCCGTCATGAAAGCGGCGCCAGGCTGAATGCGCTTTCAAGATAAAAACGTGCCAATTCTTCCTCGCTCGGGTTGTGTTTGGTCTTCATCGCATACGTACGTATCCTGTCGATGATGCCGCGCACCTCATCGCGCGAAAGCGCGATGCCCAGCTTGCTGTATGCATCCAGTACGGCGCTCGATCCGGAATGCTTGCCGAGCACGGTGCTATGCGTGCGTCCCAGCTCAGTTGGGCTGAAACCTTCGTAATTGATTGCGTTCTTGAGCAAGCCGTCGATATGAATGCCGGATTCATGAGTAAAGACCGCGGAGCCGACAATGCTCTTGTTCGGCGCGACCCTCCTCCCCGAGAACTTGGCCACCAGTTGCGAAATATGAAAAAGAAGTTGGGTATCGATCCCGGCCTCGATCGCATGCAGGTGGCGCAAGCCCATCACCACTTCTTCCAGCGGCGCATTGCCGGCCCGCTCGCCCAAACCGTTGACGGTAGTGTTGACATGGCTGGCGCCGGCATTGATCGCTGCCAGTGTGTTGGCAGTCGCCAGGCCGAGGTCGTTGTGCGCATGCATTTCGATCTCGATATCGGCCGAGCCGCACAACAAGCGAATCCGGTCGCGAGTCTGGAAGGGATCAAGCAAACCGAGCGTATCGGCAAACCTGAAGCGCCGCGCTCCGGCCAACTGCGCCGTCTCCAGCACGGTCAGCAGAAAATCCATATCGGCCCGCGATGCGTCCTCGCAGCCGATGCAAACTTCCATGCCCGAATCGAGCGCCAGCGGAACGCAATGCCTTATTTGCTCCAATACCCAGTTGCGGTCCCGCCGCAGCTTGTGCTTGAGATGTATGTCCGACACCGGCACCGACAGGTTGACGAAATCCACATGGCAACTGTTCGCGGCGTCAATATCCAGCTCGCACATCCGTCCCCATACGATCAGCCGAGCACTCAGTCCAATAGACGATATAGCCTGGATTACCTCGATTTCCTCCGCACCCATGGCCGGAATGCCGACCTCTATTTCCTGTACGCCGATCTCGTCAAGAGCCTTGGCCAGTACGATCTTTTCCTCGGCAGTGAATGCAACTCCCGGAGTCTGTTCGCCATCGCGCAGCGTTGTATCGTTAATCGTTACCATCATGTTTGAATCGCATCTGGTTAGGAAATCAGGGTTATGCACTTTGCATATAACTTCTATAGCAATTCATGTGCCACTTTCCAGTTCCCTGGATTATTGTTTTTTTCATAGCCTTATCAGGACGACTTTGGACAAGGACGATATAGGATAAGGATGTTCGGTTTGTCGGGTTTCGCACAGGCAGGCGGGGAACGCGGCGCCGCGGCTCAATCCGGCTGGGAAGTAAGGTGCTGCTCGACCTGATTAAGATTTTTTCCTGCCAGCGCACGCTGAATGCCTGCATCCATGCGGCGCGCGGCAAATTCCTGCGTCGCCTGGTTAAGCGCCGCCGCAGCGGCCTGCAAGGCCTTCAGGCCGCCATCCGCATATTCTCGGCCGGTTTCAATCATGTCGGACACCTGATATATATGGTTCGTGATCAGCGTTCGTTCCGGCGGAGACAGCAACGCCATTCCATCGGTTCGCAGGGCTGCTTCCGTGGCGTCAATCAGGCGTCGCGCCTCGACTTGTTCCTCGCACAGGCGTCTCGTCTGCATATCCTCATCGGCGCACGCATACGCATCCTGGAGCGCGCGCGCAATGTCCGCATCTTCCAGACCGTACGAAGGCTTGACGTTTATCACCGCTTCGACTCCACTGTTCATTTCACGGGCCGAGACGCTGAGCAGACCGTCTGCATCGATCTGAAACGTGACGCGAATCCGTGCTGCTCCCGCCACCATCTGGGGAATGCCGCGCAATTCAAACCGAGCCAGAGAACGGCAATGCGACACCAGCTCCCGTTCGCCCTGCACCACATGGATGCTCATCACGGTCTGGCCGTCCTTGAATGTGGTGAAATCCTGAGCGCACGCAGCAGGAATGGTGGCATTGCGTGCGATGACCTTCTCAACCAGCCCGCCCATGGTTTCCAAACCCAGGGACAACGGGCACACATCCAGCAGCAGCCAGTCATCGCCGGTGCGATTGCCGACCAGCGCATTCGCCTGCATTGCCGCGCCGATAGCAACCACCTTGTCCGGGTCGAGATCGGTCAAGGGCTCCTTTCCGAAAAATCCGGCAACCGCAGAATGCACCAAAGGCATGCGGGTTGCTCCTCCCACCATGACTACGCCCGCGATGTCTCCGGCAAATAATCCGGCATCGCGCAAGGCGGTGCGAACCGGTTTTAGCGTACGCGCCACCAAGTCTGCGGCCAACACATCGAATAATTCCCGTGAAAGCACCAACCTGAACGCTTTCCCATCAGTCAAAGTGGCAGCAATCGTCACGCTAGCATTGGTGCTGAGGCTTTCCTTGGCTTTTCGCGCTAAATCGAGCAGATAGCATGCATCGCCGGCTTGCAGCGCTCCGGGGGCAAGATCGGCTTCGGCTAGAATCCAGTCATAAATCCTGCGGTCGAAGTCGTCTCCGCCAAGAAACGTATCGCCATTGGTGGCAAGCACCTCGAAAACGCCGCGCGACAATTTCAAAATGGAAATATCAAAAGTGCCGCCGCCAAGGTCGTAAACGGCAAACAGGCCTTCCGCCGCCTTGTCCAGCCCGTAGGCAATGGCTGCGGCAGTCGGTTCGCTTAGCAGACGCAGCACTTTTAGCCCGGCCAGCCGCGCGGCGTCTTTGGTCGCCTGGCGCTGCGCATCGTCGAAGTGCGCCGGAACGGTGATTACTGCTCCCGTCAGCTCGCCGTCTAGCGCCGCCTCCGCCCGCTCGCGCAAGGCGCGCAGGATGTCGGCTGAAACATCGACTGGATTCTTGATGCCGGCCGCAGTGTCGATATGCACCAAACCATCGCCTTCGATAAAGGCATATGGCAAGCTGCCGGCAAACTCGATATCGGCCAGACTGCGCCCCATCAGGCGCTTGATCGATGACAGCGTATTATGCGGATCGCTACTCTGGCTTGATTTTGCCTGATAACCGACCACTGCATTCGCCTCCGGCCCTATGTAACGAACCACCGAAGGCAATAATGCACGCCCCTGTTCGTCGCTCAGCACGGCAGCCTGTCCGCTGATTATGCTGGCGACGAGCGAATTGGTCGTGCCGAGGTCGATACCCACCGCCAACCGGTACTGGTGCGGGGCAACGCTCATGCCAGGTTCGGCAATCTGCAATAAGGCCATACGCTTCTTTCAAGAGTTCAGACGGTAAAGCTCTCGCCGCAACCGCACTGGGTTTTGGCATTCGGATTATTGAATTTGAATCCCTCGTTCAAGCCTTCGCGCACGAAATCAAGTTCAATACCGATCAGGTAAGGCATGCTCTTGGCATCAACAAGCAGGGTTACGCCCCTGCTTTCGAACAGTTGATCGCCTTCGTTGACGACATCGGCGTATTCCAGCGCATATGCCATGCCGGAACAACCGCTGGTCTTGACCGCTACGCGCAGCCCGAGACAAGCGCGCTTGGCAACAAATGCCTGCACGCGGGCAGCGGCCTTTTCGGTGAGTGTAATACTCATGTTTGCCTCCATAGCTGGAATGCCGGACCGGCTAGGCGCATGCGCTGTCGCAGCCGCAGGCCGTACTGGCGGCGACGTTTTCAATAGTGAAATAGCCGGATTTTTCTTCACCTTCATAACCAATTTCAGCTCCCGCCAGATACTGCATGCTGCTCGGGTCGATCAGGATGGTTACATCGCTTTTTTCCAACTGGAAATCATCTTCGGCAGCCTGCTCCTCGAATGAAAATCCATAACGGAAACCCGAACAGCCACCGCCGCTGACGGAAACCCGCAGCTTCAGGCCGCCGCCTCCGTTCCCGGCGAGCAGAAGGCGTACCTGGGACAGTGCATCCTCGGTAAATGTGAGCGTTGGTGAAAAATCGGATATGACGTTGGACATGGCACTACCTCGCAAGTTAGGAAAACACAGTCCGGAACCATCGCACTTATGGGCGCAACCAGACTCCGATATAAAGTCAAGCAAATGTTGTGCCATAACGGCTTGCGCGCTTGCAAGCGCAGCCACAGAGGAATTGGGAAGAAAACCAAAAAAGAATAAACGACCGGAAACTATTGAAGCTTGGTCAGCAGGTTTTGACGAAAGCACTTTATCGATGACAGCGCCTGTTGCTGTGCCGGCCTTTGTAAATGTCTGGGCCGCCTGGTTACATCTGCTTACGCATGAAACATTTTCTGAGTAGCAACCCTTGGCCGCCGGTAATAAGCTGTCCTCATTATTCATCCTCGCACTGTTCAGAGAAAAAAATGGAAATTATCGAGACGAAAAAACGCATTCATCCGCTTATGGCAGGCGCTGCCGTGTCCGTCATGCTCGTCAGTATTGTGGGCGTAGCGGCTATCATGGGCTTTTTGCCGAAATCGCATGGCACCGATGCCCCAGTCGCAAACGCTGCACCTGCCAGCGTGCAGCCGGCTTCGGCAACTAGCGCATCTCCGGCGCCTGTAGCCGCTAACAAAGCGGCAACGCACCATTCCTCTGCGCCTGCCGCACAACATTCACAATCAGCACCGAACTATAGCCAACCGGCCCAGCAACCTGTCCAGCAGGCTGCTCAGCAACCGGCTCAACAGCCGGCAGCACAAAACAGCTATGTCGGCATGGCTACCGGCGCCGTAATCGGCGGAGTATTGGGCAACCAGGTCGGGCATGGCAACGGAAAAGCGCTTGCCACGGTAGCTGGTGCAGTCGGCGGAGGTTATGTCGGGAACGAAATCGGAAAGAGGGTTCCTTGAAGTAGTCTGTTCGCCTCTATCGCTCCGCCATCAGCAGGCCGCGGAGCCAAAAGCGCCGAGATCGCTGGCTAAATCTTTCTAGAGCTGCTCCCGTGCATGAACGGGATATAAAACGGGTTGGTGATTTTCACTAGCCCGTTTTCTTTTGCCTTGAGAATTGCCTATGAATCAGCCGCTTTTGCCGGTTCGGCGCATCATCAGCGGTGGCGCCCCTTGATTCCACCCCGCCATCTTCGGCTCGAAGATAAACTGCAGGCGGATGCAAGAACAAGAAAAACGCCCTTATTAAACCCATGGATTATTTGATAAGGAATTAGACCTTCCTCTAATGCAAGGCAACCGGTACATGGTAGGGTTCTCTTGAATAGCGTATCAATCCGTTCCGGATCGGCCTGAGAAAACACGACCTTGTCAGGAAAGCATGAGCCTGCCCGATAGACCGCCCCTTTACAAACTGATGTATGCGCAGGTCCTGGCAGCTATCGTAGCCGGCGTCCTGCTGGGACATTTCTTCCCCGACGCCGGCGCCATGATGAAGCCTCTTGGAGACGCCTTCATCAAGCTCATCAAGATGCTGATTGCGCCCATCATTTTCTGTACCGTCGTGGTTGGCCTTGCCGGCATGGAGAACATGAAGAAGGTTGGCAAAGCCGGTGGACTGGCGCTGCTGTATTTCGAAGTCGTCAGCACGGCCGCCCTGCTCGCCGGCTTGCTGATCGTCAATTTGGTGCAACCGGGAACCGGCATGAATATCGACCCTGCGCAACTGGATGCGGGAGTCGTGGCGGCCTATACCTCGTCCAGCAAGACGCACTCCGTAATCGATTACCTGCTCAACATCATCCCGAACAGTGTGGTCGATGCTTTTGCAACCGGTAATATCCTGCAAGTACTGTTGTTTTCGCTTTTGTTCGGCTATGCGCTGAACAAAGCGGGCGGCAAAGAATCATTGATGTTCGAGATTATCGAGAAAGTCGAGCAAGTTCTTTTTTCCATCATCGGCCTCATCATCAAGCTGGCCCCAATCGGTGCATTCGGCGCGATGGCATTCACGATAGGGATGTACGGGCTCGAAAGCCTCTTTTCTCTCGGAAAACTGATTTTCACTTTCTACGTTACCTGCCTCATATTCGTTTTCCTCGTGCTTGGCCTGATAGCACGCCTGCATGGTTTCAGCATCTTGAAGCTTATCTTTTACATCAAGGATGAACTGCTGATCGTGCTGGGAACATCCTCGTCCGAATCCGTATTGCCACGCATGATGACCAAGATGGAAGAATTGGGCGTCAGCAAGCCGGTAGCAAACCTGATAATTCCGACCGGTTATTCATTCAACCTGGATGGCACATCCATCTATTTGACGTTGACCTCCGTTTTTATCGCACAGGCGACCAATACCGAAATGTCCTTGTCCCAGCAAATTTCCTTGCTGGCGGTGCTGGTGTTGACTTCCAAGGGAGCAGCCGGTGTTGCCGGCAGCGGGTTCATCGTACTGGCGGCAACCCTGTCGGCTGTCGACATCGTCCCCGTTGCGGGACTGGCGCTAATCATTGGCGTCGACCGCTTCATGTCGGAAGCGCGCGCTCTTACCAATCTCGTCGGCAATGGAGTAGCCACCCTGGTGGTAGCAAAGTGGACCGGCGATCTCGATATGGAACGCCTGCAAGAACGGCTGAACGCCGGCTCTTTTTCCCATTCCTGACGGATTGCTTTGGACTACTCATGAAATCCACCTTTTTTTGCGCGCAGCAGGACTAATAGGCCGCCTAAGACATAACGCCGGGAACTTCAACAAAAGTGCAAGGCTCAAAAAGCATGGGTTTCTGCAAATCGCTTACCAATATGGACAACATCTATATGAAAAAACCGCCACTTCTCGATCCAGCCTCATCCAATGATTTAAGCCTGTTTGCGCTTGGCAGCAGCCGCGAATTTGGGGAGCGGATCAGCCGGTATCTCGGCATTCCGCTCAGCCAGATCGAAGAGCGCGAATTCGAGGATGGCGAACACAAGACGCGTCCGCTGGTCAGCGTACGCGGCAAGGACGTGTTCGTGGTTCAATCCCAGTACGCAGAGCATCATCAAAGCGGCAACGACAAATTGTGCCGTCTTCTTTTTTTCATCGGAGCTCTGAAGGATGCGGGAGCCGCGCGGATCACGGCGGTCGTTCCCTATCTGGCTTATGCGCGCAAGGACAGGAAGACGAAAGCGCGCGATCCGGTAACGACAAAATACGTTGCAGCACTGTTCGAGGCTGTCGGCACGGATGCCGTCATGACAATGGATGTCCATAATCTTGCCGCGTTTCAGAATGCCTTCCGCTGCCGCACCGAGCATTTGGAAGCGAACAAGCTGTTTGCGCAACATTTTGTACCGTTGCTCAAGGATAAAGACGTCGTCGTTGTTTCACCTGACGCAGGAGGAATCAAGCGCGCGGAGCGGTTCAGGCAAATACTGGGCGACGCGCTCGGTGTATCGGTTGGTGCCGCGTTCGCTGAAAAATACCGCAGTTCCGGCATTGTGAGCGGCAATATGATTGTCGGCGACATCAAGGGAAAAGATGCAATCATACTTGACGACTTGATAAGCACCGGCACTACCATCGCCCGTACAGCTCAGGCGTGCTGCACGAAAGGGGCGAACAGGGTCTATGCAGCGGCAACGCACGGCCTGTTCATGTCAGGTGCAAACACCGTTCTGGCAGAGCCCATGCTGGACAGGATCATTATTACCGACACGGTGGATCCATTCAGGCTGGAGAGCGGAGCGATACAGGAGAAGATAACCGTGTTGAGCAGCGCAGAACTATTCGCCGAAGCGATCCGCAGAATTCATGCAAATGAATCGATCTCGGACCTGGTCGGCGAGGGCTAAATAAGGATGTGTTGTTCGGCAAGTTTCAGATACGCCGCGGCGCGCTGCCGCCAACTCGGAGAAGATCGAAACCGCTCTTCTTTCAGATGTCTTAATGCTATGGCTGCTCGCAAAATTGCACGGTATGCCTGGTAAAAGCCCACAAGCTCCCCCGGCATCCCATCCCCGGATATCAGGCGATAAGTCTCCAGCAAGCGCTGCCCCAGGCTAGCCGCCCCCAACCGCTCACATTCAAGGGCCAGAAAAGCCAGTTCATCCGCTGTATCTATTATTCGCAATTCACGCGAAAATTCAAGGCAGTCGATAATCACCAGGTTCGGTCTCAGGAAAATATGCTCAGGACGCAAGTCGCCGTGACCTTCAATAATTTTCCCCATTGCCGCCCGTTCGTCGAATAAAGCGGCAGCGCTCTGAAGCGTGCCTCTCAGCGCAGAACAAATAGTCTCGACTTGTCCATCAGGGCACTGATAGCCCCAACTAACCAGTTCTTGCTGATGAGCGTCAATATTCTTCAGAAGCCGATAGCGGTATTGTTCCCGGTCGACTGCAATGGGAATGCTATCCCGGTAAAAAGCCGCCAGCCTTGCCGCTACCGCGTCCATGTCCCCCTCGCTTGCCTCGCCATTCCTGATAGCGTAATCCAGCATCTGATTTTCAGGCAGCCGGCACATTTTAACCAGCCAATCGATCACCTTGCCCGGACCTCCCAGTTGCAGGCGATTCATCGTGTCGACAGTCAGAGGCTCAACCCCAAGGTATACATCCGCCGCGAGACGCCGGTTCAGCCGCACTTCTTCCTCACAGAAGTAATGCCTTGAATCCAACGTACTGAAATCGAGGAATTCGTAGCAGACCGGCTTTTTCAGTTTATAAGCATAGTTGTCCGTAAGAAATACCCATGACATATGCGTTTCCACCGCTTCAACGTTAAAAGTCGGATCAGGAAAGCTCGTCGGCTGGCAAAGAAAAGCCACTTTCGATTCAAGCGTGACGTCTGTTAGCGGAGAGTGCGCCATGGTCTTCGTTTCCAAGCCGTTTCGTTCACATGCAAAGGATGACAATTTCTCATGCACAAGTCCGTCAATAAAGAGGCAAAACTGAAAGCTTAGGGTACAAGGGACGCATTCAGGAATTCAGACTTAGCGCAAATACAAATGGATAATTTGCATGTCATTCAAATAAGTCTCGCCTAGACGTTGAAAATTCAATAAAAAAGTTGAATAAATGCAAAAATGCAATCATGATTACAGATGGGAACTTTTTATTCATTAATGATGCTTCTTTTCATTTTCTTGTTCTTTGAATTGCTCCGAAAATGAATGAATTATTGCCATAGTTCACCTGACAACAAAGGAATTTTCAGCATGAATAGTCCGAAAACGGTTTTGGTGGTAGACGATAGCCGTTTCTCCCGGCTGATATCCCGCACATTCATACTTAGCAAATATCCTGACTGGATAATCGAGGAAGCCGCCAGCGGCGAGGAGGCGATCGAAAAAATGGGCCGCATTTCACCCCGCCTCGTTCTAATGGACGTTAATATGCCGGGAATGGGCGGCATTGCCGCCTCTGAGAAACTGCGAATGCAATTTCCAGAATTATGCATTTTCCTTCAGACGGCCAATATTCAGGAATCGACCCGTAACAAGGCTACCGCAATGGGCGTTGGGTTTCTCGAGAAGCCCATCAGTGAAGAGCGCATTCACAAGGTGCTGGCGGAATTGGAGAACGGTTAATGTTTGAACTGACCGAGCTGCAACACGACGCGCTAATAGAAATATTCAATATCGGAGTCGGGCATGCCGCGAGCGCGCTAAGCGAAATCGTTAGCGAGGAAGTGGGAATGTCCGTACCGATGATCTCATTTCGGAAACGGGCCGAAGCGGCATCGAAATTGGACAACGACGAGGAGAGGCGGATTTGTGGTGTTCGCCAAAATTTTCAGGGATCCTTCAATACTGAAGCGATATTGATGTTCCCGGAAGAGAAGAGCCTGGAAATCGTCCGGCTGATGGTAGGCGGATCTCTCTCGATGCAGGAACTGACCGAAATGGAACAGGAGGCAATGAGCGAAATCGGCAATATCATCCTGAACGCTTGTGTCGGCATGCTGGCAAACATGTTCAAGGATGACCTTCGCAGTTCGCTGCCCAGCTATCACATCGGCAGCAGCGACGACCTGCTATCTATCGATGAAAACCATGCCGATGACGTCGTTATGATGCTTAATATCGACATTGTGCTGGAAAAACATCAAATCGACGGACGAGTCGCTTTTCTGATGGATATGACCGCCTTGCAGGATTTGCGCCCTCACCTTGATCATTATTTTGCCGGACTGATAAGTTAATGCCTCTTAGCGTCCCTACCGAGAACAGAACAGCACTTTTCTGCAACGCGCTCAAAGCTGTGAATGCCGGCGTGGTCGTACTCGACCAACAGCAGAAAATTGTATTCTGGAACGAGTGGATGGAAAGATATTCCTTTATCCCTGAGGAAATCGCGCTGGAGAAAACCTTGTCCGAACTATGCCCGGACCTGCAAAGCGTCCGGCTCCAGAATGCAATCCGTAACGCACTGACTAACCGGCTTCCTTCCGTGCTTTCGCAAACGCTCAACAAATCTCCGTTCCCACTATTTGCAACGCATCAGGACGCCAATGAATCGAATCGAATGCAACAGGCGATACAGGTTCTCCCGATTCCGGTGGCGCCTTCGTCAAGCTATTGCATGATCCAGGTTACCGACGTCAGCGCTGCGGTCAACCGCGAAAGCATCCTGCGACAACAAGCCGTGGAATTACGTTCGAAGGCGCACGTCGACGGCTTGACGGGAATAGCTAACCGGCGCCGATTTGATGAACACGGCGAGGAAATTTTCCGTCATGCCAAGCGGACTGGCTCCACAATTTCGCTGATCATGATCGATATCGACTTCTTCAAGAATTTCAACGATCACTATGGCCATCAGAAAGGCGACCTGTGCCTGATTGAGGTTGCTAACGCACTGATGCAGGAAACCCGCCGTCCTTTCGACCTGGTGGCCAGGTATGGCGGGGAGGAATTCGTGGTCGTGCTGCCGGATACGGATGCAGCCGGCGCTACCTATATCGCCAACAACATGCGGACTTGCGTGGAACAACTCGGCATCGAGCATGCAAAGTCGGAGAATTCCAGTACGGTTACCATCAGCCTTGGGGTCGCAACCTATTTTCCGATCCAACAGGGGCTTAATTTTTCCGAGTTCATAAACCAGGCGGACAAAGCGCTGTATCAGGCCAAAAGAGCAGGCCGCAATCGCATCACTTTCCATCAGACAGCCTAAGCCAGGCACAGCCCCCCTCGGCATGGCGGTGGAAAGCGCAGACTTATAAAATACCTGTAGCAAGCCGATTGTTCAGGCCGGAAAAGCCTGCACAACTCCCCTTGCTCCTTATGGAAAATGCCATCTCCAGCTTGGGTCTGCCCCCCGGCTCGCTGAATAAGGCAAAGAGAATTTACCGCAACGAGAAATCCACCCGGCTCGCTTTGGCGCCCTTATGTTCAGCTCCGCTCTTTCCCGCCAAAATGAAGATTCTGTCTTCCGGAACCTGACCGGTCTGCACCAGCCATTCTTTCACCGTCTGGGCGCGCTGATTGGCCAAGGAAATCAGGTCGTCCTCGCTGACCTTGTAGTTCGCCAGCATCAGCGCTTCCATTTCCGCTACCGGCAAATTTTTCTGTAACCCGACAAGATTGCGCGGCTTGGGAAAATTTTCGTCCTTGTAAA
>Ga0366816_1068_pt1 | contig 15377 bp, 14 predicted proteins | sample TotcelN113001K15_FD_207019 | JGI IMG/M metagenome (GOLD analysis project Ga0366816, IMG submission 207019) | Enriched cells from coal bed in the Powder River Basin, Montana, United States - Total cells N11 rep3 HSBNCT.N11.300.1.K15 ... | reverse complement strand
CGACGAGTATTCCATCTCCATCGACGCAAAACTGGATGAGGAATACGAAGAAATAATAGAAGAAGACGAAGACCTCTATGAAGAAGGCCTTATCGACAAAGAATTCCCTGTCATTGACGGTGACTTTGGAGAAGAAGAGGAAGAGGAATACTAGAATGCATAAATAAAAATATGGCCATTGCCCTCCAATGTCTTTGGGAAGCAATGGCTATTATGTATCTTGAATGACTGAATTAATTTGAAGGAGAGTAGTAAATGGAAAAACAGGATTTAATTAAAATTGCAGAGAATTTTATACAACATTCGCAGGACAACTACATATCAGAGGAGACCGCCATTTCGAAACATGTTTCCGGTCTAAAGCTTTATGATGCTCCAATTTTTGCTTTTGGTGCTGCCGATGACGAATATTTTAATTTACTGAAACAACCGTCGGCAATTGGAGAGCACTTCATGCTCCCCAAGGAATGGCTTCCGCAAGCAAAAACTGTCATATCCTATTTCCTACCTTTCAGTGAAGAAGTCAGAATAGGAAATAGTAAAAATATGACTTGGCCTTCCGAGGAATGGCTTCATGCTAGAATTGAAGGTCAGAGCCTGTTAATCAAACTTTGCATGCACATAAAGTCCGAACTGAAAAATGCCGGACAGGAAAGCCTTATACCCGCTATGGATGGACGATTCTGGTCCAATGCCGACGGTCCGGAGCATGAGGTTAAATTTACATCGAGCTGGTCTGAAAGGCATGTCGCCTTCGTATGCGGGCTTGGAACCTTCGGCCTTTCCAAAGGATTGATTACAAAAAAAGGAATGGCCGGTAGGTTTGGCAGTATCATCACAGAGCTGTATCTGCCGCCGGACGCGAGAGAATATCAAGATATTTACGAATACTGCTCCATGTGCGGAATATGTGCGAAGAATTGTCCTGTAAATGCTATTTCCAGGGAAAATGGGAAGAATCACACAATATGCTCTACATTTTTAGACGAAACTATGATAAAATACCATCCCAGATATGGCTGCGGAAAATGTCAGGTACATGTGCCCTGCGAAACTAAAATACCGCATCATCAATAACAATTAAAAAAAGAAACCTGTTTGGGATACGAATGTATGATCAAACAGGTTTTTATTCATTTAATTCTATTTTCCAAGATATTTTTGAACGTACTCAACATCCGATGGGGTGTCGATGTATTTCGTCCCGCGTTTCTGCCGGGTCTCTCTTCCCTTTCCGGTGATCAGAATGATTGTATTATCGGCTGCATTGGCGATGGCTTCGCGGATTGCCTCTTCCCTGTCCGGTATGATGGCATAACTGCACGCCTGCTTTTCGACGTGCTCAGCAATCTCTTCACATATCTTTAGCACCGGCTCTTCTCCGGCATCCTCTTCAGTAATATATACCTGATCAGAGTATTTCCCCGCAATCTCTCCCAGCTCTTTTCTCCTCCCTAATGCCTTCTTTCCCGGGCAGCCGAATACGATGGTAATCTTCTTGTTGGGATATTCCTTCAATGTGGATTGAAACAGCGTTTCAAAGCTCAGCTTATTATGGGCGTAATCTACGATGACCTGAAGGTTTCTGCTCTTGCTTGCATAAACCTCCATCCTGCCGCTGACTCTAGCCTTTTTCAAGCCTGCGGCCACAAAGGACATCGGGATTTCAAGGCATTGGGAAATGGAGATGGCAGCCAGCGCATTCTGTACATTGAACAGCCCCGCCATGGTAATCTTGAACTCTTTCACAAAATCCTTAGTTCTCACCATAAAACTGATGCTCTTGCCCGACTTGACGATATCATAACCATAAACATCCGCCTTATCATCCAAACCGAAGGTCACAACATGAGGACAGGCCGTTGAGGCCTCTAAAACCCTGTCGATCTGGTCACTGTTGATATTCACGCACGCCATCCTGCACTGTCTGAAAAGCCTAAGTTTTGATTCCAAATAATCCTCAAAACTGCTATGCTCTATGTCACTGATATGGTCCTCCCCTATATTTAAGAAGCAGCCCACGTCGAAGGTGATTCCCAGTGTTCTGTCATATTTCAAGGCCTGGCTGGAAACCTCCATGCTAAGATATTCGATCCCACTGCTCACCGCGTTGCTGAAATGCTTATGAAGCTCCATGGCCTCTGGTGTGGTCAGATGGGATTCCTCATTGATCACACCATCGTAGTTATCAATTCCTGATATAATCGCGCTTAACGGCTTTTTCTTTTCCTTTAAATACTCATCCAGAATGAATTTCATAAAATAGGCTGTCGTTGATTTCCCTTTCGTTCCTGTAATACCAATGGTCCTCAGGTCTTTCCATATCTGATTGTAGTAGTAGTCGGCGATGAGGGCCATGGTTTTACGGATATCATTGACGATGATACAGGAAACACGCTCATCTGCTTTACCCAGATCATATTTTGTTTCGCTGATGTAGCAGATGGCTCCTTTTGCTACCGCTGACTTCAAATAATCAACGGAAAAATGGCTCCCCTTGCAGACAAACAACGTATCCTTCACGATATCCATGGAGCTATAGGAAATATAGCGAATCAAACTGTTCTGATGATCCATCCCGATTTTATAGTCGCTCACCAGTTGGTGATCTTCCAACAGCTTTAAATACCCAGTCAGACTGTGAAGTGTTTTATCCATCGTACTTTACTCCTTCATTTGATCTTTCCGCCGCAGGTAAGGATCGACTGATCCGTTAGTATCTCCATGGCGTCTATGTAAAAATTGGGCAGATGATATAATTCTTTAAAACAGGATAGCTCTGTGCAGGCAAGAATCGCCGCTTGACAGCCTTGTCCGAGAATTTCCTCCTGTACTGTCATAAAGTCAGAGAAATCAATTTCTCCGCCGTTTTTCACGCCGTCATAGATGATCTTCATTACCAGCTTTTGTGAATCAGCGCTTGGAATGACAGGTGTAATCCCTGCTTTTTCCAGCGCCTTTTGATATAAACCGGTACGGATCGTTCCATCGGTAGCCAAAACGGCAATTTTAAGATCCGGCTCATGAAACACAGCAGCGATATGGGATGCCGTTTCCTCAACCATATTGATGATGGGAATAGCAACGTTCTCCTGTAGCCTGTCCAGTAGTACATGGGAAGTATTACATGGTATGGCGATTACTCCGGCGCCACCCTGTTCCAGCATCTGCGCATCCTTTAAAAGCAGATGGAACAGTTCCTCTGTACGCCCCCCTAGTATCTCCCCTGTGCGATCCGGCATGGTTGCATGGCTGAGTATGATCATATTCAGATGCTCCTGGTCACAGTTGGCATCCGTTTTTTCGATGATCCTTTTATAAAAGAGCTGCGTAGCCAGAGGTCCCATTCCCCCCAACACACCTAGAACCTTTCTATCGTCTATCCACATAAATCCTTATCCTCATTATCTTTGTTTACCAAGATACTTCCAGTATTTGTAATATTCACCTAGTTGAGATTTGCATAACCTGAGCATTCTGCACAAGCCGGTATCCTTTTTATAAAACAATGGATTCACATAATTTCCGGACTGTATTAAAGCTCTCATTTCCTTTCGGTATTCCTCCGGCTTGATATAGCGAAAGGCCACTCCTTTCGGAACGACGAGCCATAGTGATTTTTCCGTGATGATTTTCAATTCTATTTCTTTCTGTTCTATATAATCTTCTACAAGATACTTTGCAATATTCTGTCCTGCACCGGTCACATAAAAATTGCTTCTTCCCTGCCGGGTATTGATTTCGAAGACCTTAAATTTTCCGTCTCTTTGGTCGTATTTAATGTCAAAATTAGAAAACCCGATATAGTGCATGTCTTCCAGCAGCTTTTTAAACTTTTCCGTTACCTCTTCATTGTGCTCTGTGATGATGACCGCATGATTCCCAATGCCGTGGGGCGTATGTACCTCTAGCAGCACATGGCCCAGTGACATCAGCTTCACCTTACCGTTCTGATCGGAATAATTGGTCAGCACCCGCATATAAGTATCATCTCCGGGAATAAAATCCTGAATGATGAGGGAATCTTCATAACCGGAGCCATAAATATCGCTAAGAATACGCAGGAGCTCTTTTCTGTCTTTCGCCTTGTATACCTTTTTCTGCGTTGCAAAGGGATGTCTCCAATATTCGATTCCGTTGGAAGGTTTGATGATAAACGGAGCCTCAAAGGGCAGTTCAAACTCCTGTCCCATTTCCTCATGATGCACAAAGGTTTTGGGATAATCCACCCCGGTTTCCTCGCACATCATGTAAAACTTCTCTTTATGGATCAGATCGTTCATCATATCGATGCCTATGTAGGGTGCGATTACATTCTCAGGAAGGTTGTCCCTGTTCTGACTGAGCAATTGTACATAGCTGTCTCCGCAACCGACGGCAAGGATGGTTTTATCTTGATTTTCTTCAGCAAATTCCTTTAATACAGCAAGGAACGTATCCTGCTCATCAATTTTAGGATTCGCAATATAATTCATGATTTTGCTGTCAAAGCATGGACCTGTCTTATATTTTCCAAAAACATTTGACTTGATATCATATTGCTCGTGGAAGGCTCTCGCAACACTGTATACGTTGATGTCTCCTGCAAAGAGAAGGGGTATAAAATTCTGACTCATCTGCATCTCCTTCGATCATTCTCCTATCTTCTATGTGAATTCCTCTGCTTTAAGTAAGCTAGATTTATTTTTGACGGGTTCAGCAAATCCTAATCATTCAGTCCTGCTGAAGTATAAACTCCTAACTATTATAATACTTTTTCCATCGTTTTTCAATGTCTAAATGGGGCCGTAAGCAGTCAATTCACATGCGTAAGGAAAAGGCCGTAATGTTTAAAAAGGGACATGGGAACAGGCATTTCAATATCACCGAAAGGTGCCCTTCTGCATATCATGAAAGGAAATGTTATGGAAAGGAAGATGTGTATGGCGGGAGTCGAAAGACATATGTATCCGGGCAACAACACCCCTGAAGGTTTTTTCTCGTATTATCAATATATACTCGGCCAAAGGGAGGCAGACAAAATCATATGTATCAAAGGCGGTCCGGGAGTCGGTAAATCTACCTTTATGAAAAAAATCGGTGATGCCATGCTGCAGGAAGGTCATGATGTGGATTTTATGCACTGTTCCTCAGACAATCATTCGCTTGACGGCATTGTCATCCGAGATAAAAAAATTGCAATGATTGATGGTACCTCTCCTCATATAGTGGATCCCATCAATCCGGGAGCGGTTGATTCCATCATTCATTTGGGAGATTACTGGGATGAAGAAGGAATTAGGAAAAATAAAGAGGCATTGATCAGCAACAACGAGAGAATCAAGAGCATATTCAGCAGAGTTTACAATTATCTGGCAGCGGCCGGAAAGATGTATGATAACCTTTGCAGCATTTACGAATCCGCCATTAAGCACGAAGAGCTTTACAAGATATCGGCGAAGATCATCGGCGATGAATTGGCACATAGAGAGATCAGTTCAATACAGGGTGACATCAAGAAATATTTTGCAAGTGCAATTACACCCAGCGGTTTTGAACATTACTTAGATTCCCTGCTTGGAGGCTGTCAAAAGGTTTATCTGATCCATGCCCCAGTGGGAGTCAGCAGTGAAAGAATGCTGAATTTGTTTATGGAAGGTGCAATTTACAGAGGTTATTCGGTGGAGGGGTACTATTGCCCAATGAAACCGTCAACTAAGCTTGAGCATCTGCTCATCCCGGAATTGCGTTTGGCCTTCATTACATCCAACCAATACCATACCATTGATCAGTCAGCACTGGAAATGGAGCTTATCCCGATTCATCTGGAAAACATCATCCGTTATGATGCGATCAAATACCAGGATTCTATCCTTGCAGACAGTAAAAAGAAGATGGAGGAGCTCCTTGAAAAAGGAATCCTTTGTCTCGGCCAGGCTAAGAAAGAACACGACGAACTGGAAAAATACTATGTTCCCAATATGGATTTTTTGAAAATCGATGCACTCAGGCAGGATTTAACCCTGAAATTCAGTCAGCGATAGTTCAATTCATCTCTCCCAAAGAAAATGAAAAGCACCGCGCCTATTTGATTCTTGAGGAAAGGCGTGGTGCTTTATTACGTGAAAGGTGCTGATTCGTTCCTAATGGAATTCTTCTTCGTTTTTTGTCTCTTCTTTATTTGTCTCTTCCTTATATACCGTAATTGGATCCAGAGCGGTTCTCTCCCCTCCGCCTGCATTCACTTCCCCTTCTATGCTTCTTACCGACCTCAGGCTGCCGTTTGCAATATCGTAGAATGCTATTATGGTTACTTCCATGTATGGTCCAAGCCAGAGGAAGCCGATTCCCATCGTAAACAGGCATAAAATGCCCCAACCGATAAAGGAAAGGTTCAGGCAGAAAAATTTCCACTTGTTGCCTCTCATCATGCGCTTGCTCTCGTTCAAAGCCTCCATGATTCCCATTTCAGGATGATCAGCCAAAATATAAAAGCTCATACTGTATCGAAACACGGCAATGATTCCCGGTATAATGAGCAGCAGCGTCCATAATAAAACAAATATGGACATGACGATATATAATCCGAATGCTTTTCCAAAACGTTCAAAACCATAAAACACTTCCGCCGGAGAAGTCTCCCTTTTTCTAAAAATCGCAATTGCAAACATTGCATAACCAAGGGTCATCGGTCCTGTTATCAGCAGGCTGTAAACACTGGAAATCCATGTAGACGACATATCACCGTCTCCAAATATCGCATTTAAAATAATGACCGGCACTGTGGTCAATAAGGCAAATAATAAGGTCCCGAGCACCCCCAAGCCCCATTTTCCAATGAGGGCATCTCTGCCAAGCGCTCTCAGATTTTGACTGCTTTCATTTACAATAATGTTCTGATCCATTTTTTCTCTCTCTTTCCTTTCCATTTCAATACACACACTTATTTTATTATATTCCATTTTTATCAGATTGCAATAATTTGTTGAATTTTGTTTCTTTTGGATCAAATCCTTTCCATAACAAATTTGCTTCTTATTCCCAATTAGTGTATACTATCTATTACTATTATGATTTTCATCAAAACATGAACGAAATATGAAATTACGAATATAATCCTCGCATCTAAGTAAGGATAAATGATTGGAGGTTTTCATATGAAATATAATTTGGCCATAAACATGAAAAGCAGAAAATATCCGGTAACGATCGAAAGCGGTTTGTTCAGAACCATCGGTACGATTCTGGGTGAGCACTTTACGGGAAAAAAAATAGCCTTGATCACAGATGAAAACATTGAAAAAACCTATGGCGATTTTTTAGAAAAGCAACTGAACGCATCCCATTGTGAATGGGTGATCATTAGCCTGCCCGCCGGAGATACCAGCAAATCCTTTGATACCCTGACGGTAATCTATAAAAGGCTAGTCGACTTTCAGCTCTCCCGTGACGACGTAATCGTTTCACTGGGTGGAGGCGTAGTCGGCGACGTCTCAGGATTCGTCGCTGCAACCTTTTTAAGAGGGGTGGATTTTGTACAAATTCCCACTACTTTGATTGGTCAGGTCGATAGCAGCATAGGCGGTAAGAATGGAGTTAATTTACCCGAAGGCAAAAATCTTGTTGGAACCTTTTATCAACCATCTTATGTATTTATTGATCCTGATTTTGTAAAAACACTCTCAGATTATCATATGGCAGACGGTATGGCAGAAATCATCAAATATGCCTGTGTTGCCGATGCCGATCTTTTTTCGGATCTGATTAGAATGAACAACCATCGCGATGCGCAGCTGATTGAGTCCATTATTTACCGATGTTGCCTTATTAAAAAGCAGATGATCGAGCAGGATGAAAAGGATCAGGGGATCCGAATGCTTACAAATTTCGGGCATACCATCGGCCATGCGATTGAAAATCTTTATGATTATAGGCTCTACGGACATGGTCAAGCGGTTGCCATCGGAATGCAAACCATAACCGAACATAGTGAAGCCATGGGACTGACGGCGATCAACACCTCCGCTATGCTGAAGGAACTACTTCTAGAATACGGACTCCCGGCGGAGCTTCCGCAAGGCATTGATAAGGATCTTCTGGCTCAGACAGCCATGCGAGATAAAAAACGACGCGGGAATAAAATGAATCTTGTCCTGCTCGAAAAAATAGGAAATGGTTATCTCTACCCCATCGAAAAATCTGATATTCGTAAGTTTATCGATTAAATTTACATTTTATGTTATAATGATTCCACAGATGTAAGGTTGGAATCATTGAATCATACCCGTACGTAGCCTGTATGATAAAATGAAAACAGTTGGAGGTCAAAGTAAATGATGAAATTGGGTCTCGTAGGTGAAAAGCTAGCCCATAGCCTCTCCCCTCAAATACACGATGAAATTATGAAGCAAAGAGGGATAAACGGTATTTATGATATACTGGAATTTTCAAAGGATACATTTGCCCAGGACTTTATTGCATTAAAAAACTCCGATTACAGGGGAGTCAATATCACAATCCCTTACAAAGAGTCTGTCATTCCCCTTTTGGATGGTATTTCACAACAAGCAAAATATATTGGTGCCGTCAATACGGTCTTATTTAATCATGGTCAGGCTACGGGTTACAATACGGACTATGATGGATTCCTTTCTTTGCTTGACCATAATAATATTACTGTAAAAGGAAAAGCCGCTGTAATTTTAGGTTCAGGCGGTGTTGCAAAAGCTGTTGTAAAAGGACTTCTTGATCTTGGAATATACGATCTTACCATTGTAAGCAGAGGAAAGCAGAACTTCCATGGAAATTATACCGTATCCTATGAGTTTTTTAAGGAAGCAGTTGTTAAAAGTGATCTTCTGATCAACTGCACCCCTTTAGGCATGTACCCAAATGTGGATGCCTCTCCAATTCCCAAGGAATCCATCCATACAGACATCGTAATCGATATGGTTTATAATCCGCCAAAAACCCTTCTCTTGCGATATGCTGAAGAGCTTGGTATCAAAGGAATCAATGGCAGCTACATGCTGAAGGAGCAGGCGGTGAAAGCGCAGGACATCTGGAATCAAAATGAATTGTAATTTTCTCAGTTTTTGATCGTATAAAAAATAGAATATAGATGATGATTCGTTATAGCATAAGACTGAATTGTACATTCAAGGAGAAAATTTATGAGTCAGATGAAGGAATTGTATCTTAAGGTATCAGCAGATCGGGCATTACGGGAAAAATTTGCTGAATTGGTGAATAGTGTGAAAGAAGCCAGCCAAGGGGAAAAAGACGGTAAGCTCAGCGCTTTTGCAAAGGAAACCGGTTATGATATCAGCATAGAGGAAATGCAGAAGTTTTTTATGAATCTAGCCGAGAAACAGGAAGCCGCCCTGAATGAAGCAGAGCTTGATCTGGTAGCCGGTGGAAAGTCGAACGATGAATCTCCGGTTGACATCTCTATCATCGCCGTAGTCAAGTATGGTGGCTTTTGTTTCGGATAATTTAATATCGAGGGATGTTCCAATACAAAATAAGTGCACCGATCCGGTGCACTTATTTTTATGGTTTTCTATAAGAATCACTTAGTATAGATTTGCAAAGATCTCTCTGATTTCTGCATCTGTCAGATATACATAGTTGTTTCCGAGCAGTCTCTGCTGGTTTTCAACTGTTGACTTTGTAAATTCGTCAATCTGAGCCTCAACCATTCCGTACTCTCTCAAAGGCTTTTTCAAGATCAGTTTATTCAGGAATTTTTCCAGCTCGCCGTATACATCGCCGTTTGGATCAACGCCAAGGGCATCTGCGAAGATCTTTGTGGCCTGCTTGATTTTGCCGTCCGGATTCTTTCTGGTGTACATCTTGAATACTTCAGTAAAGAACTGATAATTTGCTTCTCCATGTGGTACATGGAATGCTCCTCCGATGGAATAGGAAAGCGCATGGACCGCCGCACAGCCTGCATTTCCGAATGCAATACCTGCATAACAGGAAGCCAGAACGAATTCCTTCAGATACTTGAATCTTTCCTCTTCACCCTTTGCAACGACTTCCTTATAGCCGTCCATTATCATCTGGATCGCCTGCAGGGAATACATTTCTGTGAACGGAGACGCCTTTGGTGACAGGTAGGATTCAATCGCATGGATCAAAGCATCCACGGAGCTTGTTACAAAGAACTTGTACGGCAATCCTTTTACTGTCTCAGGAACCAGCACTGCATAATCTGCATACGTCTGATCCACAGCAAGGCCTTTTTTTGTATGTAAGGACTTCAGCTCAGCGATCGTAACATTGGTTACTTCGCTTCCTGTTCCGCAGGTTGTCGGAACGACTACAAGCTCTTTTACCTTCTTCGGTGCAACTGCGCCGGTGAAAAGATCCACTGATTTTTCAGGAACATCCAGGGCAAGGATCTTGCAGATATCTACGATCGTACCGCCACCGAAGGCTATGATTCTCTTGAAATCGTATTTTTTCATTTCTACTGCGATGGCATCGATCATTTCATCGGAAGGTTCACCTGCGCCGAACTTTTCCTGGAAGATCACGTTGGTATCGATTCCAAGCGGCTTCATGTACGGAGTATACATCCATTCATTTGTAAGAACCAGATCATCTTTGCCAACCTTGAATTCATCGTTGAATTCTTTGAACGTATCAAAATAAAACACTTTTGGAACTACTCTTAATGCTTGCATTTTTAATTCCTCCTTCATTCGGGTCCTATCAACCCAACTTATGATACTTTTGATGGATTGGTTTAAAATTTTGCGCAGAATCTCTTTTCAAATTCTGCCTTTAATTCTTCTCTGAACTCCGGATGAGCAATGTTGATCAGATTTCTTGCTCTCTCTTTTAAGGTTTTGCCCTTTAATTCGGCGATTCCATACTCCGTAACAATGTAATCCACATCATTTCTAGAAGTGGTAACTGCTGCGCCATGATCTATGTAAGGTGTGATCTTTGATACCATAGATCCGTCCTTCTTCGTTGCAACGGAAGGCATCGCAATAATTGCTTTTCCTTTGCCGTCAAGTGACATCGCTGCTCCTCTTACAAAGTCAACCTGTCCGCCAACACCGCTGAACTGTTTGATTCCAATGCTATCAGATACAACCTGACCCATAAAATCAACAGCAAGACAGGAATTGATACAAACCAATTTCGTGTTCTGGGCGACGATACACGGATTATTGACATAATCAACTGTACGCATTTCAATTGCCGGATTTTCTCTGGCAAAGTCGTAAAGTCTCTTTGAGCCCATGAGGAAGGTCACGATCATTTTGTTCTTATGTAAACCTTTTTGGGAATTGTTGATTACGCCGGCTTCAAATAGATCTACCACACCGTCGGATATCATTTCCGAATGGATTCCGAGATCCTTCTTATCCTTCAGTGACTGAAGAACCGCATCCGGAATGGCTCCGATCCCCAGTTGAAGCGTTGATCCATCTTCCACAAGCTCAGCACAGTGTTTCCCGATCTCCAGCTCCAATTCACCGATCTTAGGCAGGCCTAATTCAAAAAGTGGATGTGAAGATTCAACAAATTTATCGATCTTGCTGACATGGACAAACGTATCTCCGAAGACAACCGGTACCTGATCATTTACCTGTGCAAGAACGATCTTTGCGGATTCGATTCCCTGCATCGTATAATCAGCAGAAACGCCTACGCAACAGTAACCGTGTTCATCCGGCGGCGAAACCATGACCATGAACACATCCAGTGCAAAGATCCCTTTGCGGATATAATTGGGTACTTCATGGAAAAAGACTGGTGTAAAATCTCCGTGACCTTCTGCGATGGATCCTCGCGTTGCAGGACTTGTAAACCAACCGTTGAAGCGAAAGTTCTCTTGATACTCCGGCTTCGTATATTCACCCTTACCCAGGGTTACCATATGACAAACCTCAACATCTTTATACGCTGCTGCATTAGCAACCATGGCATTAACCAGCTCCGCCGGCTCTGCAACCGCATGTGCAAATGCAACTCTGTCACCTGATTTAATGTTTTTAACTGCTTCCGCTGCAGTACATAATCTGCTGTTATATATTTCTTTCCAATTCAAGTGTCATTCCTCCCATTTTTTAGTATCTGAACGGTATTGTCTATGTGGCTTTCATCCCACATGCGTATTGTATCATTCCTTACCTTATATTGGCAATACGAGGCACAGCAATTTGTGCAGCCTCCGATTACCAGCAAGGTGTCGTATTCGCCACCCTCTTCGGCAATGACAAACTCCGCTTCTTCCAGCGACTGCTTTTTAATTGCCTCCAGCGCCTTTCCTCTATCGTACCTGGGATTGCAGCCTCCGCAGAACTTTACACCGACTAGCATTGGTCGCTCTCCTTTTCGTTTATACACAGAACCGCCGAAAAAGTTCCGACGGTTCCTTGCATATTAATTTCCGGGAAATGATTATTCTTTGATCCCTGCGATGGCCTTTGCAAGTTCCTTTTTCTGATTGATATTTCCCTGACGGGCAATCATGATTCTCTGCGCCTGCGGGGATCCTGCGCCATGCATGGACTCTGTTCTGTAACCGACAGCGGAGGAACCCAGACAGATATTCTCAAGGAATCTCAGGATTCTCATTCTGTTTTCAGTAGAGACCCCAGGTGCGGCAGCATAAAACTTGTTGCACCATTCGCCAATCGTCTTTCCGCTCTGTCCAACCTTCAGGTCTGACTCGAAATCTTTTTGTGAAGGCATGGTTACCATCAGTCCGCCTGCGATATCTTCCGCAAGTCTTACGATTTCATAAGGGAATCTGGTAACGTTCTGCTTGCATACGTTGGCAAGCAACAGATCAATCTGATAATTTCCTGCCTGTGTCTTGTAACCCTCTGCGGAACATGCGATACCGCAGCAGTATAAGGTTTCATTCAGGTGCGTCATTTCGATGAGCTTATCCTTGATATGAGAAGCCTTGTGTGCTCCATTATAATCTGCCGCAAGAGCAGCAGCGCCGATGATGACGTCGCCAACACCAACCTTACATCCGCCGTAGGACTGTCTGTGGTATCCCGCAAATCTCTCTACCATCATTCCTGCGAAGTCATATTCTTCACACAGGAAAACTCTCTCATTCGGAATAAATACATCGTCAAATACAACCAAGGCTTCCTGTCCACCGAACTTCTTGTTTCCAAGATCGATGTCCGCGTTCTCTTCCATCTTTCTGGTATCACAGGACTGTCTTCCATAAACCATAAAGATACCAGGAACGTCTGACTGGATTGCGAAGGATACTGCAAATGATTTGTCTGCTTCCGTCATTGCGATGGTAGGCATGATCAGGTGTTCGTGGGAGTTGATGGAACCGGTCTGGTGGCATTTTGCGCCTCGTACAACGATACCGTCTGCTCTCTTCTCAACAATTCTGAGGAACATATCAGGATCCGTCTGCTGGCTTGGAGCTAATCCTCTGTCACCCTTCGGGTCGGTCATAGCGCCGTCAACAACCAGGTCGTTTTCCTGTATGTATTCAACAAATTTCGTAAATCTTTCATGATAGTTTGTGCCATATTTTTTATCTGTTTCATAAGTAGTGGAAAACACTGCATTAAACGCATCCATTCCTACGCATCTCTGGAAACAGGAGGCTGTTTTCTGCCCGAGCAATCTTTGCATTTTAACTTTTTTAATCAAGTCATCTGTGCCCTGATGTAAATGTGAAAATCTGTTTACAGTTTTTCCTGTCAGATTTGATTTTGCAGTCATTAAATCAGCATACTGAGGATCCTGTGCCAATTCATACGTCATTGCCAGACAATCAATGGAAGGTTTGATCATTGGGTGATCTACCCAATCTTTCACTTCTTCTCCGAATAAATAAACCTTCGTGTCTAATTTTTTTAAGCTCTCGATATATTGAGCTCCAGTCATTAATGCCATAATACAACCACTCCTTACATGTAAAATATATTCAGGCTATATGGCGACAGAACAGCCCTATTGCTCTACCGCACCATATCGTCTATTGAAACTAACTTAATAAATAAGCAATATTTATGCCAAATAACAAGTCAATCACGAATCGTTCCTATTTTTCTTCCGGTTTCATCGATCCTTATTTAATATCTTTCTGGCCATATCAAGCAGGTCCGAACTGACAGACGTATCCAATACGACATCTTCCACTTCAGAAACTTCTTCCAGCACGATCCCCTTTACCACATCTTCAATGGTATATTGTGCGGACGGACAGGTGCTGCAGGATCCGGTCAGCTTTACATATGCAATTCCGTTTTCAAAGGCAGTCAACACGACTCCGCCAAAATGAGCTTCAAGCAAAGGATTTACCTTTTCAGCAAGTACTTTTTTAATTTTCTCTTCCATAATGACATCCCCTAATCTTTCCGTATACAATATCCTAATTTTAGTATAATCACTGGAATGGCAGTTGACAAGTGCAAAGTGGCTGTTTGACAATACACGGAATTTTTAGAATTTTGATGTTTTTCAATGGATAGATATATGGTATAATGAACGCTAACATTGAGATGCAGCGTTGCTGCAAGGAAGCGTTCATTGCATCATCCTTGTGGCCATGGCGATGATTAAATTCTCAATAAAATTTCAGACTGATCCAAAAGAAATAAATTTAATATCAATTACAATATAATTCAAGATTAGGAGAGCAACGAATATGAAAAAATTTCACTTTAATACGAATTGCGTTCAAGGTACTTACCGGCCAAAGCCGGGAGAGCCAAGAGTGCTTCCCATCGTCCAAAGCACTACCTTCTCATATGATGATTCCGATTATGTTGCGGATCTGTTCGATCTGAAGGCTGAGGGTTCCTTCTATACAAGACTTGGAAATCCGACGACGGATGCCTTTGAAGGGAAAATGAATCTTCTTGAAGGCGGCGTAGGCGCGCTGGCCCTTTCTTCAGGACAAAGTGCAAGCATGTTTGCGATACTCAATATCTGCCAGGCAGGGGATCATGTCATCGCCTCCTCCAATCTTTACGGCGGAACCTTCAATTTATTCGATGTTTCCCTGCGAAAGCTTGGAATCGATTTTACCTTCGTTGACCCCAATTCTAGTGTGGAATCGATCTTGTCCTGTGCGAAACCGAACACAAAGGCAATCTTTGGGGAAACCATTGCCAACCCCGGAATGATTGTTCTCGATTTTGGGAAATTTTCTTCCGCAGCAAAAAAACTCGATGTACCTTTTCTCGTTGACAATACCCTGGCTACCCCATACCTTTGCAGGCCCTTTGAGCATGGAGCGAATATTGTGATTCATTCCGCAACAAAATATACAGACGGACATGCGACCAGTCTCGGCGGTGTCCTGATCGATGGCGGAAATTTCAATTGGGATAACGGAAAGTTTCCCGGCCTTGTGGAACCTGACGCAAGTTATCATGGATTAA
>Ga0366816_1067_pt1 | contig 15543 bp, 11 predicted proteins | sample TotcelN113001K15_FD_207019 | JGI IMG/M metagenome (GOLD analysis project Ga0366816, IMG submission 207019) | Enriched cells from coal bed in the Powder River Basin, Montana, United States - Total cells N11 rep3 HSBNCT.N11.300.1.K15 ... | reverse complement strand
CGGTATTCGCCTACCATGTAAACGACCCCGAACGCTACGGCGTAGCTGAATTCGACTCAAGCAACAAGGTATTGTCGCTGGAAGAAAAACCTGTCAAGCCAAAATCAAATTATGCCGTGACCGGCCTGTATTTCTACGACAACCACGTGGTTGAGCTTGCGAAGAACCTGAAGCCTTCTAAGCGCGGCGAACTGGAGATTACCGATCTGAATCGTCTTTACCTGGAAAGTGGCAAGCTTAACGTTGAGATCATGGGAAGGGGCTATGCCTGGCTCGATACCGGAACGCATGAATCGCTGCTGGACGCAAGTCAGTTCATCTCTACCATAGAAACCCGCCAGGGCTTGAAAGTATCCTGCCCGGAAGAGATCGCATTCCGGCAAAAATGGATTGATGCTGCTCAATTGGAAAAGCTTGCCGACCCCTTGACCAAGAACGGCTACGGACAATATCTTTTGCGTATATTAAAAGAAACGGTGTTTTGATGAAAGCTACACCACTCGCCATTCCTGACGTCTTCCTAATGGAACCCACCGTGTTCGGAGACGAACGCGGCTTTTTCTACGAAAGCTTCAACCAATCACAATTTGACGCTGCAATCGGCAGAAAAGTGCAGTTCGTTCAGGACAATCATTCCCGCTCTGCCAAAAATGTACTACGTGGCTTGCATTATCAAGTTAAGCAACCTCAAGGGAAGCTGGTTCGTGTTGTGGCTGGCGAAGTTTTTGATGTCGCGGTTGACCTGCGCAAGAGTTCCCCAGCCTTCGGGCAATGGGTTGGCGAACGGCTTTCGGCTGAAAATAAAAGACAACTTTGGATACCAGAGGGCTTCGCGCATGGGTTCGTGGTGCTGTCGGATTATGCCGAGTTTCTATATAAGACCACCGACTATTGGGCGCCACAGCATGAACGATGCATTACCTGGAACGATGCTGAAATTGCGATTGATTGGCACATTTGCGGAATGCCCTTGCTTTCGGTCAAGGATGCGCGGGGCTCGCCGCTCAGTGGGGCGGAGGTCTTTGCCTGATGCAAAATTTTTCGATATCGCCAAAAGAAATGATCGCCAGTCTCTGGCGCAACCGCAGCCTTGTCATGGCTCTCATCAAACGAGAGGTAGTAGGCCGTTATCAAGGGTCTTTTCTTGGAATCCTGTGGTCATTCTTCAACCCAATATTCATGCTGGCAGTGTACACGTTTGTTTTTAGCGTCGTATTCAAAGCCCGCTGGAATGCTGGCAGCGATTCCAAAACTGAATTTGCCTTGGTGCTGTTTGCCGGATTAATGGTATTCAACCTGTTTGCAGACTGCGTTAATCGTGCTCCAGGGTTAATTCTTTCCAATGTCAATTACGTCAAAAAAGTAGTGTTCCCTTTGGAAATACTGCCTTGGGTAGTTTTGGGGGCGGCCTTGTTTCATGCCTTCATCAGTCTGAGTGTATGGCTTCTTTTTTACGTTACATTCTTAGGATTGCCCCACATCACGATTCTGTTATTACCCATGGTTGTATTGCCAATACTATTACTAGTCATGGGGATCAGTTGGTCTTTAGCATCGCTGGGTGTGTACCTGCGGGATGTTAGCCAGCTAATCAGTATAGTCACCACTGTGCTCATGTTCATGTCGCCAATCTTCTATCCGATATCAGCACTACCGCAGCAATACCAGACATTTCTATTTTTAAATCCATTGACAGTTCCCATTGAACAGGTAAGACAAGTGCTGATGTGGAATGAGCAGCCCGATTGGCTGATGTATGGTGCTTTTCTTGTGGTTACCTCCTTTATTGCTTGGCTAGGCTTTGTCTGGTTTCAGAAAACAAGGAAAGGGTTCGCCGATGTCCTCTGACATTGCCATTAAAGTAGAGAATCTCAGCAAATGCTACCAAATATATGACAAGCCGCGCGACCGGCTTCTGCAGATGCTGGCCCGCGGCCGCAGACAGTATTTTCGTGAATTCTGGGCATTGAAAGACGTATCGTTCGAAGTCAAGAAAGGAGAGACAGTTGGTATTGTCGGCAGGAACGGCAGTGGCAAATCCACCTTGTTACAGATGATCTGCGGCACGCTGAACCCTACCAGCGGCGGCATTCACACAAATGGCAGGATAGCGGCCTTGCTGGAGCTGGGTTCCGGTTTCAACCCCGAGTTCACCGGCCGCGAAAACGTCTACATGAACGGCGAAGTATTAGGTTTAGGAAAAAGTGAGATTGATTCACGCTTTGATGACATAGCTAAGTTTGCAGATATAAATGATTTTATCGATCAGCCTTCAAAGACTTATTCGAGCGGCATGTATATACGACTTGCATTTGCCGTAGCAATTAATGTTGATCCGGACATACTTATTGTAGATGAAGCATTAAGTGTAGGAGATATACGTTTTCAAGCAAAATGTTTGCGAGCCATTCAAGAAATAAAGGAAAAAGGGGCTTCTATTTTGTTTGTTACACACAGTACCGGCCAAATCGAAGCACTTTGCAGCCGAGCGATTTGGTTGAACGATGGTTTACTTAAAGCTGATGCACCACCCAAGCATTTGATGCGGAACTATGTGAATTTCATGGTTCATGGCATAGATGAAAAAGATTCCTCACATGATAGCACCGAAACAAAAATAATAAATCCGAGAGAAGTCCTACATAAATGGATTCATATAACAGAAAAAAACAATGTCAAAGGTAGCCTTTCAGCAAATATACATAAGGTTTGTATAACGCAGGGAAATGGCAACACACTGGATATAGTAAGCTCACAAACACAAGATATTAATGTCGCTTTTGAAGTAAAAGTTCATTCACATATATATAAACCAATTGTTGCTATTGGTATATTTAATGAATTAAATGAACCAATCATTCATTTCAATACCGAAAATACTAAAAAGCATATCCCAGAGTTGCAAGCAAATACACACTGCAATTTTGATTATAACTTTAACATCCCTGCGCTAAAACCTGGTGATTACTTGATTTCTGTTGGGATTGATGATGGCATCACAGGAGCAAGCAATATACTTTGCCATGTTTATGATGCATGGTCATTTACTGTTATCCTACCCAATAATGTAAAGCCTCAAGGTGGCTACATACAGGTTGAAAACATTAAAGAAGAAATCACAAACATAGGTGCATAAATGAATCACTTTTTACCATTCGGATATGTAGCACGTACTGAGCAAGTTTTGTACAATGACACTCCAGGAAATTTTATATACCAACCCTATGTTTATGAGTTGGCTTTGCATTTAGCAAAGGGTTCAAATATTAAGTGGATTATAGATATAGGCTGTGGATCCGCAGGAAAACTTGCGCCCCTGGCTAAACATTTCTCGATTATAGGTATTGATTCTAAAGTCGGGATCGAAATGGCTAGGCAAACAATACCTGAAGCAGAATTATTAGTGCATGATTTGGAATCAGGATTACCATATTTGACTGAAGAAATATTGAACAATGCTTTAGTTATATGTTCAGATGTAATAGAGCATTTAAAAAATCCTGAAGTACTAATGGGCAATCTTGCCGAATTATCCCGCAAAGTACCATTCCTTATTATATCAACACCTGATCGTGACAGAGCACGTGGCTGGCTTGATAACGGACCGCCGGCAAATACTGCACACGTTATGGAATGGAATGGAACTGAGTTCGTCCGGTTTATGCATGATGCTGGATTTGATGCGGTACCATTCCATGGTCACACCATTAATACTGACTTCCACAGATCCAAATCAACACTAATCGCTGTTGCCGGTAGACATGCGCAGTTAAAAAAATCCCCTCCGAAAAAAGTTGCTGCCATCATACATAGTTACAATGAAGCTGACATATTACCAGAGGTCGTGCAGCACTTAATTGAGCAAGGTATAGAAGTACATTGCTTTGATAACTGGTCAACAGACGGGTCTTGGGAAATTATTCAAGAAATGATGATTAAGGGAGAAGTAAATCATTGTGAACGGTTTCCAATTGAGCCATGCGAAAATTATGAATGGCATGAGCAATTATCGAAAACTTCCGAGTATGCAATGACTTTAGATGCAGACTGGATTATGCACTATGATGCAGATGAAATTAGAGTATCGCCCTGGCAGGGCGTTACATTATGTGATGCTATAGCATATGTTGACTCGCTTGGTTATAACGCAATTGACTTCACAGTACTTGATTTTAGATTTATAGAAACGGGCCTCAATACCACAACACCCTATCAACAAAATCTTTCTCATTTTGAGTTTGGCCGTAGGCCAGGGCACTTTATGCAAATAAAGTGTTGGAAAAATATCCAAAAAGTTGATTTAGCTGATACTGGTGGACATAGTGCTAGTTTTGATAATAGAAAAGTATATCCTATAAAATTTCTTTTAAAACATTATCCATTAAGGAATAAGACTCAGGCGGTCAGCAAAATATTTAACTACCGCTTGCCTAGATTTACCAAAGAAAAACTTAAATATGGCTGGCATAGCCAATATGATTGTTATGAAAGTTCCAAAGAAATTAGGGGATGGAAGCACTCAGATCTTTTGCCATGGCATGCAGTACATTTTAGCACTGAATATGTTGTTGAAAGAATAAGCGGGATTGGGTTAGTTGATTGACTGACTATTAAATATCCGTAATGAACTCAATTTTCGCTTCTAGAAAACTATCTTACATGAACAATGATACATATTATCTTGACACCGTAACTAAGGTTTGGTCGCGACCTAGCTATAGTAGTATTTCCTATAGTGACGGGGACGAAGTCGAGTGCCGTATTGCTGAAGTCATTAGGAAAGTCTGTGATCTTACCGTGCTATCTAGCGAATTAATACAGCATTGCACCGACTGGCCATCTCTTTACCATCTTAGCAGTACCCGAGCTAACATCTTGCGCCCATTTTATAGCCTAGTAAAAGGCAAGGATGTGCTCGAGATTGGAGCCGGATGCGGTGCTATCACACGTTATTTAGGTGAGTCTGAGGCAAATGTTTTAGCCTTGGAAGGTAGCATACGCCGTGCTGCGATCGCCCGTTCCCGTACGCGCGACATGTCGAATGTGGACGTGCTGGCAGATCGGTTTGATAACTTTCAAACCGATCAGAAGTTTGATGTAATTACTTTGATTGGCGTCTTGGAGTACGCAAATCTTTTTACTGATGGAGAACAGCCTGCGCTTACTATGCTCAAGCGCGTCCGATCTCTTCTCAGGCCTAACGGCAGGCTTATTATCGCCATTGAAAATCAATTTGGCTTAAAGTATTTTGCAGGCGCACCAGAAGATCATTTAGGTGAGCCGATGTACGGCATCGAAGGCCGCTACCGCCATGATCAGCCGCAAACATTCGGCCGTAAGGTACTGGCTGATATATTGAAGCTTTCTGATTTTGTAGAGTCTGAATTCCTTGCCCCTTTTCCCGACTACAAGTTTGCTACATCTATTGTTACTGAAGATGGCTTTGCTTTTGAAGGATTTGATGCTGCGGCACTGGCTTGGCAAAGTGTAAAGCGCGATCCTCAACTACCAGCACATTTGGCATTCTCGCCAGAGTTAGTTTGGCGCGGCCTAGTGAACAATGGAATTGCTCTGGATATGGCAAATTCCTTTCTAATTGTCGCAAATACATCTCCACAACAGCAAAATATCAACCCCATTCTTGCTTATCACTACAGCACAGAGCGCGATGCTAAATTTTGCAAAGCAACTGTTTTCGAGAAAACTGGTACTGATTCCGTCGAAGTTATATACCGGTCGTTAGCAATGGATGAGGTAAGGAAAGTAGAAGGCCTTCTTGTTCAATTCAGTTTTCCTGAGAAAGACCAATATATTCTTGGCACACCTCTATCGTTTGAACTGATTGACATCGTTACCCGAGATGGTTGGAGCATAGAAGAGGTCGGAACATTCATGCATCGATACTTGGGTATTGTGAAAGAAAGGGTATTCCCTGCCGATCAATCTCTTAAATTAGACTGTGCCGATACTCCCCTCCCTGGATTCTGCTTCGATTTAGTACCTCAAAATATAATTATCAGTTCTGATGGAAAATGGCACGTTATAGATAAAGAGTGGGTTGTGGTGCACGGTGTAAATGTCGGGTGGCTCGTGTTTCGTACTTTGATGCTATTGTTGAATAGTGTAACTCGCTTCGGTCAACCAAAAGGTAAGTTGCCTCAAACACGAATTGGCTTTTTTTCTGAAATTTTCCAAACGATTGGCTTGAATTCAAGCCCTTTATACTTTGATTCCATAGCGAAAATAGAAGCTTCTGTTCAGTCGGAAGTCTGTGGTCGACCTATTGATGCTTATTTGGATTGGCATCCTCAAGCCGCTATTAATTTGCGTAAGAGCCATAACCAAATAATTTCTGACCTCGATAACGAAATTGCCATTTGTAACCAAGCAATTTCTGATCTCAATTTTGAAATTGCCAATATCAACCGAATAGTCGAAGAACGTGATAGAAAAATAAAGAGCCTTCTCTTATCCAAATCTTGGGTTATTACTAAACCATTAAGGTTTTTGAGTCGTATTTTAAGAGGTCGTTTTAATGAGACACCACTCTCATTTTCTCGAATACACAATATAAGAAAGATAGCGTTGCGTGCTCGTAATGCAGCTCGTTATTTAATTCGTGCTGACTTCGACGGGTTATTCAAGCGGTTGCGAGCATATAAGCAAAATGAGTACTCCGCCAACTCCCAACCCGCCAGTAGCAAGCCCTTGAATCAGCAACACTGGGCTGTCGTGGCCACGAAGCATACTCTGTTTATCGCATACCTGATTGCAGATCGTTTGCGTGCGCATGAAGTAAATGTCGACGTCATGACAGACTTTTCGCCAAGCTTCTCACATGACTATTATGTAGTTATCTGTCCGCAAATGTTTGGAAAACTTCCCCCGGGGAACCAACGCATAGTTTTTCAGATGGAACAATCCGTAAGTTCGCGTTGGTTCACGAAAAATTATATAAATTTATTGAATAGTTCTTTAGCTGTTCTGGATTATGCACTAACTAATATCGACTTTTTGTCCACTAAATATATCTCATATCCGCAGGTAAACTATATTCCAATTGGAGCATCGACGCACTATGGAATTTCAATTCCATATGTCGATAAAACTTGCGACGTATTGTTCTACGGGGATAGTAAAAGTTCTCAGCGACGCGTTCTGATGCTTGACGCCTTGAAAAAAAGATTTGATGTACAAGTCGTGAATGAAGTTTTTGGCCATGACATGATTAAAGCAATAAAGCAGGCGCGCGTAGTAATCAATCTTCATTATTATGAAGATGCTTTACTGGAGATGCCGCGTATTCAGGAGTGCCTGTCATTAGGCGTTCCTGTAGTATCGGAATCGGCTCAGGATCAAAATGACTACCCAGAGCTTGTTGGATCGGTACGATTTTTTGATCAAGGATCAATACCAGCGATGCTTGAAGCTGTTGATGGTGCTTTAAAGAATCCGGTGCCGACTGAAACCATCAATATGTCTGTCTTGAACAGTGTAAGACGGTTTGAATTCATGTTCGACCGATTTTTAGTGGGCGCAGGTTTTCTACCTGCTACGCATGTGAACGATATGTATTTACCGATACCTGATTCGGTTAATCGTCTGATACTGTCTATGCCTGAGACGATTGCACGTAGACGTATTTTTGAGGCAGAACGACCGCAGAATTGTGCTGTTTTTGATGGAATTCGTAAGACACCTGGTTGGATAGGTTGCGGTCTAAGCTATATGGCTCTCGCTCAGCATGCAATAAAACACGGTAAAAACTTCTTAAACGTTATGGAAGATGACGTTCTATTACCTTCTGACTTCGAGATCAAGGTGGCTGCCGTGCATGAATTTCTTGACGCTCGCCCTGGTGAATGGGACATATTTGCTGGTGTTATTGCTTCGCTCCACCCTGAAGTAAAAATTCTCTCCGTTGAGATCTTTAAGGGAATTACTTTTGTTACTATTAACAAAATGACCAGCATGGTATTCAATATATACAATGAGAAAGCATTGCATCTTTTAGCGTCTTGGAATTCTGCTAATCATGACGCACAATCAAACACTATTGATCGCTATATCGAAAGTCAGGCCAATCTTAGGGTCGTCATAACTCTTCCATTTTTTGTCGGACATCGTGAAGAACTGAATTCAACTCTTTGGGGATTTAAAAACACTCAATACCGCGACATGATAATAAAAAGTGAAAATACAATACAGGAAATGGTTCAGTCCTATAAGGATATGCAACTTTACAGAAGCAGTTAATTATTGGTTTATAGCGAACATTGCGTTATTGCTCAACATTTATATTTTTTGTAGGCTCCTTGAAATTGCTAGAAAGGGCCGTCGACGGTTGTAACCTGCTTATATATTCTTTAATTAATAAATATATGAATAATATCAATAGCAAAGACATCGTTATTAGAAGATCATCGGTTGATTCTTTGCCGAAGTATAAAAATTTATATAATATCTGCTTCCCTAAAGCGGCACATCTTAGCTCCGCTTACTTGCAATGGCTTTACCAAGATAACCCCTCTGGTGAATTTGTAGGTGCAGATGCCTACTCAGGAAGTGAAATTATTGGGCAAGTTGCTGCTATACCCGGCAAATATTTTTTTAATGGTCGGTATGTGAGGGGCTTATTAGCAGTAAATGTTGCTGTCCATCCTAAATTTCAAGGACGTTTTTTATTTAAAAAACTTGGCTTGAGAATGTGTGAATTCGGGGCCGAGGAGGGTTATGAATTTGTTATTGGTGTAGCTAATGCAGCCGCAACACCAGGCTGGACACGCCAGATGGGATTTCAGTTAGTTCAGCCATTAGAAGCCCGTTTAGGTATAGGCAACCTTAACATTAATTTAGTTGCTGCAGCAGAGTTAGGACAGCTTAAACGAACATGGTCAGACAAGAATTTGGCATGGCGCAGCGCCAACCCCAACAACCCTATTTTTAGTTTTAGTACGGGTGATCGGTTGCGGTGCTATGCAGCAGCAAAGGGAAACTATTTACCTGTGTACTCAGAACTACCTATGCAGGATCACTCACACGTGGAAATTAAGAATCCGCATTTTCTTTCACCATTTCGTCTTTTTTTGGGACTAGTTCCGAATGGAGCTTGCAAATTCAGAGGCTACATGACTATCCCTCAGCGTTTTCGTCCATCACCTTTGAATTTCATTTACCGATCTCTTACCAAGCAAGTCCCAAAGCTCGACAAAGATCATATTAATTTTTCGTTTCTTGATTTTGATGCTTATTAGATTGCACTTAAAGTAATGGAAATAGATGTGTATGTTTATTAGGATCACCCTTGTCAAACAATAAAACTGCATCAGTTCTTGTGGCCATAGGCCGCTTATCCCCTTTCGTCTTAATTAGCTCCATGTTGTTCATTTTTGCTGGAGTGTTTTATTACTTGACGGGATTCCCCTTGTACTGGAAAGACAGGGTCATAGTGGATTTTATGGGTTGGGGAGGACTTTGCTGCCTAATTGCATGCCTTCTCAAGCGCAATGACTCAATGCAAGCGCGTTCTCTTTTTATGTACGCTGTATTGCTCTATCTAGCCATCGGCGTCGGCATAGCTGAAAGCGCTGCAACTGCGCTATTTATAGTTTCATCTCTTTGGTACGGCCGCGGATTACTCAGCTTAATTTTCCGAAACAACAGTGTGAATTTTGGAGCGACCCGGCCTATTCTTATAGGGATAGCTCTACAACTTGCTTTTTTTGGCGCATTGATTCATTTCCCTTTTAATTATCGGGGGCTTTATCTTGCAGTACTACTTGCTCCCGTAATAATCTTGTTTCTTTCGAGACGTATTGTCGAAAGTTGGAATAGGCTCGTTAAGGAGGTAGACACACGCACTGATGCCGTTATGCGAATCCCTTACTGGTATTTCGTACTAATGGTCATCCTAATAGGATGGACTGCACGTTTTGCTTTTTTCCCCACAATAGGTTATGACGACAACGCACAGCATTTGAGAATGTGGACTCAACTCACATTTCGTCATATTTATTCTTTCGATGCTATTACTCAAATATGGGAAGTTGCTCCGTTCGCTGTCAGCATCTTACATTCGATCGTTTCCTTGGTGGCTGGAGTAGATTCACGAGGCGCATTAAATCTCGTACTCTTAGCGCTCTTATTTCGTCAGATATGGGCGATTATCACTCGTTTTTCCTTAGAACATAGTGATCGTTTACTTGTTGTTCTTCTTTTTGCCAGTACGCCTATGGTCGGGAATCTACTTGTTTCTCTACAGACCGAATTATTTTTGGCGCTTCTCGTAACATCGGGGGCTAGGTTGGTGCTGGAATCGCATGAGGGTTTTTATAGCAGCAATGCGCTAGTAGTTATGGCCGTGGCGGCCATGTGTTGTGCTGCAAAGCTACCGGGCGCCTTGCTGGGATCATTATTAGTGACAACCTTCTCTATAAAGGCATATTGTTTACATAAAGAGAGTAAATTGCCGTTTTTTTTCGGCAGTAGATTAGCCGTATTTTTATTTTTCTGTCTTTTGGTTTTCGTCGCATTTAATTCCTATTTAGCCGCTTGGCTAGCAACAGGAAACCCCCTTTTTCCACTTTACAATGGAATATTTAAGTCTTCATATTTTGGAGCTTATAATTTTTCTGATACCAGATGGGTAAGAGGTTTTAATTTCAAAAGTTACTGGGAGGTATTTTTCAAAACATCCGAACACTATGAGTCGGAAGATTTTGTAGCGGGGTTTCAGTACTTGTTCCTGCTACCTGTAGCTTTAATCGCGATGTTGCGACGAGCTCCTAGACTGAATACGCTGTCTTTGCTTGTTCCACTCCTAGGGTTTGGTATTGTGATGTTTTCTATAACGCAATACTGGAGGTATGTTTTCCCAGTTTTTCCACTCGCAACAGCAGTCATCGGGGGCCTATTCGTGTGGGCATCCGATAGAAAGCGGCGTTTAGTGAGGGGAGCCATAATGGCGTGTATTGCGCTCAACTTTTATTTTTATCCTGGTATATCATGGTTATTTAACGCCGCACCGCAGAGCGCCTATACCGAAAGCGGCCGACAAACGCTCACTGAGAAATTTGCTCCTGCAAAGGCGGTCACAACTCAGCTGAACGAAAGAATATCAGAAGGGCGCGTGCTATATCCTGGAGAAAGCCCATTTGGAGCGACTCTTCGAGGAGACCCTATCTATGTCAATTGGTACTCTCCTGCGCACTCGGCTCATATGGCCGCTATGAAACGAGATGAAGACGTAGCGTCTTTCTTAAAGGATGAAAGAGTCGGTTTCGTTATCTGGAATATGAGGAGCTTGAGCAAACCAGAAGATCCGAAATGGTTGCTCCGAGAATATTTGAGCCATGCTGGTCTTCCAGAATTTCAAGTCGGCAATTATGTCGTTTATCGGGTTATTGGACATGATTTATCATATCGCAAAGTATTCAATCTTGAAGATGTCTTGCAGATGAATCCCTTGGAGGTTGGGGGCACTTCCCTTGAGCATCGAAAAGAAGCCTATGTTACGAAGGGTGTGCTGGCAGGACCGACACCTCATGTTCTGGCGAGATTGCAATTAGGAGGCGCAAGTATTGCCCGATACCACGTTAATTTTAGTTGCCGAGAGGCGTCAGGTTACTTTATTGCACAAGTTAACTGGAATATTGGAACACCTTATTACCGCCGCGTTCCCTGTGGCGAGGGCATGGTTAGCTTTACCGAATCGGTTCCTGTGCCTGCCGGGGCAACAAACGCGGAGATTTACGCTACTGTAGGAGATACCACGGAAGCCCTTGTATCTAAATTGACATTAGAGACGAATTGAAATGACTATTATGAACAGCGATCTGATTGTTGCCGTAGTTATTCCCTGCTATAAAGTCAAGCGCCATATCCTCGATGTTATACAAGGAATAGGCCCAGAGTGCTTTAGGATCTATATTGTTGATGATTGTTGCCCTGATTCCAGCGGAGAATTTGTCCGCCTTAATTGCACGGACGCGCGAGTCGTCGTGTTGCAAAACAAAGTGAATATGGGGGTCGGCGGCGCTGTCATGGTGGGCTATCAGGCCGCGATCGCCGATGGCATGGATGTGATCGTCAAGATAGATGGGGACGGCCAAATGGATGCAAGCCTGCTCCTGAATTGCATAGCGCCAATCCTTTCTGGCGAAGCCGACTACACTAAGGGTAACCGCTTCTTTGATCTGGAAAAGGTCCGTGCGATGCCGAAGATGCGATTATTAGGCAACGCAGCCCTGTCCTTCATGACTAAATTATCATCAGGTTACTGGAACTTATTCGATCCAACAAATGGCTACACTGCAATCCACAGGGATGTGGCGAGACGTTTGCCCTTCGAGAAAATCAGCCAGCGCTATTTCTTCGAAACCGACATGCTGTTCAGACTTAATACCGTTCGGGCGGTGGTTGTTGATGTGCCGATGCAAGCGAAATATGGCGATGAAATCAGCAACCTCAAAATTTCAAAAATCATAGGTGAGTTCTTCGTTAAACACATTCGCAACTTCGGCAAAAGGATTTTTTACAACTACTATCTCAGGGACATGTCGATCGCATCAATTGAGTTGCCGCTTGGAGTGCTGATGATGACTTTTGGTATAGTTTTTGGAAGCTACCACTGGATCGAATCCACACAGAAAGAAATAGCGACCCCTGCCGGCACTGTAATGCTTGCTGCTACTCCTCTGCTGATGGGACTGCAGTTCGTTCTCGCCTTTATCGCACACGATATTTCCTCAGTCCCCCGGCAAGTGTTGCACCTCCGAGGGACAGCTATGGCCAGATACAAGATTGTCGAATGATAAGTTACCAATTCATGATCTACGTCGGCATCGGTGCGCTATCCGCTATCGTAGACGTCGCTATGATGACAGCACTGATCATGCTCGGAGTTCATTATGGCGTTGCAGCATCCCTAGGTTTTGTGGCCGGCTTAATGTTCAACTACACTTGCCAATCGAAGGTGACGTTTCGGGCAACCAGTTCATTGTCAACGATCACCAAGTTTGGAGTCGTGACGTTTATGAATTATCTGATCACATTAGCATGCATCATAGCGTCTATGCATTGGCTAAGCAGTGTGCTAATAGGTAAACTGGCATCGCTGACTGCGGTCGCTGCTAACGGATTCTTATGGAGCAAATATTGGATATTTAAATAATTACGGTTAAGATGATTCTTGTAGAGCAAGAGATTCTGGGTTGCGGTAAGACACTTTTCTTATTGTATTTTTAATGCCAAAAATGCCTCCTAAAAGTTCCATACTAACTGTAGATGAACGGTGAACTCACGCGTTACAAACGTTCGGGTCTATAACGTTCAGATTAAGGCGCTGTTGGTGCTCGATTCTTCACTCTCCAGCTTGCTAAGGAAAAGCATATTTTCCAAGCAGTCCAACATGACCTACTAGACACCTATCGAACACGACTTTCATGGAATGTATAGAGAGGTCAACATCAAAAGTCTGCAGAATTTCATGCGAAACTTAATTTTCAAGCTAATTCAGCCAACGGAAACGACGGTCAGGTTTAGGCTGTTTCGAAATGATTTTGTACATATACCGTGCCTTTTCTCTTTTGATCTCCTATTTCTGCCTCTTCCCAAGTCAAGTTCTAAGATCGAGGCCGGGTATATTCATTTTTACTTCAACTTTGATGTCCATTGAAAAATACGAACAATCATCGGTTGCCATCTTCCTGTTTGCTCATCAGGACGATGAATTCGGTGTCTATGAGCAAATTTTTGTCGAGCAGCAGCGGGGCCAGCGCATAGTTTGTGCTTACCTGACCAGCGGCGCGCCGAAAGGCGGAGATCCTATACACCGCAATCGGGAGTCGCTGGCCGTACTGGGACGTCTGGGTGTCCCTGCGAACAACGTGGTATTCGCTGGTGCGCTGCTAGATATCGCGGATGGACATCTAGTGAACGCAATTCAGACTGCGTCTGACTGGATGAAGCCTTGGCTGGTGTCATTTGCTGCCATTAGAGCAGTGTATGTTCCTGCATGGGAAGGAGGACATCCGGACCACGATGTGCTACATGCCGTTACTGTCCAGCTTTGTATGGAGCTAGGGATCGAGTCACGTGTGAGGCAATTTCCTCTTTACAACGCTTTCAATTGTACTAGGCCATATTTTCACGTACTTTCGCCGTTAAAAGAGAATGGCGAGGTCGACCGCTCATCGATTCCATGGAGAAGACGCGTTCGCTTTCTCGGCTATGCACTTAGTTACCCTTCGCAAAGGACCAGTTGGATTGGCCTTTTTCTATTTTTCTTCTTGCATCACATGATAAAAGGCAACCAGGACCTACAATCGACCAGTGCTTCACGTATTCGAGAGCGCCCCCACGACGGCCTGTTGTATTATGAGCATCGTCGTTTTTCATCTTGGGAATTACTTCGTTCAAAATTATTTGCTTGGCTTGCAGCGAGAGAGGTAGGGTAACCGGTAATCCCCCCCTTTTTAAAGCGGCAAGAGGGTAGAAGCTATGCGGCCAAGGCCAGTTTCTGCTTTGGCGTGATGCCACCGATGGCCATGTTTGGGCGTTCGTGATTATAGGTCCACAGCCAGCTCGTTGCGAAATCTTGCACCTCATCTATCGTATCAAACAGGTAATGTGCCAGCCAGTCGTAGCGCACCGTCCGGTTATACCGCTCAATATAAGCGTTCTGCTGCGGCTTGCCCGGCTGGATGAATTCCAGATGAATCCCACGTCGTTGCGTCCAGGCCGTCAATGCCGCACTGACGTATTCGGGGCCGTTGTCACACCGTATCCTCTTCGGCTTGCCTCGCCATTCGATGATTCTTTCAAGCGACCGGATCACGCGCGCTGATGGCAGCGAGAAGTCCACCTCAATGTCCAGCCCCTCGCGGTTGAAATCGTCAATCACATTAAACAGACGAATGCTGCGTCCATCTGCAAGTTGGTCATGCATGAAATCCATCGACCATATTTCGTTGATTGCAGTTGGCACCGAAAGCGTTTCGGGCTTTTTCCTGATCAACCGTAAGGGGTCCATAAACCCCAACTATTCAGGCGTCCATTTCGCTGGTTAAATCCGGGTATGCCAATTCCACGGCAACAACGCCTCAACCTCTTCCACGGTCTTCGCCGCCGGCAAGTCACGCATGACACGGCGCAGCCAGGTGTATGGCTCCAAGCCGTTGGCCTTGGCCGTCTCCACCAGCGAATAGATGATCGCGCTGGCATTGGCGCCGGCGGTCGTATCACTGAACATCCAAGCCTTGCGACCGATCACGAACGGACGAATCGCATTCTCACATCGGTTGTTGTCAATTGGCAAGTCGCCACGTTCGGTGTAGCGCGTGAGCATGCTCCAGTAATCGCGCATATAGGACAGCGCCGTGCCAAGCGCGCTTTTCGGCGTGACGACGGGCAGCGTCATCGTAAGCCATGCGTGCAGCGCCGCCAGCGCCGGCACGCTGTGCTGTTGGCGCGCCGCCAGGCGCACAGCAAGGTCGGCGTCCTTGTGCTCGCGTTCAATGCGATACAGCTGGCCGATCAGGGCGA
>Ga0366816_1066_pt1 | contig 15768 bp, 17 predicted proteins | sample TotcelN113001K15_FD_207019 | JGI IMG/M metagenome (GOLD analysis project Ga0366816, IMG submission 207019) | Enriched cells from coal bed in the Powder River Basin, Montana, United States - Total cells N11 rep3 HSBNCT.N11.300.1.K15 ... | reverse complement strand
GTTGCGCAGCAGCAGGTATGCGCCTCCAAGAACCAGAAACAGCACGGAGTACTCGCCGATCGCGCCGCCGCCGCTGAAAACGAGTGTGTTGAGAAACGCATCCGGCATCACATCCAGGCTGGAATAATTCACTGACTTCTGGTCGTACCAGATGGCGTCCGACGTCATCACCGCCGGGAAAAATACCGTCATGAACTCCCTGCCGACAAGAGCTGGATTGAAGCGGTTCCGCCCTAGGCCGCCATGCAGCATCTTGCCGAAGAGGACGGCCATAACTCCGCCGAAAGCCACCACGTGGAGCGGCGTGAAAGGCGCAAGCGTGCATGCCAGCAACGTGCCTGTGACAAGCGAGGAACCGTCGGCAACGGTCTCGCTCTTGCCGAAGTAAAGACGCGAAAACAGAAACTCGGTCAGCACGGCGCTGCCGCAGGCGACGAGGATGACGAGAATGGGCGCCAAGCCAAATGCGGCCCATGCCATGGCGCAGCAGGGGAGCAGCGCGAACAGGACATCCGCCATGATTTTGCTGACGGAATCCGACCTTCTGATGAATGGCGGGAGGATAGCGTTACTCCATTTCATGGTTCGCCCTCCTGCCGCAGACGCGCCTTGCCTGCCCTGATAGATGCCATTAGCGGCACATTGGCAGGGCACACATGCTCGCATGCTCCGCACTCTATGCACACATGGAGATGATGCCTTTTCAGCATTCCGGGATCGTTGCGCCGCCATCCCTCGTCATATTTCAGTGGCATGAGGCGCACCGGACAGGCTTCGATGCACCTGTCGCAGGCAATGCAATTCTCTCGCTTGACAGGCGCGCACGGCAAAACGAGAACGCCGCCGCTGCCCTTTGTGACCGGAGACGACCAGTCCGTCACATGCCGGCCCATCATCGGCCCGCCCAACACGATGGTGTGGCGGTCGGGCGAGATGTCGAGCTGGCTTAGCAGAAACCCAACAGGGGTTCCGATTGGCACCTCGTAATTGCCGGCCTGTCTAACTCCTTCGCCGGAAATGGTGAGGACGCGTTTCACCACCGGCAGACGATCCGCCAGCGCCCGGTATGCCGCAACAACCGTACCCGCATTGCTGACGACGAATCCTTCGACGGAAGGATGCACGGGATGCGCCATTTCGCGCCCCGTCACGGCATGGACGACCTGGCGTTCGCTGCCCTGCGGATACGCGTCCTTTACCGCCTGCACGCGATACCCCGCGTAGCGCTCCTGCACCAGATAAGGCGCAAACGCCGCCTCCAGTTCGGGATTGTCCGACTCGATCACGATCACGACTTCTATTGCGAGCAAAAGCGTGTTGATGAGCCGTATGCCTTCAAATAGCGCTGCCGTCTGTTCACGCATCAGCGCGTAATCCGCCGTCAGATAGGGCTCGCATTCCACACCGTTGAGGATGAAGGCGTTCACATGATGTCCTGCCGTGCGGTACTTGAGCGCCGCCGGAAATTGCGCGCCTCCTGCGCCGACCACCCCCGCCTCCGCCAGCAGCTTCAGGATCGTTTCGGGCGGCGGATCGCTCGGCGGGACTTCGGGGATATCGATGCACGCCCCCTCGAAATCATTCTGCAGCACCAGCATCGACGCCGCCATTCCCTCATCCCGATCCAGGAAATCCTGCATCCCGACTATGTGCCCCGAAACCGGCGCATGAACATGAGCGGAGAAGGGATCCCCGGCCTCTGCAATCAATTGGTGCTTCAGCACCCTGTCGCCAGCCTGCACGATGGGGTGCGCAAAGTGGCCGTGATAGGAAGACAGCGGCATGAACAGAAGCGGCGACTCCGCCAGCGTTTCGATCTTCCGCTCTTTCGTGGCGGCTTTGGTGGCTGCGAACCGCATCATGCCGCGCGCTCCCTGCATGCCGGCTCCTTGTGGGCGTCCAATCCGGCCGTCTGTACGATCTGTCCCGCTTCATCCATCAGAAACCCCTCGATCGGGTGCTGCTTCTGGATTTGCCGGATTTTCATTAAAAACCCTGTCGGCGTTTCATTGAACAACCCTGTCGAAAGCATGTCCCCAAGCATCGCATTTTCGGTTATGACGCCCACCATCCGGTTGGTGGAAGGGTGCCCCGTCTGCGAGTTCAGGATATGTCCGTAGCGCTTGCCGCCGATTTCAACAAAATTGTCGCCCTGAGCCGATGTTGAATAGGCCTGGTTGGCCATGTTCAGCGTAAAAAGCGGCATATCCGTTCCGGGTTCGTCCATGCTCACTTGCCAGAAAGGATGGCTGGCGTCATTGAGCGCCACTATCGTGCTGCCGCCGGCATTCACAATCGCATCGGTTATTCCCATTTCGCGCATCTTTTCCATCATCCGGTCCACGGCATAGGACTTGATGAAAGAGCCCGTGACAATCTCCTGCCCCTTTGCAATGCGAACCGCATTCCCGCGTATTTCAATCTGGTTGTCATCCACCAGCGGCAGCACCCGCGCCAGATCAGCTTCTGAGGGTGTACGATGCATATCGCCCCGGTAAAACCCCCAAAGACGAACGAGCGGCATTACCGTAATGGCATACCGCCCATCGAATAAGGATGAAAGCGTTTTTACCAGGCTGAGCATGCGAACGGTTTCATCGTCCACCATGACAAAAGTACCCGCATGCTGGTTGATCAGGTCAAAATACGACCCTTTCCGGTAAGAATTGTATTGACTGTCGATGGACTCAAGAACGTCGAAAAGGACGTCAAACTGATCGTCCGTACACACCGCAGGAATCTTTATGCGGATATCTGCATGAAACAGAAAGCGCGTCTGAACCTTGTACAGGAAATCGTCCATCGCAGCGTCTGACAAAGCTTATTTGTAGGATTCGGAATTGGTCTTGGATTCGGTCTTGGCTTTGGATGCGTGGGCCTTTTCAGGTTTTGCTTTTTCCAACGTGGTTTCGGGTTTCTTCGGCGCTGTCTTATCGACATCGAGCGCCTTTACGGGTACTTCCGTCGCTTTTGCCTTTACCGGCATCTCCGGCGCTTTCGCCGTTTCAGATTTTGCTTTTTCTACGGTCGTTTTGGGTTTCTTTGGCATTGCTCTATCAACGCCAGGCGCTTTTCCCGGCATCTTTTCAGGCACATCCGACGCTTTTGCCTTGTCAGTCGTTTCCGTCGCGTTCGCCGTTGCAGCTTCCGCCTTTGCTTGTGCATGGGCATCATTCACTTTATACCCCACCACAATCATTACTACACCGAACAGAAACAGACCCATATTTTTGATCGGCTGCATTACTTGTTTCATAGCTTGTCCTTGCTGGCGTCCTCGTTAACAAACGGGAAAAACTTCCACATGCAAAATTTATTGTACTGCACAATACCTGACACCACGCCTGGGCGACAAGGGGGGCATTGATGCGGCAGGGTATTCTTGCAACGTTGCAGAAGGCGGAGAACAGGTCTGGTTCCAGCTCGACAGCAGACGGCGCAACGGATTAACTTCAGTGAGTGTGCCGGTTACCGAAAATCTGAGGGAAAGACGTTTTCTCGACGATAGGCCGAAAATAATCTTCATCGATCCGATGGAGTGGCAGGTTCTTGGGATTACTCATGAAAAATAAAGATCAGCGTAGCGGTTGCCACTTTTGTACAGGAAAATCTGAAATGGAAAAATCCCAGCGCCAGTTCCCCGGGGTTTCTCTGGATTATAGAAGCCATCGTGATTCAGGCACACCCAAACAAAAAATTTCAGAATGGCCATCCCATCCATCCCGACCAAGGGCCGCACACTGGACTATGCCGCTTCGGTTTACGATGTGCTGGAGCCGCTGTTCCTGTTTAATAAACAGGACGAGTTCGATAACGCCCTTATCCGGTCGCTCGCTCCCCAGCCGTCCGATGCCGCGTGGCAATCAACCCCAGGGGGAGCACGGTGGGAAGCAAGAACGGGTTCAACCCGGAGCTGGTCATAGAGGTCTGACGCCGCACTAACCCATATAGCGGCCTTGCATGGGCCCTCCGCCCAATCCGGCGCAGAGGGTTCGCCAATGCTTCCATTACCGGAAACGTCAGTCCGGCAATGATGATGCTCGGCCTGCGGCCGTCATTCCGGTCGTTTACAACTCCAGCAGCGATACCGTCAATACGGGCGCGGCGCGACCTTGCCGTTCTCGTCGGAGATGACGATTTCGACGCGCCGGTTCAGGCGGCGGCTCCGCGCCGTATCGTTGGGGGCGACCGGATAAAGCTCGCCGTAACCCTGTGTCGCGATACGGTCTGAAGAAACGCCCATTCCCGTCAAGGCGGTACGAACGGCGTCGGCGCGGCGCTCCGACAATTGCCGGTTATGCGCCGAACTGCCGGTACTGTCGGTGAACCCTTCCACCAGCACCGTGCGTTGCGGATTCTGCTGCATGAAGTCGGCCAGCTTGCGCACGGTGCGCATCCCTTCCGGGTTCAGGCGCGCCTGATTGGTTGCGAACAGGACGTCGCCGAGCGTAACCACCATGCCGCGGTCGGTCTTTTTTGCCGCCATGTCGGCAAGCTGCGCTTCCAGTTGCGCCGCGCGCGCTTGCGCCTGCTGCGCCTGCATCCTGGCCTGATCTGCTTCACTGGTGCGCTGAGCCAGGCGAAGCTGTTCGCGCTCGCTGGCTGCGCTGGCAATGGTCGCTTCCGCCGCCTTTTGCTTAGCCGCCTCTTGTGCCTGCGCTATCTTTTGCTTGGCAACATAGGCGCGCTGATCGATATCCCTGACGCTTGCCTTATTGTCGGCCGCCGCATTGGCATCCTGCAGCGCCAGGCCTGCCTGCCGCAGTTCCACCGGCGCGTAATTGACGACGTTCGGGTCTTTTTGCGCAATGTTGTAGTCGCTGCGCGCCTCTTCAAGCAAGCCGGTCGTTTTTGTCGTGGTGCCGCAAGCGCCGACCAGGGCAGCAACAGCCAGCAGCGCGTATGAACAGATGATTTTTTTCATGGTGACATCCTTTTAAAAATAGCCGCCTCCATCGAACGCGGCTGAATGCAACAGTGCGATCCGCCGGTATCGCTTATCTATTTGCCGGCGCGGTGCGGTTCAGTTCCTCGCGCAGAACCCGGACATCGTCCTGCAAGGCTTTCGCCGCCGCCTGGGCTTTGGCCGAATTTGCTTTGCTCTGCGCCAGATTGGCGTCCGCCTGCGCCTGGTTCGCCAGGTCGTTTGCCAGCTTGTAGTCCTTGTCGTTCAGCGCCTGATTGGCGCGGGCCATTTTTTCGCGCGCCGAATTCATTTCAAGCGGGGCATATTCCGCGGCGCCGGCGGTGGCGGCGTTGCTGACAGCCGCATTCGAAACCGCGACCGAGGAAGTCGCCGGCGTCTTCATGCTGTGGCAGCCGGCAATCAGGGCCAGTACCGCCCCGAACAGGATGGGGAGCCATAGTTGGCGGGAAATTTTCTTCATCATTTCTCTCCGTGAACTAGTAATTGAATACGACACTATCCCTTGCCTGGATGCCGCCAACTTTATTTTTGGACAAGCCGAAACACCGGCACGCATAGTGCCAAATCAACTTTGACAGAAAGATATCGGTCAGGTTCGGAGGCGGATCAGAAATACAGAAGCGCCATGCCGCATGGATGGAAACGCCATTTGTCGAAAGCAGCCTGAAAGAGGATATATCGCCAGCAAAAGAAGAGACCGGCCAGACATTACAACGAGCTTGGCCCGTTATTGGTCCGGCTGATTACCCGGGCTGGCGCCCGTCAAGGCGACGAAAACTTCAGCACGGATCAACCAGCGTCCATCTTGCTTAGCCCACTGTGCCGCGTAGCGCCCGCCGATGACGGGCGCGGCTTGAGCGCTGCCGGGATGGCCTGACCAGCATCCCTCTTCGAAGGCTAGCGGCCAGTGCGTGCTGACTTCGACCGAAACCGCCTCGCGCTGATAGACGAGCGGCACATCGCTGTCCGGCATGAGCGCCGCCAACGCTTCCGCCACGCCGCTCACCGGCTGGCCGAGCGCACGGCGCACGGTGATGTCCTCGGTCCAGAAGCTGGCGACCGCATCGAAATCGCCGCTGGCGATGGCCGCGGTCTGTGCCGCGCGCGCCGCGCGGATCAAGGCCGCATCGGAATCATGTTGTTCGTTCATGTTGGATTGGACGCCCGCGTGCATTGCCAAAAACAGGGGTTGCCGGGGACGGAACTTTTATCTCCGTATATGGGCAGTATTGTAGGGTATTCCTCTAGCGGCTTGAATGCCACTGCCGAACGTGTCTGCCGGTTACGGAGCGATTCAATCGCCCGGATGCCGAATACCCTCAGTCTATTATTCCGCGATTATTAATATAGTTCTTTATCATATTGGCGTCGGCCAGCCCGCGTGAAGTCATATGGAGAGTGTCGCTATTGCCGAAGCAATGCGGCGCATACAGCAAATCGAGAAACCCGGCTGACACCAGTACGGCATCCTCCATTCCGTCCACGCCCTTTAAAGAGTGGAAAACCTCTTCGTGATTCAGCTCTGAAGGGAAGATGATGGGTACTTCCTGTATAAAGGAATGCCAGGTACGTTTGAATACAATGTATTTCATATGGCCCTCAATATAGGTAAGCGCAGCAGTGACGATGAAATCAGTATTGACAAATACACAAAGGCACAACTCGCCGTATTGCGCTGCGATACCCTTCTTTACGGCATGGGGCTATCTTTGATAACCGTATCCATGAGGCATAGCATGGCGGCGACACATAGACCAAGTCACATTCAGTAACTTAGTAATTCAGTAAAACCAAGTCACTACACGAACCACATGGATGCGACGCATGGCTTCGGCAGTGCTGATGCATTGCATATTCGCATGAATTCGCCCAGCAAAGAATCAGATGCCCGCCGGAATTTTCGACCGCATCAATTTCTTTCTGCTCAACTTGCGCCCATCCACTATGAAAGTGCCGTCGCCAACGGCATGAACTGTTCGCTTTTCTTTTCGCGAATCGTCAAAGTATGCCGCAACGCCCTCGAGTACGACGATATTGTGCTTCTTGACGATATCGATAACCCTGCATTCGATGTTCGCAATACATTCTTTTATCAGGGGCGCCTGCACATGTTCCCCCGGCACCGGGGTCAGCATGAATTTTTCGAATTTATCCGTGTCGGCGCCGGAACTCGTTCCCACTCCGATTACCTTATCAAGCATCTCAACAGTGGGAATTGAAATAACGCACTCCCTGGTTTCCCTAAGTGCGGCAAAGGAATAATTCCAGGCCCCGGTGGTTATGGCAAATACTGGCGTGAAGTCCATCACCATGGTCCAGGAGATCGTCATTACATTGTTCTTTTCCCCGTTATTTGTCGTAACAAGAACAACTGGCCCAGGCTCAATCAGCGTGAACGCCTTGCTAAGCTCGATTTTTTCCATGCACGCACTCCCTCCCGGTTTGCCTGGCTTTGATTAGCCGACATAGGTGCCGCCTGATTCGGCACCTACGGCCACTGCAACAGAAGATACGCCAGTAACCAGGCTATGCAACCTGCTCGCGGCGAAAACACTCCTCCGCATGATCATTGACAATGCCCACTGCCTGCAACCAGGCGTAAACGATGGTCGGGCCGACGAACTTGAATCCTCGCCGCTTCATCTCTTTCGATACCTGGGCGGAAAGCGGGCTTTGAGCTGGGAATGACCTGCCGTCGCCCTTGACGACCTTGCCCGCGGTAAAAGACCAGCAGAAGTCGCTAAAATCCTCGCCGCGCTCAGCCATTTCGCAATAAATCTTCGCCCCCGCAACCGTCGCCTCGATCTTGGCGCGGGCGCGGATGATGCCTTCATCCCGCATCAGGCGGAGAACGTCTTCTTCCGTGAAAGCGGCGATCTTGACCGGATCAAAATCGGCGAACGCCCTGCGAAATGCCTCGCGCTTGCGCAGCACGATCAGCCAGGATAGCCCGGCCTGGAACCCTTCAAGCATGAGCATCTCCCAGAGTGCACGCGAATCGCGCTCCGGGACGCCCCACTCCGTGTCGTGATACTCGCGCATGAGCGGATCGCCTTCCGCCCAGGAGCAGCGGCTAAGTACTGGATGTTTACTCATAGCTATCCCCGCAATGTTCCTTTATCAGAGCAGCCCTGTCAGGATTTTGACGGCGATTGCCAGCAGGAAGACCGCAAATATTTTTCTTAGCACCAAGACCGGCATTTTATGGGAGAGCCACGCGCCGACCGGCGCGGTGAGCATGCTGATGGCGACGATGCCCAGCATCGCAGGCAAATAGACAAAGCCCAGCGACCATGCCGGAAGTCCGGGTATTCCCCAGCCGCTTACGATATAGCCGAGACAGCCGGACAGAGCCAGCGGGAAACCGATGGCAGCGGATGTGCTGATGGTTTTGCGCATGTCAACGTTATGCCATGCCAGAAAAGCCATGATCAGGCTGCCGCCGCCGATACCGACTAAGCTGGACATTACGCCGACAACCAGGCCGGCCGCACTCATGCCTGCGAAGCCCGGAAGAACACGGTCGGAACGCGGAAGCCTGTTCATGAAAATATTCACTACGAGATAGAGCAGGAAACAGGCAAAGGCAACCTGAAGATAGTCTCCCCTCAGTCGGGCCGCCAGAAAACTGCCGCTGTAAGTGCCGATCATGACGCCAGGGGTAACGCTTGCAAAAATCTTCCAGTCGACCGTTCCCAGCCTGTGATGCGCCCAGGAACTGGACAGTGCCGTAAACATAATGCTGGCAAGAGAGGTGCCGAGTGCCATATGCACAAGGATTTCCGGCGGAAAGTGCTGCCATCCAAATGCATAGATCAGCATCGGCACCACGAGTGCCCCGCCGCCGATACCTAAAAGTCCGGCAAAAATGCCGACGATGCTGCCTAAAGCGCAGTAAAGCAGAATGATGGAAGCAGTCACTGGAAGTGCGGTCTTTTCAACGACGAAGAGCATCATTCTAGAAAGCCCTGATCAATCCGTCAAAGTTATTGACCTTTCTTGTGGAAAAAAGGCTGGCGCGGATGTCAGCTTCCGGCCTTCCTGAACCAGCCGTTCCTCAGCGCCCGTGCCAGTAGCGCGCCTGATCCTGCCGGTAGCGGCTCACCGTCAGCGTCTCTCCGAATTTCATGGTAACCGCGCCGGATTCGTCCGTGCGGATTCGCTCTATTCCCATGCCGCCGTAGCGGTCGTACACGTCCCGGCGGGGATGGCCGTAGCGGTTCAGGTAGCCGACCTGGAACAGGGCTATTTCCGGCCTGACCGCCTGCAGGAAAACCTGGCTGGAAGAAGTGCCGCTGCCGTGGTGCGGCGCGAGCAGCACCGTTGCTAGCAGTTTTTCAGGAATGCTTCCCGTCAGCTCGTCCTCCTGCAGCACTTCGATATCGCCGGGCAGAAGGATGGAACGCCCGCCTGCGGTTACCTTGAGCATGCAACTGCGGGCGTTCGGCTTCCATTTGGCGCTGGCATAGCTGCCCGTAGTCGGATGCAGCATCTCGAAGCGCACCCCGTCCCAGCTCCAGCCCTGCCCGGTCTCGCAACGGTAATGGCCGCTTGCGGCCCGGACTATCGGCGTGTCCGGCGCCAGCGACGACGCAAGCCATCCGACCGGCACGCTCTGCATGACGGACAAGGCCCCGCCGGAGTGGTCGCTGTCGTTATGGGAAACGACCATCGCCTCCAGCGCATGGATGCCGCGCGCCTTCAGGTACGGCAGGATGACGCGGTTGCCGCCGTCCGACTCGGGCGAATAGAACGGCCCGGCATCGAACAGCAAGCGGTGCCTTTCTGTTTCCACCAGCACCGCGCTGCCCTGCCCGACGTCGAATGCGGTCACCCACATTTCGCCCTCAGCCGGATGAGTTGGCGCATTCAGTACCAGCGGCAGCCAGCCCGCCGCTCCCAGCCAGCGCGAAGGCCAGCCGCGCGGGGCCAGCATCCATGCCGTGCCGATGAGCGCGAACAAAAAAATCCCGGCAGACGGAAGCGGCGCCGACCAGACCGCCTGCGGCCACGAAGTCATCCAGCCCAGCGCCGACGCCAGCGCTTCCATGAAAAAATGCGACAGGTTCAGCACCCAGCCGGAAAGCGGCTGCGGCAATACGCTGCCGAGCAGCGCCAGCGGCATCACGACGAAGCTGACCAGCGGGATCGCCACCGCGTTCGCGATCGGGCCGATCACGGATATCTGCCCGAACAGCAGCATCGTCAGCGGCACCAGCCCGAGCGTGACGGCGGTTTGCGTGCGCGTCGCCGTTTTCAGCGTGTCGAGGGCGCGTTGCTTCAACGTGGCCTCGCCGCCCCGGTTCGGCATGGTGCGCCCGACCGATGCGTACAGGATCGCGGCGACCGCGCCGAACGAAAGCCAGAACCCGGGCCAGAGCACCGCCCACGGGTCGAGCAGCAGGGTGACGCCGAGCGCGGCGGACAGCAGGTGCGAAACATGCGCGATGCGGCCGAACCAGAGCGCGGCGGCCACTACCGACAGCATGTACAGCGTGCGCTGCGCCGGAACGCCGAACCCGGCCAGCAGCACGTACAGCAGCGCCATGGCCGCGCCCGCCAGCGCCGCCACCTTTTGCGCAGGCAGGATCAGCGGCAACCTGGCTCCCGTGAAGAACGAGCGCCGCCATAATGCCGACGCCAGCGCGGCGAACAGGCCCGCTATCAGGGTGATATGCAGCCCGGAAATCGAAACCAAATGCGAAATGCCGCTGCGATTGAACACGGCCCAGTCCGACTGGCTGATGGCGCGCTGGTCGCCGACCACCAGCGCAACCAGCACCCCGGCGTATTTCTTGTCGGGCAGCGCGGCAACTATCCGCTCGCGCAGCCAGCCTCGGGCGCGCTCGACCAGGCTGCCGGGGCTGATAACGAACGGATCGAGACGCCGGTTCTTCAGCAGCGCCTTGTCGTCCGGGCGCACATAGCCGGTGGCGCGCAGATCCTGTTCCAGCAGCCATGACTCGTAATCGAAGCCATGCGGATTGGCGTCGCCGTGAGGCCGCTTCAGCCGCGCCGTCAGTTGCCAGCGTTCGCCCGCCCTGACCTCGGGCGCGGGCTGCATGCGGTCGCGGAAACCCTCGTACCAGGACAGCGACACTTTCGGCGGCATGCCGGAAATGATCTCGTCGCCGTTTTGCGCCCGCTCCACGACGAAATGAAAGCGCACGCCCTGCTCGAACCGGTTCGGCAGGCTGGCGACGGTTCCGGTCAGCGTAACGTCTTTCCCCTCCCATTCAGGCGGCAATCCCTGATGCAAATAGTGCAAGGCGAACAGGGTCGCCCATACGACGCCGAGCAATGCGCCGAACAGGAGACGAGTGGGAATTTTGTACAGGGTGAATTCTTGCGCCCTTTCGGGCCAACGCAGCGACAATCCGGTCAGCAGCGCCAATGCGGCCAGCAGCCACAGCACCGGCTGATCGGGAAGCGACGCTTGTTGCTGCAGCCATGCGACGCCGATCGCGAAACCGGCGACGGCCGCGCGCATCAGCTTGCCCGCATCCTGTCTGCCAGCCTCGGCAGCGCCGCCAGCGCGTTCGAGCTGGTGGCCTGCGCCAGTTCCTCCGGCGTCATGCCGCGCAATTGCGCCAGCGCCGCGCCGATGCGAGGCAATTCCTCCGGCGAATTGCGCAGGTTGCGCAGCCATGACGGCGGCAGGTCCGGCGCGTCGGTTTCCAGCACGATTGCATCAAGCGGCAACTCGGCCGCCAGCCGCCGTATCTGCAAGGCGCGCTCATGCGTGACGGTGCCGCAAAAGCTGATCTTGAACCCTAGTTCGATGAACGCCTGCGCCTGCTGGAAGCTGCCGTTGAAAGCATGGGCAATCCCGCCCGGCGGACGGATGCGGCGCAGGTATTTCAGCACGATATCGTGCGAACGGCGCAGGTGCAGCAACACCGGCAGGCCGAAGTCGCGCGCCATCTTGAGTTGCTCGACCAGGAAATGCTCCTGCCTTTCGCGCAGCGGCGCTTGCGCGTGCTCGGGAATGAAAAAGTCCAGCCCGATCTCGCCCATGGCGACCAGGCGCGGGTCCTGCATCGAAGCTGCAATGGCCGAGCGCAATGCGTCCAGGTCGCCATCGGGCGAATCCGGCACGTACAGGGGATGGATGCCGAGCGCATAGGAACAGTTGGCATGCCGATTCGCCAGCGCCGGCACGGCGGCAAAGCTCGACCGGTCTACCGACGGGATCACGATCTGCGCCACGCCCAGGCTCGCCGCATGTTGCGCGATAGCGTCTTCCTCGCCGCCGAATTCGGCGGCTTCAAGATGGCAGTGCGTATCTATCCACATGGCATTAATGATAGTTGATAGTTGCAACCGGTCACTGAACCCGACAAATCCGACTCGATCTGCAAGGCGTCAGCTTCCGTTTATTGTTCGGATTCCTGCAATGATAACCCATTGTCATTTATACATCTAACCATGAAAAACGTTTGCGCCGGAAAACCGGCTGCCTGACTGAGCCTATAAGGCTTCAGCAATATCTTTGCTGGTTATCAAGCTGTGCAGTACGGCCTGGATTAAGCTGCAAACAGGGCTCCCGGCACAAGAAATTCGAACATGGATTCGTCCAGTAGTCCGATCCCCGCTTGTTGTTTGGTCGAGTAAAGGCCGTGCATGGATAAAGAGCCGCTCCAGATCGCTTACACCCGAAAACCTGTATCGACGCGCACGAAGGCGGCGGTGTTGCTGCTGATTGCGGTTGGCTGGTTGACTTACGCGGTTGCGAGCAGTTCCGCCAGGTCATCGGACAAGGCGGCATCCAGTTCGACCACAATGGCAACGGCCGCGACGGCGCAGCAATCGACGGCGGCGACCACGCAATCCGCCACTACCGACAGCACCGCCGCCACGTCATCCCCAGCCGCGCCAGTCCGCGCCGCTGGCGGAGCCACGGTTTACCCGGCCAATGCGGCCACGCAAAAATCGCAAATCTTGTACCCGACACAAGTCAATGTGCTGGCCGACCCGAATGAGGGGGCAGCGCCGAAATCGAAAATGCCGCATTCGACTATCCGCACCGAAGCCACGCCTGTGGTCGAACCATCCGAGAAAACGATTCCCCTGCTCGGCCCGGTGGTACGCGAGAGCGGGCGTCCTGCTGTCGTCGTCCCTCCGTTCCTGATGTGCACGGTCGAGATCATGGAACACGGCGTGCGCGTCTCGCGCCAGACGATGGGCTGCACGCAGTCGGATGAAGGCGAACGGCCGGCGATGCTGATGGAATTCGGCCAGGAAGTTCCGAACGCGCTGCCCAACATGAAGTATTGGCTGTCGGTGCAAGTGGACGGCTACCGGAAGGGATACCCGATCTTGCGCACGAGGATGGAACTGAAGGGCTTGCTGGGCCGCACGATAGGCAGGCGAAAATACGAGAGCGTGACTGTCGCCCGGCCCAACACCAAACATACGGTGATCGCCTTCAATATCGACGACGATGATTTTGCTGTCACGGTACTCGTGCGCAAGCAGCGTTAAAGGTTCTGCCTGTTGGCCTGGCTGGAACTTCGCTGCCGAACCCGGCGGCATCATGATGAATTCCTGAGTAATGCCTGCCGTTCCCGCGACAGGAACAGGCACTTCCACGCGCATCCACGAATGGCGCAGAACGGTTTCTCCGAGTCAGGGAGCATAATGTATGCGTATTCGACAATTCGACAGCACCCGTCGAAAACCTTATTCGCGGAATTGAAATCCTCATGACGCCGAGCCCGCTGAAACGGAGACTGCAATGAAAATCATCCTATTTGGCGCCAACGGCATGGTCGGCCAGGGCGTGCGCGAATGCCTGCTGGCCGAGGACGTCGATCTGGTGCGAACCATCGGCAGGACGCCCGTAGCGCAGGCCAACGGCAAGCTGAAGCAGGTCGTTCATCCCGACCTGCTGGACTATCGAGCAATCGAGGACGAGATGAAAGGCTTCGACGCCTGCTTCTTCTGCCTTGGCGTTTCGTCGGTGGGCATGTCGGAAGAGGAATACACCCGCGTGACCCACGACTTCACGCTGGCGGCGGCCTCAACGCTTGCCCGCCTGAACCCGCAGATGACCTTCGTCTACGTAACCGGGGCGGGTACAGACAGCACCGGGCAGGGGCGAACCATGTGGGCCCGCGTCAAGGGCAGAACCGAGAATGAACTGCTGCGCCTTCCATTCAAGGCGGCATACATGCTGCGCCCGGGATTCATCCAGCCGTTGCACGGCATCCGTTCCAGGACGCGCCTGTACCGGCTCCTCTACCCCCTCGCGGAACCGTTGCTGCCGCTCATCAGGCGGCTCTTCCCCAACACCGTGCTGACCACCGAAAGCATCGGTCGCGCCATGCTTGAAATATCAAAGAATACGCCCAGCCGCATGGCGGTATCGACGGTTATGGGCCGCCCTTTGTTAATAATCTCGCTAATGCGACTTGCAGGCACATCAATGTCCGATGACAAGCGGGCATTGGCAAGCCCCATTGGCTTGAGAAATTCTTCACTCAGAATTTCTCCGGGATGAATCTCTTCCAATTTCCTGGTCATTTCAAGTTCTACCAATATTTATTGCCTACGAGGCCGGATGCGATTTCAGCCAGTCCTTAAGCGCATCATTCATTCGGGTTTGCCAGCCGTTTCCTTGTTCACGAAACGCCTTGATAACGTCAGAGTCAAATCGAATCGTTACCTGTTCCTTTATACCGCTACCCAACGGACGTCCGCGACCGTGCTTTATATTCGCCAACTGCTCTGCCGTCATCGGCTGCGCATCCGGATCACTCATGGCCGCCGCAGTGATAGCCTTATCCTCTTCCGCAGTCGGAAGAACAATCTTACGTTTGTTCGACATAGTATTTTGCCTCTCTCAAATTTGCCTTGCGCAGGCTAATGATTCTGCGAACCTCTGCCCTATCCACGAACGCAACGAAGTAAACGCGCTCACCGATCACTCCCAGCCCGCACTGGCGCGGCTCGTCATAGTCCTTGCGCTCATCCATCCAGACAAGTGCCTCACTCCAATCAAGATTTACTGCATCAGCCAGCGATACGCCATGCTTGGCTTTGTTCGATGCGTTTTTCTTGACGTCGTAAGTGATGTTTATGCAATTATTGTAACTACATCAAACAATAGATGCAATGTTTATTTGTAGTTACGTTAAATAATTGAAATAATAAAATATGAGGGGGCCAGGCAAGCCCCTTTGTCCATTTGTATTAGCTGAAGATGATGGTTCCTGCTCTGGGAATGGCGACGCCGGATGCGACTTCAGCCAGTCCTTAAGCGCATCATTCATGAATATAAATCATATATCCATGCAGATTTTGCTACTTAATCTACTTTCCATTGCATGATAAATTATCAACATCGTTTATCTAATTGAAGCGTCAGCCTCATTCCATTTGAAAAGTTGACAGCGTTTTTCCGCGTCAACCTGAAGTAGTTCAAGAGGACGCCGAACGAAAATCCGGCAAAAATGACTAATATCTAATTGGTTACAAAAGCAGTCTATCGAGGAGAAAAACAATGACAATCAATGTACTGGGTTACGCAGCACAGGCCGCCAAGACTGAACTGGCTCCCTTTCGCTTTGAGCGCCGCGATCCGCGACCGGACGACGTGTTCATCGAGATACTCTACTGCGGCGTATGCCATTCGGACCTGCACCAGGTTTACAACGACTGGAGCAACAGCATTTTCCCCATGGTGCCGGGACATGAAATCATCGGCCGCGTAACGAGCGTCGGAAAGGACGTCACCCGCTTCAAGCCCGGCGACCATGTCGGCGTCGGCTGCATGGTCGATTCCTGCCAGCACTGCAACCCCTGCGGCCATGGGCACGAGCAATACTGCGAGGAATTCC
>Ga0366816_1065_pt1 | contig 15895 bp, 12 predicted proteins | sample TotcelN113001K15_FD_207019 | JGI IMG/M metagenome (GOLD analysis project Ga0366816, IMG submission 207019) | Enriched cells from coal bed in the Powder River Basin, Montana, United States - Total cells N11 rep3 HSBNCT.N11.300.1.K15 ... | reverse complement strand
TGCCGCCGATATCGATGCGCTGAAAAAATGCGACATTATCATTACCTGCCAGGGCGGCGACTACACCACCGAGATTTTTCCCAAGCTGCGCGCGGCGGGCTGGGGCGGCTACTGGATCGACGCGGCCTCCACGCTACGCATGGACGACAGCGCGATCATCGTGCTCGATCCGGTCAACCTCGGCGTGATCAAGTCCGGCCTTTCCCGCGGAGTCAAGAACTACATCGGCGGCAACTGCACCGTATCCTGCATGCTGATGGGGCTTGGGGGGTTGTTCCAGCAGGACATGATCGAATGGATGACGTCGATGACGTACCAAGCGGCATCGGGCGGCGGCGCGCAGCACATGCGCGAACTGCTGACCCAGTTTGGATCGCTCAACTCCGAAGTTAAAGACTTGCTGGACAATCCCGCTTCTGCGATTCTCGAGATCGATCGCAAGGTGCTGGGGGTGCAGCATTCGATGTCCTCCGAGGAAACCCGGCAATTCGGCGTGCCTCTGGCCGGCAACCTGATTCCGTGGATCGACCGCGACCTTGGAAACGGCATGTCGCGCGAAGAATGGAAAGCGGGTGCAGAGGCGAATAAGATTCTCGGAAACAATGTTTCCTCCGGATCGAGGGAAATTCCAGTCGATGGCTTGTGCGTGCGGGTAGGCGCGATGCGCTGCCATTCGCAGGCGCTGACGATCAAGTTGAAAAAGGATGTGCCGCTCGACGAGATCAACGACATCATTGCCAGCCACAACGAGTGGGCCAAGGTGGTGCCGAACACGCGAGAGGCGTCGATGCGCGACCTGACTCCGGCAGCTGTGACCGGGAAACTCACCGTTCCCGTGGGCCGCCTGCGCAAGATGCAAATGGGCGGCGATTATCTGTCCGCCTTTACCGTTGGCGACCAGTTGCTGTGGGGAGCAGCAGAACCGCTGCGGCGAATGCTGCGCATCTTGATGGAACACTGATTTCCGTCAGTGACGGCAGGATGTTGTTAATCGGCAACATATATTGCTCGGCTATCCTGCTTATGCATGATATTGCCTGCTGATATGCCTTAAGCGGCAAACAGGATGCTTGCGAATGTGCAGACGTGATGATATTTTGAATGTTCGTAACATTGACAAGCGGAAACAGGGAATCGACAGCCGCATTTGATAACCGAATTCAGTCCTGGCCACTACGATGCATAGAATCATAAGCACCACTCCTCCCTCGTTTGCCATAAAGGCGCTTACCGCCGTCATTGCTGCCCTCGCATTCACTGGCGTAAACGCAGCCGGGCTGGGAAAGCTGACAGTGCTCTCATCCCTCGGACAGCCGTTAAGGGCCGAAATCGAACTGAACTCGGTTACGAAGGACGAGGCTGGATCACTGGTTGCAAGACTTGCTTCCGCCCAGGCGTTCAGGCAAGCGAATGTCGAATTCAATCCCGCGCTGGCGTCGGTCCGCTTTTCAATAGAGCAGCGTGGACAGCACCAGATCATCCGCATCACCTCGTCGCAGTCGATCAACGAGCCCTATATGGGCATGCTGCTCGAACTGGGGTCGAGCAGGGGCCGTCTGCTGCGCGAATACACTTTCCTCCTTGACCCGGCGGAACTGCGCCACTCGCAACCTGCCTCCATTGCAGCTCCTGTTGTGGCAGCGCCCATTGCTGCAGCCGCATTGCCCTCGCAAGCGGAACCGCAAGTTGCCGAACCTGGCAAAAAAGGCAAGTCCGCGCGTCGCGGACAGAGGTTGTCGGCAGAATCCCAAGCTGCCGACGGCAAGAGCGGGTACCGCGTCAGGTCCGGCGACACGCTGGGAACGATTGCGCAGCAGCACAAGCCGGATGAAGTATCGCTCGAGCAGATGCTGGTTGCCTTGTACCGTTCCAATCCTGATGCATTCATCGGCAACAACATAAACCGGCTGAAGAGCGGAAAGATCATGACGATCCCCGACGCCGCCGCAGCCGGCAGCATTACCGGCGCTGAAGCCAGGAGCGTGATCGTCGCTCAATCGGCCGACTTCAACCAATACCGCAACAAGCTGGCCGGCATGGTGGCGCAGACTCCCGCCCAGCAGCCCGATCAGTCCGCCCAGGCTGTTGGAGGAAAGATCACCGCGAAAGTGGAAGAGCGGCCTACCGCGGCCAGCAAATCGGTCGATAAGCTGAAGCTGTCGAAAGAAAATGCCGCAGCCGGTGACAAGGCTGACGGAATCGTCAGCACCGAAGACAAACTGTCAAAGGACAAGGCGTCCGCGGATGCCCAGTCGCGCATCAGGGAACTGGAAAAGAATATCAAGGAATTGCAAGGCGTCCTCGACTTGAAGAGCAAGGACATGTCGACGCAGCAAAAGCAGGCTGACAAGGTTGCAGACGCCAGCCCGGCAGCACCTGCCGCAACCGCCGCGGGAGTAGCTGCGCCCGCTGTTGCGCCTGCACCACCGGCTCCCGAAGCGGCGGCAGTCAAGCCAAAGCCTAGGATGGCGCCTCCGCCTCCGCCCGAGCCCGGTTTCTTCGACGATTTGCTTGACAACACAACGATGCTGGGAGCGATTGGCGCTGCTGTCCTAGGCTTTGGCTTTCTGCTATGGAATGGCGTGCGACGCAAGAAAAAAGCGAAGGAGATATCGGATCAGTATCTGGCCGGGTCTCCCGACGAGGCTCATAATTCGCTGTTTGGTTCCCCTGGCGGCCAGAGCGTTAATACCAACAACAGTATTTTCAATTCCAGCTTTACGCCTTCCGCAAGCCAGCTTGACACCAACGAGGTTGACCCTGTGGCGGAGGCCGACGTCTACATTGCTTATGGACGCGATGCGCAGGCAATCGAGATTCTGAAGGATGCTTTGCGGGCCCAACCCGAGCGCAATGCGGTCCGCATCAAGTTGCTCGAGGTGTATGCGTCGCAAAACGATGTGCTTTCGTTCGATGCGGTGGCAAGCGATCTGTATGCGCTGACCAAAGGCGAGGGGGAGGACTGGGCCTATGCCGCGAAGCTGGGGGCGTCAATCGACCCGAAAAACCCGCTCTATACTGATAATGCTCTCCTCGAAGACATAGCTGATAAACCGGCTTCCCTGCATTTGTTGACTAATCCTGTGGCTGAGCTGGATCCTGACTCCCTGATGGCCTCAACGCGCATGCAGGCCGAGGATGCCCCGGCTGCGCTTCAATCCGAATGGACGCCTAAACCGGAAGCGGTCGAGCTTACTGCCGAGCAACTGGCGCATCCTGACATGCTTCTCGACATCGGCCTGGCTGAAGAAAAGATGGAAGAGATGCCGCAGGACGCAGTTTTTGATGCGCCGGCTGTCGAAGTAAAAGACGAGCTGCAATCTTTGGACAATCCCAATCCGCTAAAAGAGTCTGCAGACGCTGACCTTGCCTTGTTCGACTTGCCGTTCGAGAAAGCGGAAGTTGCCGCGGCGCCCGAACAGTACCCTCCATTGGAAGCGAGTGAAAGCACGCTTGCGGAATTCGAAAACATGCTGGATTTTTATACGAAGCAGGAAAAACCGGCTGTTCAAAAGGATGCAGTAGCTAGCGACGTAGAGCAAATAGCGGCCCAACCGCTGGAAGAATTGGTTGTGCAACCGGCCATGGAGCCGCTTGCCGGGGAAAGGCCGTCGGCCGACCCGAGTCCGGCAGAAGTGGCTTTCGATATGCCGCCTTCAGAACAACAAGCATTGCCTGAATTCAATGCGCAATCATCTGCTTCCGCATCGTCGGATCCTACGCCTATCGAATTCGATTTTTCCAATATAAACCTGGAACTGGGCGCGGCCTCGCCTGAACTGAACGATTACAAACCGGCTGCGTCCGGCAAAGCCTCCCAAATGACCAACATAGAGATGGCCACCAAAATGGATCTGGCCGTCGCCTATTTGGAAATTGGCGACAAGGAAGGTGCGCGCGAATTGCTTGAAGAAGTAGTAAAAGGCGGTACGGCCGAGCAGATCGCGAAAGCGAAAGAAACGCTGACCAAACTGTCGTGATCCCCTGAAAATCACCAATCGGGTACAGTGCTCAAGGCTGTACCCGATTTCTTTTTGTAATCATTGTTTCTGATGAACCGGATTCGTGGTTTAACCGTAAGCGACGCTTTCAATTGCGGACAAGCGGTATCGGTCAGGCCGATCCGATATGCCGGAATACGGAAAACAGCGGTAATGCGTGGCGCCTGTTGGGCGTCTCTCTGTAATTATCAAACTCTTCGCGATACTTATAATCCGGGAATGGAAGCGGCTTGAAGATGGAATGCGGTAAGGACTTGAAACGGATTGCTTTGGGCATTCAATACGACGGCGCGCCGTGGAGCGGATGGCAGACCCAACCGAATGGCCGAACCGTGCAGGATCGGCTGCAGGCCGCGATAGCGGAATTCACGAAAGCCGGAATCTCAGTAACTTGCGCGGGCCGCACCGATGCAGGCGTTCATGCAATAGAGCAGGTCGTGCATCTGGATACCGAACTGGAGAGGGAGCCGATTTCCTGGGTGCGCGGGCTTAATTCGTTCCTGCCTCCATCGATAGCCGTGCGCTGGGCATGCGAAGTGCCGCGCGATTTTCATGCACGCTCCAGCGCCAGAGCGCGCTGCTACAAATACGTGCTGTACAACCACCCGATCCGCTCGCCGCTTCAACATGGTAAGGTCGGCTGGACATTCCGCCCGCTGGCGCTGGAGCCGATGCAGCAGGCGGCGCAATATTTGTTGGGCGAACATGATTTTTCGGCATTTCGCGCCGCGGCATGCCAAGCATTCACGCCGGTCAAGACCATGCACGAAGTTCATATCGAGCAGCGCGGTAGCCTGTTCATTTTCACCCTTCGCGGCAACGCTTTCCTGCACCATATGGTGCGCAATATTGTCGGTTCGCTGCTTTATGTCGGCAAGGGCGACTATCCGCCGCAATGGATGGATCAGGTTCTCCAGGGCCGTGACCGCAATCATGCCGCTCCGACTTTCATGCCTGACGGCCTCTATCTGTCCAAGGTAACTTACGACGAAAAGTGGAACCTGCCGCAGGAAGATTCCGATTTGTCGCTCTGGCTGTGATTGGCCGACCGCTTCCGCAACGAACTGCCTTTGCCGCGATGCCGCGCGTCAGCGCGGCATGAAATAGCGCATTCACTGTTTCTCTGCCGAGGACGGCAGCGTGATCGGAATCGGCAAGTGAAGACCTGACCTTGGTAATATAATCAAATCTTCATTAACTTGGGTTACCTTCCATGCTCCAGCGCACTCGAATCAAGATTTGCGGTTTAACTCGCCCACAGGATGTGCGCGCAGCCGTTGATGCCGGCGTGGACGCGATCGGATTCGTGTTTTATTCGAAAAGTCCGCGCCACGTAACGCCCCGCCAAGCCGCGGAACTGATCGCCCTGGTGCCGCCGTTCATTGCGACAGTAGGGCTGTTCGTGAATTCATCGGCTGACGAGGTGGCGCACGCGGTTGCCCAGGCGCCGGTCACGCTGCTGCAGTTTCATGGCGACGAGACTCCAGAGCATTGCGCTGCCGTGGCGCAGGTGGCCGCGCGTCCTTTCATTCGCGCGGCAAGGGTAAAACCGGATACTTCCGGCCATGATTTGCTACAATGCGAAGACATCTACCGCACCGCCAGCAATCTTTTTTCCGGTCTGTTGCTGGATACTTTCGTTGATGCCTATGGCGGTGCAGGAAAGGTTTTCGATTGGTCTCTCATTCCAGAAGAGCTCGCGCCTCGGGTCGTTTTAAGTGGTGGATTGAGCGTGCAAAACGTCGCTGGCGCGGTTGCTCGCGTTCGCCCTCATGCTGTTGACGTCAGCAGTGGCGTAGAGTATGCGAAAGGCATCAAGGATGCCGAAAAGATGCGTGCCTTCATAGAGGGCGTGCGCAAGGCGGACGCCGCCTGAAGGCGAACCTGCAGGATCCCGCATCCTCATCATGGTTTCCGGCTGTCAGCCGGATTGGATATCGCTACACCAAAGAGCAAAGAAAATGAAAGAATTGAAACCCCACCCCGGAGCAGAGCCAATGGATAGCTCGCCTCTTTATCATGCGTCCAGCTACAACCTGCCTGACAGCCGAGGCCATTTTGGCATCTATGGCGGGGTTTTCGTATCGGAAACGCTGATCCATGCGCTGGACGAACTAAACGAGGTCTACGCCCGCTACAGCAAGGATGCCGATTTCCTTTCCGAATACCGCTACGAACTGAAACATTTCGTTGGCCGCCCCTCGCCAATTTATCATGCAGCGCGCTGGTCGGACATGCTCGGCGGCGCGCAGATCTATCTCAAACGAGAGGATCTGAACCATACCGGCGCGCACAAGATCAACAATGTGATTGGCCAGGCATTGCTGGCGAAAAAGATGGGCAAGCCTCGCGTCATCGCCGAGACCGGCGCCGGACAGCACGGCGTCGCGACCGCCACCATCTGCGCGCGCTTTGGTTTTGAATGCGTGGTTTACATGGGCAGCGAAGACGTAAAACGACAGGCCCAGAACGTATACCGGATGAAGCTGCTTGGCGCAACGGTGGTGCCGGTCGAATCTGGCTCGAAAACGCTGAAGGACGCACTGAACGAGGCGATGCGCGACTGGGTCACCAATATCGAGAACACTTTCTACATTATCGGCACAGTCGCCGGACCGCATCCATATCCCATGATGGTGCGCGATTTCCAATCGGTGATCGGCGAGGAATGCCTGGTCCAGATGCCCGAGATGACCGGGCGGCAGCCGGATCATGTGGTGGCCTGCGTCGGCGGCGGTTCGAATGCGATGGGAATATTCTATCCTTACATCGAGCATCCCGAGGTTCAGCTAATCGGTGTCGAGGCGGCGGGCGAGGGCATAGACACGGGCCGTCATTCTGCGGCGCTGACTGCGGGCTCGCCCGGGGTGCTGCATGGCAATCGCACTTATCTGCTGCAGGATGAGAATGGCCAGATCATCGAGACGCATTCGGTTTCGGCCGGCCTCGATTATCCCGGCGTCGGTCCGGAGCATGCCTGGCTGAAGGATTCGGGGCGTGCGCAATATGTCAATATCACCGACGAGGATGCCTTGCAGGCGTTCCATACCTGCTGCCGCATCGAAGGCATCATTCCGGCGCTGGAATCGAGCCACGCGCTGGCTTACGCGGCCAAGATGGCGCCGACGCTCGGCAAGGACAAGACGATACTGGTCAATCTGTCCGGCCGTGGCGACAAGGATATGCATACCGTGGCGGAAAGGTCTGGAATTCAATGGTAATGTCAGTCCGGCCGCGGCCGGACTGACAAATTCTCATTGAATCCCCGTTGAGTCAGCCAACCAAACTGAAAAATAACTATGTCCCGTATACAGAACACATTCTCTGCCCTCGCCCGCGAAGAAAAAAAATGCCTGATCCCGTTCATTACCGCCGGCGATCCGGCGCCGGAACTGACGGTGTCCCTGATGCATGCCCTTGTTGCCGGCGGCGCGGACATCATTGAACTGGGCGTGCCCTTTTCCGACCCGATGGCCGACGGTCCCGTTATCCAGCGCGCATCCGAACGGGCGCTCGAAAAAGGCGTCAGTCTGCGGTATGTGTTGCAGTTCGTACGCGAGTTTCGCGCTGCCGACCAAAATACGCCGGTTGTCCTGATGGGTTACGCAAATCCGATAGAGCACATGGGCGTGGAAAATTTTATCCTTTCAGCCAAGGAATCCGGCGTCGACGGCGTGCTTGTGGTCGATTATCCGCCGGAAGAATGCGAGGCTTTTGCCGCGTCGATGAAAGCGCATGGCCTGGATGCCATTTTCTTGCTGGCGCCGACCTCGAGTGACGAGAGAATAGAAAAAGTCGGTAAAATTGCCAGCGGTTACGTTTACTATGTGTCGTTAAAAGGCGTGACCGGTTCCGCCAATCTGGATATCGATGGCATAGCGGCCATGATCCCGAGAATCAGAAATCATGTGTCCGTGCCGGTCGGCGTCGGCTTCGGCATTCGGGACGCGGCAACTGCAAAGGCGGTGGCGAGTGTTTCCGATGCCGTCGTGATCGGCAGCCGCATCATTCAGGAAATGGAAAACGCGCCGCCAGGCAAGGCGGCTGATGCCGTGCAGGCTTTCATTTCAGGCATTCGCACGGCTTTGGACTCGTAACGCCGGAAATGAGGGCGGGACGCAAAGACTCGTTTCATGGACGCGAGGACAAACTTTCGTATTTATGAAGCGAGTGCCGGAAATCGGATAAAATTCGGTTGCGCCGCTTAGTTGCGGCGACCAGAATCAGAGGAGAAAGTATGAGTTGGCTTGATAAATTGCTTCCGCCGCGCATTCAGCGGTCAGATTCCACCAGCCGCAAATCCATGCCGGAAGGCCTATGGGTGAAATGTCCTTCGTGCGAAGCGGTGCTGTACCGTACCGACCTTGAATCGAATATCCATGTCTGCCCGAAATGCAGCCACCACATGCGCATCCGCGCACGCGACCGGCTTGACGTCTTGCTGGATGCGGAAGGCCGTTATGAAATTGGCCACGAAGCGCTGCCTATCGATACGCTCAAGTTTCGCGACAGTAAGAAATATACCGAACGCCTGAAGTCCGCTCTGGAAGCGACCGGCGAAACCGATGCGCTGATTGTTCTCGGAGGCGCAATAAAAACCATACCTGTCGTGGTTGCCTGTTTCGAATTCGAATTCATGGGCGGCTCAATGGGTTCCGTGGTCGGCGAGCGCTTCGTGCGCGGAGTCAAGACGGCGGTTGAACAGCGCGTGCCATTTATTTGCATTACCGCCAGCGGCGGGGCGCGCATGCAGGAAGGCTTGCTGTCCTTGCTGCAGATGGCAAAGACCAGCGCGAGCCTGCCGCTTCTTGCGGAAAAAAGGTTGCCGTTCATCTCTATCCTGACCGACCCGACCATGGGCGGGGTATCCGCATCGTTCGCGTTTTTGGGCGATATCGTGATTGCCGAACCGAAGGCGCTGATAGGCTTTGCCGGTCCGCGCGTTATCGAGAACACCGTACGCGAAAAACTGCCTGAAGGATTCCAGCGCGCCGAGTTCCTGGTACAGAAGGGCGCGGTCGACCGCATCGTCGACCGGCGCGAAATGCGCAATGAACTGGCCCATTTGCTGGCGATGCTGCAGAATCAACCGGCGGAGGCCGTGGCCTGACGCTTGGCTATTTTGCTTGAATAGAAGGCCTGGATAGCTAATCCGGGCCTTTTGCATTTATCGTGCGCGGCATGGACCACTGCCGCAATTGCCTTTGAATTACCTTACAGGACGAACCGACTTTTGGTGACTCTCCAAACCCCTTGTACTTTTTCCGAATGGCTCGGCTACATCGAGAAACTGCACCCGCAGGATATCGACATGGGGCTCGAACGCGTCAGGTCGGTATATACGCGTCTCGGGGCGCACTTCGATTGTCCGGTCATTATTGTCGGCGGCACCAATGGCAAGGGTTCGACCAGCACCATGCTGCAGTCCATGCTGATGCAGGCCGGCTATCGGGTCGGTTTGTACACGTCGCCGCATATTCGGATATTCAATGAGCGGGCATGCATCAATGGGGAAATGCTGCCGGACGACGAATTTGTCCACGGCTTTGAAGCGGTGGACAAAGCGCGCGGTGAAACTCGACTGACCTATTTTGAGTTCACGACTCTGGCTATCCTGCACCTGTTTGCCGAAGCAAGGCTGGATGCGGTCATTTTGGAAGTCGGCCTGGGGGGGCGCCTGGACGCAGTCAACGTGATCGACGCCGATGTAGCGGTCGTCACCAACGTCGATATCGACCATGTCGATTATCTTGGCGACACGCGCGAACAGATAGGCTACGAGAAAGCCGGTATTTTCCGCGCCGGCCGCGCGGCGATTTGCGGAGACCCGCAACCGCCGCAGTCCCTGCTCCGGCATGCGGAGGAAATAGGCGCCGACCTGTGGTTGATGGGGCGAGATTTTTCCTGCTCGGCCGACAAGTCCGAGTGGCATTACGCCGGGCGCAGCCAGAAGCGCCGCCAGCTCGATTATCCGGCCCTGAAGGGCTCGAACCAGATAAAAAACGCGTCGCTTGCGCTGGCCGCGCTTGAGGCCTTGCAGCATCGCCTTCCAGTCGGCGATGCTGCAGCGCGCGATGGATTGCGGCGGGCGTATTTGCCCGGACGCTTTCAGATATTGCCGGGCAAGCCTGTCGTCATACTCGATGTTGCGCATAATCCACACGCGGCGGCGGTCCTGGCCGATAATCTCGCCGGTCTGGAGCCCTCAGGCGCGACGCATGCGGTATTTGGGGCAATGGGTGACAAGGATATCGCCGGCGTGATCGAGAAAATGAAAAAAGCGGTCGATTATTGGTATGTCACCGACTTGCCTCTGGCGCGTGCCGCTTCCGCGGAGCAGTTGAAGGAACAGCTTCTGGCGGCAAAAATCGGCGGTTTCAGCGATGCCGAGCCCGGTGAAACCATAAAAATCTTCTCTTCTTCCGCCAAAGCATTGGCTTGCGCGAAGTCGAGTGCAGCGGAAAATGATAAAATTATAGTATTCGGATCGTTCTGGACTGTCGCCGGCGTGACGCCGGCGAAGACTTTCGAATAGTAAAGAAAGGCGGTTTGAACAAGCCGCCTGATCTTCCAGCTTTCTCCCAGAAGGATAAAGCGAGAAACAGCCAAAATTGGTCAGACATGATTATGGGCCACATTGATAGCGAAAATGAATTGATTGCATGAGCCGGTTTTCTTTTTTTCGTTCAGCCAAGCAGGAGACTGCTTCGGGCGAGAGCAGGCCGGAATTTGCAGCCGACGAGGCTTTCATAGCGGATTCTTCAGGCGGCAAGAAAAACAGCCGTCAGAATAACGCAGCCGACCCGGCACTGCCGGAAAAAAAGCGGGCGCGCCGGCGGCTGGTTGGCGCGGTTACGCTTGCCTTGAGCGCAATTATTGTTTTGCCCATGGTTCTCGATCCGGAACCAAAACCGGTATCGCAGGACGTCGTCATCGATATTTCCTCCAGAATCAAATCTCCCCAGGCGCCAAAGAAAGATCAGGACCCGGCACAGCCGGCAACGCCTCAGGCGGCATCGTCTGCGAGCGCGGCTCCTGCCGTTGCGGTTGCTGCGGTTGCGGGAGCGGCTGTTGCAGCTACAGTCGGCAAGCCAAAGGCAGCAGTGGCTGAACCGGCCAAGCCGCCAGCGAAGCCGTCCGAGAGCGTCGCGCCGCAGGTTGTCAAAACGAACAAGGCCGCATCTGCGGAGAGCAAGACGAGCGAGGCGAAAACGGCGGAGTCAGTTCCCCAGGGCAAGCTGATCATACAAGTGGCGGCGCTTGCCACCCAGAAAAAAGCCGCCGAGTTGCAGGCAAGGCTGAAAAATGCCGGCATCAAGTCGCATACGCAAAAGCTTGCTACTCAAGCCGGAGAGCGCATACGCGTGCGCGTCGGGCCGTTTGCAACCAGGAAGGAGGCCGACGGCATGTGCGCAAAGCTAGGTAAAATAGGGCTGCAATGCACGTTGGTGGCGGCCTGATTGATATGAAGAAGAGAATCGTTTGACAGCGTTTGATTACGGTTTGCTATTTCTGCTGACGTGTTCGGTATTGATCAGCACGATGCGTGGACTGGTCAAGGAAATACTTTCATTACTGGGCTGGATCGCTTCTTTTATGGTCGCCAATGCGTATGGCGAAGAGTTGGCTTTGCTGCTGCCAAATTCCTTGCCGGGCAACACGGTAAGACTGATCGTGGCTTTCATCGCCTTGTTCATCGGCGTCATGCTTGCCATGAAGTTGCTGAGCGGGGCAGTGGAATCGATGGTCGCGGCGGCCGGGCTGACAGTAGTGGATAGAGGATTGGGCGGCTTGTTTGGGCTGGGACGCGGGATGGTGTTTGCGTTGGCGCTGGTGCTGTTGTGCGGCATGACATCGATACCGCAGCAGGCGTTCTGGAAGAATGCGCTTTTCAGCCCGATGGCAGTGACTGCCGCACGGACGGCGCTCCCATTCCTGCCGGGCAGTTTTGCGCATCACGTTCGATACTGAACGTTGAATATTTGTTTTTTGTCTGAATTTTTTTGATCGAGGAGCCCACCATGTGTGGCATTGTTGGCATTGTTTCCCAAGAGCCTGTTAACCAGATGATCTATGATGCCTTGCTGCTTCTGCAGCATCGCGGTCAGGATGCAGCAGGTATTGCAACCAACTTCAACGATACATTCTCGATGTTCAAGGCGAACGGCCTCGTGCGCGACGTATTCCGCACGCGCAACATGCGTTCGCTGCTTGGAAACTCGGGCATCGGCCATGTCCGTTATCCGACGGCCGGGTCCGCCGCCAGCGAAGAGGAAGCGCAGCCTTTTTACGTCAATGCGCCGTTCGGCATCACGCTGGCGCATAACGGCAACCTGACCAATTGGGAACAGCTCAAGATCGAGATGTTTCACAAGGACCGCCGACACATCAATACCGATTCCGACTCGGAAGTGCTGCTGAATGTGCTGGCGCACGAGATACAGGAAGCGACTACCGGTTATTCGCTCGATCCGGACGCCCTGTTTCGTGCCGTGGCCATGCTTCACAAGCGCGTGCGCGGCGCTTACGCGGCGGTTGCGCAGATAGCAGGCTACGGCTTGCTGGCGTTTCGCGATCCGTTCGGGATCCGGCCGCTGTGCCTCGGATTTTCTGAAACGGCAAAAGGGATCGAATACATGCTGGCAAGCGAATCGGTGGCCCTTGAAGGGCTGGGATTTCGCTTCCTGCGCGACGTAAAACCGGGCGAGGCCATTTTCATCGACCTCGATGGCAAGCTCTATAACCAGCAATGCGCTGAAAATCCAAGCCTGAATCCGTGCGCGTTCGAGTTTGTATACCTGGCTCGCCCCGACTCCATTATAGATGGCGCTTCAGTCTATGCGACCCGTCTGAAAATGGGCGAGTACCTGGCGGAAAAAATCAAGCGCGAAATCAGCAAGGGTGACATCGACGTGGTCATGCCGATCCCCGACTCTTCGCGCCCCGCCGCAATTCAGTTGGCTTTGAAGCTGAACGTCGAATACCGCGAAGGCTTCATCAAGAACCGCTATATCGGCCGCACCTTCCTGATGCCGGGCCAGGCGATCCGCAGAAAATCGGTGCGCCAGAAGCTGAATGCCATCGCCGCGGAATTCAAGGGCAAGAGCGTGCTGCTGGTGGACGATTCGATCGTGCGCGGCACAACCAGCCAGGAAATCGTGCAGATGGCGCGCGAGGCGGGAGCCAAGCGCGTTATTTTCGCATCGGCGGCACCCCCGGTCAGGTATCCGAACGTGTACGGCATCGACATGCCCACCCGCAACGAACTGATCGCATACGGACGCAACGATGAGGAAGTTTGCCGCGAAATGACGGCCGACGCGCTCGTATACCAGGATCTGGATGCGCTGAAGAAATCGATCACCGACGTTAATCCGCTGCTGAGAAGTTTCGAGGCGTCCTGTTTTGACGGCAATTACATTACCGGCGACATATCTCGCGACTATCTCGACAGAGTTGAGTCGGCACGCAACAATGCGGAGCCGGTAAACGAGGAAACCGTCCGGACCCAATTGAACCTGGGTTTCGCGCACGCTGATTAATTTGAAAAACTTGTTATTAGATGACTACGCCAAAATTTGGATTTACCACGACCCTGCTGCATAGCGATCGCCAGAAACCGATCGAGCATGGTGCGCTGACCCGCCCGATACATACTTCGGTCACTTTTTCCTATCCCGACGCGCGCGAACTGGCCGCGGTATTTCAGGGCAAGCAGGTCGGCTATCGCTATGCGCGCCAGGGCAATCCAACCGTCAACGCACTCGAAGACAGAATCAGCAAGATGGAGGACGGGATTGCCACGGTGTGCTTTGCAAGCGGCATGGCTGCAATCGGCTCGCTTTTCCAGTCGTTGCTCAAGTCCGGCGACCATGTGGTGTCATCTTCGTTCCTGTTCGGCAATACGCGCTACCAATGGGAGACCGCAAGCGGACTGGGCATCGATGTCGATTTCGTCGATGCGACCGACGTAAAGAACATCGAGGCGGCTTTGACACCCGCGACGCGCATTGTTTTTGTTGAAACGATTGCCAACCCGCGCACGCAGATCGCGGACATGGAGCGCATCGGGCAACTCTGCCGCGAACGCGGCATTCTGTTCGTCGCCGACAACACGATGACGTCGGCCTATGTATTCCGGCCCAAAGCCGTTGGTGTCGGGTTGGTCGTCAATTCGCTGACCAAGTCGATCGCCGGGCATGGCGATGCCATGGGCGGCAGCGTGACTGACACCGGCCTGTTCGACTGGACTACCTATCCGAACATTGCCGCCAGCTTCAAAAAGCTCCCGGCCGAGCAGTGGGGCAGCGCGCAGGTACGCGCAAAGGCGTTGCGCGATTTCGGCGCTTGCCTGAGCCCGGAAACCGCGCACCATATCGCTATCGGTTCCGAAACGCTGGCTCTCAGGATGACGCGCACCAGCGAAAATGCGCTGGCCCTGGCGCAGATGCTGGAAGCGGACGAGCGCGTGGCCGCGGTCCATTATCCGGGCCTGCCTTCGCATCCGCAGCACGAACTTGCTACCAGGCTGTTCCGTTCCTACGGTTCGATGCTGAGTTTCGAGCCGAAGGAAGGCATTGACTGCTTCGACTACCTGAACCGGCTTCATATCGGCATTTTCGCGAGCAACCTCGGCGATACCCGCACGCTCGTGAATCCGGTCGCGCATACGATCTACTTCGACATGGGCGCCCAGGCGCGCGCCGACATGGGAATCGCCGAATCGCTGATCCGCGTCTCCGTCGGAATCGAAGATACAGACGATCTCCTGCAAGACTTTCATCAGGCTTTTTCGGCATGAAATAGCGGGACAGGCATTTTTACTGCTGCTTTACCTGCGGCAAAGCAGCAGTAAAAATGCCCCCGCGGGTCTGGTTCATGCGCTTGCCCGATCCGGGCGACATCTGCTTTTTGCTTCGCTATTGTCAGACTGCCCTTGCAATTCCGCAGGCAGGACAAAAATACAGTTGCAGTATTTACAGCGGCGCCTGACCGCAGGTTGAATCTTATGAACAAGGCTTTTGTAAAAGAAACCGACGAGGACGATGAGCCGGAGCATGGATTGCCGGCGCTGCCGGCCGGATTCAAGAATTACATCACGCCGGCCGGGCATCAGCGGCTGAAAGACGAGCTGTTGTTCTTGATCGACAAGGACCGGCCCGAAGTGGTCAAGATCGTATCGTGGGCGGCGTCGAACGGCGACCGTTCCGAGAACGGCGACTACATTTACGGCAAGCGCCGCCTGCGCGAGATCGACCGTCGCATCCGCTTCCTGATCAAACGGCTTGATTTGGTCGAAGAGTTCGATCCGAGCGTGCATTTCGGCATAGACCAGATCTTTTTCGGCGCCACTGTCACTTACGAAAAGCAGGGTGGCGAGCAGAACACGGTGACTATCGTCGGCATTGACGAGTCCGATCCCTTGCATGGCAGTATCAGTTGGGTATCCCCGGTTGCGCGCGCGCTGACCAAGGCGCACGAAGGCGATACGGTAACGTTCAAGGCGCCGGGCGGGATGGAAGAGTTGTATGTGCTGAAGGTTACCTACCCGGAGCCCGAAGCCAAAAAATAGAAGCAGATTGAATCGGAAGCAGGGCTGCAGGCATCAGGCCCGCTGATTTTCCTGCACCGAACAGGATGCCCGCCCGCTATATCGAGTTGCCGAAGTAATCCAGGCAATTCCAGTACAATCCACGTAATGAATCACCCCAAAAATATATTTTCCTACGTTTCGCGCAAAGTTCGCCGTTCCGGCGCAGCGCCTTTCCTGCCGATGTCGCGTGCCGAAATGGACTCGCTCGGATGGGATGCATGCGACATCATCCTGATTTCCGGCGACGCATATATCGATCATCCGAGCTTCGGCATGGCCCTGGTTGGGCGGCTGCTCGAAG
>Ga0366816_1064_pt1 | contig 15987 bp, 12 predicted proteins | sample TotcelN113001K15_FD_207019 | JGI IMG/M metagenome (GOLD analysis project Ga0366816, IMG submission 207019) | Enriched cells from coal bed in the Powder River Basin, Montana, United States - Total cells N11 rep3 HSBNCT.N11.300.1.K15 ... | reverse complement strand
TATTATGACGGTCCCGGATTTGATTACACCCAATACGTTTCAGAGGGAAAGATCATGGATTTGAAGGAGTGGTTTGATACAGCAAAAACAGTAGATGGTGTCGGTCTGATTAAAGATAATATTTATAAAGGCTTTCTGAAGGAAGAAAACGGAAAAATATATTCTGCCCCATACATATTTACTGCTTTGGGAATGTGGTACAATGCAAAATTCTTCCGTGACAATCATATTGCTGTTCCATCAAATTTTGATGAGTTTCTGGAGGTATCCTCTGAGCTGAAAAAGTTAAATGCAGCATTAATGGTACATCCGGGTATGTGGCCCAGCTACCTCATAGGGGGATTCCTCAGGCAGGAGCTTGCGCTTGAGGGAGGAGAACAGATTTTTAACGATATAAATCTGTTCAAGCAGGATGTTTTTGTGAGCAGTACTTTTATAAGAGCGATGTCAAAATTGGAAATATTATCAAAAACCGACAATGGCATTCTTCAAAATTCCGTATATTTGGATCATATCGGAGCACAGCTTGCATGGCTTGATGGAAAAGCTGCTTTTATCCCAAACGGATTGTGGCTTGAAAGAGAAATGGAGAAAGAGATTCCCGATGGATTTGAACTATCGTTTATTCCCTCTGTAATACAGGATAAGAGCCAGAAATATATTTTTTGTTCCTACTCGACGAATGTCTGTCTCTCCAGTATGGGAAAAAACCCGGAAAATGCAAAAGCATGGCTGGCTTTTCTTTATAGAGAGGATATTTTAAAGGAATTTACCAGAACTGTAGGAATACCTACAGCCTATCAAATGGATTTGAGCGACTTTCATATAAGTGATACAATCAGCAGCGTACAAAAATGGGTGGCGGATCCCAACGTCATATTTTTTCCTGTGCCTGCAATAAAACAACAAATCGAACAAATAATTGGAAAAGGGATGACTGATGTTCTTAATGGGAAAATCAATTCGTTGGAAGCTTGCAGTCAAATTCAAAAGGAAGTTAACAGAATCAATCCTTACGAAAATTGATTTTGAGCTGCTTAATATGGAATAAGAGCTAAAAAAAACAAACTTAATTAATAAAAAAAACCACTATGGCTATTGAACAAATTGAGTTTATACTAATTCTTAGAGGCCTCTGATAATTACAAGATTGAAAGGGGAAAATTAATGAAAAAAATCAATGCCATAAAGGTTTTATCCGTATCAGTTATTATGATAATGCTTTTTGCTTTACTTAGTACAGGGTGCGGATCCCAGTCAAAAAATCCCGAATCGACGGGCTCATCGGAAACAAGCAGGCAAAGTAGTGAAAGCACCGGGACGACTGCTCCTGAGGTGAAAGAATTAACAGGCAATGTAGAGCTTCAGATATTTGTCGGCGGTTATGGAGATGCCTGGTGGAATGAAATGATTGACGCCTTCAAAAAGCAGAATCCCAAATTAAATGTCATTGTCAGCATGGGGCCGAAAGTCAATACACAAATGAAAACAAGATGGGTCAGTGATGATGCGCCTGACTTTGTATATTGTGATGGAGCGGATAGTGTAACAAACCAGCATGCCATAGATGGAAAATTAATGGATCTGAAGGACTATTTTGACAGTACACAAGCCGGCGACGGCAAATCAATCCGGGAGCATATTTTGCCCGGCATGATTACACAGATCAACGGCGGTGAGTTTTTTGCCCCCTATATTTTCAATGCATGGTCCTTGTTCTATGACAGCAAGCTGATGACGGACAACAGCATTGCGGTTCCGCAAAACACAGATGATTTTTTAGCAGCCGGCGAGGCGTTGAAAGCAAAAGGGATTGCATTAATGGATTATGCCGGAATGTATCCGGGATATCTTTATTTCGGTTTTGTGGAGCCGCAAATCGTGGCTGCAGGCGGAAAACAACTGCTGGAGGATACAATGACCGGCAAACCGGGTGTATATAACAGCGATGCCTTTAAAAATATAATCAAAAGAATTGAAGCTATGGCGCAAAAAGGGTATTTTCTTAAGGGAACGACTGCTTTGAACCATACACAGTCGCAAATGGAATGGCTGAACCGTAAAGCGGCTTTTATTCCCAATGGCTTGTGGGTTGAAAATGAAATGAAGAACGACATACCCTCTGATTTTGTAATGCAATATACAGCAGCGCCCTTGAGAGCTGCTGGTGAAAAGGTAAGTCTTGTTGGAAGTGCGGTCAGTATGGCAATATCTGCCAACACTAAAAATCCCGAGGCAGCCAAGGCTTTCCTGACCCACATTTATAAAGATTCTTCCGTCAAGAGATTCATAGAAGTCTGCGGAGCTCCGACCTGTTACAAGGTGGACACTACAGGCGTGAATATTTCCAGCCAGATGGTCAGGAGCTGCATGGATGTGCTCGCAGATCCGGAGGTGCAGGTAGTTACTCCGCAGGCCATTTATTTGACAGAGGTTCAGACCATGATGTTCAACCAGCTCAACTCCATTGTTTTGGGCAAAATGACTGCTGATGAGTATTGCGCCAATTTGGAAAAAGAAGCGGCAAGGGTATTGGCGTCCAAGTAATATAAAGCTCACATAAAGAAACGTTGCCGGCCGGTATGCGGTGCATGCCGGTTGGCATACCAAAAGGCGGTACCATATGACGTTCAGATTAAGGAAAAACATATCAAGGAACATTTTCATAATTATCTTTTTGTTTCCTGCATTGGCTGGGTTTTGCCTATTTGCGGTTTATCCAATGCTTAAGGGCATGTACACAAGCCTTTACAACTGGTCGGGTGTAACCTCAGCCATGAAATTTATCGGGTTAAGGAACTATACAGACCTGATTGGCGACCCTTATGTACTTAAAGCATTCAAAAATGAATTCTTAGTTATATTTTGGAAGGTCATATTAATTATATTGACGGCGTTATTTTTTGCATTGGCTTTGACGAGATTGAAATTGAATAGCCGGGAGCAATCCTTTTACCGTGTAATATTCTTCTTTCCAAACATCCTTTCCGTGATCATTATCACAAATATATGGTCATTTGTATATCATCCGACAATAGGAATTCTGAATACCGGCTTGGAGGCCATAGGGCTGCAGCGCTTCTGGCACGCTTGGTTGGGAGAGCCGGAAACAGTGCTTGGAGCTTTGATACCTGTCACTTGCTGGGCAGGCGTAGGGTTGTTCATGATTATATTTATAGCTGCAATTAAAGGCATACCTGAAGAATTATTTGAGTCCACAATTATTGATGGAGCTAATGAATGGCAGCAGCTTATCAGAATTATTATACCGATGATCTGGGAACAGATAAAATTTTCTGTTATAACTATCATCATCTCCACCTTCGGAACAACCTCGGTATTTGTAATAGCAATGACCCAGGGCGGGCCTGACAACGCTTCCCAGGTGGTAGGCTCCTATATTTACGAGCTCAATTTCAATCAGTACCGGGCCGGCTATGCGACAGCATTGGGAGTAGTACTGTTCCTGGTTGTCCTGATTATTACAGGTATCACCAATAAGCTCATGAACAAGGAAATTGATGTGTAAGACTGGAGGAAAACAATTGGAACAGGTGAATGAAATGAAAATGGATTTACACAATAGAAGCTTTAATGGGGATTCTAAGAATAAAAGAATAACAGGCATAATTACGGCGGGTATAGTAAGGGCGTTTTTGCTATTATGGACTTTGACGGTCCTATATCCTTTGTTTTGGACGCTCTATTCTTCCCTGAAGGACAATAAGGCTTTCTATAAAAGCCCATGGGCGCTTCCTGAGATATTCCATTTTGAGAACTACTACAATGCTTTTATTACATCAAGCTTTGGGAAATATTTTTTGAACAGTTTATTTGTCGTTGTGGCAGCTCTGGTTTTGAATCTGCTGGTTTCTTCCATGGCGGCGTACGTGCTGTCTAAATTCAAGTTCTTCGGCAGCAGGATCATATTGCTGTTTTTCCTCTCCGGTACAATGGTTCCGACGCTGGTGACCTTGATTCCGCTTTTCTTTTTTTCCCAATCCCTGCGCCTGACGGAAAAGCTTGGGGGACTTGTCATCATCTATGTCTTCACCAACATTCCCTTTTCTATTTTTCTCATTTGCGGGTTTATGAAAAGGATTCCCAATGCCTTTTCTGAAGCCGCTTTTATGGACGGATGCTCATATTATGCCATATTTTTCAGAATAATGCTCCCGTTGGCCAAGCCGGGCCTGATTATAGCCGGTATATTGAATTTGCTGAATTTCTGGAATGAGTATTTAATCGCACTGACCTTTATAACCAATCCGGATAAGTATACCGTACCTGTCGGTATTTCCATGCTTTCAGGGACCATGCAATACCGGACCGATTTCGGCGCCCTGTTTGCCGGCTTGATAATCGGGATGCTTCCTATGATAATCGTATATGGCATATTCCAAAGGCAGCTGCAGGAAGGTATGGCGGCAGGGTCGGGAGTAAAAGGCTGATTGGCTTTGTATTGCAAGGATTTATAGGAATATTAGTAGCATTGTTTGAACAAAGAGAAGGAGGTTTTATGTATGAAAACAGGTTTTAAAAGGGTACTGGGTTTTATCCTCACGGTTGTCTTTATCACATCGTTGGTCTTTGTGCTGAATCCAGCTCCTGTATCTGCAATTGGCAATACATATTATGTTGATTCTGTAGGAGGAAATAATAACAATACCGGGACTAGCGAGGGAGCGGCATGGAGGACACTGGACAAGGTAAACAGTATACCGTTCCAGCCGGGGGACTGTATCCTTTTCAAAAGAGGATGTACATGGTATGGAACCTTGCAGCCTCAAGGAGAGGGTAACAGCTCTGTGTCCATCACCATTGATGCATATGGAGTTGGAGCGAAGCCCATCCTGGATGGAAACGATCAGGATGAGAATCAACTCAATGACAGTGAAACAATTCGATTGGAAAACAAGAGCTACTGGACTATACAAAATCTTATGATCAAAAATACCGATCCGGATCCAAGCACGATCGAATTGAGAAGCGGCATAAGATTGGTAGCGAATGGTAACGGTAAAGTAATTCAAGGTATTAAACTCTACCAATTAGATATTACAGAAATTCACGGCAGTTATATTCGAACCCATGATACGCTGTCGTTTTTTTACAATGCAGCAATTCACATCGAACACAAAACTGCAGCACCGTTAGCGCGGTTTGACAATCTTGTAATAGAAAAATGTAATATAGTAAATGTAAAAACGCCAGGGATCATGTTCATTCCCGATGTTTTGAACGAAAGCTGTCCATACTTTAATAATTGGGATTCATGGTCAACCAATGTTAGAATCAGAGAGAATACCATCAATGGGACAGGCGGCGACGGTATACTGGTAGGAATGTGCAACAGCCCTCTGGTGGAGTATAATACAGTCGCACACACAGGTACATGCGGCGATGATTCCACTGCATACGTTGCCGGCATATGGGGAATTATGTGCCATAATCCGATATTCCAGTACAATGAATGCTATGCCACCGAACTGTGGCAGGGTGATGGCGTGGCATGGGACACAGATTGGGGCATCACGGGATATAATATATACCAGTATAACTACTCCCATGATAATGAGGGTGGTTTCAAAATAGGCCCGTGCAATTTGCGGTCCTTATATAGTACATATTTGACGGAAGACATCATCCGGTACAATATAAGCCAGAACGATGGTGCCGGAATAGATGGATGCAAGCTTCAATTGGATAGGGGAGTGTCAATTGTCTATAATAACGTATTCTATTGCCCAAACAACAGGATGAATGTAATGAATACGGATAACGCCTGGGGTGGCTTCTATAATAATATCGTTGTAGCGAACAATTTGTCCGTATATCCTGCCGGATACATAGACTATGATAATAACTGCTTCTATGGACATACTGGACCGTCGGGTGATAATAATATCATAGGAAATCCTCTGTTCGTCAATCCGGGGACGGGAGGAAACGGTCCTGGTACTGTAAACGGATACACGCTTCAGTCCTTATCACCCTGCATCAATAAAGGTAAAGTGATAGTTAACAACGGAGGAAGCGATTACTGGGGTAATCCGCTTTATTACGGCAGTCCCGATATCGGCGCCTATGAGCATCAGGGCCCATCCGTTGTAAACAACACGGATTCAAGTATTGAATATGCGATGAACTGGTGGCTGGACAGCAACAGGGGCGTAGGCGATTATATGGATGATGTGCTGGCTACCGGTACTGATAATGATTGGGTGCATTGTATATTCAATGGTACAGGGATTAAATACATTGCTGAAAAGGATACATGTTTTGGCGACGTTGATGTATATGTCGATGGATTGTTCCAACAGACGGTAAGCTGCTATAGTCCAAGTTACATGGCAAGGCAAACTGCATACAGCATTACAGGTCTGCCGGCAGGCATTCATACCATAAGGCTTTTTAAGAAGAACGGGATGTATATGAACCTTGACGCGTTTGAAGTGGATGCAGCTGTTTCAGATACTGTACAGGCCTTTTACAATGATACATCCGAGGATGTATCATATTACGGTGGTTGGAGCCATCAGAGGCTTCGGGGAGTAGGTGATTATCAGGATGATGTTCATACTTCTGTGACCGATACCGAATATGCACAATTCACTTTCTATGGTACAAATGTTAAGTATATTGCCGAAAAGGACGCCTGCTTTGGCAATGTGGACGTATACATAGATGATGTATTCCGGCAGACCGTAAGCTGCTACAGCCCCACCCGGTCATGCAGACAGGAGGTGTTCGGTATATCCGGCCTTGCAGAAGGCAGCCATACAATAAAGCTTGTCAAGAAGAGCGGTCAATATATGAACATAGATGGATTCGAAATCACCCGGCCCGTTGATATGAACGACACGGCTGCCGGCATCACTTATAACGGAAGCGGCTGGTTCTACAGCAATAACAGGAACGTAGGCAACTACTGCGACGATGTGCATGCCACGACAGACAATGAGGCTTATGCAGAGTATCCGTTTTATGGTACACATATCAGTTATATTGCAGAAAAGGACGCCTGCTTCGGTGACGTGGATGTATACATAGACGGCGTATTCCAGCAGACAGTCAGTTGCTATAATCCAGCAAGGGTTTCACAGCAAGCGGTTTTCACAAAGACAGGATTGGTTCCGGATAGCTGGCATACCATCAGGCTTGTGAAAAAATCCGGAATGTTTATGAATCTGGACGGGTTCAAGGTTTATAATTAATAAATCTGTAGAAATAAGAATAAAGTCTGTTGGGCTGTTAAAGCTTACCAGTACAGTATTTAAAGAGAGGACAGTAATATATGAGCATGGATGGCACTGAAAAAAGCGGACAAAAAAGAAATCTGGTTTTTTTGCTTTACAAAAAAATCAACTCTGCTATTTTACCAAGGTACCATGCATTCATATGCACTGTTTTTTATAAACCCCTTTTTAAGAAAATGGGGAAAAACAGCGTGATCGTAAAACCTTTGAAATTTACCTATCCGGAAAATATAACTATCGGTAAAAACATATATATAGCTCATCTATCCTGGCTTCTAACTCTGCAGGTTTCGTCGAAGGTTCCGGAGCTCATCATTGATGACGGAGCAAAGATAGGACACTTCAACCATATTACATGTGTCAACAGAATATACATCGGTAAAAATGTATTGACGGCTGATAAGGTATATATATCTGATAACCTTCACGGCTATGAGGATGTTGAGAAGCCGATATGCGATCAGCCTGTATTTTCTAAGGGAGAAGTATCAATAGGCGATGAAACATGGATTGGTGAAAATGTATCCATTATCAGCGTCTGCATAGGGAAACATTGTGTAATCGGGTCAAATTCGGTTGTCACCAGGGACATCCCTGATTTTTCTGTGGCTGCCGGGGTTCCGGCCAGAATTATCAAACAGTATAACAAAGATACCGGAAAGTGGGAAAGAGTGTAAATAGATACAATCGGTCCGACAATGAAAATCATTTATATTAAATAACTCTTGCGTATATTATATAAAGCTATTAAAACCGATTTAATTTTTTTGGAGGTGTTTTTTTTGTATATTCCGAAATTTTCTGTGATCCTGTCAAATGTGGGCGCTTGCTGTGACAGATATTTAAGCAGCGGGTACCGCAATCCGTTAACGATCGATGAAATGTTCGAAAAAGTGGCAGCTATTAAAAACGTGCAGGGCGTAGAATTGATCGCCAATTGGAACATTAGTCCAAAAAATGTTGTACAGATCAGAGAAAACCTGAAAAACACAGGATTGATGCTTGTCTCCATCATACCTGACCACTTCGGCCAGCAAAAGTGGGGCTGTGGGGCTTTTGCCTCAAGAAATCCGGAAATCCGCAGGGAAGCTGCAAAGCACACAAAAGAAATGATGGATATTGCAGGAGATTTCCATTGTGAAGTCATCAGCTTGTGGCCGGGCCAGGATGGATACGATTATTTTTTTCAATCGGATTATATGGCTGAGAGGGAATGGTTTGAAGAAGGCGTCAAGGAATGCTGCAACTACCGGAAGGATGTCAGGATTTCTATCGAATACAAAATGAAGGAGCCAAGGTGTAGGAGCTTGCCCTCCAATGTTTACAGCGTGCTTTTGATGACGAAAGAGATCAATGAAGAAAACTGCGGGGTCACCATTGATTACGGACACTCCCTGGTTGCTTACGAAAACCCGGCCGAATCGGTTGCGGTATTGAAAAAGTATGGAGATAAGCTGTTCCATATGCATATGAACGATAATTACGGCTTCTGGGATGATGATATGATCGTCGGGACGGTCCATACGATTCCCTTCATTGAACTGTTCTATTGGCTCAAGAAAACGGAATACAAGGGCTGGATTTCTACGGACCAATATCCTTACCGGGAGGACGGGCAAAAGGCGGTAAGGGAAAGCATAGAATGGATGTTGACGCTGAACCGGATTGCGAATAAAATGGATTCAAAAGAGGTCGAAAATATCTTCAGAACCGGAGACGCGACAGAAGCCAGTAAAATGTTGCGCAAATATATGTTTGCTTGACGAGGTGGTTTGATTGAAGAAGAAATGGCTCGTTGCCATCCTTGCGCTATTGGTGGTTCTTGCGGTGTCCTATTTATTGATAAGAGGCGTAAACTGGGAATATGAAGCGGTGGCGGTTGTGAACGGCGAGCCGATTGCCCGCGGTGAGTTCAATCTGCTTTTTTCAACACATAATGAAAACAGTAAATCCTTTGATGTAATAAAAAGAATAAAAATAGAACAGATAATAATGAAGGAATACAAGCTGGTGGAGGACATCAGCTATGGGGCTTTTGTAAAAGACTTCAAAAAGGAAAACCTCGATAGAAAGGAAAAAGTGAAGAAAAAGCAGCCCATTTATGGCCCTCAGCAATATACGGAGCAATTCTATTATAAGTATCTTCATGACAACCGGGTCATAGCCTTGCTTGAAAAGGTTGAAGATAAATTTTACGCGGATGATGTGCAAATAAGAGCCTATTATGAAAGCAAAAAGGACGAGATGTTCAAAAAAGCAGACTATATCAGGGTGCAAATGGTAAAGGTGGCGTGGAAAAGCAAATCGGACAGCGATGCTCTTGAAAAGAACAAGGCCGAGGCCAAGATAAAGGAGGCAAAGGCTGCTGTCACACAGGGCCAGGATTTTGCCGAAGTCATGTCCGGCTTTAATGTGGAGAAAAAGCCGTTGGAGCGGGTTTTTGACGATTCTACCTATAAAGACGATACACGGTTTGAGGTTTCCTTATATCGGTCGGCTAGGGGACTGCAAAAAGGAGAAATCAGCGAAATCATAGAAGTGAATGATGCTTTTGTCATAATGAAATGTATAGAAAGAGTGGAAAATCAATACCGTTCATTTGAAGAAAGCAAAGGACTCGCGTTAAAAAGATATAAGGAAGCGAAATATGAAGAGTATATCGTATCGCTTTTAGAAAAAGCCGAATTCACAATTTTAAGGAGACCATAGAAGCATGAACCGATTACATCTATTATGCAATGCCCATATTGACCCTGTATGGCAATGGGAATGGGAAGAAGGCGCAGCTGCTGCATTGTCGACATTCCGTGTGGCAGTGGAGCTTTGCGAAGAATTTGACGGCTTTGTCTTTAACCATAACGAAGCCATTTTATACCGATGGGTGGAAGAATATGAGCCAGCTCTCTTTAAAAAGATTCAAAGGCTGGTACAGGAAGGGAAATGGAAAATCATCGGCGGCTGGTATCTGCAGCCGGATTGTAACATGCCTTCGGGAGAATCCCTGGTCAGGCAGATCCTATGCGGAAAGGCATACTTCAAGGAGAAATTTGATGTGGCGCCTACGGTATCCATTAGCTTTGACGCTTTTGGACATACCCGGGGACTGGTTCAGATCATGAAAAAATCCGGATATGACGCGTACTTGTTTTTTAGACCTGACCAAAGCGATTTCCAGGTGCCGGCACAGTCATCAAATCAAACTTAGAGCTTTTGAAATCAAAACTTTCCGATTGGATACAGGGAAGAGAATCCTTGAAGAAGTTGACTTGCTGGAAGATTGTGTAATTTTATAGAAATAGTCCACACGGGAAATATCGGTGATTGCTACTGCAGAGACAATATCATGTATCTTGTTATTCTTTATTAAAGGTAGTATAGATAAGAAACCAACTTTCGTTTAGGTTGTCTGATTATTGATTATCATATAACACCATAATAATGAAAGCTCTGTAAATAAGGCTTGCCATATTGTTATGCGAATATATTAAATGATATGATGAAAGTATACTGACTACACAATTTATTGTAAACCGCCACAAATGAGCATTATTTGTACTGTATTGACGACTCTGGCATTCGAAACAAACCTGTATTATTTTCAACTAGATTAACAGATTTAATTCTAATTACATATCAAATTATGATTGCCCCGGGTGATTGCAGATCTGCTAGAAAAAGTATAGTCATAAGTCACTCAATCAGTGACCTGAGACACTGTCGGAAAATTGGCGGTTTTTGTATAATATACATTATAAAAATTACTGGGAGTGTTGTTAAAATGACTATAAGATCCAATGTTTTAAAACTAGTGCTAATTTTAATGCTATCCTCTTTGCTGTTCCTCGCATCTGCGTGTGCCAAATCATCAGAAACTGAAAAAGAATCTGAAGCAACAGATAAGTATAAACCTACAGTAGCTAATGGAAAGGTTAAAGCTGACGAGACCGGGATGGAATACAAAAGTGATGATGGGAGCATAAGCATTGATGTCAAATCAGAAGGCGAGGTTGATCTTCCAGAGGATTATCCGGCTGATATTGTACCCGTATATCCCAAATCAAAGCTTTTTTTGGCTGCAAAGCAGGGGAGCGGCTACACTATATCAATGAAAACAGATGACAGTGTTGACGATATATGCAAATTTTATGAAAAAAATGTGAAATATGAAGGCGAAGCAAATATACAAAATGACGGTGATACTGCAATGATAATGGGAATGAGCAAAGGGCTTAATGTAATCATAATGGTGACACCAAATGAACAGGCTGACGAAAGCAAAAATATAATTGCAATTTCCGTAGCGGAGTAAAATAGAGACATTCATGGATAATGGTTCGCTGAAGAAGGATGGGATAGCAGGTTCACTATTTGGTGCAGACAAACATTTTGGCATGCCGCTGCTGGCGGTTTTTATCTTCAATGCCTGCGGGATACCGGATTCACTGGCTGTTTTCCTGCTCGCCAGGCCGGTAAGTCTCTTGCTACATGCAATTTTGCTAAATCTATGGTCAGGTACATTTATTCCCCGTATGATGGAGCCAGGGAGGGTGGAGGACTTTCTGAGCTCGGGGATTTTTTAATGGTAGCCTTGGAATTTTAGCGGAATAAAGGGTACTGTTTTTTTTATCCACTGCAGGATATAATGGAATAAAAACATAGTGGGTGATCTATTTGGACTACATGGACGCATATACGCCATATACGCTTTTTTTTGCGGTGCTGATAACCACCTGTATGATAGCATCTGCTTTACTCAATGCATATATAATGATTAAAGTCAGGAAAACGATGCTTTATTGGGCCTTTGCCCTGGTACAGCTACTGCTGCTCATCTGGCTTTCCGGCAAGCTGTTGGCCCTTGTTTCACCCACCCTGCAAATCAGAGATATGTATCTGTATTTGCAGCAGATCGGTTCCTTGTTATTGGTTCCGGCGTTTTTGTTTTTTTTATACAACCTATGGAAGTGTGGAATGAACAGGACTATGATTTTTTCATCCTGTCTTATTTTTTGTGCGGTATTTGTCTGTATTGCAGGTCCATTTTTCAGGACATCCGGTTTAATCTGCGATTTAATGCCATTGTTAGCCTTTATGGCTGTGAATATGCATGCCTTCTATGTTAGGAGGAGCCTTTTTGCCGAGCTGTCAGAATTGTCCATGGATACTTTTATGGAAGAACTGGAAGATGCAGTCATCATATTCAACAGTCGCGGAAATTTGCTGGATTTTAATCAAAATGCAAAAAATATTCTAAAAAATATAGACGAAATGGAAACATTAAACAACTTTGTGCAAAGGATAAATGAGAAAATTGTATCGGGAAACAGACTTTCCGTATCATGCGACGTCCGGCAGGAACATGTGGAGATTGGTATAATTGAGCCTTCAGGAATCAAGTACTTTATATGCGGCAGGACAATATCCGGAAACAAGAAAAAATTTCCTGTAGCTACAGTTTTCACCTTTCATGACGTGACTGAAAAAACCATGCTGCTGCATGAGCTTGAAGGAAAGAACGATGAACTGGACAGACTGAATGCACAATTGAAAAACCATATTGCAGTAGCTAACCGATTGGAGGAAGAAAAGGAAAAGAACCGTGCCATCATTGAAATACAGGAAACCATCGGACAAAGTATAACAGAGCTTCTCTTTGCGCTGCAGGTTTTTAAAGCCGCCGGAACAGGGCATGAAACACCTGTAAAAGAAAAGTTGTCTGAGATTATTGATAAATGCAGAGAAATAATGTCCGAAATTCGGATATCCGTAGAAAAACTGATGACCGTAAAGGATGAAAGGAAGTGAAATACCGTGATAAGGATTGCCATTGCCGACGATCAGACACTATTGAGGGAAATGCTCTCCGTAATGCTTACACAGGATGAGGAGTTTGAAGTAGTGGGGGAAGCGGGAAACGGAGAGGACATTATAAAATTATGCAGGGAAAAGAACCCTGATGTAGTACTGCTGGATATAAAAATGCCGGCATATGACGGAGTTTACGCATTACATGCACTCAAACGCGATTTTCCTGGCATCAAAGTTATTATGCTCACCACCTTCGGGGATGAAAAAAATGCGCTCAATGCTTATAGCAGCGGAGCAGATGGATATATACTGAAGGATATCAAGCCCTGCATACTTATAATGACGGTGAAATGTATCTATGAAGGGCTGTTTGTCATGCATGGGAGCATCAATGCCTTTATTCGAGGGCAGGTGACCTCTCCCTCCGGAAAAGCATCAGCTTTTGAAGCAGTAGAGGATCTGTATGATGAATACGGTCTTGACAGGATTGACCGCAAAATAATAAAGCTTTTGATCAATGGAAAAAGCAACAAGGAAATTGGTGAGGCCTTGAATTTCTCCGAGGGTACCATTAAAAACAGGATATCAAGGATCCTTAGCGTTACCGGGCAAAAGGACAGGACACAAATTGCCGTTTTTGCCCTGCAGAACAATCTTGTGTGAGAGCAATTGCAATTTGCCTTAAATGGTAGGCAGCAGCATTTGGACACAAAAACCCTGTCCATCTACGGAACTATACAAAAGTTCACCATTCAACGCTTTTGTTCTTGTTTCCATACCCGTTAGCCCCATCCCTTTTTTAACGTGATCACAACCAGCTCCATTGTCAATGATATAGGTTTCATAATAATCAGAAAGAAAACGAAGAATAATATAGATTTTATCGGCTTTTCCGTGGCGTATGGCGTTGGTTATCGCTTCACGGCATATTTTAAATATGGTATCCTCATACCCCCGGGGTAAATCTGGCGTATTGCCGGAAATAGAGAGCTCAATCAAAACGGATGCTGGTTTTACTTCATCAAAGAGTATATGAAGTCTGTCGACAAGGTTGTATCGATCTGCCATTTTGTCCGTTTGTCCCAGAATTGAATTTTTTATTTTAAAAAGACAATCTTTTAGCAGTATTTCTGCCTGGCAAATACATCGGTTTAAGTCAAAGTCCTCTTTCAAGGCTGAAAATCGAGCCACCTCCAAAAGTGATATTACCAGAACCACAGAATGACCCAGGATATCATGCATCTCAGCAGCTATAAAGTTGCGGGTCCGGGCTATGGCAAGATGTCGGATGATTCGGGCTTGCTCTTCCAGTCTTTTATTCAATTTCTCCAGTTCGGCATTTTTACTTTCTACGTTGTATAGTACATTCTGATTGACAGTAATGTCAAGAAACCACATGGAAGCACCGCGGATTTTACCATAGGGCATTATCGGCCGGCACACGGCCTTGTAAAAACACCCCTTTTCTGTTTGATATACGCCATCCCAGGGCTTTATGACACCCGGTATAAAATCTGCTTTGTCATATAAGGCAAGGGGATGCTTTACCGGTCCTGCTATTATGCCATGACCATCCGCTGAATATAATTCTCCATTTTCCAGCATACTTTTAAAAGTGGCATTGTAATCTATGATCCGACTATTGCCATCCACTAGAAGTATCCCTTCAGGGATCAGATCTACCGCTGTTCTGCGTGCGATTTTCACATCATCGAAAAATCTGTATCTGAATGTAGCAATAACAAACAGCATCAGGGAAAGAGTACAGGACATTGGCGTAATGTCAAACGGCGGTTCAAAACCAAAAACAATCTCAAACCAGTCAAAAACATAAAGCATGTTAGCGGCAATGGGAATGATGATGCCAATTGAAAACAGCACAGCCTGTACACGCTTTTCACCAAATTGACGGCTGAAATTTTTTGCACAAAGTAGGAGCCCTGCCAGAAGTAATATATAATTATATCCCTGATGAAAGTAAAAGAGAGGTCCGAAGCTGTCTCCCCAGAAATCAAAATGCGAATAAAACAGGAAGTGATATGGATTGGTTATGACAACCAGAAGGAAAAAAAGCGAGGGAATAGATAGTACTACTATATATTTGACGGAAAGTATTTTTTTGGTGGCATACAGGTATGCGAAAATGAAAAACATCTCTCCCAGAAAACAGACGCCTGCATATTGGCATACCACAAAGAAGAATTTCAATCCGGCATCCGGAGCAACAGTTTTAAAGAGCTTGGAAATTATCCATAGTGCAATGATCCCCTGTACAGCAAGATAAATATGCAGCAGTGGTATTTTCTTTGCTTTCATCCAGATGGCGAAATTTACAAAAAACAGGATGAATACGGAGAATAGATGAAAAAGAAATATGTAGTAGGTCTCATAAGCAAAGGTCAGCGTCAGAATGAATCCCTCCATTATACCGTATGAAAAAGGCTGAAATAATTCTTCTTCCTCTGCATGTACGCAGGTTATGAAAAAATTATCCATATAATCTTCAAGCGATGTTTTTTTATCTTTTTCCGATGCTTTTTCACTTTCAGGGAAAATAACCTTTTTTAATTGCTCCTGCAGCTGCTTGTCAAGTTTGTCGTAATTGTTGACAAGATTCTGCATATGTCCCCTCATATCTATGATCATACCTTTAGGTAACAGGCCCCTGTATCGGTTTTCGCCGTCATCCTGCACAAAGGCGGCATAGAAAAATGCCTTACTGCATTCAAGCTGGTATATTCCCTTTTGTTCATAATCCAGCTTTATTTTATCAAACACATTCCCATCCTTCTCAGAACCGGCGGAATCTTTCAACAATTCAGAACTGACATCCTTTCTGTCACCGGATTTAAAGATTCCAGCCAGAACGTTTTCCGGATTATCGAATATACTTTTGTATAAACCTGAAATATAGATGCCT
>Ga0366816_1063_pt1 | contig 16034 bp, 13 predicted proteins | sample TotcelN113001K15_FD_207019 | JGI IMG/M metagenome (GOLD analysis project Ga0366816, IMG submission 207019) | Enriched cells from coal bed in the Powder River Basin, Montana, United States - Total cells N11 rep3 HSBNCT.N11.300.1.K15 ... | reverse complement strand
TACAGGAAAAACTGGAAATAGCCAGACAGCTTGCAAAGCTTGGAGTTGACGTAATAGAAGCCGGATTTGCAATCTCATCCCCGGGAGATTTCCTGGCTGTGAAAACTGTTGCTGAAAACGTTAAAGGGATTACTGTTGCAAGCCTTAGCCGTGCAGTTGAGAAAGACATTGACAGGGCCTGGGAGGCGCTTGCCAACGCAGAAAGCCCACGCATTCACACGTTTATTGCAACCTCCGACATCCATATGAAATACAAACTCAAGATGAGTGAAGAGGAAGTGCTGCTAAGAGCAGTTGCCATGGTTAAGTATGCCAAAGCATATTGCAGTGATGTGGAGTTCTCTGCTGAAGATGCCAGCAGGACCAGGCCTGAATTTTTGTACAGGGTACTGGAGGCAGTCATCAAGGCAGGCGCCACCGTATTAAACATACCTGATACTGTAGGCTATGCTTCACCGGAAGAATTCGGGCTATTTATCAAAGGTATCAGGGAAAATGTCACAAACATCGGAAAAGCCGAAATAAGCGTACATTGTCATAACGATCTGGGACTGGCAGTTGCAAATTCGCTGGCGGCCATGAAAAATGGAGCCACACAGCTGGAATGTACCATTAACGGACTTGGTGAAAGAGCGGGAAATGCCTCTCTTGAAGAGCTTATAATGGGTATCGAGACAAGGAAGGACTATTATGGCGATGTTATTCACAATATCGATACAAAGCAGATTTACAGGACCAGCAAGCTGGTGGGAAGTCTGACAGGTATAAGTGTGCAGCCAAACAAAGCTATAGTGGGGGCAAATGCTTTTGCCCATGAATCGGGCATACATCAGCACGGTGTACTGGCTGAAAAGAGCACTTACGAAATCATGACCCCTGAATCCATCGGACTGACTCAAAACAGGATGGTACTTGGAAAGCTTTCAGGAAAACATGCCTTTGAAGACAGACTCAAGGAACTGGGATACAATCTGTCGTCAGAGGATGTGACCAAAGCCTTTGAGGAGTTTAAAAATCTTGCAGACAAGAAGAAAACAGTACTGGACAAGGATATAGAGGCTCTTGTTGAGCAGAAGGTATCAGAGGTGGAAGAAATATACCAGCTTGACAGCTTTCAAATAAATAGCGGTAACAAGGTAATCGCTACAGCTACAGTCAGTCTGGTTAAAAATGGAAAGCATATTACCGAGGCAGCAACTGGAGACGGACCGGTAAACGCGGCATTCAATGCCATTGAAAGGACTGTGGGTTTCGGCCTTGAACTGCAGGACTACAGCCTGAAAGGAGTCACCGAAGGCGCGGATGCACTTGGCGAAGCCACAGTCAGGGTAACGAAGGACGGAAGAATTTTTGTTGGCCGGGGAGTCAGCACAGATATTATAGAGGCCAGTGTAAAGGCATATCTTAATGCTATAAACAGGGTATTGAATGAAATGGAAAAGAGTGATGCAAAGGGAAAGGGGTAGTCTATGAAGCAGGTTGTTATATATGATTCCACATTAAGAGACGGGGCTCAGGCTCAAGGAATATCATACACAGTGGAAGACAAGCTAAAAATTGTAGATCGGCTGGATCGGCTTGGAGTTTCATATATAGAAGCAGGCAACCCCGGTTCCAATCCCAAGGATCTTGAGTTTTTCGAGAGAGCCAGGAAAATCAACTACAAAAATGCGAAGCTTATTGCATTTGGAAGTACCCGAAGAGTGAATATGGCGGTTAAAGATGACGCCAATGTCTGTTCACTTCTGGCGGCAGGCACGTCGGCGGTGGCTATTTTCGGCAAGTCCTGGGATTTTCAGGTTACCGACATTCTGAAGACCACACTGGATGAAAATCTCAATATGATTTATGATACAGTCAAGTTTTTTAAAGATAAAGGAATCGAAGTTGTTTATGATGCGGAGCATTACTTCGACGGATATTCTGCCAATGCGGAATATGCAGTTAAGACTCTCAAGGCAGCCGCAGATGCAGGAGCTTCAAGCCTTTGCCTGTGTGATACCAAAGGCGGGTACCTTCCTCTGGACATATATAATGTGACTGAAGAAATGGTAAAGCTTTTTAGCATACCCATAGGAATACACTGCCATAACGATAACGGTATGGCAGTTGCAGGCTCGGTAGTTGCAGTTCAGGCGGGAGCGGAGCAGGTTCAGGGGACAATCAACGGTCTTGGCGAGAGATGCGGAAATGCCAACCTCTGTTCCATTATACCCACCTTGCAGCTTATGATGGGCTACAGCTGCATACCTGAGGAAAGTATGACGGAGCTTACGGCAACAGCAAGGGCTTTCAGTGAAATAGCCAATGTAGTATTTAATGAACGCGCTCCTTTTGTCGGTAAGAATGCCTTTGCCCACAAGGCGGGCATGCATGCCGATGCAGTGCATAAAAACACTACCGCTTATGAGCTTGTCAATCCGGAGGTAGTGGGGAATGAACGAATCTTCCTTATGTCCGAGGTGGCAGGCAGGAGTGCCGTATTGAGCCTTATCAACAAGGTTGAGCCGTCAATCACCAGGGATTCACCTGAAACGAAGCTTATATTGAAAAAGCTTAAGGAAATGGAATACGAAGGTTATCAATATGAGGGCGCCGAGGGCTCTTTTGAATTGATTGTAAGAAAGATACTGGGGAAATATCACCCGTTTTTTGAGCTCAGAGAGTTTAAAGTTATTGTAAATGAGCCTACTTCAAATACTGTAAACTCTACTGCAATGATTAAAATCAAGGTGGACGACCAGGAGGAAATCACTGCGGCGGAAGGCGACGGTCCTGTAAATGCCCTCGACAATGCAGTGAGAAAGGCTCTTGTCAGGTTTTATCCCAGCATTAATGAAATGAAGCTGACAGACTTCAAGGTTAGAGTCCTTGACTCCACGTCCGCTACTGCCGCAAAGGTCAGGGTTCTTATAGAATCCACAGACGGAGAAGAATTCTGGACTACCATAGGTGTATCAGCCGACATTATAGAGGCCAGTTGGAAAGCTCTCGTAGATTCCATAGAATATAAGTTGAGCAAATAAACTGTTGATAGTATAATAAGCGTGAGGACATCCTCGCGCTTATTGGTTATAATAATGATATTGCGAAATATTGTTTGCTATAGCTTGAGAGGGCTGGAATAAACGGGATTCGGCAGGAGGGTTGTGATTGACACTTAATGGGAAGCTTTTTCTTCAAGGAAAGATAGTCAGGGAAATGAATTCGGATGTGCCGGATGAGGGCTTGTCCTTCAGAGATAAACTGGAGAAATGTCTGCTGGATATATGCAGCGGATTTGATATACCGGTACCGCTGTGGCTTAAAAAGAACACCAGGGAACTGGCGATATTCCGCAGAACCTTTTTCACTAATGAACAGTTTATGGAAAAAATATGGTTTGATAAATTTGAAATAAAGCTAGTTTGAATTTTAATGTTAATGTAAACATTACACGGACATCAGATGCATAATAATTATCATGCATCTGTTTTTTTACTGGCATTGCACAGCAATCGCCAAAAGTTTTAGGGGCTCGATGCCCCTGAAACTTTTATTGTGGTATTGCCAGAGGCAATTACCAGAAACTAAGTACTGGTGAAAATATAACTTCCCGTATGAGTTTCTGAAAATGCTGTCCATTGCGGCCGTCATTTTCAGAAAAACGGGAAGTAATATTTTCAGTACTCCTAAATGGGGCTTGATGCTCATGTATATTTATTTGAAAGTGTCCGGAGGTGTATTGTGAACAGAAAATTTATTTGCGTCATGTTCTTAATTTCTTTATCAATTTTGTCGATATTTCAAATTGTCCTTGATTATACATTCGATACGGAGCGGTGTAATACTACTGCTTTATCAAAATCCAAGAGCCAGGAATATTTAATATATATTGAAGTAGAGGACAAGACATTGTATTTGCTTCAGAATGGTAAGTGCATAAAGAATTATCTCATTGTATCCGGCAAATCAGGCCTGCCATCGCCTCTGGGGATGTGGAAGATCGTAGAAAAGGATAATTGGGGCGAAGGCTTCGGCGGCAGTTGGATGGGGATCAACGCACCCTGGGGCAAGTACGGCATACATGGCTCGCTCCCTGGTGACGCCATGGGAATAGCAGACAGCCAGGGGTGTATAAGGATGAAAAATGATGAGGTTGCTGAATTATATGATATAGTACCGTACGGAACCCCTGTAATTATAGTGAACGGCAGCTTCGGTCCTTTCGGGCAGGCATTTGCACAGATATACCCCGGTGACAGGGGTGCTGATGTATATGCAATTCAGGAAAGGTTAAAGGGGCTGGGCTTTTTCAAAGGCTGGGTCAGCGGAATATATGAGGAGGAACTAAAAAATGCCCTGCACCGTTTTCAACGGGCAGAAAATCTTCCTGTGACCAATACAATTACAAAGCAAGCCTGGGAGGCCATGGGCTTTAAGGAATTTCAGTAAGGGAATGGATTAGGTGTTTTGTCAGTCAGGCTTCCGGGTATGATGGCTAATTAACTTTATAGATTTAATATAATTGACAGTATTTTGCACAAGCCATATAATTGGAGTGGCAACTAATTACGATTCTTATCAAGAGCAGCTTAGAGAACGGCTTTGGGATATTATTGCGAGTACCATGTGTACGAGGAGCTAATTCCTGCAAGCATGTTTGTGTTTGGGAGATAAGGCTTTTTATTATTAAAGTTTTATTATACTATACAAGAATCCCTTTACTAGCATTCATATTGATAAATGTATTCAATAGCAATAAAATAAAAACATATTTCCAATCCTGCTGAGATGCGGCTTGTTGCTGAGGCAGTATATAAGCACCGGCTTCGTTCTACTATCCCTCACATGCAAGTGTAGGTTATTACCGTAAGTCCGGGCAGGTGCCTAAGGAAATTGATGTTGTGGTAGATTATCCGACCGGAAGAATTCTTGCTGAGGTTAAATACCGGGAGAACCCGGTAATAAAGCATGACGATGCCATTATAGAATTGGCAAACAGTGAAAAGGATAAGGTACTTGCGGCTATTGTGGAAACAAAGACCTCTGACTCTTACGGTATATTGCTATATAAAACAAGGTACCTATTTACAAAATTCCTGCTTATGCTTTTCTGTATCTTCTGGGGCATGCCGAGGAGAATGGGTATAAGGGGTAAAGATATTTATCTTAATTAAGATGCTCTAATAAGAGTATTCCTGTTAACCGTGAAAGCGATAGAGGGCTATTTGATGCTCAATTGTATCGCCATGGGGATTATCCAAATGCTGTCCCTGTTCTTTACAAAGGGAGATGCAATCACGAACCTTTCGTTTTTGAAGACACCGATAAAATCCATTGTATCGGAGGCAACGGTAGTTGGGTATTTAAGGCTGAATATTTTTCGCATTATGATCAAAAACCATATTCATACATAACCCGATTTATTCGGCAGGTACAGGAAAAGTCTGATGTTTTGAGGACTTACAGGCTTCCTGAGATGGTAAAATCTTTGACTGTCGAGAAGGATATTAAAGCTTAAAATATTTCTTTGTTACGAAGTACTGGATGTTATGCTTAGTGAAGGTGTTTTATATTATGGACATGGACCTCATTCACAAGTATACATAAGTTTTGTTTATACTATTTGACTTTACAAGAAAGTGTTTTTGTATAATGACTCGATGATAAGGATGTAACTACGCATAATGTGATATGGATCCTTGACGGGCAGCGCGACTATCTTATCCTGTGGTAAGCCGTTCCTGCTGCAGATTTGGATCCACTCGCGGATTTCTCTGTCCGGATTCGGGAAGGTGGTAAAGGTGTAATCAAACACCTTTTTATACCAGTCTAGAAAGCACTTGTCGCCGGTACGCTGCCAGCATATCAGGGTGGTGTATAGCGCCTCGGAGTGGGGCCACCATAGCTTTTCGCTCCAGCCATTTATCAATTGTCCAAACATCGGCTCGTCTTTTGCATCTCCGCCATCTCCTGTGGGTTCTCCGCCTTCAGGGGAGCAAAAGTGGAGAATTCCGCCCATCTCGTAGTCCCATCCAATTTCCAGCGTTTTCTTGGTAATAGCTGCGATTTTGGGGATATAGGACGGGTCTTCCAGAATATCGGATGCATCCATCATAAACCACATGTCCTCAATCGTATGTCCGGGATTGGCGTGGGCGCCAAAAATACCATCTACCGGCTTATTGTCATATGTGATGATTTCATGCAACACATTGTTTTCGTCAACAAAGTTGGTAAGGATATCGTCAGTAAAATGTTTGATATTTTCTTTAAGTTCCGGAGTGAAGCTGGGATCGAACCGTGCTGCTGCACCGCAAAGCTCTTTTGTTGTGTTGGATAAGATCATTGGTATGCCGTGAGCCCGGTACTTCTGAGAAAGCGGATAGGGCAACGTGTTGAACGTTCTCTGGCGCACCCGTCCAAGGATAGAAAGGTACAGTTTTTTGGTAAAATCATATGCATCCCTATCGAACGCAACTTCTGCGTATTTGCCAAGCCCAGCCGCTACAAAACAATCTGCATAAATACTCATATCCATCTGTTCCCATCCATCCACATGCTTCGGTCTACCTGTTTCGTCCATCAGGAAAACGCAACGCCAATCGTTATTTCCAATCAGGCAGTGCGCCATCAAAAAATCCCTCCCGCTTTTTGCCAGCATCAGGAACTGTTTTTGCAGTGCTTTTTTAAAGGTGCTGCCCTCCATGGACGCAAGCTTTGAAAAAATCCATACAAAACGGCCCTGACTCCATGTGTACTTGTCTTGGCTCACAAGATGGACGCCCTGGTTGTCAAAACAGTTGAAGTACCCGCCATTTACCTTGTCCTCACATCGTGGGATCCAAAAAGACAATATATTATTGGTCAGCTCATTTTCGAAAAAACCTAACATTTCGCGCACTCTCACTTGATGCATTTTTATTTGCCTCCTTAAAAACCTTTGCATTCATTATTTTATAGAAAAATAATATTACGGTTCAGGTATACGGATTTCTACACACAAACCGCAGGGATAGTTATTGGATAGCGAGACTCCATAGTCCAATCCAAAATATAATTTTATACGGTCGTCTACATTTCTCAATCCGACTTTTCCCTGTGTACAATTGCCGTAAGCTAAGTGATCTAATACATTTTCAGCTGTACCCATGCCATTATCACATATTTTTATTAAAAGTACGCCATTTTCAATTTTCCGGGCTATTATATCAATACGTCCCCCGGATTCCTTATCTCTCATTCCGTGAAAAATGGCGTTTTCAACAATAGGCTGGAGCAGTAGTTTGGGAATATTATAATTTCCAACATCCTCACTGATATCGTAATACACCTTGAATATGTCTGCATATCTGATTTCCTGAATATATATATAGTTGATCAGGTTCTCCATTTCTTCATGAAGACTTATTACATCATTGCTGTTATCGATTGTTGTCCTCAACAATTTGATAAGTGCAGTGGTAAGATTTGAAATCTCCGATGTACGTCCCAGACTTCCCAATACTCTTATTGAATTCAGCGTGTTGTATAAGAAATGGGCATTTATTTGAGACTGCAAGAACTTGCGTTGTGCATCCAACTTTTTTTCATGTTCTTCAACCAACAACCGACGGCCTTCCAGTACCCTGTCAATCATTAAATTATAGCAGTTTGTGAGATACCCGATTTCGTCATTGGAGCGAATCGAAGTTTTTTCCATTACATTGTTTTTAACACATTTAAGCATGGTATTACTTAGTATGCGTATGTTTTCAGACATTTTTCTCCCTAAAATCCACGCAAGAATGATTGTCACTATAATAACGATAACAATGGTCGTCAGCATGGTCTTGTTAAATGTAACCATGTTCGGCATGATTGAAGGAATTGGAATAGTGTAAATTACCATCCAGCCATTTGTTTCAATTGTGTTGTATGCAATCATGAGGTTCTGTTTATTTTCCGGTGGACAATATGTTTCATACAAATTGTTTTTTACTCGTTTTAATACGTCGGAGCTTATTGAAGAAATTTCTGCAGAACAGGAAGCTCCTTTTTGAGAAACACAGTTACCCTGAGCATTTACCAGGTATAAGCAACCGGACTCATTTTCAGCGAGATACTCATCAAAGCAATCCTGTATGATGGCCTCGTTTACAGCAGCTGCGGCATATCCGATGATTATTTCTCCCGTTGGATCATAAACTTTTTTAACCAGACATAATAATGATGATTGGATCTGTTCTTTGAATAAGATGCCTTCATCAGAGTTCTTTGATGAAAACCATAATTTATCCGAGTTGTTTTTTTCCATGAATGAGATGAATGCAGATACATCATTATCATCCATACTTATTTGACGGTTTGAAAAAGATATACCGTGTGATGTGATAATCATGGATAGTGGTTCTTTCAGCATTGAATTCAAATAACTGTTGCTGCGCAGCTTGTAGGTAATATTATGATATTCATCAAGCATCTCATAATTATGCATCATATTATGACGGTATTGTTCTAGTGTAATATCGCTGTACTTGAATAGAGTATAATATATGTCTTTATTGTAGTAAATGGATGAGACTCCGGCATCTATAGCCTTCACCACATCATCAATTTTTTCCGATATATTGGTTATTGCCATGGCATTAAGACGTTTGAATTCATTGGATAGGATGTTGCGATTTGTTATATTTGCAATATAAAAAGTCGCTATTACAGGTAATACAATAATGAAAGCAGACATAAAAAACAGTTTTTTAGAAAAAGACATTATGATCACTCCTCTGACTGCTTGTGACTTGTATCGAATATTGCTTCCTGAAAAACGGTGGGAGAAATCCCTACAGCTTTTTTAAATACTTTTGCAAAATAGCTTGGGTTGCTGTAACCTACCATTTCGGCCACCTCATATGATTTCAAATGTCTTTTCCTCAGTAGAAGTTTTGCTTTTTCAATACGCAGGTTTGCCAAATAATCGCTGAAATGCACGCCGGTCTTTTCTGAAAACAACCTTGATAAATATACATAGCTGATGTGAAAATACTCGGCGACATAAATAAGCGAAATTGAATCACTGGTATAATTCTGATTGATATAGTTCATTATTTCTTTAATGAAGTTATCGTATTCGCCCTGTTGATCGCTTCTTAGATAATCAAGCAGCTTATACAGCCTGTCATTGACCCATTGCAGCATTTTATCAAAAGACTGGATTCCAATTATTTCATCATAGGGATTAAATAACGGCTGGCTGGTTATTTCCTGTATGTTGCCTCCTAATTGAATTATTTGTTCAATAGCTTTAAATGTAATTTCCAACATGTATTTACTGATCAATGACTTATGGAGCCTTTTGTTTTTGAAAAACAACAATAATTCATTTATTTTTACAACTGAAGCGCTAAGATCACTGGATTCAATATTATGTCTTATCTTTGATACCATCGATTGGATATCATCTTTACATGTAACCTGTATATCGTCGTTCTTTTCAAAAAACAATATAGGATCATCAATATAAAAATGAAGGTCATATGCCATTTCCGCCTCGGAAAAGCTTTGAAACAGATTAATGCTGTTGTGGCATATTGTACTTATGCCTAAAAGTGTATCATTCGATTTACTGCCAAGTCCACTACACTGAATACATCGCATATCGGCCTGTTCAAATTCGGATGTGCAAAGATACAGGGAACAATTATAGCTAGGATTGATAGAATATTTTTTTTGCACCTTCATTTGTTCAAACACGTTGGCATATCTGAAATCCTCCAATCCATATGATTTTATTGCAAAAAATCCCTTTTTAAAAAAATCCGGATCGGTTTCTGCCAATTTATCGCAAAATGATTGAACCGCTTGCTTATTGCATCCGCTTTGATAAGCGCTGTACAATTGCATCAAATACGTTTCGAAGGTTTTGTCCCTTTTTTCCTCTTTTCTGTACATGATTTGCTTGCGATATTTTTCAAGGATATCAAGGATTTGATGGAACTCTACCTCTGTCTTTAAAATAAATTCATCTATTTTTAATTGAATGGCTTCTCTAGCAAATTCAAATTTATCATGGGATGTTAAAATAATAATAATGATGTCTGGATATTTGGATTTTAAGATCCGGGCAAGGTCAATGCCGGTTATTCCCGGCATCTGTATATCCAGGATTACAATGTCCGGGCAATCCTTTTCACATGCCTCTAAAAATGACTTGCCGCTTGTTGTCAAGGCAACCAGCTCATACTCATTTTGTTCCCAGTCGATGGTATGCTTGAATCCTTCCAGCATTAATTTTTCATCATCTATTATTGCTACTTTTATCATATCTTTAATTATACATCAGACAATAATTTTTGAACAATGCAATTCAATAACAAGCTAAAAAAATTGCATAATAAAGCAAAAAAAGTTACAGGTATGAGGTGTGTATTTTCTCTCAAATAAAAAATTACCGGTAAAATCGAAAAGGCAGTTGATTTTATTATATAAACAGGGTAATAAATTGCCTTTGCATAAATGGATCCATTCGGTAAGCTTATAAACAGCGGCTATAACGCAAAATACCTTTAGGATAGGCAGGAAATGCTATGACTGATAGAGAGTGCTTTGAGGCAGTGCTACATGGAAAAACACCTGAAAGGATACCATGGACCCCCAGATTAAATATCTGGTATGAATATCATAAAGCAAATCATTCATTGCCAGATCCTTATAAAAAGATGGATATGGAAGGATTAAGAAAAAATTTAAACGCGGGGCGCTCGGTAAGAAATGGGAGAATATTCAACATAGACTATACCCAATCCAGACTGTCTACGGTAAAAACAAATGATGGATTCATGAATATCATTGAAAACAGTAAAGGAGTTATAACAGAGAGCTATGCCTCATCAGGCAAAAATGCCGGAACAGCAATAAAACCTGCACGGATGGAGTTCTTCCTAAAAGATAAGAATGACTACGATGTTATGATCGAGCATATAAGGAGTATGCGATATACGCCTTGTTTTGAGGAATACCAAGCGTATGACTGTGAAATAGGGGATGATGCTCTACCATTATGTATTATTGGAGATGTTCCTGCCACGACAATTATAAGGGATTATATAGGGTATAATGATGGTTATTTCCATTTATCTGATTTCGATGAAAAGTTTGAAGATCTGTTGTTTACCTTTGACAAGGCATTGGAGGCGATGCATGAAATACTGCTAAAATCTCCAGCCAAATTGTTTTTACATGGCATGCATTTTGACTCCCAGATGACGCCTCCTCCTTTTTTCAAGCAATACATACTCCCTTACTATAAAAAGCTCACACCACGTACCAGGAATGCCGGGAAGTATATAGCCATTCATCAGGATGGAGATGCTTTTCACCTTGTGGACCTGATTGCAGAGAGCGGAATTGATGTAGCCGATTGCTTATGTACCGATCCAATGGCGCAGCTAACGCTTGAAAAAGCATATGATGCATGGCGTGACAAGGTTGTCATCTGGGGGGGAATCCCCTCCATAATATTAAACCCGGATAGTTGTTCTGAACATGTATTCCTGGAATTTGCCGGATTGGCTGTTGATTTGGCGAAATCAGGTCATATGCTTCTTTCAGTGTCAGACAATGTTATGCCGGAAGCAGACATAGAGCGTGTCAGGATTATTTCTGAGATGCTGAAAAAAGTACAGCTGTAAATAAATAATGAAAGGATTGAAGGATGTGTCGAATAAACTCTTAAAAACATATCGTACCATGTATGAGCAATGCTTTATCCCTATATTTATAAAGGATGATTATGATACAGAAACCCTTTTGCAGGGGTGTCGGCTTGCCGGAATCAATGCGATTGAATATACCTTGAGAAGACAGGATGCCAGAGATATGATTCCCAATCTGAAATCCCGGTATGGGGATCTTGTCGTGTCGGTTGGAAGCACCCTCGATTCTGCAAAAATAGTATCAAAAATGTCAAAGCAGTCTCCACAGTTGATGACATTGGATGAAATCGCTTCCTGCGGTGTTGATGGATTTGTATCTATGATTCCATGGTCCCTGCGCTCAATTAATCAATTCAGTAAAACGCATATTGTGATACCGTCCGGCGAAACACTGGGTGAATGCCTGATGCAAATGGATGCCGGAGCTCACTTCATTAAAATGTCGGGCATGGATTTGGATTTTGTTAAAAAATGCAGGGCTATCCCAACCTTTGGATTTTGCCCTATATTTGTAACAGGGGGAATCACCTTGGAAAGGATACCGTTTGCATTTGAGGCTGGAGCCGTATTGGTAGCCTCCGGCTTTGACGTCATTCTCTCAGGCATTTCAGCCTTAGGATTAACACCGGAAACCGTTTGCGGCAGATTGCTCGAATTTCGGGAGTCGGCAAGGTCCGCACGCAACCGGAAGTATCCTGTGCTATGTGATGCAAAAAGGCTCTGCGATGAAGAATGGCTTGAAATATTGCCGCATTACCATCCTTTCTAAAAATCAGACTGGTTATTGTAAAAATAATAATATAAACTAAAGGAGAGTGTTGAAAAAATGGTAAAGCTGAATCGCCACAACGTGAACAAAAAAGGAGTGTACGGAATGGGAAGGTTGAAACATCACAATGTATCTACAGCTTTGGTCTTACTTGTATGCATGGTATTTCTGTTTGGCGCATGTTCCTCAGGGCAGCCTTCTCAAACTGCCGTAACCACCACTGCTGCTGCACCTTCCACTTCAGCAGAAGCCACTACGGCTGCCGTTGACAATGAGTACAAGAACGATCTGGGTATGTATACATTGCAGGGTGAACTTAATGCGGCTCCGCAAGCGGCATCTATGAGTGATAAAAAAATCACTTTAACCGGTTGGATGACTCCCATGTGGACAGTTGTTGATGAAAAAGTAACTAATGGGAAAAAGATGACTTTGGAAGAGTTTCTCAATGAAACAATGAAACGCTTTGCATCAAGCTATTCCGGTGCAAATATTGCAGAGGTAGTTGTTGAAAACATACCTGGTAAGGACAGGGATGAGAAAATATCGGTTGCAATGAGTGCAGGCGCGCTGCCTGATTTTATCTATGAGTCTTTCTTTGCCGTAAGCTCACGCGCTCATGACGGATTATTCCTCACATTGGACGATATCATTGATGATGCGGCAAAAACGGACATGCCATCAAGTATATGGAATGCTGTAAAAATTGCAAATAGTGTATATTGCTATCCGTTTACGCAGGGTTTGAACTTTATGGGCTATAATGCCGACATGTTTAAGCAGGCCGGTCTCGACAAATATATTGCAGGTAAAAATGAACTTGCTTTTTGGACGCCTGACCAATTAACTGAAATCTGCACGGCAATCAAAAAGACAGTAGGCGTTGATCCGATCGTATTCGGCTGTAAAAGTGCTAATGCTGATACCTGGTTTTTAAAATACATCAGGATGTTTGGTGGAGAATGGTTTGATCAAAACGGTATGGTCATTGCCAACAATCCGACAACTGTAAAAGGGCTTGAATACATAGTGGATTTGAAAAACAAGGGGCTTACTAATTCCAATCCTGAATCAACTGAAGGCGCTGATTCACGTACACAACTCATGAACAAGCTTTGTGCAATCGGATTGATGGGGGGATCAAACCTGAGCAGTTTCTGGGCCGATATGGAATCCGGGAAAATTGAATCATTTGATCTTCGTGCGGCATATGTTCCCGGTACGGAAAAATGTGTCTCCACCTATGTACAAGGCTTTTCAGCCTTTAATACAGGTAAAAACGAAAATATGAGGGCAGCCAAGGATTATATCAAGTGGGTCAACTCAAATTCCGTATTACTGGAAGAATCCAGGTGGATGGTACCGGTTCGTAACTCTGTTTTTGAAAAATACATTGATTTTAATCCGATGTTCAAAGCATATAAAGAAGCCTCTGACTATGCCATTGATTTTAGCAATAACTCTGTATCCTACACCGAATTGCGTAATACATTATACCCTCAGCTGCAGGCTGCATTTACCGGAATGAAAACACCCCAGCAGACAATGGACGATTATACTGCAGCAGCCAATAAAATCATCGAAGAGGGAATGAAAAAATCTGTAGCACTGAAACGGTAGGAATCTATATTTCCTCCATAGCGCTTTTTCATGGCAGTCTGCTTATGAATTTCAGCAGTCTGCCATGATTGATGCTACTATTTACCTTAAAATTACCTTTTCCCGAAACTAAGGAGGCAATGCTGAATGAACGTAAGAACAAAAGAAAACATAAACGCTTATTTGTTCATATTTCCGTATGCACTATTTTTTGTGATGTTCATAGCATACATGTTGTTTGATGGTATAAAAAATAGCTTCTATGAATTGTCGTATATGAAAACATCGTTTGTTGGACTGGAGAACTATAAAACCCTGTTTTCTGATGAGGTTTTTCTTCAGGCAACTGGAAACACCTTGGTTTTTGTCGCCGTTATCGTCTTGATTGAAATCATAATCGGTTTGTGGATAGCGAGTACGGTATTCGACATGAAACCAAAGTTTATCTCTTTTATTCGTATTGGCTATTATATACCAACAATCGTATCCATGGTTGTAATGAGCATAGTATGGGCCTTTTTGCTGGATCCCAAAGGCATCATCAATTACTTTTTAAAACAAACCGGCCTGGGTTCAGTGAACTTTTTGGGTGATCCCCGTTTTGCACTCTTAACCGTTATTTTTGTTGTTTTCACAGCTAATATCGGAACGACTATCATCCTTTATATTGCCGCAATGTCGGGCATTTCATTGGAAATGCTGGAAGCCTCCGATATTGATGGAGTCACCAGATTTCAAAAGGTTATTCACATCATTATACCTATCGTCCGTCCCACAACAGTTTACATTTTAATTACCAATATTGTAGCGGTTATCCGGTTGTTTATCGCAATACAATTATTAACCGGCGGAGGCCCTATGTTTTCTACTACCACGATCATGTACTACCTCTACCTGAATGCATTCAAATACAATAAGATGGGAATAGCCTGCGCAGTTGGCGTTATTATGTTTGCGATAGCTTTTATTCTGTCTGTTCCGCAGTTGAATAAGTCGATAAGGGCAGAATAGAAATAGAAGGGAATTTACAAATATGAAAAATAATTTATTTGGATATAGAATAAAACGGCATGGCATTTACGATGCTATTTCTAAAATACTGGTATTTACCGGTGCAGTATTGATGACTCTGCCTATCATCTGGCTTATTGCAAGCTCCTTCAAGCACCAGATGGAGATATACCAGCTTCCCCCTGTTTTATTTTCTCGCAGACCTACATTGGATAACTTGAGACAGTTGTTTGTTGACAGCAAGGCCTTGCAGTGGTTGACAAACAGTACCCTTGTGTCGCTTTTCACAACTATCGGGACAATCATTACCGGTACAATGGCCGCATATGCATTTTCAAAACTGAATTTTTATGGCAGGAAAACTCTATTTATAATTTTTGTATCCTCTATTATGATTCCAAATGAGGTTATGATCGTTCCACTCTTTAATTTGATATTGAAGCTTAAGCTGCAAAATACAATTACAGGCATGGCGCTACCTGCAATTGCATCAGCTATAGGCTTTTTTATGATGAAAGGATTTATTGACTCAATTTCAGATTCCATGCGTGAGTCTGCGAAAATTGACGGCGCAAGCGAATTTATGATCTTTTACAGGATTATTTTGCCAATGTGTAAGCCAGGGATCGGTGCTCTTTTTATCTTAACCTTTGTACGCAGTTGGAATAATTATTTATGGCAGCTCCTCATGGGAACGCAAAAATCTTCCATGACATTGATGGTTGGTGTATCAACACTGTTTAGCGACATAGATCCCAATATGGCTCTAAAGGTTGCCGGCGCTGCTATTGGAGCGGTTCCAATGCTGGTCGTATTTTTTGTGTTTCAAAAATACTTTACACGCGGAATTTCAATGGGAGCCGTTAAAGGGTGAACGATTTTATAATTGTATTTTTTATTAATTGTAAAAAGTAAGGGGTTGAAGAATTATGTGAAAAATATTTTATTCCAGTTCTATGCTAATGTAAAAAGCAGGTCAA
>Ga0366816_1061_pt1 | contig 16265 bp, 11 predicted proteins | sample TotcelN113001K15_FD_207019 | JGI IMG/M metagenome (GOLD analysis project Ga0366816, IMG submission 207019) | Enriched cells from coal bed in the Powder River Basin, Montana, United States - Total cells N11 rep3 HSBNCT.N11.300.1.K15 ... | reverse complement strand
TCCGTTGTCCCTGTAATATTTCAATATCGTGCCCGAGCCTTCCGCTCCGAAAACCCTCGCAACACCCCAATCATCGTGGGTTGCTTTTCCCTGGTTTAAAGCAACGATCGAATCATATTTACTCTTTTCAATGGGTCTTAATTTTGAGACATCAAGCTTCCCATCCAATGCGGCCGCACAATTATCAGTCCTGGTAATGATATCCGAAGGATCGGAGAGAGTAATGGGTGACTGCCTGAAAATCTCAATACCAGGGAATTTTTCAGGATCGCTGAAGAATTTCTTATATCTCGCAAGGCCTTCCTCACCGGTGCCCATATAGATGTCCCAGAAAAAATTGAACATTTTCACAAGGGCCTCAGGGTTTTTGCACTTTTTATTAACTACATAATAATGTGATAAGGATTTAGGAACCGGTACCGTTACGGTCTTGCCGGCCGGCGCCACAATCGAGAAAGGCTTCCAATCGCTCCCCGGGAAATTCTTATATGTGTTGGACAGGGGCGTTATACTGGCAGACATGGGTCCAAGTACTACACCAAACTTACCGCTGCCGATATCCTCCTGGAGCTTGGTCATGTCTTTTGCGGCAAATTCACGGTCGATTGCGCCTTCCTTATACAAGTCCTGCAGCGCAAGCAAAGCGTCCTTGGCCTCCGGTTGGATAGCACCAAACTCCAGACTGCCGTTTTTTTCAACCCAAATGCTATTTGTTACATAAGCACCGTATCCTGCGAAAAATCCATTCAAATTTGCGGAGTATCCCTGATATACCATTTTTGAAAAAGGAACTCCGAATGTATTTGCTTTGTTGTCGCCGTCAGGATCGCTTTTTGCCATTTCCTTGATCACATTGATCAGTTCGTCGGTAGTTTTGGGTACGCTGAGGTTCAGTTTTTTCATCCAATCCATTCTGAGCCACATCATTTGCATATATGAAGCAGGACTGCTGGGCTCAGGCATGGCATACATTTTTCCGTTGTCGTTGACCATACTGAATGCGACCCCGCCGTCAGAGCCGATAGCATTATGTAATTGGTCGGATCTGTATGTGTTATATGCATCGGTAATATCCGCCGCCATATTGTTCTGCACCAGTTGTTTGAACATATGTCCCTGTTCGGTTCCTCTGAGCGGAAAAAAATCCGGCAGATCATTTGTCATAATGGCAACATTGATCTTCTGATCATATGTTTCCTGATTTGGAGCCGTCCATAGATACTTTAGCTGGATTCCGAGCTCCTCTTCAAAACCTCTGTTCCAAACATTGTTATCAGCACTTTCCCCTTCTGCAAATTTGAGGTTGGGATCCATTTGTCTGACAGTAGTTATAACAACAGGCGCTTCATACTTCCCCATAGGGTCGGGTTTTGCCGCCTCAGTGGTTTGGGGTGCCGTGGTTTGGGATGCTGTGGTCTGTGTGTTTGAAGCTTCGGTAATGCTTGTTTTTTTACTGGCATTACAAGCCGATAGTGATAAAACAAGCATTACAGCCAGCGCAAAACAAAGCATATTACTTAATGACTTTTTCATACTATACCTCCTTAATTTTAGTAACAATGCATGAGGCCTCATAATAAGATTATATGAACAGTTGGACTGGTATTTCAATATTTAAATCTTTATATCGCTTATCTTTTATTTATACAATATGAAAATTTTATAGTTTTTATCTTTATATAATGATATATTTTATATGATAGAGTGAGTCAATTGATTCGGAAGGTGTTTCATATTAATGGGGGATAATGTACCTGAATATGCTGCTTTATAAAATTACTGTATACAAAAAAATCATAATTATTTTCTTGTTGGTTGTTTTTCCGGTTTTTATCCTCAGCCTGAGTCTCAACGTCGTCGGTAAAAACAAAGTCACAGATGAAGTTGTAAACGTGTTGTCTTCCAAGGTGGACTTCTGTATTACCTCACTGGAAAAAGATATTAACCGGATGCTGCTTTTTATGCAATACTACAGCAATAACCGGAATCTGATCAATTTATCAGAAAGAAATGGAATCATGGGATCATATGAAATGGGAGTTGCCGTATCGAGCATAACCAATGATTTACTGATTTATAAACATACATTGAATTACGTGGAAAACATTAGTGTATACATAAGGAACTATAAACGGATTGTTTCAACGATTGATATGTTATATGATCCTGAAGAGGGGTATATCAGGGAAATGCTGGATTACTATTTCCAATTGCAGGGTAAGGCAATCGCATTACCGACCGAGGATGGAATCATCGTGCCTTATCCCATTAATCTGTTTTGGAAGAAAAATGAAATTCCTGTGTTTTTTTTCGTTGCGGATTTATCTGACGACGAATTGAAGAAGATGCTGAATGAATCCTTTATGACAGAGTATATGGGCGCAGTGATGTATAGCAATGATTCCCCCTGGCAGATATACGGCGGCGACCCCAAAAAAGCGGCACCTGTCCTGGAAACCCTTAAAAAGGAAACATCACCTGTTGCTGGAAAAACGCTGTGTTCTATCAGCATTGAGGGTAAGGATTATCTGGTGATCAGTCAATTTTCAAATCTGCTGGATATTGTCCTGGCGGTATACATAGAAAAAAGCTACATCACAGGATATACAAGACCATTACAAAACTGGTTCTGGGCTTTGTTGGTTTTTGCCATTGTAATGATAGCCGTTTTTTCCTTCTGGCTGTTCAGGTTGGTACACCAACCTTTCCGGCGTCTTGTCAATTCATTCGGCGTTATTGAGAACGGGGAAATTGATATCCGTATGGAATATGACAAAGGCAATGAGTTCGATTACTTATACTCCCGCGTGGAAATACTAATCGGAAAATATAAGGAAGCGGTGAAAAACTTCTATGAGGAAAAAATATATGCACAGCAGGTTGAATTGAAGCTGCTGCAGTCTCAGATAAAACCTCACTTTTTTTACAACATTCTCTTTGTTCTCAGAAACCTGCTGACAATGCAGGACGTGGAAAATGCAATCAAGCTCTGTAAATACATGGGAGACTACTTTCGATATAATGTCAGAAACATGACTGACTGTCTGACTTTAGAAAATGAAGTAAACCATGCAATCAGTTATGTAAATATACAAAGCTTTCGTTATATGGATAAGATTAAAGCAACATTCGGACAAATCCCGGAGAAATATAAGAATATGGAGGTTCCGGGACTGTTACTGCAGCCTGTTGTGGAGAATTGTTACAAGCACGGGTTCTCCGATACGATGGGCGAAGGCTTGATATATGTGGATTTTGCCGCTGAAGATCAGAGCTTTGTAATTTCTGTTACAGATAACGGCAAAGGTTTTTGCCAACAGCAGCTGGAATATCTGAATGGCGTTTTTCAAAGTAATCATAAAGCATCGGATATTTCGGGTATCATCAATGTAAATCGAAGAATCCAACTGAAATACGGCCAGAAAAGCGGGTTGAAGATTATAAATAACCAGGATTGCGGCGCAACAGTGAAAATAATTATTGTCTTGGACAGGGAGTGGAATCATGTATAAACTGCTAATTGTTGATGATGAGCCGATAACAGTGGACGGGTTGTATACTTTAATACAGGACATGGATGTTCGCGATCTGGAGATATCCGTTGCATACACTGCACAAGAAGCGCTTGAATACATGAAAAGGTATAAAGTAGATATCATTTTATCTGACGTTATCATGCCGGGTATATCAGGGTTGGAATTGCAGGAACATGTGATGAAGCAGTGGCCTGAATGCAAATTTATTTTCCTTACGGGTCATGATGATTTCAGTTTTATTCAAAAAGCAGTAAAAAACGATAGTATTGATTACCTCTTAAAGGACGGCGATGAAAGCAAAATCAGAGATGCGTTGGAAAAGGCAAGGAAAAAAATCGACGAAGAAAGCAAAATCACTTGTCTGCTGGAAAAATCCAGGTATTTGGAGATAAATGTTTTACCTAATCTACAAAGAGATCTGGTTATGGATATCCTCGAAGGCAATACAGATGTCGTCATGAAATTGGATGAAAAATTCAAAAAGCTGGATATCTGTCTTAATGCATCTTCAAAAGTATTTATTATGGCGTTGAGAGTCGACAGCTGGGGAGAGTTTGTATCCCATTCGGATAAAAATACAGGTGAGTTTTCCATCAGAAATATTGTTGAGGAACGTTTGTCGCCTATGGCAAAAATCCTGACAGTAAATACGGACAGGAATAAAATACTTGTGCTTATTCAATCAGCAGGTTCTGTTCCAACCACTCCAAAAATTGACGAGACAGAGGAAAAAAGAATAAAATTGTATGTAAATGAAACCTGCAGTGATATTCAAAAGTTAATTCATCAGCATCTTGGAATAACAGTTTCCTTTGCCATATCAAAGGATTTTATCCATTGGAATGAAGTCAGCAATAAGTATTTATCTTTAAACATTCTCATGAACAGAGATATGGGTTATATAAACGGCAGCATCATTATTGAAAAGGAAATCACCGATGAAAATGAAACAATGATAATGTCTCAAAACCTGCAGACAATCAAAAAAGTAGTCGTCCAGATGGATACCTGTATGGAATTGTCACAAGAAAAAGATTTTTTTAAAGCCATGGATGAATTACGAAAGCTATGTAATGATAAGGCATCCGACACAGCCTACCTGAATTACATGGTATATTATTCCCTTTTACCCGTATTGTTGAATCATTTGGAATCGGTGTCCGGAGAACAGGATGCTGCCGGTTTTATTGACGTCAGTAGACTGATTAACCCGAATGTCCATCCATCATGGGATCATGCAATTGACTATTTAAGCGGTACAGCTGAGAAAATATTTGAAATCAGAAGGAAGCGGTCTGTTCAATATGCTGAAAAGCTGATCATTGATATTCAAAAATATATTAATAAACATATTTTTACAGATGTGTCATTGACATCCCTGGCCGATGAATTCAAATATAATTCCAATTATCTGTCCCAGTTGTATAAAAGCATAACCGGCGAAGGCATATCGGATTACACAAATAAAATACGGCTTTCCAGAGCCAGGCAGCTTTTAAAGGATAATGATCTTAAAATCAGCGAGATAACAGAAAAAATCGGATTGAAAACCCCGTCATATTTTACCAGGTTCTTTAAAAAAAATACGGGCTATACTCCCCAGGAATATAGGAATTCTTTGAATCTATAACGGACGCCGTATTATCAAATGCATTGACGCCTGCTTCCTTTGCAGCCACAAATCTCCAGGGACCATCTATAAAGTAAGCAGATTTAACCTGTAGGAATATATTGGTGAAAGCTTCATCCTTCAGGTTGGACATGAATCCAGGCTCATTAGTCTTATTCATGTCATCCATTGAGGTATGATAACTCAATGAAGGATGCATCAGCATGGATACTGTAGGTATTCCAAGCAAGGGGTCTGCAAGGATGTTGTCGCCGATGTCATATCCCCTTTCATTTAAATCAAAGTTCTCACCGAAAAAAAAGCGATATGCCGAAACAATTTCAGGCAGTAATGTATCCGCAAAAGACCAGTTTGACAGGGGATTATGCCATATGGACAATACTGCCCTGTCTTCCGGAATGAAACCTACCATGTCTGTATTGATTGCTTCCAACAGCAATGGCATTCTATCGTGATGCTGATGATAATATGAAAGCAATCCTGCACATTCAAATCCCATGAGGAAACGAATATTAAAAAACGGCTTTGGGATCCTTCCTTCACTGATGCCCTTGCTGAGCTTTTCCGCCAGTTCCAGTATCAATCCACAGCCGGAGGCATTATCATTGGCCCGGTCTCGTATAGATGCCCGCATAGAAGTATCTCCCTGTTTTTACTGTCCATTCCTTTAATCAGGCCGGATACGGTATAGACTCCTCCATCGTAAGACTTTGCTACCACCTCCGCATGCAACACGGTTTTTTCTCCCCTGCTTACTGCTTCGCCATCCTTCCCCGAAGTTCTCAGATGAAGTCTTCCCTTTACCGGGTCCCAGGCTCTAGGAACAATCCAGTCAAAATAGTGGCTTTTACCATCTGCTTGAACTTTTAGGGTCTCGACTTCATTGAGCACGGCATCTTTCATCCGTGCCGCACAATAGGCTGCTGTCCTTGCATAAGCTGAAAAGCTGTTTAAACGGTCATTTGAATAAATCGCTTCAACAAAATTGAAGATTGATTTATCATCAATAACCTCACCAAGCAATATGAAATAATCCTCAAACATTCTATGTACGCCTTTCATTTAACTGCAGGAAGGTGCATGCTGCTTTCTTTCTGTACTCTCCGGGTGAACATTTGTAATAGTTCTTGAAAACTCTGCTAAAGCCTTGAATACTACAATATCCGACCTTTTCCATGATTTCGGAAAGACTTTTATTTGAGCTCAGAATCAACTGAGCTGCAGCCTCCATACGCACCTTGATCAGATAATCGGTAAAACTATATCCACTCACATCCCTAAAGATCTTTCCCATATAGGAAGGACACAAATAGACATAATCCGCAATAGTATTAAGTCCAATGTCCTCCATATAATGCTTCTTTATAAAGCCAATTACCTTTTCGATCAATTCCTTATTGTCAATACTATACACATTCCCGGTCCTGGTCTGAAAAGATGATTTCACAGCTTCACCGGACCTGTCCGCCTTGATATTTTTCAAATCTGCAGTTACAAAGACAAACGCCCCGTTATTCGCCTTTACACATTGTAGTATTTTTTCTGCACTTGCCAGGGACTCTTTGATTTCCACCATAGAGCTGCATATTTTTCCGATGGTGATGGTACAGCCAGATATTCGGGCAGGAACAAATTCCTGGACATATGCTTTGATATCCGTATCGCTTTTAATGGTCTCCATCCCAAGCAAAAATGCTGTTTTCCTTTTTGTTAACCTGATTTTATCTGCATGGCCCAAATTCCCAAGCAGCGGCAGCAGTTGGTTGGCAAAAGCATCCATGACAGCAAATTCATCGGCAACTGCCCAAGCGGTAGAATCTTCCGCACCCAACTGTAGAAGTATGACACTGAAACAAACAATGCTTTTGTTGAACAATATTTTTTCATCGTTCAACATTTCAGCCGCCTGCTTGCCACCATTCATAAAAATTTGGATGACTCGCTCCCGGTATAGCTTGAAATTGCTCTCCAGCATCTTTTCCTGTTCCTTGTTCTTACTAACGATATCATTGATATAGCTTTCTATCCTTTTGAATTCATTTTCACCTGCGTCCGTCTTGTTGACGTTCAAATCACCCAATATCCTTAAGACAGGCTGGAAGAATTTCCTGTCAATTAATGTAGAAATAACAATACCAAGACCCAAAAGACATGCTGCCAACACAAGCAAGGTCATGTTTACCACCATTACCGGCCTGAGGATAATGCTTTCCGGCACTATCAAGATATAGGCCATATCATTCTCTGCCTTCAATGCTGTTACATAGCAGAGCTCATCATCAATATCCATATTTAGGAATCTGTTGGACTCATACATTCCTTCCGTTGACATCCTCAAACTGTCGATGACCTTATTACCAAATTTCACTTCTTTTCCCGTACTCTGGTCATAGGACAGAAATATATTTCCATTTTCATCAAGTATCAATACCCTGCTTTCCATAGGTATAAATCCACTTTCAGCCAATTGATTCAGATAATCCGCATTGATGTTGAATACTGCAATATCACTGGTCTTGAGTGAGTTTGTAGGTATACGTTTCACAAATGATACCACTCTTTCGCTCCGGTCAATTGTTGTATTACTGTTATAATCAGGCTTGATTTCACGGACCCCGAAAATAGACGAGAGTTTATTCCTATTGATAAATTCCTGATAAACGTGGGAATCAAAAAAGTCCGATGCCTTAAGCCATTCTATACGTGACGGCGACTGGTACAGTACGTCCTCTCCATTGTTGAGATATATATTTACGGAATTAATGAAGCTTTTGTTTTCGATTAAATCGCTTATCTTCATGCATAGCAAATGTCTTTCATATACATCCTCCATATCAACTCCGATTTTTTCATTATTCAGATTTTCACGGCAGAAATTGACCAGACTGACATTGATATGCTCAGTCTCGCTATCAATAATTTTACTAAGCTTGTTCAGAAATAAAAAATTTGCATTTCTTGTTTCACTTCTTATGGCAGAAGACGAAATATGGCTGGAAATAAATACACTGGCCAGTATCATTGCAAGTAGCATCAGCATTATATAAATAGCAAGTTTTGGAAATGTATGCCGGTTTTTCTGTCCTTTCAACACATTTACCACCCCCTGTAATACAATCTGATTGTATCATTAACTTACAATAGAAACAAGCTGCAGACAGCCTTTTTTAAGGACTGCCTGCAACTATTCCGAACATCATCCCACCAATATCTATAGTTTGCAGTCTAACGTACGCTATTTCAATAAATTGGCCGCCTGCAGCGCTTTTAACATAGTGTCGTTGATGTCCTTAACTCCTGCCTTATCAGCTTCTGCAACGAAATCAGCAAATCCCTGATCTATATCCACCTTACCAAGTATAGCCTTGTAGAAGAATTCGGTCCACTTCACCAGCAGCCATTCCTGTGAGAATTGGGAGGCATTATCGGGCATCACTAATGGTTCTACATTAATTGACTTCAGGGAATCACTATCGGGAATGTTGATACTCAACGGATAGGAATCTATTTCATTACGGACCTTCAATTCATCAGGCGTCAGGCTCAGCTTCCAGGTCATGTCGAATTTGCTTATAAACCTGCGGGTACGGCCAGCCCATGTATCAGCCTTATTCCTTTCTTCAAGCGCCTTATTTACAGATCCCATGTCAATTTTGCCATCAGAGGTAATCTCCCAGTTTACCCCGGGTTCACCGTATTTCATAGGCCAGTAGGAACCTGTATAATCCATTTTTTCTTCTGTGCTGGTATCATTGGCCATATAGTTCATAAGCTTGAACACTGCATCTATATTTTTACACTGGCTTGATATGCAATATTCTTCACGCATAAGCCATGCAGACGGCAAATAGCCCTGGTCATAAACTCCCTTGGGAGGAGTCATCGGACGCCAGTCAGCCTCAGGCTGAACCTTTATAATTTCCTTGTTGTGTCTAAAATCATTCCATGTAAACAGGAAACCAACCTTGCCAGCCTTGAGCTTCTCAATGACATTATCAAATTTTGTGGTAGCCAGCTCCTTGCTTAAAGCTCCACTGTCAATAAGGGATTTCACGTACTTGACGTAATCCTTGTGTCTCGGAAGGAACATTCCCAGGGTAACCCCACCGTTGCCATCCTTGTACCAGGAGTCAGGTGCGGCGGCAAAATTTACTGCAATAGGTTGAAGTCCGTAGAATTCATTGGCCATTGTTCCCACTGTATCATTCTTGCCATTCTTGTCTGGATCGTTTTTCGTAAATTGATCCAAAACCTTCTTTAGTTCATCATATGTCTTTGGTACTTCCAACCCAAGATTCTTCAGCCAGTCATATCTAATGAAAGGTGTTTCTGCAACAATAGTCCTGTTGCAGTTGGGAATCGAATATATGTGTCCATCCGGCCTGGTCAGATATTTGACTGCCGTATCCCAGTTGGGTTCTACTCTGATTACATTGGATATGTAGTCATTGGTGAGATATTTTTCCAGCGGCTGCACCACTCCCCACTTTACCAGGTTGGAGGTCAGAGTATTATAGCTTGTAATTACGTCGGGAATATCCCGGGACGCCAACAGGAGCTGCAAACGTTCTTCATAATCGGTACCTTTGGGAGAAATATGAACATATTCAATGTTCAGATCCTCTTTGATCTTTTTACAGATATAGCTGTCATCCGGCAGCTGTACATTTCCTTCGTTCCAGTACCAGACTACCTTTGCCGGCGTATCCGGCTTTTGAGCCGAAGGTGCACCGGTCTTTCCTGCAGTTGTTCCCTGGGTTGTTGTTACATCGGATGTTCCTGTGCCGCATCCTACGGCTGCAATCAAACAGAATACAGCTACCAACAGCATTGCTACAAATTTTTTCATGATACCACTCCTCATAAATTTTATTTTATTACATAGATATACAAAAAAGCAATATATCTAATATAATCAGCCTTTGAGAGATCCCATCATCATACCCTTTACAAAATATTTCTGCAGAAAAGGGTACGTACAAATAATGGGCAACGTCGCAGAGATGACAGTAGCGGCCTTCATGGCATCTGAGGGCGGCTCGTATTTGAGCTCTCCATCACCCAAAAGCTTTTGCATGGTCTCGGGATCAGCCCTTACTGTCGCATCATACAATACCTGCCTCAAGTACACTTGCAGCGGTTGTTTTTTATAATCACTGATATAGAGCATTCCTGAATAAAAGTCATTCCAATGATCTACTGCATAAAACAAGGTAAAGGTGGCTAGAGCCGGTAAAGACAGTGGCAGGATAATACGTATCAGGGTATTAACCTCCGAACAGCCATCCAAAGCAGCCGATTCATAAAGCTCTGTGGGGATGGTCATGAAGAAGTTTCTCAAAAACAGCATATACATTGTGGATATCGCTCCAGGCAGGATCATGGCCCATAATGAATTTAACAAATTGAGCTTCTGTACCAGCAGGAAATTTGGTATCATACCACCGTTGAAAAACATTGTAAATACTATGAAAACAGTGATCTGTGACCTGAAGGGAAGCTTTTTCTGCGCCAGCACAAAAGCCGTCATTGCGGTAATGACTAAATTGACTGCTGTTCCCACCACTGTGACAAACAAAGTCACCTTGTAGGCGGCAAAAATATCCGAACCGCTGGTCAGTATAAGCTTGTAATAGCTTAAATCAAATCTGGAAGGCCAGAGGATGATATCCTTCATAATAAAATCTTCCGGAGGCGCAATAGAATTGACCATTGTTATAAAAAATGGAAACAAGGTAATAATTCCAACAAGACTCATTATTATATATATCAATGTCATAAACGGTGAAAATCCATCTCTTTTGAGTGATATCGACTTAGCCATGGTGTATCCTCCTCTGATATGTTACCAAATTGCCCCATCCTGATTGAACTTCCTGGCTGCATGATTTGCCCCTATGATCAGCAGCATGCTGACAAAGGACTGTGCCAGACCAACTGCAGATGAAAAGCTGTATTGCATATTTCTTATACCAATCTTGTAGACATAAGTACTGATAACCTGGCCAGTTTCATAAGTGGCAGGAATAACCAGATTGTAAGCCTGCTCGAAGCCTACGTTGAAAAGTCCCGAAATAGCGAAAATCAACGTCATCATAATAATATTGCTGATGCCAGGTATGGAAATGTAAAGAATCTGTTGCAGCCTGTTGGCTCCATCAAGTATTGCTGATTCATACAATTCTGCAGATACCCCGGTTAATGCAGCTATATATAATATTGATGCCCAACCCAACTCCTTCCAAAGGACGGACAGCACTATAATACCCCTTGTATACTGAGGCTCAGCCATAAAGTAGATGGGCTCATAACCCATTAGTTTTATGATCTGGTTTACTATACCGGCGGATGGAGAAAGCATGGTGACAATCAGACCGGCAACAATGGACCATGAAATAAAATGCGGCAGATAGGATACTGTCTGGATGGTGCGCTTGAATGTCAGGTTTCTGCATTCATTCAGAATCAATGCAAATATGATGGGTGTAGGAAATGTGACCAAAATAGTGTATGTACTGATAAGGACAGTATTACGAAGCACGGTACCGAAATCACTGGAAGTAAAAAGCATTTCAAACCATTTTAAACCAACCCATTCACTTCCTAATATTCCCTTCATGAAATTATAGTCTTGAAACGCGACTATTATGCCGCCCATGGGAATATAGGAGAAAACGATGTAAAAAATTATTGCCGGAAGAAGCAGCAAGTAATAGTATCTAAACTTTAGAATATCTAAAAGCATTTTACTTTTTCCCGGATTTATGTTAGTCATTATGATAATCCTTTCATTTATATTTTATTAGCAACGGATTCTGCAAAGGACAGCTCATACTTAAACTATAAAGTTATCTCTTCAGGTAATCAATGAACTGTTTTCTAAATAGTGAGCAGGTTAAATTAAATAGAACAAGTATTTTGAAGCGATCACTTTATAAGGTATCGGATGCATTTTTATGCCGTTCAGGTACCCTCCATGCAGGGAAAGAATACTCTCCCCTGTAATTCGAATAATTATAGAGCGGATATTTTTGCGGAGTATATGATGTTTGTTTCAGGCTGTCCTCCTGAGTGTAAATGTACATGGAGGATGCATCCCAAGCAAGCAATTCTTCACGTTCATCACCTGTCAGGTTCACAGCGTCGCAGCACAAATCCGGATGTCCATCCTCTGGGAAGGCAACCATTCTGTCTCCATAACCGTCAAACAAACCGCCGAACCGTGTGCTGGCTGAATAGAGCATCAATTCCCTTCCATCCCCCGTCCAATTTACAGGGCATATGATATTTCCGTTTGCGCCGGGCTCCCGTGAGTGGATCCTGTTTCCTTTACAGTCAAATAGGACAATGATACCAGTGTTTCGCCAGAAGGTGACTACAGCGATTTCCAGTCCCGGCAATTCAGGAATATAGTTTGCTGCGCTGATTCGCTGCACATGTCCTATTTTTTCCTGTACAAGTATCCTTCCATCTATGTCTGCCAGCAAAAAACCGTCTTCTCCAGCAGCCATGGCTATCTGCATTTTTTCATTTCCCGGATCAAACCGACCAATAATAATTTCATCTACATGGCAGGTCATATCCGGGATATCCCAAATTGTTCCCCCTTTACTGTCCAGCAATGAGTAACCCACCATCAATTCCTCCCTGCCATCGCCATTTATATCCAGGCTGAAGGGGAAATGTCCCGTATTCAAAGAACGATGCCAGATAAGACGAAGGCAGGAGTCATATACCCAAAGGTTGTTGTAACGATCCTTTAACAGGATGTCTGAAGGCCTTCCTGCTCCTGAAAAGTCACATATCCTGATGGAATCTCCGACAATCCGCGAGAAAGTGGTATTTTGAAATATGGTGAACCTTTCGTAAAATATGCTTTCCGGTGTACGGATCCGCTTTATTGTCCTGCCTGTCCTTCCGTCTGCTATGATAAGGTTGAAGTCCTTGCAATATATCACTTCATTGAGACCATCACCATCAATATCATAAATCTGGACAGGCAAATCCCTTGAAATTGTATTGTTCTCCCTGCATGGCTCACCGATCTGCCAAAGCACCCTGCCATCCATGTCAACTGCCGTAAGACAGCTGATCATGCTTTCATCTTCCGAATTAAGACATGGCATACTCTGAATGAATAAGAGCTCCGTATTGCCTTTCCCGGAAAGATCACCGTAACGGATACTCCTTGCCGAACCAAAATCCTTAAGGTTTATAACCTTCCACAGCCTTGGAGCAGGAAACTCCCTGCATTTTAGATGCACCCGCTCACTTTCAGCCTTTTTGCAACTGATATAATTGCAGTAATACTCCGCCTTCATTTCAAGCCGGACTGTGTGGAATCTGGCCGGATTGGATGCTGCAAGAGCAATCCTGCCTGGAGGACAGGAATAACACATCAATGTGAAAATTTCGCTTTCATTTATTCGACAACGGATTGCTGTTCTATCCAGTTGTACCTCCATTGTATTGACATGGTCGCAATCATATTTATATTCTGTTCTTTCCAACTCTTCCAAATTGTCTTCTGACTTTCTATACAAAACTGCATCCTTGCCTGCCTCCAGAACAAACATGTGGAAGTGCCTGCTATCAGAATAACCGAATACTGTACCGCAAAAGCCTCTGCATGCCAATGCCTGAAGCTCCACCCTCAAGGTATACCCCTTCCAATCCTTAACTCCTGAAACCAGCATTGGAATTGTGTCATCAAACCAAGGAAGCGAAAATAAATCCATCTCCTGTTCCAGCAGATGCTCACCCTCACACTCCCTGATCATCCAGCATTTCCTGCCCTGCCAGGCAGTAGACTTGTTCGGCTCATACCATATCCCTGTATAGCCTTTGGGAGGATTGAAATGATACTCGCCCAACGCAGAGATATCGGAAGGAAAATAGCCGGTATGAAATGACCTGAAGTTTTCATCGATCAGAATAATGTTACTCATATTATCACATTCCTTTGAACGTATCTTCTGGTGTTAGTTTAATAAAACCAACCTGGAATTACAATGAACACTAGGATGGAATTTTAGCCCTTTACATGTATTGCACACACTTTTATTACTCATTGCCTGATTATATCAACATTATATCTTTTATAGCCACTTAAATAGTATATCTTCTATAATATATAAAATTTATTCGGTTCAATATCTGGTATTCGGAGAATTGAAATCAGATGATAGTTAAAGTAAACTTTGACTATGTATTAATGGTATTATACGGCTGCCTGCATTTCTGCCAGGCTGCCAACCCACAGAAAACCGTACGTTTTGAAGTAAAAAGAATCATATGACAATTTTCAATCCCAATTTTATGCAGATAGTTAATCACCGTGTTACGAATATGCTTGGTCTTGATAGCCTACTGATGCTTTTACCAACTGCCAGGAGTGGAATTACGTCTCCGCCAGGCGGCTTCCGGCAGGTATGTAGAACAAATGACAGGCTTAAGGATAAAAAAATAAAAGAGGGAGGTTGTTGTTTTTATGTTTAAAAATCAAAATTTCACAGGTAAGCTATCCTTATTACTGGTTTTTGTACTGCTTTTCACCATATGCCTGGTAATAGCTCCCGACATAAAGGTTAGTGCCGCCGGGGAGCGGACATTTCCTTCTACTGCTGATAAGACACTGTATTTTTCCGATCAGGTGACTGATGGAAAGAGTTCTTTTACACAGGCTCAAATAAACTTTATGGCAAACAAATTTGCAGGCAGTCAAAAGCTGTCTCTGAGCTTTACCAACCAGATACGTGCTGTAAATCCCAACTTTTTAGTGCTGCACTATCGTCTCGGCGACTGGCAGTCTGCACCCGGAGTAAATTACATTATTGATGGAGAAAACTGGGGAAATGACTATCCACTGGTGTCATCCCACGAAGACTGGTTCATGCATGCTGAAGCAGCACCGTACGGCAGGGTCTCCGCCTATGACGACGGCAAGCTGCTCATGAGGCTTAATTATCCGGCTTTCTACACTTACTGGAAGGATAGCCTCATTCAACAATGCAACGCAGGTGCTTATGACGGCGTGTTTCTCGACAGCATGTCCACCGACTGTCTGCAATTCTACCTGGGAACTGCATTTCCTGAATATTCAGGGACAAATGTAACCAGCCATATTTATCCTGAGCTTGGTGTAACCTATCAATCTGCTCTTCAGACCTTCATGCAGAACCTGACCAACGATTTGGATGCTGCTGATCTTAAGACGATACCTAATATAGGTATGCTTATTTCAGGCTGGGACAACACCAACTATACGGTCAACGCCGGAGGTATGGGAGAAAATGTTTTGGACTGGCAGAGACATTCATATCCGCAAAGCGACTGGGAATTGGGAATGAACAGGCTGCTGACAATGATCAATGCTGACAGGATTGTCATTTGCCAGACATATTTATCAAGTGAAACCGATTATCAGTGGAGGATGTACGATATTGCCAACTATCTGCTGTTAAGAGGAAATTACACTTATATTTGCTACTTTGCCGGTAAACCCTTCGAATATTATCCTGAATTCGACATTGACCTGGGTGCACCCTTGAATTCGGCAGGCACCAGCATAAACAACCTGTTAAGCTCAAACCTGTACATTCGTAGCTTTGAAAAGGGCAAGGTTATAGTGAACTCCAACGACACGACCTCATACAATTATTCCATACCAACCGATGCAACCTATACAAGAGCTGTATTGAACGGTGGCGGTACAATTGCCGACAACGGTACCATCAACGGCTCCGTTACTTATCAATCTGTTTCGGGTACTGTATCCATACCTCCTCACACTGCGATGATAATTTTGAAAAACGGCACAGCACCTACACCTACACCCACATCTACTCCCTCACCTACCGCGGAGCCTGTTCCTGTAACAGTTACACTTAATGCTTCAGCCGATGCCCAGATCAAGTACAATGCAAATAACGGCGGAGCTGATACAGAGCTCCAAATATATGTCTCAGGTTATCCGGAAAGGCGTGTCGTGACAAAGTTTGATCTCTCGTCCATACCGGCCGGCAAAACCATAACACAGGCAACATTAAGACTGAACTGCTATGCCGTTTATAATACTGTGACAGGTGAAGTACACCGCA